>Ga0315541_1001915_pt1 | contig 18215 bp, 21 predicted proteins | sample SalMarSW160190MG_FD_203095 | JGI IMG/M metagenome (GOLD analysis project Ga0315541, IMG submission 203095) | Salt marsh sediment microbial communities from the Plum Island Ecosystem LTER, Massachusetts, United States - Salt Marsh Sediment SW1601-190 ...
AGGAGAGAAAAACCGTTCTGCAGGAGATATTCCTTCACGGTGGACATCTGGATGTGGAGGACCTTTTGCACAGCCTCCGGAAGAAAAAGAAGAGAGCCTCCCGGGCCACCATCTACAGAACCTTGGAGCTTCTGGTGGACAGTGGATTAGTGAGAAAGGTCGATTTGGGACACGGCCATTCTCATTACGAGCATGTCTTAGGAGATGCTCATCACGAACACATGGTCTGTCTTAAGTGCGGAAAAGTGATCGAATTCTCAGATAAAAGAATTGAGCGCTCCCTGAACAAACTGTGTGAAAAGAGTGGATTCGAGCAATGCTCGCACCACTTTCAGATCTTTGGGTATTGTAAGGATTGCAGATAGTCTGCAGACTTCACAGGGAAAGGTTGTATAATGAAAAGAAGAGTCATAGTTTTCTCCATAATAACGTTCTTGTCGGCCTCTCCCTCCCTCCAGGCAATACATATTCAAGGTGTTGAGGATACTGGCACAGTGCCCACCAAAGAGATTGAAATGGAGTTGGGTGGTCATTATGAAAGGTGGCAAAAGGATGAAAGTCAAACCACTGCACAATCAGTGATCACGTATGGTTTCCACAAGAGGCTAAATGGAATACTCGAGATTCCCTACCTTAGATTGAATCAGGGGAAAAACAGAAATGCCGGATTCGGTGATTTGAGCATTGGAATCAAGTATAGATTTTCAGAGGAACGGAACTTGATCCCGGCTTTCGCTCTTAAGGCTCTGATGACTCTGCCTGTGGAAGATGAGAGCAGCGGTCTGGGTGCTGGGGAAGTGGGATATGGCTTGACCGCGGTCGCCACCAGAACCTGGGGAAAGCCTGAAACGCACCTGAATCTGGGCTTCGGAGAAGATTTCTCTTCTTACGGCTTTTCTCTTTGGTATCCGCAGGATAGATTCACGTTCATAGCTGAGCTGACCGGCGAGTGCTCCTCATGGTTTAAGGACTTGCCCGGTTCGATGGGGTTGCTCTTTGGAACTGTTTACGAGTTAAGTAGTCACTTTCTTGTCGATCTTGGAATCAACTGGAGATTGAAGGGAGAGCTGGCAAAGCAGACTTTCTTTTTGGGCTGCACCTTTACCACTGGCTAATCAGTGGAGGTCTGCGTTTCACAATGAGGAAAAATGAATAAAATAGATTTGACACGGTTGGAAGAAGGAGAGAGTGGGGTGGTGGCGGAAATTCAGGGCGGTCATGGTTTGATCCGCCGACTTGAATCCCTGGGGATAAGGGTGGGTAAAAAAGTGACCAAGGTAAGTTCCCAGTTCATGCGAGGTCCCATAACTGTCCGGATAGATAATTACCAGGTTGCTTTGGGCTTCGGCATGGCAAAAAAGGTTGTTGTTAAAGTGGTTAAGTGATGAAAAAGATACTTTTGATGGGTAATCCCAACGTGGGCAAAAGCGTTATTTTCTCGAGGCTCACCGGTGTCAACGTGATTGCCTCCAACTATCCGGGGACCACAGTCGAATACACCCGAGGATATATGAAATTGGGTGATGAGAAGGTGGAAGTCATCGATGTGCCCGGAACTTACGGGCTCGATCCCACATCCAAAGCAGAGGAAGTAGCAGTGCGGATGCTAGAAGAGGGGGATCTGGTCATCGACGTGGTGGATGCTACGAATCTTGAGAGAAACCTCAATCTCACCCTTCAGTTGCTCAATGACAGCAAGCCGGTGGTGGTGGCTCTGAATCTGTGGGACGAAACCCGGCACATTGGTATATCCATTGACACAGAAAAACTGGAGCAGATTCTGGGCGTGCCGGTCATCCCCACCTGCGCCATAACCGGCGAGGGAATTAAGAGGTTGGTTTCAAAGCTACCTCTTGCCAGAGCAAGCGCCCTTAAATATGAAGAAGAAAAGAGATGGGAAAAAGTGGGGGAAATCGTAGACCAGGTACAAAAGATCACTCATCGCCATCATACTTTCCTGGAGAGGTTGGAGGACGTCTCTATCAAACCCATCACTGGAATCCCTTTGGCCCTTCTGTCTTTATATGTGGTTTTCAATATCATCAGGTTTATAGGAGAAGGGCTTATAGGGTTGGTCTTTGAGCCCATATTTGAGCACCTATGGGCTCCGTTGGTGATGAAACTTTCGAATCTTTTGGGAAACCAGGGATTCATTCACGACATTTTAGTCGGGAAGTTGGTAGAGGGGCAAATAGACTTCTTTGAATCGCTGGGACTTCTGACTACTGGATTATTCGTTCCCTTCGCCGCGGTGCTGCCTTATGTCTTTTCTTTTTACTTGGTTCTAAGCTTCCTCGAAGACTCAGGCTACCTTCCCCGCCTGGGCGTTTTGGTTGATAACGTAATGCACAAATTCGGCCTGCACGGGCTCTCCATTATCCCCATGATGCTGGGCTTGGGCTGTAACGTTCCCGGAGCCATGGCCACAAGGGTACTGGGAACCAGAAGAGAGCGATTTATCGCGGCGACCATGATGGCCATAGCCGTCCCCTGCATGGCACAGACAGCCATGATAGTGGGGTTGATAGGAAAGCACGGAGCAAGAGGCCTGGGAATAGTCTACGGGACACTGTTTATAGTCTGGATAGCGCTTGGCATTATACTCAACAGGGTCTTAAAAGGCGAAAGCCCCGAGATTTTTGTCGAAATCCCTCCTTACAGATTACCTTACTTCGGAGCACTTTACAAGAAACTCTGGATAAGGACCAAAGGCTTTTTGCGAGAAGCCGTCCCCTATGTTCTTTTAGGTGTCTTCGTCATCAATATTCTATATTCTCTCAGAATAATACACTTCATAGGTCGGCTGACCGCCCCGGTGATCACCGGGATTTTGGGGCTTCCTCAGGATGCGGTTGGTGCTCTGGTTATTGGATTCCTGCGCAAGGACGTGGCTGTGGGAATGCTCCTTCCTTTAGGTTTGAACTTATCTCAACTCATAGTGGCCAGCGTGGTTTTGACCATGTATTTCCCCTGCGTGGCAACCTTTGCCGTCTTGATCAAGGAGTTGGGCATAAGAGACATGCTCAAGTCTGCTCTAATCATGCTTTCCTCTGCTTTGATCGTAGGGGGGATATTAAACCTTATCTTATAGCTTCATAGGTTAAGCATGGTCTTTAGACCTGCTTGACATTACTGATTCTGTCAAGCACCCTACGGGATGCTTGACCTACAAAACTCCCCCTATCTCCCCCCGTTCCATATCATGGAGAGGGGGACGCGGGGTGAGGTCGGCTTTAGGGATCGCACATCAGCGGTGCCGAGCTTCCGAGAAACAAGTAATTCATCAGATATACTAAATCCCCACTGTCGACTGATCCATCGCAATTCACGTCTCCGCTGGGCAACGCTACAGGGGGTGAACCACCGATAAAAAGGTAGTTTATCAAATAGATCACATCTGCAATGTCGACCGTTTCGTCGTTATTGCAATCTCCCGCCACAAAATAGGTGAAGGCTGACCAAAATCCACCCATCAGGATATATTCTCCTCCTTGCATATTGCCTATGGCCGACTGCCCCACAGAAGACCATACAGAATAGGCGTCCGAGCCAATTTCCTGAATGCCCCCATCAAAAACATCTTTGGGTATTTCGTAGGCATCCGCCAGGCAAGGTTGGGAAAGGGTAAATAGAAATACGAGAACCACACCCAATCCCAAAAGCATTTTGATTTCGTTTCTTGAAACGCTCATAATTATCCTGTCCTTTCTCTTCTGACTGTCTAGAGGAGTTAATCCGTAAGGATTTTAATGTAATAAAAGGCTTACGCCTTAACTCCTTTATTCCTCGACCGCGTAGGCAAGCCTTTATGGCTTGCCAGCCAAGGCATGAAGCCTTGTCTACACGACTACTGGATGGCTTACTGGAGTGTCTGCCTTTAGGCAGACCTTTTTAAACAACACCCCCTCACCTTTTTCCTCTCCCTCAAGGGGAGAGGAAACACCTTTTCCCTCCCTTGACGGAGGAAGAACAAGAAGGGGAGAGCGATAAATGTCCATTCTATTCCTTTTGTCGCCGGGCGCCCTTGACCCGCAAGACATCTGGTTCGGGGTGGGGGCACCCCCAACCAACGTTTTACTTCAGAAATACCCTTCCGTTAGACAATCTCCACCCTACGAACTGACCGTCAGAGGTAAATATTTCTCTACCCTTCTCGACAATGTCAGCACTTTCAATTTCTACTTGTCCGATCAAAGCGACCAGAACATGATCTCGCTGAAGTTCTTCTTCCGTGCCTTTAGCTCCAAAAACATTGTTGCCTACAAAACCCGGATTGGTTGATTGCACTCCAATAAGGGGATCGCCAGCTTGCCAGACTCTCATTTTCCCCGTCTCAATGTTGAGACCAATCAACGACCTCGAAGGAATATCTCTTTCTTTTTCAAACCACTCAGCATAGTCCGCTCCACCCCCGTTCCAAGTGTCGTCAGCATAAGCATTGCCGTCGGCCTGAAATCTGAATTTCGTATCAGGTGCTGAAGACGTATTAGACCTCATAGTCAAAAACTGCATATTTGATGAGGGGATCCCAGTATAGTCGATTAGTACATTATGCTCTGTGTTTATTGTGCTCTCGAAATAAGCCACATGCCTGTTGGCGTTGTAGTTTCTAATGTTAATGACTCCACGATTGTTGGTGGGATCGTTAATGCTCAGACCAGACGGCGGCGGTCCGTCAGGTTCACTTAAAGTCATTACTCTTCTCCAGACGCCGTTACAATATACATCAAAATTCAGTTTGCCGTAATTACCGTCAGCCAGATAAACGCCCGCAATACGTGCAAATTCGAAATCATCGTTAACAGCATCGTTGTCCTCGGAACGGAAAGAGATTTGAGGTCCAAAGTCCGAGAAATCCGTGTAATCCCCGGTAGAGGCAGCATGAAGCTGCAACACTGTCTGCGGAGAGCTCGTGGCATCGGTACTCTCTTAGATGTGCAGAGGCGTTCCCGGACTCGGCGTTCCGATGCCCACATTACCGGTCAATCGGTAAATGTTGAAACCTGCCGTGTCCGGGGTCCAGTCATCATCCGGAGGAGCAGAGAGAGCATACTCAGCCGTGTCGGCAAATTCTGAGCGGAATGCATAACCAACACTCACCATCCGTCTTCTCGGAGACAACTGGCTTCCATTGGCCAGCACATCAAGCCAGGCATTTGGCTGGCTGAATACCGAATCGGGAATAGGATTATTAACACCGCCTAATAGAACGTTAAATAATCCATGTGAAACCTCCACAACTGGATGTGTCTCTTCCCATAGCTTATTCCCGTTTGTTGAGTCGTCCCAGACGGAGAATATCATGGTGGATGGTCCATGATACGGCACGCCAGTTGAATCTTTCAGCACCCCCTGATAATTGATCAGGCTGGGAACGGCGGAAAGGCAGGGGTTAGGGATTAGTGTAAAGGCAATAGCTAACAAAACCAGAACCGAAAGGATAGGTTTTGTTTTCATTTTCGTCTCCTTTTTGAAAACAAGGTTAAAGAATTAAGGTGTAAGGTGGATTTGTAGTTGCTCGATTCATCGAGCTCGTTTTTCAATAACCCGCTAAATAATCGCCCAATAAATTGGGCAACTACAAAACGCCCGTTGGGATAGGGGTTTAACCCCTATCCGAACTGAGGCTTCACTTGTTCGGTGGGGATCGCATATGCACCGCCTCCATGGAAGAAAAGGATTCGAGAGTTCTGCGGAGAGTGTAAGACATTCAACCGGTCGTTCGTTTATTTCAAGATTTGGTAAGGCCTTGTCTAAGATTTAATAACAGAATAACTTCGATTGCGCCAGTTGTCAAGGAATATTCTTGACACTTTTGAGAGATTATGTTTGCTTGGCTGCGGCTGCCTTTGCAGCCCCTGTCAGTTATGAGATTGCTTCGTTCCGATAAATCGGAACTCGCAATGACAAAAGGGGAAATCTTGTGCCGGCCAAGTCCCCTCACCTGGCGGGGAGCACACGGTTCCCTGTCGGGTCTGGGGACCCGACAGGCACGTAAATCCGTAAGGATTTTAATGTGATGAAAGGCTGACGCCTTAACTCCTCCTCTCGGCCACTGAAAGACATTTTGGAGTGTCTGCCTTCCCTTAATGGGAGGGAATTTCAGGGAGGGTGATGACGGTTGTCACGCATAGGCAAGCCTTTAGGGCTTGTCCGCAGGATCTCGAGACCAGCCAAGGCATAAAGCCTTGGCTACGCGAAGGACCATGCCCATGCCTAAACTTTGCGCCCGTTCTCCTGACCTTGCGGGGAGCAGGCGGTCACCTGTCGGGTCTGGGGACCCGACAGGCACGTAAATCCGTAAGGATTTTAATGTGATAAAAGGCTTACGCCTCAACTCCTTTATTCCTCGACCGCGTAGGCAAACCTTTATGGCTTGCCAGCCAAGGCATGAAGCCTTGGCTACGCGGCTTTATACCCCTCACCCTTTGTCCCCCTCCCCCAAGCGGAGAGGGAATACTCTTTCCCTCCCTTAATGGGAGGGAATTTGAGGGAGGGTGATGACGGTTGTCACGCATAGGCAAGCCTTTGCACTTCGTCTCCCGCCGAAGGCGGGATGTCGAAGGACGGCTTGGCACTGAGGCATGAAGCCTTGGCTACGCGAAGAACGATGCCCACGCCTAAACTCTCCCCCAGTTTCTATTTTTCTTGTGCCAGCCAGGTCCCCTGACCTGGCGGGAAGCACACGGTTATCTGTCGAGGGAGCCGACAGGCAAGTAATTCAAGGGCTCAATGGCTTTTTGGTTTCTCCAAGAGATAAAGAGAGAAAAATAGAAACGATGGAGACTAATAATACGACGGAATACAAAAAGGTGAAGGAAGAGAGCTGAATGATCAGACCCCCTACCGCAGAGAGAAAGATTGTGGGACCTACAATCGTGTTTAGGAATCCCACATAGATAGGTCGTCTATCCTCCGGCGCAATCTCCAAAAGATAGTTGGTATACCCCATATCCAATCCGGCGATGGTTGCACCCAGAAAAAAGAAAATCGAACCATAAAGCGCAAGCGGAATTCTTGTCAGGACACTCAAAAGGAGCAGAACGGGGCAAATTGCGGAACATACAGCAGAAAGAAACAAGACCAATCTGTTGCTCTTATTATTGCTCAGGTATCCCCACAGGAGGTTGGAGGATAAATATCCTACCATCTGCACGCTGAGGAATATGCCGGCGATGCTGGTGGGTATGAATAAGAACTTCCTGGCGAAGATGATATAGAAAGGGAATCCCAGCACATACGATCCGATAGCCACCCGGGTCCAGATAAGCATCCTGAAATTCCTGTCCCTTTTGAGAGCATCAAATCCCAGGCGTAAGTTTTGCCTGATGTTTTTTCTTTCGGGCCGCTTGCTTACAGGCGGTTCTTTCACCAGGCAAAAGGAAAGCAAGGCCAAGGTGATTAGAGCTGCCGCTATCAGGAACAGAACTCCGAAGTTCTTGGGAAACTCGTGGATTCTCAATATCCTTTCTATCAGAATTCCGGCCAGGGCGGCAAGCCCTCCGCCGAAAAACATCCTCATTCCAAAGAAACTTCCCCTCTTGTTCTGCGGTATGCTCCTTCCCACCACGTCGGTAAAGGCAACTCCGGCCAAACCTCCCCCCAGAGCATAGATCGAGAAGAGTATGAAGAAAGTGATAAGAAGATATGAAGGATTAACAACTCCTGAAAAAAAGACCAGGACCGCTAAAAGCAAAAACGATCCCCCTCTCAAGAAAGCTGTTTTGATGTATAGGGGCATCTGGTTCCTCTGGTGTAGAGTCACGGCAGCAACTGCCATCTGAGGTATAAACCAACCCACTGCCTCCAAGGTGGAGGCCAATCCGACCAGAACGTTGGACGAAGTAAGCTTGCTTATGAAAAGAGGTAGCATGGTGGAACCACTGGTGAAGGCCCAGGCGAGGTTGAACAAAACTCCGTTTGCCACCCCCAGAAAGAAATTCCGTTTGAAATGTTCTCTTGCGAATTGATCCTGAAAGGCGCGTGTTGCTGGCATGGCAAGAAGTTAGCACTGAAGAAAACGATTGTCAAGACGAGTATAAGGGTCCAAGCGCCGGAACGGCTCGCGTTAGCCCTGAATGTACTTCCTTGAGGTTGCCGCAAACGTGAAATTTCTTGACTCTTGTTCACTTTTTGTTTCCTTAAACTAAAGTATGAGTGTAAAACGTCGAAAAACAAAAAAGGAGGAGTTGTGAATGTCGGCTTCGTGCAGTTTTCTCCTCTCTTCGGGAGGAAAGAAGAAAACGTTGAGAAGGTCATAAATTCATTAAGGGGGGCTAAAGCTGACCTCCTGGTTCTACCAGAGCTTTTCAGCACTGGTTATCTCTTCTTAAATGAGGAGGAACTCAGGAGGTCAGCCGAAACCATTCCCGATGGTCCGACCGTCTCGAAATTCAGAGAACTTGCCGAGAAGGAGAATACGAATTTCGTTTTCGGGATTGCGGAAAGGGCCAATGATAAGCTCTTCAACTCTTCAGTATTGGTGACGCCTGAGGGAGACTGTTTCCTTTACAGAAAACTTCATCTTTTTGACAGGGAAAAACATTTGTTCGCTCCCGGAGACAAAGAGTTGGAAACCTTTGATATTGGGAACACCAAGATCGGCATGATGATCTGCTTCGACTGGATCTTTCCTGAGGTGGCAAGGACATTGGCCCTAAAGGGGGCAGATTTGATTTGCCATCCTTCGAATCTGATGCTTCCCTATTGCCAGGACGCCATGATTACTCGATGCGTAGAAAACAGAGTCTTTGCCATTACTTGCAACAGAACCGGGACCGAGAAAAGAGAGGCAGAAGAGATGACATTTACTGGCAACAGCCAGATAGCAGATCCTGAAGGAAAGATTCTAGCCAGAGCCAATGCCGAAGAAGAGAAGGTGTGCATAACCCAAATAGATCCGTCCTTGGCTAAGGACAAGAGGGTGACAGCCAACAATCATATTTTTGATGACCGAAGAACGGACTTTTACCTGTGGTGAGCCAAGCCGAACCATAAAAGAGGGAACCTATGTTGACTGAAAAGCCTGGCACGTCGGATGTCGCCGAAGTTTCCAAAAAGAAGAAGGCCAATTCTGTCAAGATACTGGTCATAGACGATGAGCCCGAGATAACCGATATAATCGAGACCTTTCTGGAGAATGCAGGCTACCAGGTGAAGTCGGAGAACTCCAGCGTGATCGGAATTGAGAGGGCAAAGACTTTTCTGCCCGATTTGATCCTTCTGGACATCATGATGCCCTTCATGGACGGATATCAGGTTTGCAGAGAATTGAAAAAGAGCCAGGAGACCTCAAAAATACCGGTCGTCTTCCTGACCGGGAAAGATGCCCGAACCGACGAAGGCAAAAGTTTTGAGGCGGGCGGGGATTTATTCATAAAGAAGCCATTCAGTTGCGAAAGACTCTTAGAGATTGTGAAAGTCGTTTTGCTCAGCATGAACAAATAAAGTGACTCACTGAGAAATTGACTAAAGGTTAGCTCTACAAAATCACAGCATTCGGGGGCATACCAGCACCTAGTTCCATTTCCTACGGGAAGTTGGGATTAGGTGCTCGTTTTTTTCTACTCTTTCTCAAACTCAGAGCATTCCTTCGTCGCCGTCAATCCATAATGCCTAAGAATGGTGGGCAGAATGTCTTTCCTCAAGGCAGCGGCAGAAACTTCTTGACACAGCAAAAGAAAGATGTTTTATTCCCCGATGGAGAGACTCACTGTAAGATCAATCAGGTTCTTGGCCGACTATCTATCCCCGACGAAGATGCAACGGAGGTGGCGGATAAAGGTGTCTGTGGCCAAAGAATTTGGTTGGAAGGGAGGTATATGCCAAAAACCATTGTACAAACAGATAATGCACCCAGGGCGGTGGGACCGTATTCACAGGCGGTGAAGGTGGAAGGGGAATCGCTGATCTTCGTGTCCGGGCAGATCGCGTTGGATCCCAAGACCGGCGACAGGATTTCCGACGGAATCGTTCAGGAGACCAAACGGGTGATTGAAAACCTCAAAGCCGTACTGGAGGCGGCCGGGTCAGGATTGGACAAGATCGTCAAAACCACCGTGTTCCTGCACACCATGGACGACTTCGGAGTGATGAACGAGGTTTATAATCGGTATTTCTCCAAAGACCCGCCCGCCAGATCAACTATTGAGGTCTCTCGTCTGCCTAAGGGGATGAAGATCGAGATCGAGGCGATAGCCCTCGCGTAGTAGTAGGGGCGATTCGTGTGGAACATCCCGCCGGGTGGCTCAGAGCTTCGCTGTGAGATAGCCGGTTGGACTAAGAGGTTGGCCCGGCTTGCCCACAGCAGAGCTGTGGGGCACCCTGCTAAAAGACTTCATCCAAAGATTCATCTCAAAATAAGATTTCACATGGTTTAGGCTCGCGACCAAGAGAGATAATCATCTTTGGGGAGCGAATAGTAGAGATATCCATCATAGTAGCTGTGTCGTGCTGGAAGAGTTTCATATTTCACCAGATAACGAAGTCCAGCTTTCTCTAGGACCTTTTGACTGGCAACGTTTTGAGGATGGACAACAGCCACGATTTTGTCAAGGCGAATGGTCGTAAACCCATGGTGAAGCATTGCCTTGGCAGCCTCAGTAGCCAGACCCCTTGCCCAATACTCTTTTGATAGTCCAAAGTAAATTTCAGTTTCTGCTGGATTGAATTCAAGTGGCCCAAGTCCACACCAGCCGATCACCAGCTCACTTTGCTTCCACACCACCGCCGTGGTGAATTTGATAATATGATCTGGTCGGTTTTTCTCGTAGCAATCAATCAGCCACGCGATTAACTTCTTGACCTCCTCCAAGGACATGACATCTTCAGGGAGGTATTTCATCACCTCTTTCTGACTGACGATTCGGTGCAATCTATGGGCATCATTTGGATTAAAAGGTCTGATTATCAGACGCTCGGTTTCGAGCCAAATGTCCTTAAACATCTCGTCTCTCTCCGAAGAACAGTACTTGTGGGTTGGGCGATGATGATCAGGAGTTATCGGAGGTCAGGAGCACAGGGCACCTGACCTACCGCCTACGGACCACCTGCGCAAAATAAATCTCAACCCACCGCAAGCGGTGGGGCACCCGGCTCTCGGGATTAAGGCATTATTAGATGATAAATATTGTCCCACTTTTGATAAACAGAGAAATACAGTTCTTTAGTCGTGGGGGAATAGACAACAGACCAGGCTGTGCCTTTTTGGGTTACATCTTGCAGAATTTTCATGCCGGCTTTCCAGTCCACATCTCCCTTTGCATTCTCGAGAGTTTCGGACATGCTTCGATAACGCCAGCATTCATCTCTTAGAATTGTATCCGGCACATTGTATATAGGCTTATTGGTCAGTACCTGCCAGGATTCATCTCCGTAAATTTTCTCCCATTGATCTTTAACATATTCCAGAATAACTGACCGGCCTGACGAATCAACGACGAATAAATGGGCATTTAGGGACTTCTTATCAAGATCAAAGGGAACGAACTTCTCGACCAGGTTCACAGCTTCTTCGATATTTCTCGTTTGATCGAGAATTTTGCGTACCAGGAAGTAATGGAGACTAATTCTTCATCTTTTTTGGGTTTGTGATTTGTTTGCCTTACACCGGTTATTGCAGCCGCCAGACCGTGTTCATTGACACCATCAGTAGCATAGAAAGGTGCTAAAAGCAACTTGTCTCCAAATTCTGTCCATCTGATTTGCTCCAAGTCCATGTTTAGCGGATAACCCAAATCGATGGCTCTGCAAAAGGAAATTGAAGAATATCCCTTGGGGGGATGATAGAGACTAACTATGATGGACCCAACATTTTGATTATCCCAATTTCTACCCATTATGACAGAATCGTCAGTGGTTGTGCAGAATACACTGCAAAAGCGCCAGGTCTCATTTATCATCGGATGATCTATACATCTTTTGTTTTCTTTTTCAAAAATCTCTTGACGATCACCATAGTGAGTCATTAGATAAAGAGCGTCTGGACAGAGGCCACCTCTGCCCTGGACTTTTACCAGGCTCTGCAATGTTCTGGATATATCCGAGCTGGAATCAGGAGGCTCAATAAACGTCAAATCAATGACGTCGGCCCGAGCCGAAACAAACCCTGAAATCGTGAGTAATAAAATTAGTGTTAGGAGGATGGTTTTTATCTTCTTGTTATCGAATAGCACGTTGCAATCCTCCAATTATTCTATTTCATGCACATACAAAGATACGGAATGAAACATAGGAAGTTTCGCCTTCTGATAAGACGCCTGTCATTGCAACAACAAATGACACATAACTTCTGTTTGTGTGGTTTCCAGATAAACCGCGATTGGCTCACAGCATCGCTGTGAGATAGTCGGTTGGAGTAACAGAATAGCAAGCCCTGAACCATAGGGTTCAGGGCTTGCCTACAGACGAACTACGGACCACCTAGGCAGATTGAATCCCAACCCACCGCAAGCGGTGGGGCACCCGGCAATAAAGGCAAGAAGCCTTTGGCACGTCAAAGCCAAAGGCTCGAATAGTTGAGGAAATCAATATGGATTGAACCTGTCCGTTTAGCGCGGAAACTACTTCTTCTCCTCTTTCATCCTTCTCACGCTATTGGACAGGCATTTGGGGCAGGCACGTTCTACCATAGGCCCTTTTGGATCATACGGCATTTTGAACTCATGCCCGCATCTTAGACATTTAAAAGTTGCCTCTTCCGCCATTCTTTCTCCGATTAAAAATGAAAAATTCAAAATTGCAATTCAAAACTCAAAATTAGAAACCCAAAACGATGAGACAGTTTTGAATTTTGAACTGTAATTTTGCCTTTTGCTTTTTGAAATTTCAATTTTTCTCGCTAAACCTCGACCCCGGCTTTTTCCGCCTTGGCTCTGTCGCCCGCCAGCTTGGCTTGTCTTTTTTCCTTTTTGAATTTGAGATCCTTCAGCGCCTTCTTGGTGAATTCCACCTCTTCTTTGGTGACCTTCTTTCTCATCTCCTCAATCTCTCTCATCACCTTGGCGAATTTCTGCCCCTCTGCTGCGCTGATCCACTCCAGTTGCAGCCTCTCCGGTCTTACGCCCATCTTCTCTAATTTGTCCCAGAGTTTTTCCACCCTCTTTTGAGTCCATCTGTTGGCATCGATGTAATGGCAGTCGGCAAAATGGCATCCGGAGACCAAAACCATGGGCGCTCCCAGCTTGAAGGCATAGAGCACGAATTCCTCATCCACTCTGCCGGAACACATGGTTCGGATTATCCTCTGATTGGGCGGATACTGCAGGCGCGAGATGCCGGCGAAATCGGCCCCCTGATAAGAACACCAGTTGCAGGCAAACACCACCGTTTTCTCCATGGAATCTTCATCCAGAATCGCTTCTATTTGGGCGATGATCTGATCATCGGTGAAATGCCGCATGGTGACGGCGCCAAAGGGACATTCGGCACCGCAGGTGCCGCAGCCGGCGCAAGCGGCTTCGATGATCTGAGCTGGTATCTTGTTCTCCCGATCCACCTCTATGCACTTGTAAGGGCAGGCTCGATAACAAATTTCGCAGGCGGTACACATCTCCTTGTCAACCATGGAAGTTATCGCCTCCACCTTAATTCTGTCCGCATTCAGGATGATCTCCGCTCTGGCGGCGGCGGCACTGGCTTGGGTAACGCTATCTTTAACATCCTTGGGAAACTCAGCACAGCCGGCCAGGAAGACCCCCTTGGTGGGCGCATCCACCGGCTTGAGTTTGGGATGAGACTCCATGAAGAACCCGTCCGCAGTGCGTGATAGGGTCAAAAGCTTCTGGATACCGGCACCATCCTGTCGGGGCAAAACGCCCACGGATAATACCACCATGTCCAGCTCATGCTGTTCCACCTGACCGGTGGTGGTGTTCTCCACACTGATTATTAAATTTTTTGTCTTGGGGTATTCTGTCACTTCCCCGGGCAAACCTCTTATATATTTAACTCCCTCCTCCTTGCTTCTCCTGAAGAGGTCCTCGAAAGCCTTCCCAAAAGCTCGAATATCCATGTAGAAGACTTTGATATCGATATCAGGATAATGCTCTTTCAAAAGCACTGTGTCCTTTATGGTATTCATACAGCAGATATTGGAGCAATAGCGATTGCCTCTTTTCTCCGATCTTGAGCCCACACATTGAATAAATCCGATAGTCTTGGGGGTTTTTCCATCGGTGGGACGGATGAAATGTCCCTGTGCGGGACCACCAGCGCAGATCAAACGTTCAAATTCCATGGAGGTGATCACGTTCTCAAAACTTCGATAGCCATATTCATCTAACTCCGTAGGATCATAAACATCCATTCCCGTAGCCACGATGATGGCTCCTACCTTCAGATCGATCATCTCATCCTGCATATCATAGTCAATGCACTTCTTATCACACACCTCCAGGCACTTGCCACAGGCGATAGGATTGTTCCCCAGACAGGCTTCCATGTCTATTATGTAGGAGGAAGGGACAGCCTGAGGAAACTGCATATAGATAGCTTTGCGTGAAGCAAAGCCCTGCTGAAATTCATCCGGCACCACCACTGGACAAACCTTGAAGCATTCTGCGCAGACAGTACACTCATTCTCATCCACATATCTTGCTTTTTTTCTTACCTTGACGCTGAAATTCCCTACGTATCCTGAGACTTCCTCAACTTCGGAGTAGGTCAAAAGTTTTATCTTGGGATGTCGACCGACATCCATCATCTTCGGTCCCAAAATTCATATGGAGCAGTCCATGGTGGGATAGGTTTTGTCCAGAGCGGCCATGATGCCACCAATAGATGGATCCTTTTCGACCAGATACACCTGAATGCCGGAGTCTGCCAGATCCAAGGACGCCTGAATGCCTGCTACTCCACCGCCGATAACCAGAGCCGCCTTGGTTACGGGAACCGTTTTTTCTAACTGTGCCTCCAGATGTCTTGCCCGTGCCACTCCGATTTTCACCATGTCCTTAGCTTTTTTGGTCGCAGCCTTTCGATCATGGAGATGCACCCAGCTGCAGTGTTCTCTTAGGTTCACCATTTCAAAAAGATAAGGATTGAGTCCCACATCAGCTACACAGGCTCTGAAGGTGGGCTCGTGCATCAACGGGGTGCAGGATGCCACCACCACCCGATTCAGATCATATTCCTTGATATGCCTTTTGATCTCATTCTGTCCCGGATCAGCGCAGGTATATTTGTTTAAAACCGACACCGCCACGTCAGGCAAGGTTTCCGCATATTTTCGCACTTCCTCACAATCTAACGACCCGGCGATGTTCAATCCACATTCGCAGACAAACACTCCCACCCTGAGTTCGTTTTGCTCTCCTGGTTTTTTCTTGTCAACCGCCACGTTCACCTCCTAAGCTTTCATGCACCTATATGTCAAGTCAAGAGGCCTATTATAAAGCTCCGACAAATTCAAATTGGGAGAGCCTTTTCTGGAGTGTCAAGCTTCAGCTTGACCTGTCCTATGGATCCAGCGGAAAACTTCTCTTCATCACGATCTCGCCCTGCGCCAAAACACGAAAAGCTTGAACCTAGTTCACCTAAAGGTGAACACTCCAGTTTGCCTCTTTAAAGTGGCTTTTTTACAGACCTCCGTTTATATCCTCTCAACGGGAATTCGCTCTTACGCTTCATATGTCTTCATCCCGCTTTCGAAATCCTCCCACCACTCAATCTTGCCGACATTGATTTTCAGAAGGCAATAATCCTCCGATTCCGGACCATTGGGGAAGTATTGCGACAAATCATAAGGGGCCAATTCCCAAATCCTCTTTTTCTGCTCCATATCCGGGAGTATCTCGGCTTCGCCGATAACGGTTGCAGCTTTTTCACCCTCTGGATGCCGGACGAAAGCCAAACTGATCCGGGGATTCTGCTTTATCTGTTTCACCTTTCTGGACTTGGCGGAAGTAGCCACCCAGATGGACATGTCATCTTCCACAATCGGAGCAACCGGCCGGACTCTTGGCTGATCGCCATCGCAAGTCGCGAAAAAGGCGAAGTTGCTAGCCTTCTTCATGATTTCGACGATCTTCTGCTTTTCAGGGGAATTCATATCCTACCCTCTTCCCTTTCGTATTTGGACTACCTTCCAGCTTGACTCTTTGGGATTCTGCGAATCATGGTATCGCTTCGGCAAACAGTGTGGTCAAATCAATGATTCTCAACTTCAATTCTTCCGGATAGCCCTCTGCATTTTGAGTGCAGGAGAAATGAATCTGGCACTTGGGACAGGCGGTGATTAACTCCTCGGCTCCCGTGTTTTTTGCTTCCTTCAATCTATTGGCCTGGATCATCTTGGAATAAACGTCGCAATTTACCCAGGAGGATGTCCCGCAACAGATGGCATTCTTTCCGCTCTTGGGCATCTCCACGAATTCTACTCCTGGAACCGAGTTCATCACCTTGCGAGGAGGATCATAAATCCCCAAGAACCTGCCCAATCTGCATGGGTCCTGATAAGTAATCTTCTTTTCCACTTTATTCAACTTCATTTTATTCTTGGAAAGCTCATCTGCGATCAACTCGGAAATGTGCATAACCTCAAAATCCATTTTGCCGAAGTACTCGGGATAATCAAGTTTCAAGGATACCAAACACTCCGGACAGGAGGTTATGATCTTTTTTGCCCCGGATTTCCTTATCTGGTTGATGTTATGCTCAGCCAGTCTCTTGAAATTATCGACGTCCCCCATCCACAAAAGATCATGTCCGCAGCATCTTTCATTTGGCAACACCTGAGGTTCAATCCCGAAGGCGTTCAATATCTTCAGGGTGGATCGGGCTGAATCCAAAGAATTGGCCTTGATGTCTGTGAAGAAGACGTCGAAATAGGGAAGGCAGCCGACGAAATACAAGTATTCCGATTTATCCGACGTTTTCAGATCCGAGCCTATCCATTCCAATCTGTTCTGTTTGAGTTCTGGCGCGGTCATTATCTTCATAAGGGACTGCAAAGCTCCCCCGTGCGAGCATTTGGCTTCCTGACCATCGGAATTTGCATCTGCCCGCACTAATTTGGTGAATTGGACGTAGTCTATGTCCGAAGGACATCTTTGCTGGCACATCATGCAGGTCAGGCAGGTCCACAGGGTGCTGTCATTGAGGACGTTCTCATTGGAGCTCATCAAAGCTTTGGTCAAAAGCTTTCTTGGAGAATAGCCCTTGTTAACTCTGGAAACGGGACAGATGGCCGTGCACTTCCCGCAATCCAAACACAAATAAGCTCTGGTTTTCTTGATAATTTCGTTCATCATAGGCTTCATAAGATTGAACAAGGGAGTGCCCCGCCTCTGGCGCGGGCTAAAAGTAAAGCTCAAGCTTTACACTCCAGGTTGTTTGCGTTTCAACTTTTTGCTGCGGTTTCCTTTCTGTTCAAATGTTTCAGTGGACTCGGTCCGATCTTCTTCACATCCTCCACGAATTCCTTGATCAGCTGGGCAAACCTTCCGCCCTCAGCCGCTGAGACCCATTCCAATCTGAGCCTCTCCTCCCCTATACCCAGTAACTTGACCAGTCGTTTGGTGATCTCGAACTGCTCCGCAGCCCGGTGATTGCCAAAGGTGTAATGGCAATCGCCGAAGTGTCACCCGGACCACATCACGCCATCCGCGCCTTTTTCAAATGCGCGGAATACGTGTGCCGGGCTGATCCTGCCGGAACACATCACCCGGATCACCCTCACATTGGGGGGATACTGCATCCTTCCTACTCCTGCAGTATCCGCAGCCGCGTAAGAGCACCAGTTACAGGCGAAGACGACGATCCTGGGATCAAAATTGTCTTCTTGTTTTTTCATATTCCGTCGTGTTTGTATATCCACAGGATTTAGAGATTGAAATTTTCATCAAAGCTCCTGCAGATATCTGCTATATTGCTCCACACTGATTTCTATTTCTTTTAGAATTTCTCTAATCAAGGGACGTGCCAACTTCCTCCCCTTATGATGGGGAACCGTAGTGTACCTCCCGTCCCGATGCCTATAAAAAACGTGACTGCCTTTCTGTCTTACCTTCTCAAAACCCAGTCTGAACAGTAACTTCTCCATTGTTGGGGCATCAACAAGAACTAGTTTGGTCACTCCGAAACCTCTATCTGCTGAATTCCCACAAATTCAGGGATAAGCTTTCTGCTGTCAGGGTCCATTTCCTCTAAGCACAACTCAATCACTTCTCGGAGATTTCTGTGAACTTCGTCTAAGGTTTCTGCCTGCGTATGAGCTC
>Ga0315541_1001917_pt1 | contig 18200 bp, 18 predicted proteins | sample SalMarSW160190MG_FD_203095 | JGI IMG/M metagenome (GOLD analysis project Ga0315541, IMG submission 203095) | Salt marsh sediment microbial communities from the Plum Island Ecosystem LTER, Massachusetts, United States - Salt Marsh Sediment SW1601-190 ...
GCCATCCTGGAATGCTGGCGCACCGAGGGAAGGGGAGAAAAAACGGGCCGGCGAACCAGTGAGGCAGATCGGCGACGGTACATCAAATGGAAACAATGAACCTATCGAGTACTGAGCAGGAAGCAGGGGGCAGGAGGCAGGAAGCAGAAGAGACCTGCCCCATCTGCAAAGGAATGGGCTATGTGCGGGCGGACGTGCCGGTCGGCCATCCTGATTTCGGCAAACTCGTTCCCTGCACCTGCCACCTGGCCGAGATGGCTGGGCAACGTATGAAGGCACTACGCGCGCTGGGTGACCTGGAGACCCTGGCGCGGATGACCTTCGAGGCCTTCAATCCCAAAGGACACAGCCTCCCGCCCGACAAGCAGGCCAATCTGCGTTGGGCCTACGAGGAGGCCCAATCTTTCGCTGAGAAGCCAGAAGGGTGGCTGGTGTTGAAAGGCGGCTACGGCTGTGGAAAGACCCACCTGGCCGCTGCCATCGCCAACGCCTGCGTCGAGCGCGGCCAGCCAGTGCTCTTCACCACTGTCCCAGACTTGCTGGACCATCTCCGGGCCACCTTTGCCCCTTCCAGCCCCACCTCATACGATGCCCGCTTTGAGGAAATTCGAACTGCCCCTATCCTGATCCTCGACGACCTGGGCACAGAAAGCAGCACCCCCTGGGCACTGGAGAAACTGTTCCAGATTCTCAACTATCGCTACAACGCCCGTCTACCCACCGTCATCACCACCAACCACGAGTTGGAGGAGATTCCCCTGCGGTTCCGCTCCCGCATGGTGGACCCCGACCTGACCCAAATCGTCTCTATCACTGCCCTCGACTACCGGGGGGGAATGGGTATGGAGCAGATCCAGTCGGACCTGAGCAGCCTGAGCCTGCACAGCCTGAGCCTGCACAGCCATCAGACCTTCGAGAACTTCGACCTGCGCAAGGGAGAAGTATCTCGCGAGGAGGGGGAAAGCCTCAAGGAGGCTCTTGACAAAGCCCGCGGCTTTGCCGAGGACCCCCGCGACTGGCTGCTCATCACCGGCACTTACGGCTGCGGCAAGACCCACCTGGCCGCCGCCATCGCCAACTACCGCGTGGCGCGGGGCCACCCGGCCCTGTTCGTCGTCGTACCGGATCTGTTGGACTACCTGCGAGACACCTTCAATCCTCAGAGCCCAGTCACTTTTTACCAACAGTTCGTGGAGGTGCGCCGCGCCCCGCTGCTCGTCCTCGACGACCTGGGCACCGAGTCGGCCACGCCGTGGGCACGGGAGAAACTGTACCAGGTTTTCGATTATCGCTACAACGCCCGGCTGCCGACTGTCATCACCACCGCCAAGTGGCTCAAGGAAATTGACCCCCGCCTGGCGACGCGTATGCTGGACGCAAGCCGCTGCACACCTGTCCCTATCATCGCCCCCGCCTACCGGGGCGGCGCCCCACGCCGAAGGAAGACCACCAGCCGACGCAGGTGAACGCCCGGCCCAACCTCTGTTGACACTCTCGCGCAGACGGGTATAATCACAACACCGGTCGATCAAACAAGACTTCGGGGTGATTTAAGAACTCAAAATAGGACACGGATAGTCACGGATCAGACGGACTCTCACTGATTTTTCTGGATCTCCTTGAATTATGGATACAGTCTACGTCTACGACCCAATCTATCTCGAGCACGACTTGCCCTCCCACCCCGAGAATGCCCGTCGCCTGAAGCATATCCTCAGCGCGCTGGAAGACGAGGGAATATTGACACGCCTGAGGCTCCTGGAGCCCCGTCCGGCGACAGCCGAGGAACTGCAGCACGTGCACACTCCAGAGCACATCGAACGGGTGCGGCGCATGGCTCAGGCGGGCGGCGGGCACCTCGACCCCGACACTTACGTCTCTCCTCGCTCCTTCGAAGCGGCGCTCATGGCCGCTGGCGGGGTCGTGCGAGCAGTGGAGGCAGTGCTGGCAGGCGAGGCCGCTAATGGCTTCGCCCTGGTGCGTCCACCGGGACACCACGCTACAGCCACGCGAGCGATGGGCTTCTGCCTCTTCAACAACGTCGCCGTAGCCGCGCGGGCTGCACTGGCGGAGGGGAAGGCGGAGCGCGTCTTCATCGCCGACTTCGACGTGCACCACGGCAATGGTACCCAGGACACTTTCGCCGACGACCCAGCGGTCTTCTACTTCTCCTCCCACCAGTACCCGCTCTATCCGGGCACCGGCCACTGGAGCGAGACAGGACGCGGCGCTGGCGAAGGAACCCTGCTCAACGTGCCGTTGCCGCCAGGCGTGGGCGACGCGGGCTACACTCAGGTCTTTGACGAGTTAGTCTGGCCTCTGGCGGAGCGCTTCCGCCCCGACGTGGTGCTGGTCTCGGCTGGCTACGATGCCCACTGGAGCGACCCGCTGGCCCAGATGAACCTTTCGCTAACCGGTTACGCCCGGTTGCAACAGGAACTGGTGCGCATGGCTGGGCAGTTGTGTGGCCGGCGGATCGTGTTTGCGCTCGAGGGCGGCTACCAACTGGACGTCCTGGCCTCCGGTGTACTCAACGCTTTCTACGCTATGATGGGAAAGGATACCATCGCCGACCCCTTCGGCCCCTCCCCTCATCCCGAGCGGCCTGTAGACGCACTGGTCGCACGCCTGAGGGAAGTACACGGTCTGGATTGACTTTTTGCGCAAGACGTTGCATAATCAAATGACCAATGACCAATGACCAATGACCAATGACCAATGACCAATGACCAATGACTAATGGCTAATGACAAGTGACTAATGACAAGTGATAGGGAAGGAGGAAACAGTGACCGAGATTTTCCTTCAAGAATATTGTGAGCAGATCGAGAATGCGATTGAGCAAGGCCGCTACGCAGAGGCCGTAGCCCACGGAAAGCACATCCTGGAGTTATACCCCAAGCACGCGACAACCTATCGGCTGCTGGGCAAAGCGATGATTGAGGCCGGTCAGGATGAGTACGCCACCGACATGTTTCGCCGCGTGCTCAGCGCCGACCCTGAGGACTGGCTCGCGTGGGCGGGGATGAGTGAAGCACACAGCGAGCGTGGCGAACTCGACGCAGCCCTATGGTGCCTGGAACGAGCATTCGAACTGGCCACCGACAACAAGGTGTTGGAGAAGGAATTGCGCCACCTCTACGGCCGGCGAGATGGCGTCGAGCCCCAGCGGGTACAGCTCACTCGTGGCGCACTGGCCCGGCTCTACCTCAGGGGCGACCTGCTCTCGCGGGCGATCAGTGAACTCCGTACCATGCTGGCCGAGCATCCCGAACGGGTAGATTTGACCGTCGCGATGGCTGAGGCACTCTGGCGCAATGAGCAGCGATTGGAGGCTTCGGAGGTCTGCCAGCAGGTGCTGGATGAATTGCCCTACTGCCTCAAGGCCAACCTGCTCCTGGGGGAGATCTGGACCAGCAGTGGTCGGGAAGAAGGACAGGCATACCTGCAGCGGGCCGAGGCGCTGGACCCGGAGAACCAAATGGCGCAGAAACTCTTCGGGGCAGCATCACCGCTGCTGGAACGACAGGTACGGATTGTTCCCCTGGAGTATAAGCCTCCGAGCGAGGAAGAGCGCCCGGCCTGGATGGCCAAGATAGAGGGCATCCCGGGAGAGAAGCCACCACCGAGCGAGCGCGAGGCTGCGCTGGTTGACATCACCGCAGCGTTGGAAGCACAAATTGAGATCCCTCCCTGGCTGGAGGAGATTGTTGGCGAGGAGGCTGCTGTGTCCGCACTACCTGGCCTTGCCGAGCCATCGGAAGAGCAAGCGCTAGAGGAAGCAATTCCCGCTCCAGCGGAGGAAGTCCCCGAGTGGCTGGCAGGCATTGAAGGGCTTGTCGAGGAAGAGGCAGAAGCAGTCGCTGAGGAAGAGGCCCCTGAATGGCCAGAGTTGGGCCTCGAGCCAGCCGGCGAGGAGGAAGCACCAGAGCAACTGGCCGAACTGGGAATCGAATCCACCGGCGAGGAGGAAGCACCAGCCGCCCCTGGCGAGGCGGAGGTCCCAGAGTGGCCGGCGGAACTGGGGGTTGAGGCAGCGGGTGAGGAAGCAGTAGCGCCCGCTCCACCTGCAGAACAACTTCCAGATTGGCTGACCGGTCTCCGCGAGCAGTTCGCTGAGGAAGGGCAAGCGCCAGAAGAAGCCCCTGCACCCGCCCACCTGCCGGCATGGCTCGAGGGCGAGGGGCTGCCTTCCGGCGAAGAGGCGCTGGACTGGCTGGAGCAACTGGCGGCAGGCAAAGAAGAAGAACTGCACGCCCAGGCCGAAGCAGAGGCCGAGGCCCGCATGGCCGAAATCATGGGCCGCCCCAGGCCCACAGAGCCCTTCCCAGAAGAGGCCGTGCCGGAGGAAGCCGCGGTCCTTCCGGTCGAGGAGGCCGCCGCTCCTCCGGCCGAGGAAGCGTTCGGCTGGACGGCGTTCGGCGAGCCGGAGGCTCCACCCGTGGCCGAAGTCCCGGCAGTGGAAGAAGCCCTACCGGTGGAAGAAGCCGCCCCAGAAGAGGCTGCGCCAGAGGAAGCCTTAGCCCTTCCGGTCGAGGAGGCCGCTGCCCCTCCGGCCGAGGAAGCGTTCGGCTGGACGGCGTTCGGCGAGCCGGAGGCTCCACCCGTGGCCGAAGTCCCGGCAGTGGAAGAAGCCCTACCGGTGGAAGAAGCCGCCCCAGAAGAGGCCGTGCCGGAGGAAGCCGCAGTCCTTCCGGTCGAGAAGGCCGTTGCTCCTCCGGCCGAGGAAGCGTTCGGCTGGACGGCGTTCGGCGAGCCGGAGGCTCCACCCGTGGCCGAAGTCCCGGCAGTGGAAGAAGCCCTACCGGTGGAAGAAGCCGCCCCAGAAGAGGCCGCGCCAGAGGAAGCCTTAGCCCTTCCGGTCGAGGAGGCCGTTGCTCCTCCGGGCGAGGAAGCGTTCGGCTGGACGGCGTTCGGCGAGCCGGAGGCCCCGCCCGTGGCCGAATTCCCGGCAGTGGAGGAGGCCCTACCGATAGAAGAAGCCATACCACTCGCAGTACCGGAAGAGATAGAGACCCCGCCCGTGGCCGAGGTTCCAGTGATGATGGAAGAGGGGTCGCCACCTGAGGAGGCCCCCGCACCGGAGATACCGCTGGAGGAGGAAGTCGCTCCGGCCCCGGTGGTCGAAGAGGTGCCGGGCGTGCCCGAGATGGAGATGCCAGAACTACTCGAGGAGGCCGCAGCTGAGGCTCCCGCCGAGCCATTAGCCGCCGAGCGAGCCTATCTGAAGGAGCATCCGCGCGATTACAAAGCCCGGCTAACGCTGGCACAGGCGCTGTGGCAGGCCGGTGAACGGCAGGAAGCATTGGAAGCCTACACCCGAGTGATCCGCTCCGGCAAGTTGCTCGAAGAGGTGATCCCGGATCTGGAGATATGTTTGGAGCAGTGGCCCGACCTCAGCACACAGCAGACACTAGGTGACGCCTATATGAAAGCCGACCGGCTGCAGGAGGCATTGGACATCTACCGCCGGGCATTGGAGAGCCTGTAAAACGAGGAGAGAACTTGGAACGCACGCTGATTATCATCAAACCCGACGCCGTGCAGCGTGGGCTCATCGGAGAGATTACCACACGTTTCGAGCGGCGAGGGCTGCGCATCGCGGCGCTGAAATTGATACAGATTGACGAAGCGCTGGCTCGACGCCATTATGCGGTCCACGAAGGAAAACCCTTCTACGAGCCGCTGATCCGTTACATCACCTCCAGCCCGGTCGTGGTGATGATATTGGAGGGAAACGATGCCATAGAGATCGCGCGGAGCACAATGGGGGCGACCAACCCGGCCGAGGCAGCCCCCGGCACCATCCGCGCCGACTTCGGCCTGGAGATCGGGCGCAACCTGGTGCACGGCTCCGACGGGCCGGAGACGGCGGCCTTCGAGATGCCGCTCTTCTTCACCCAGGATGAGATCCTCTCCTACGAGCGGGACACCGACCGCTGGATCTTTGAATAGGAGCGCGTAGCGCAGGGGGAAAACGGGGGCGCCCACCGCGCCCCCGTTTCGCCGGGGAACCTTGCTATGTCTGAGCCCATCGCCCAACTCACAGCATTCGCACCACGATCCGCCCTTCCCGCCACAGCCCTTCCAGGTCGTAGTAAGCCCGCACCTCCGGTGCGAACAGGTGGACTACCACATCGCCGTAGTCCATCAGAACCCACCCGGTGGCAGATTCCCCCTCGACGTGCAGTGGTCTGACGTCGAACGCCTGCTTCGTCTCCTGTTTGACACCCTCAATGATAGCCTTTGCTTGCCGCTCGCTGGTGACGCTGCCGACCACGAAGTAGTCAGCCAGGATAGAAATGTCCCGAATGTCGAGCAACAACACGTCTTCGCCTTTCTTATCGGCGATCACCTCCACGATGCGTCGAGCCAGTTCTAATGAATCCAGTGCTATACCTCCCAAGTGAGAATGACCAATGACCAATGACCAATGACCAACAGCTGACGATGAGCGATCAAGCCAGCCGGTGAGACCTGATTAGGGCTCGTTGGCGCTGGCGATGATGGCGCCAAGTATGCGGACCAGTTCGTCGCTTTCTTGCTCCAATGCGGTGAACTCCTTGTTGTCCAGGATGGCCGCACGAACGACGCGCAGCCAGTAGCGGGACTCGCGTGCTTCCTTGCGAGCGATGCTCATCTTGTGGACAAAGTCCCGTCTGGATTCGGCACCGTCAGCCTCTTCTACGTTTGCCCCTATGGAAGTGGCCGACTTTGCCAGTTGATATGCCATCACACGAGTCGCTGAATCATCTGGGAGTTGACGGATTGCCCGCAACACTTGCACCGCAAACTGAAACGTACGCTCCCGAATATCGTAGGGCACCTCCCGCTCCCAACCTCCCGGTGCCTCAAATCGTCCCTGCTTCCTATGAGCCATTCTCATCCCCCTTTCCACCTGTCATTGTTCATTGTTCATTGGTCTTGTTCATTCCACAGTTCCGCCACCTCGCCGGTGGTCTGGGCGGCCGCCAGCACGACCATCAACTTGATGCGCGCTTTCTGCCCGTTCAGCCCCTCGGCAAATAGACAACCCAGGTCGGCCAGGGTGCGGTACGCGCCCGGATATCCATAGGCATCCCAAACCCGCCCAGAGGGACAGCGGCTGGCGATCACCACTGGCAGCCCCTGGGCCCGCGCCCGCTCAATGGCGGGCAGCCACCAGGGGGGCACGCGCCCGCCTCCCAACGCCTCGATGACCACGCCCCGAGCCCCCCGCGCCAGCGCGTCCTCCAGCAGGCCAGCATCCATACCCACCGCCAGTTTAAGCAGAGATACGTTCGGCTCCAGGCCACGCCAGGGCAGCACGTATCGCTCCGGCCGGCGCTCGATTATGACGGCATCTCCCTCCACCCGGCCCACCGGCCCCCAGCCAGGCGACTGGAAGGTCGCCGGGCTGAGCGTGTGCATCTTGGTGACGTGGCGCGCGGCGTGGATTTCGCCGTTGAGGACGACCACCGCACCCAGGCCCCGCGCCTGCGACGCGGCCGCGACGCGAACGGCGGCCAGGAGATTCGCATAGCCGTCGTAGCCTACGTCGGAGGCAGCGCGCATCGCGCCGGTGAGCACGACAGGCTTCTCCCCCGGCACGGTCAGATCGAGCAGGTAGGCCGTCTCCTCCAGCGTGTCGGTGCCGTGGGTGATGACTATGCCATCCACCCTGGGCTCTGCCGTCAACCCGGCCACGTGCTCGCGGATAGTCCACAGTGTATCGAGCCGGAAATGGGAACTGGGCAGGTTGACCAATTCCTCAGTCTGCAGTTCCGGCAGGCCGGGGGGCAGCACAGCCATAAAGTCGGCAGCCCCCAGGGTGGGCACGGCCCCGTCCGCCTCGGCGTCATACTGCATAGCGATCGTGCCGCCGGTGGTTAGAATGGCGACGCGGCGGTCAGCGATTTGCTGTTGGCTGTTAGCGACTGGCAATTGGCTTCCTCCTCGCCCTACGCGCTTTTTACAAGGCCCGGGTCAGCGTGTTGATCAGGACATTGATACCTAACCCGGACAAGCCGGAACTAAACAGGTCAACCGCAGATTACACAGATTCCACTGATTTTTTAATCTGCTGATCTAACTTAAGCGACACCACCTGCGAGACCCCATCCGTCCCCATTGAGACGCCGTAGATGGTGTCGGCGGCCTCGATGGTGACCCGGTTGTGGGTGATGACGACGAACTGGGTCTGCTGCGCCAACTCCTCCAGCAGCGCGCGGAAGCGCCCTACGTTTGCCTCGTCGAGCATGGCGTCTACCTCGTCGAGCACGCAGAAGGGGGTTGGACTGACGTGGAGCAGAGCGAACAGGAGCGCGGCCGCGGTCAGGGCCCGCTCTCCACCGGAGAGGAGCGCCAACCGCTGTGCGCGCTTGCCCGGGGGGCGGGCGACGATGTCCACGCCGGTGTTCATCAGGTCATCAGGCTCGGTCAACTCCAGCCGCGCTGCGCCGCCGCCGAAGAGGGCCGTGAACGTCTCGGAGAACTCGACCGCCACCGCGTCGAAGGTCTCCCGGAAGGCGGTTTCCATCAGTTCATCTAATTCGGCCATCACCTGGCGCAGTTGGGCCGAGGCCGTCTCCAGGTCGGCCGACTGCTCGGTGAGGAAGCGATGCCGCTCCTGGGCCTCGGCGTAGTCAGCGGGGGCATTGGGATTGACCGACCCTAACCGGCGGAGGCGGGCCCTGAGGCGCTGGATCTCCTCCTCCAACCCCTCAGGCAGTTCCTCAACGACGGGGAGTTGGGAGACCAGCGGTCGCAGCGGCAACGGGGTCTGTGCCGTGACGCTCTCCGCCAGTTCCAGTTCGACCAGCCCCAGGTCCCCCTCGATGCGCCGGGCAAGGAGCCGCAACTCGTCCTGATAGCGCGCGACCTCCAGTTGGGCGCGGCCATGCCGGGCCTCCACATCGCGCGCCCGGTCGCGGGCCCGCCGCTCTTGCTCCTCCAGCGCCGTCTGCTCCTCACCGAGGTGTGCCAATTCCTCCTCGGCCGGCTGAATGTGCGCGCGCATCTGGCACAGTTGTGTCTCCAGTCGAGACGCCTCCGCACGCAATTCTTCCACGCGAACGACGATAGCACCGTGATCAGCCTCCAGTTCCACAGATCGTTGGCGGCGGGCGGACCTCTGCGCCCGAAGCCGCTCCAGCAGCGCCGTCTCCCTTTGCAGGGCAACCTGCTGGCCGCGCAGGGACTCTTCGGCCACTGCGGTCTCGGTACGGGCCTTCCCCAATTTCTCCCGGACGATGCGCGCCGCTTCCTCGCTGGCAGCGGCCGCCTGCTGGGCCAGTTCTTGCAACCTGGCTTCCAGCGCCGCAACCCGTTCAGCTTCCGCACGCTGCTGTTCCTCGATCTCCTGGCAGCGCCGGTGGGTCTCCTCCAGTCGAGCGGGAAGTTCCCGCCGGGCCCGCTCATCGGCAAGGACACTGCCTGCTCCGGCCTGTCCCACCGAGAGGGCACCATCGGCCCGCAGGACGATGCCCGTGGCGGTGACGCAGCGGCTCCCCAGCGGCATAGCGGGCAGATACGCCCGGGCTGCCGGAAGGTCGTCGCACAGAGCAACAGCGCCCAGTAACGTTTCGACCGCCGGTCGCACGCTCTCGTCGCAGGCGACGACGTCGGCGGCGCACAGAGCGCCCGGGGGCAACGGTGGGGCCGGGCGGAGGCCATCCAACGGCAGCAGGGTCAGCCGCCCCCCGGCAGATTCGAGGACCCGGCGCACCTCCTCGACGACGGCCGCCCGTTCCACAACGACGGCTTGCAAGTCGCCGCCCAACGCCGCCTCGACGGCGCGCTCCCAACCAGGGGCCACTTGAATCAACGCCGCCAGCGGCCCGACGACGCCGTCCAGATCGGCCTGGAGCAGCGCCTGGACGCCAGCGTCGTAGGCAGCCCACGTCTCGCGCACCCGGCTCAGCGCCTCTTGCTCACCCGCCAGGTGGGCCGCCTCCGCGCGGGCTTCGACGAGCGCCTGATTCAGGCTTTCGAGCCGCGCACGATGGGTGCGCAGTTCCTGCTCGACCTGGGCGTGCCGCCGGGCAGGTTCCTGAGCCTGCTTCTGCACGGCTGCCCACTCCCGCCCCAGATCCGCCAATCGCTTTTTGCGCTCCGCCAATTCGCGCTCCACCTGCTCGATCTGGCCCCGGATCTGGGCGACCCGCCCGGTCTGCGCCTCTTGCTGGGCGTCCAGGGGTTCAAGTTCGGCCAGCAGTTCCTCACGCCGGGCCTTCAACAGCCGCTCTCGTTCCTCCGCTACGGCCAATTCGCGCTGTACCTCGTCGGCCCTGGTGTGAAGGTCGGCGCTCTCGCGGTGCCAATCGCGCAGCCCGGCCCGCAAGTTGCTCTCCTGCTGGCGCAGTCGGACCAGTCGCTCGCTCAGCGCGGCCACTGCCTTCTGCTGCGCCTCCAGGCCGGCCGCCAGGACGGAGGCTCTCTCCAGACCCTGGTCCAGCGCGGCCTGCCGGCGTCCCCAACGATAGCCGTACCAGGTGCGCTGTAACCGCTCCAGGTGGGCGGTCAGCCGACGATGTTCCTCTACCCGCTCCGCCTCCCGCTCAAGCCGCTGCACGCGGGGGGTAATCTCATTGATAATGTCGTGGACGCGCTCCAGGTTGCGCTGTGTCTCATCCAGACGCCGGACGGCCTCTTCCCGCCGGGCGCGGTATAGGCTGATGCCGGCGGCCTCCTCAAAAAGTACGCGCCGCTCCTGGGGCCGCAGTGAGAGCGCCGCATCCACCAATCCCTGCCCGATAACGGTGTAGGCGCGCTGCCCCAGGCCGCTTTCGGCCAACAATTCGGCGATGTCGCGCAGGCGCACCCGCGCCCCGTTGATGAGATACTCATTCTCGCCGGAGCGATAGGCGCGGCGGGCAATGGTGACTTCGCTGAACTCGATGGGCAGCCAGCCGTCGGAGTTGTCGAGGGTCAAGGAAGCCTCGGCCATGCCGGACCGGGCACGGCGACGCCCGCCGGCGAAGATCATGTCGGCGGTGGACTTGCCCCGCAGGGCGCGCATACTCTGCTCACCCAACACCCAGCGGATCGCGTCGGCGACATTGCTCTTGCCCGACCCATTGGGTCCGACGATGGCCGTGATGCCGGTGAGAAACAGAAATTCGGTCTTGGTCGCGAAGGACTTGTAGCCCTGGAGTGTGAGATATTTGAGGCGCATAGGTCTCTGAAATGGAGTATACCGCGCTTGGGGAGAGATGGCAAATTGCGAATTGCGAATTGCGAATGGCGAATGGCGAATGGCGAATTGCAAATTGCGGGGCAGGGCGTATAATGATGGCAGCAATGGCACATAAGATCACGCGGCGGCGGTTCCTCAAATGGATGCTGGGCGGCGCGGCAGCAGGCGGGCTCTCGGCTCTAGGTGGAGTGGGCTACGCGACGCTCGCTGAGCCACACTGGCTGGCGGTGGAGCGGGTGGACGTGCCGCTCCCTGGTCTGCCCGCCAGCCTCGACGGTTTCACCATCGCGCAACTCTCCGATTTGCATCGCGGGCCGAAGGTAGCGCAGGAGGACATCACACGGGCGGTGGAACTGGCGCTGCGGCAGGAGGCCGACCTGGTCGTGCTAACCGGCGACTACGTCTCAGCATCCGCCGAATACGCGCCCTCTTGCGCGAAGGCCCTATATCCCCTGGTAGCCTCCAGCAGGGAGACCCTCCCCCGTTTCGGGGGGGCGGGGGGGAAGACTCCCCCCCTCGTAGGGGGGGGCGGGGGGAAGACTCCCCCTCTCGTAGGAAGGGCCGGGGGGAAGACTCCCCCCCTCGTAGGGGGGGCTGGGGGGGGTAACGTGCTGGCCTGCCTGGGCAATCACGACCATTGGACAGACGCCGACGCCGTTGCCGGGGCGCTCAGCGACGCGGGGCTCACCATGCTGCGCAACGCGGCACGAGAGGTGGCAGATGGGCTGTGGGTGGCGGCAGTGGACGACGTGTGGGAGCAGCAGGCCGACCTGGGGAAAGCACTGGAGGGGGCGCCGGCCGGTGCCATAATCGTGCTCCTGGCCCACGAGCCCGACTACGCTGACGAGGTAGCAGCCGACGGGCGGGTGAGTCTGCAACTTTCGGGCCACTCGCACGGCGGGCAGGTGCGATTGCCCTTCATCGGAGCGCCGTTTCTGCCCTACCTGGGCCGCAAGTACCCGGCGGGGCTCTACCGCGTGGGCGGGATGTGGCTCTACGTCAACCGGGGCGTGGGGCTGATCAGCCCGGCGGTGCGCTTCAACTGCCGCCCGGAGGTGACGCTTCTGACACTGCGGGTTCCGGCCGCATAAGGGCCTTCCACGCCGCCTGGGCCGCCGCCTGCTCGGCCGCCTGCTTGCTGTGGCCCATCCCCTGGCCCACCACCTTTTTGCCCAGGAGAACCTCTGCCAGGAAGGTCTTGGCGTGGTCAGGGCCCTTTTCGGCGACGATACGATAGCGAGGCGTGATCCCCATTTCGGCCTGGCTCCACTCCTGAAGGCGGCTCTTGGCATCCCAATCCGCCTCTGCTGCCAGTGTCGCCTCGGCCACCGGCTCAATGAGCGGCTCAACGAAGGCTGTGACGGCAGCCATCCCGCCGTCGAGATAGAGAGCCCCCACAACGGCTTCAAAGGCATCACACAGGTTGGCGTCTCGCTCCCTTCCGCCGGCTTCCTCTTCGCCGTGGCCTAGCCGCAGCGCCTCCCCAATCCCTACCTGCCTGGCAAACCGCGCCAGCGTCTCGGTGCGCACCAGGGCGGCTCGCAAGCGGGTCATCCGCCCCTCGTCGAAATCGGGGTAGTGGCGGTAGACCCACGCGCCGGCGACGAAGTCGAGCACCGCGTCACCCAGAAACTCGAGGCGCTGATTATCGCCTGTCGCCTCCTCCGGATGCTCATTGACGTAGGAAGGATGGGTAAGGGCAAGGAAGAGGAGACCTGGGTCACGAAAGTGGTACCCGATGTGTTGCTGAAAGGAGTCCAGGTCGGATGCTGGTTGCTGGTTGCTGGTGGGTGATAGGTGGCTCATTTCGATCCTGCTCCTCCTTGTTCTGCCAGCCGGCGCTCGTATTTCTCCAGAGTGGCGTCGAGTGCGCTGTCGGCATCCACACCGCAGGCTTCGGCCAGCGCCAGCAGGCTGTAGAGCGCGTCGCCCAGTTCGTCCGCCAGTCCGGGGCGAAACTGCGGAGCCCGCCGCCCGTAGTCGGTGGCCAGCAGCACCTCCTTCGCCACCTCGCCGATCTCGGAGACCAGGCCAAGCGCGTGGGTGACCGGGTCGTGCAGGAGATGATGACGGCGCATAAAGGCCGCGACGTGGTGTTGCCAAACTGACTGACCTTCCTCTATCGGATCAGGCCTCATAGAGCACCCTCCCTTCCTGTAATACCTGGCGGATGAAAGGCCTCTCGCGAATGGCCTCAAATTCCTGAGGGGTATAGGCCAGCAGGTCGAGGCCGACGCGTGGCTGGATTCGCTCGTACAGCAGTCCCAGCCGCTTGATGAACGGCAGGTCGGAATCCAGCACGACGATAAGGTCGAGGTCGCTCCACGCAGCGATCTCCCCTCGGGCGGTGGAGCCGAACAGGACGATGAGTTGCACTCCCATCCTGTGCAGAACCCGAACGATACGCTCGAGTTCACGCTCAAGCAACGCCTGTCTTTTGGAACGTTGCTCCTGCCAGTACTTCAACATTTTTGCTTTTCCCCGCGCAACTCCCGCCTCAGCCGCAGCCAGAAGCGCGGCAGGTCGCGGAACGCGCTGACGATCACCTCGAAATCGGCGCCAGTGGCCTCGCCTGCCACACGTGGCAGATGGGTCACCTCCACTTCGGCGATGCGGTAACCGCGTGCCTTTGCACCGGCCAGTAACTCCGTGTCAATCGGCGCCCAGTCGGTGACGAGAGTCACGTGCTCCAGGATCTCGCGCCGGAATAGTTTGAAGCCGCAGTCAATATCGCGGCACAGGTAACCAAACAGCAGCCGCACCACCACGTTCCAGCCGAAGCCGTTGAGTTTGCGGATGAATGTATCCTGCCGGTCGGCCCGGTAGCCGGACACGATGTCCGCCTCGCCAAGACGTTCCAGGAACCGGTCGATCTCGCTGAAGACGAACTGCTTGTCCGCCGGGAAGAACGCGATCAGGTCCTTGGTGGCAGCCGCGAACCCGGCTTTCAGCGCTCCCCCGTAGTGCCGGCTGGGGTAGTGCTCCACCAGCCGGAAGTTGGGGATGCGCCGCGCCAGTTCACGGGCGATTTCGCCCGTGCGGTCGGTGCTGCCGTCGTTGACCAGGATGATCTCGTAATCCATCCCCAACTGCTGGGCCACGCTGGAGACCTCCTCTACAACGCTTTCGATGGTTATCTCTTCGTTGTGGGCAGGAAGAACCACAGACAGGGATGGCATTGGGCCCTCCATTCGCTTTCAAGAGTTGCACAACATTATATCACATCCAACTGCATTGCTCAACCTTATGCTTTGGGGTATAATGCAGGAAGGACTATGGCCACCAGGTTCGCTCACTCGATCAAAGACAGCCTTACCCGCACGCGCAACACCGTCTTCAGCCGCATCGCGGGGCTGCTGGGCGCCAGCCAGGTGACGGATGCCACCTGGGACGAACTGGAGGGGTTGCTCATCCAGGCCGACATGGGCGTGGAGACGACGCTTTACCTGGTCGAACGGCTGCGCAAGCGCGCCCGCGACGAGGCAATCCTACGGGCCGGCGCGCTCCAGGCGGCGCTGCGGGAAGAACTGCGGGCGCTGTTGCCCGACCAGCCGCCGCTCAACCTGGGAAGCCACCCACTGGACGTGGTGCTCATCGTCGGCGTGAACGGGTCGGGCAAGACGACGAGCATCGCCAAACTGGCCTACCGCTACCGGCAGCAGGAACGCCGGGTGCTGCTGGCGGCGGCCGACACGTTCCGCGCTGCGGCGATGGATCAACTGGAGATTTGGGCGCAGCGAGCGGGCGTGGACATCGTCACCGGGCCGGAGGGAGGCGATCCAGGCGCGGTCGTCTTCGACGCATTGCAGGCCGCGCGGTCGCGGGGGATGGACATGGTGATCGCCGACACCGCCGGGCGGCTGCACACGCAGTACAACCTGATGGCCGAGTTGCGGAAGGTACGAAAGGTGACGGCGAAGAGCGTTGAGGGTGCACCCCACGAGACGCTGCTGGTGCTCGACGCCACCACCGGGCAGAACGCGCTTGCCCAGGCGCGGCACTTCCAGGAAGTGGTGGAGGTGACCGGCGTGGTGCTGGCCAAGTTGGATAGCACCGCCAGGGGCGGGATGGTCTTCGCCATCGCCCGCGAGTTGGGCCTGCCGGTGCGCTTCGTCGGCACCGGGGAGGGGCTGGAGGACCTGGCCCCGTTTGACGCCGATGCGTTTGTGGAGGGACTCCTGGGCTGAAAGAGAAGCAGGCTGAAGTGGAGGCAATTCGGCTCGGCGACGAGTTATGCGGCTCACCACAGTTTGCGTAAGGAATCCTTGAGGAGTGTTTGTATGAGCAAGAGACAGATGATCGAGACCCTGCTGGAGGCATTTGAGTATGCAACCGCCGAAGGTGAGGGGGGACAAATCCAGATTTGGACGAACCGTGTTGCTTCAGCTCTGGCTGGCGCTGGAATGTCGGAGGAGCATAAAGCCTGGGTCGATGCTCTGGAATACACACATTTTTCTGCAAGTGAGTTCTCAGTCGAGCCCTCAATGGTGGCTCACGCAGAATCAATGAGAGCTATACTTCTTGGAATTCTCGATAAGGTGAAACAGACTGAGCCATCAGAAGAACTATTCCCAATGGAAATCGTAGAGGGCACGCGAAACTACATTGAAAGAATCGCAGCTCAAGCCAATGGTTGCTATCAGCAGGGTTGGTACGATGCTTGTGCAGTCCTGGTTAGGCGTTTGATTGAGATACTGATAGTGGATTGCTTTGAGCAACACAATACCGCCTCAAAGATAGAAGGCGCAGATGGGCGGTATTATGGCCTTGACCGGCTCATTGACTTATTCCTGGCCGAAACTTGGCATATGCCCCAGTATATGAGGAGGTACCTTCCAAGACTGAAGGATTTGAAAGAGATTGGAGACTCAGCCGCACATGGCCGCAGTATCACTACCAAAGCCACAATAGATAGGTTTTCGCAGGCTATCTTTCACACATTTCAGGGGTTGATTCATATTGCTGGTTTTGAGTAACGCTGACGTTTGCTGTCAGCAAAGGGGTTGTTCTGAAATCAGAAAGCGCGCTAACACGCGCTGCAGGCGACGCCGCTACGCGGCCTTGTATCGGGGCGCGATTTGGTTATGTGCGGTGTCTTTTCAAGTAGGACTCGATGGGTAAGCCGCGGCGCGCCTGAGCTCATCCGTTAGGCTGCAGCTTCATCAAGAGGTGAGATCTATGAGCACGAAGTATGGGTTCTCCGAGTCCCAATGGAATAGGGCAAAAGAAGAAATGAAGCAGATCCTCATCGACAGAGCACGAGTCATAGGAATGATCCCGTATTCTGAGTTGGTCGGTAACCTGACGACGATAAAGCTTGAGCCGGAATCATATGCGTTGGCAAAAATGCTCGGAGAGATTTCGACCGAGGAAGATAAAGCTGGCCGAGGGATGTTGACAGTGATAGTCGTTCATAAAACAGGTGATATGCAGCCTGGACCTGGTTTCTTCGAGCTTGCGCAGAGGCTTGGTCGGGACACATCTGATATCCTCAAATGCTGGGTGGATGAACTGAAGGGAGTTCATAGCTACTGGAGTAGATAGTCTCCCTGTCGGGTGTTGGTAGCCAGTTGTGGTGAAATGTGCCACGAATTGCACGAATTGACACCGATTTTTTGGCCTTCATTCGTGAAAATTCGTGTCATTCATGGCACAAAACACTCAACAACACTTCATGGGGAGACTATCTAAGGAAGGAAGGAGAACAAATGTCCATCGAATACTCCAAAGAGGAATACTTGGATGTAAGTGCTAATCTCCGGCACTATGGTAGTGCACGGTTTGCGCTTCTGACATTATTTCTTGCGATTGTTGCTGGACTCCTTACAGCTGTTTACGGGGGACAGATACAGCCTGGAGAAGTGGTTATAACGATCTGGAAAATAGGGGGAGCTTTGATTAGTCTTGCCTTTCTGGTAATGGAGGAACGCACTTCTTGTTACTACCGTAGATTTCGAGAGCGTGCAATTGAGCTGGAGAAAGCGCTAGGTTTCAAGCAGTACAGGAACTGTCCAAAGCAGAAAGGAATTACCTCGACCAATGCTGTTAGAGTTGTCTATGGCCTTACAGCGTTCTTCTGGCTAATCAGCCTGCTCATCTAGCGGGGATACTGCACCAAGTTGTCAACTTCGTGGGAGGATATTCCTATGGAGAAATGGACCGTTGTGAGTTCACAGCTTGTCCTGGACAATCAATGGATGAAGGTGCGCTGTGACAGCTGCCTGCTACCATCAGGGGAGCCCCTGGATGACTTTTATTATGTGTGGGAAGGTAAAGACTTCGCGATGATCTTCGGGCTGACCGAAGAGGATCAAGTGATCTTAGTGAAGCAGTACAAACACGGCGCACAAGAGATTGTTGTGGAGCTCCCCGCTGGGGTGGTCGAGGACTCAGATAGTGATCCACAAGTTTCTGCTGCGCGTGAGCTAAGGGAAGAGACGGGATACGAAGCGAAGGATTACACACACCTCGCGAGCGCGTTCGTTGCATCCGCAAAGGCTACGGTTGTAGCCCATCTCTTCCTGGCCACAGGGTTGGTACGCACCGCAAGCCCGGAGCCGGACAGACAGGAGTCTATTGAGATCTTGCGCGTATCAATGCCGGAAGTCATCCGAATGATCAATACAGGTGAAATCCGTGACATCAACTCCATCGCTACTACTTTTCTTGCACTGCAGAAACTAGGTTGTTTTGTAGTTAAGCCAGCCGACCCCGTGTAGAAGTGGAGTCAGTGGTATGGCGCTTTGCGAGGCTGCCTAACACTCATTGGAGCCGACCCGCGCCTATCGACGCCCGAAATCGGCGGCGCTCTTGCAGTTGAGGTAGGTGCTGGAGCGAGGAAATCGGTGCAAATCCGGCGCGGCGGGTGATGCGCAGGCCGTTGCCCAGAATTGGCTCGCGCAGCGGTCGAAGAAGCGCCCCCCAGGTTGCTTGGACGAGGCTGTTGGGACATTGAAGGGAATTGAACCATGGTAGTTCATTTTCACCCGCATGCCCGAGAGCGTATGGGAGAGCGCGGCGCTCC
>Ga0315541_1001919_pt1 | contig 18195 bp, 14 predicted proteins | sample SalMarSW160190MG_FD_203095 | JGI IMG/M metagenome (GOLD analysis project Ga0315541, IMG submission 203095) | Salt marsh sediment microbial communities from the Plum Island Ecosystem LTER, Massachusetts, United States - Salt Marsh Sediment SW1601-190 ...
AATTACAGAGGGTGTAATTATGCCTGTGAGGAATGCAGGAGTATTCCCTTGAAAGATAATTTCTTAAAGAGCCTTCGCTATAGAATAATTGATTCTTTAAATCATCCTTCAAAGATTACCTTAGGCAAAGAGAGACGCTCCTTTGCAATCTGCCCCAAAGATAATCTTCCCCCTTGTGTGAAAAAGAGGCCTACCTTCCGAGCCCTCTCTTTTTGCTTTATTGCCAAAGAGGAAGATCAAAAACAAAGTGAGCTCGCATCTATTCTCGGTTTAGAGAAAAGATTATCGGAAGAAGGACTTTATCTTAAGCTCACGGGTTCTTGTATCTCAAAGATAGATCTAACGGGAGATGAGCCTTTAGTTTATGTTAGTTGTCCGAAGGTACCGGCTGATCTTGAGGCAAAAATTGGCTATCGAAGATCAAATCATAACCCTAACAAAAAGGTTAAGGTGTTTGGTTATCAGGCAATGATAACTACCAACATTGAGTTAGAAATAGGTCTTGAGCTTCCTATAGGATGTATAAGTAGCCCGGCAGATGAGTTAGATGGATCTTATCTTATTCCTGAAAGAGAAAAACTTATCAAAGAGCACGGGTTTCTACCTTATTTTGATATTGGCGACTGTGGTTTTGATATCAAGAAGAATTTTGATCATGTAAGAAGTACCTCTTCCATTCCTATCATCGACTATAATAAGCGAGGCGAAAAGACTGATCCTGAATCTCTTCAAAGGCGAGGCTATGATGATAAAGGAACTCCTTTTGCTCCTTGTGGGGCATTATGTAAGTCTAATGGATATGATAAGAAAAAGAAAAGAGTATCCTTTATTTGTCGAAAAGAGTGTTTAACCTCACCCCTGGCTGTTCCCAATCGTATCGAAGCCTGTAAGTACCTCGGCACGGAATGTGGCTACTCTACTCATATGTCGATTAAGGCTCATCCCCGTCTTGTCTCCGAGATTCCCCGAGATTCAGATCGCTGGAGGAAGATTAGAAACCTTCGCTCGGCCTCTGAGCGGTCTAATGGAACTTGTAAATCATCTGACCTAGACATCTTAGAATCTCCCCGCATCTATGGACTAACCATAGCTTCGATTGAGGCAACCATGGCCTGTATCACTACTCTCCTAAAGCGGGTGATGCGTTTTGTTATGGGAATCACCCTTAACCTTATGAGGTACCTGAAGACCTGGGATAAATCCTACAAGAAAAAACTAGAAGCTCCTATGGTGCTGGCTTTTATCCTTTCGGTGATCCAGAAAAAAAGATCTCCTCCCTAAGGACTAATACCATCACATACCTTCAGTAAATTCAGTTCCTTTCCAGTCTCTCTATGAAGGGGTCTTTTTTGTTTTGTCAAAGAACCGCTGAGATAAGTAAAATTCTTCAGACACTTGCCCTTTTTTGTTCAACTTCTACTATTTCTCTCCCAACTTACCTCTTATTTACAGATTCTTTATCCACTTTTCAGTAGAAAACGGGGGTTCTTAAACCACCTCAATAACTTACAACCTTTTTTGCAGAAGGTGGGTTACATTACACTTACAGTAAGACAATTGAAAAGTTTCTTTCCTTTAGATTAGATTGAAATTCCAGCATCCCTAAATTCTTTCTTTACCTTAAGGTATATCTGCTCATATTCTGCCTTGGGTTTGTGATGAACCAGATCATAACATTCCCGGATATCATTTGGACCATTTTCCACCTTCCGGTCATTCACTTTTTCAGTCAGTCTCTTAATTATTTTGTTTCCCTCTTTTCTGGTTATCTCAGCCTTGATGGTAGCATTAGCAACTTCTGCCATAAATTCAGATTCAAGCGGAGTTTGACTGGCATTCATTCTGGCGAGCTCCTGTCGTGCGACGTACAGATTAGCTCCATCGATGGCTACTCGTATAGCATAGATACCTTCCTCCATAAGATGTGTTTCAGTGCCAGGTCCAGACTGCCCAGGGGTTACACCGAAATCGACAAGATTTGTTTTTGTGTTGAGTACTTGAAAGACGACCGAGTTGCCCCAAAGTTCCTTGGGTCGTATCTGCATTTTTTTTAGGGTTGTTTGTCGTATATTCCATATACCTACATTGGCTAAAATGTCTCTATAAGCAAGCCACCCCCCTATTGTCTTAACGATGCTCTCAATAATTGCTCCTTCTACTCCTCCAGAGAATCCCCCTATTATACCAATTCCTCCACCGTTTATTTTAAAGCACCCGTAATCTTCGTATACAATGGCAGCCGTGAGCGTATCCTGTTCTATCTTGATGTCCGGCAACATACTTAACAGAACTCCATCGGTTCTTCTCAAGCCAAAATCAGGGCCTATCGGAGCGATGAGAGTGGGGGCTCTGGTGGTGATGGGATAATAAGCAATAGCCATGCCTGGTCGTCCCGCCTTCCGTACACCCTCTCGCATCCAAGCAATTCCCCTTTTGGCGGCATAGACCTCTAAAGGTGTCCCAAAAATTTTTCTCCCATCGACTACAGTAAAATTAAAACTCTCCAAATAATCTCCACTCGCAATCTGGGCATAATTTTTCACGATTAAAGGAGCCAATTCTTCTGTGAAGGGTGCGCTATGACCAGGGCAATGATTGAGGGGTTCCTTTCCCTCTACCTTCTTTTGTTTGATGATTCTTGCATCTCTCCCCTCACCTACGATTACCTGATTAGGAATTTCCTGTATCGCAGCGAGCACTTCTCTTTCATCAAATTTTACAACCCTCTGAGTGCTCACACAATACATTCCCATCTCTACCAAAAAATCGAGAGCCGCTTGAAAAATCCTATCAACTATATCATTATCCAGGTTAAAATAAGAACCATCACCAGGATATCCTATCCCATACTTCTTGGAAAGTTCCCCTATCTTCTTATACAGAGAAAGTTCCCAATCCTTTTCCTTCATCTTGGAACCTTTTTGTATCCTTTCAGCGATATCCAGTAAACTGATCATTTCCTGTACCTCCTTCGGTTATAAGAACATGATCCTATAAAAGTTCTGAAAAAAGAACGCATGTATTTTATTCAACAATCCTCGGAAACTTTCTTTATCCCACTCTGTGAACTGACCTGCCTATCTTTCACCACCTTTTAGCCTTAATCTCCAGCCTTCTCTTTTGTAGAAAACTTGCTCAAATTGATATAAGATATCCTCTGTTTTTACTTTTTCCAAAAAGAAGCGCCTTCACTTTATTTACGAGTCAGCCTTCTATTTGTTCTTTTTGGAAAACATCTTTATGAATTCTTCCTTCGTGAGTCGATCTAGACCTAGAGATTTCAAGTTCCTCCCAGTGAGCCAATAGTTTTCCCTGCAGACTGCTGAGCTTATTTCAACTAGTGCATGAGCTATGGGTACATTCACTCCTAGCTTATCTCCAATCTGTGCAATTGGAACCAAGGAGTACGGGACATCCTCAGTAATATATCTACTCCTTAAGGACTGAGGCCCGATTATCTCACCCATACCATTAGCTCTAATAATACATTGCCAAAAAGTCTCTTGCTTACATAGTGTTAAGGAGAAATTTAGAGTATCCATAATGGATTCTATTTCTTCCTGGAGTTTTTTAATAACCTCACCAACTCCTGGAGTTATACCCTCTTGGTACATATGAAAATCCCCCTTTGATTGCTGAATTCTTCCCACATTTAAGAGAGCACCGACAGGATGAATATAAGGATTTTCATTTATTAGAGAAACTAAGACAACATTTTCTATCTCCTTCAACGAATAGAATTCCTTAAGTTCTTGCATTGTATTGCTTCTATTATCAAGGCAGGGAAACTTGGAAAAAAAGATACGACCGGTAGTGTCTTTCACTTCAACTAATCCAGGAGCCTTAATTCTCGTGGCGAAAGGCTGCGTATTAGTTTCCCACAGAGAGATTTTTTTCCTATTTATTATCTCCTTAAATAGATGACCAATTCGCAGCGATCTAAAATAACTAGTCCAAAACACTACATTTTGGCCATTTCTCAAAAAGGGAGCAAGCTCCTTAAATATTATCTCATCGGCATATGCAGGCATTTGAAAATTAATAGTGTCCACATCTTTTATTGCTTCTTCTAAGTCTGTCGTAATTTTATCTATTTTTGCTGTTCCTTCTCTACCAGCAATCATTCCATTTACTCTTGCGATACCTCCTCCGATCAGTTCGATCTCATTTGTCTTTATTATGTGCTCAATTGTTGACCTATACTTTGGATGCTGGTACAACCTGACTTTTAATCCGGCAAGACTAAGATCAGCAGCCATTGTTTGACCTGCGTTCCCAGCTCCTAAAACAGCGATTGTTTCTTTCACTTATTATATCTCCTTACTTTTAAGGTTTTTTAACTGCAGTTTGGCAAAATTGTAGATTTGATAATTGACATCGAAGGAATTAAGAAGTAGATTTGTTAAACTCTTAACTAGTCTACTTTTAGGAGGTTCCTTCCATGTTTGCAAAAATTTCATCGCCTTCAAAGGCATTATCTGAGTTCATCTTTCATTTTTTACTCCTTTCATGACATTGTTCATTTTTCTGTGGAAAGCTCCCAAAAGAGAAATTAATCTTTCAAGACTTTTCTCTTCAGAAAGCTCTCCTTTGTCCCAGCTAACGGCTTGCTTACCTTCTCACCTCCTTCTAGCCTTATTTTTAGCTTTTCCTTGTAAGAATCTAACTTCATAAAAAATCACCGTTGGATATCCGCCAGTTCTACTGGCAGAACAATTAAAGCCTAGTCTAATACTCTACGGCAAAGCTGTTGGGATATTTACCAATTCTTAACTGTCAAGCGGGACTTTCTGAGAAAATTTCCTTTTTTAGTCTCCCGGAAAGAAAAAGGAATTTCCTCTGGAATATCCTTATCTTCTGAATAAAGAAGGTCTAACCAGTCATTTAAGGATACATTTAGTTCTTCAAGCTGACAGGAGAATGTCTTTTTCGCTTTTCCCGAGGAAAAACTCTGAAGTTGTGTCTTAGAGTGAAAAGATTAAAGTAAGCTTGCGCCCTCTGGAGTTTGAAATTGCTTCGTTACTTCATAGTAGGGCTTAAAGAGGCTGAACATGATCTCAGCAACGTTGTTGATATGCTCTATCATCTTTTCGGGAAGTTTTTTGTTAGAGAAAGAACCTTTTGAATTCCTCTCGATAAAGCCAACATGGGTTGTGCCTATTTCCTTCGTTTTTTCTCTCAACTTACTTCTTACCTACTAATTTTTTACTCACTCCTCTGTAGAAAAAGCAGATTTTTCCTAAATCACCTCTATTAACTTCTTAACCCTTCACTGCTCCAACTGTCATACCCCCAATCATATATTTCTGAATAAACATAAAAATTATCATAGGAAATAAACTCGTTATAACAGATGCAGCCATTATCCCTCCCCAATTCGCTGGCCCATGAAACACAATAAGTTCACTCAACGCTACAGAAACTGTTTTCGTCCGAGGAGTATTACAAAGCACCAGGGGAATCAAAAATGCATTCCAGACTATCACACAAATCCATAACATTACTGCTACTAATCCAGGAAGTGTAAGAGGAACAGTTATACGAAAAAAAGCTCCAATTCTTCCACATCCATCAGTCATGGCACATTCTTCCAAATCTGGCGAAATAGTTGAAATAAATCCCCTCATCATCCACGTGCTAAAAGGAACTGTAACGGCACTAAAGGTTAAAATTAAACCCCACAGACTATCTATAAGGTGAAACTTCCCCATTAAAATATACCAAGGTATAAGTATAAGAATTACAGGGAAAAATTGGGTAGCTAAGAGAGAAAGCGCTATACTGGTCCGACCAACAAATCTAAATCGAGCAAGACTATATCCCCCTAATAGAGAAAACATTATAGATATAACACAAGTAACCAAAACTATAATCAATGTGTTCCGAAGATATACAAGTATGTTGAGGGTTTGGCCATGGGCACTCGGTGTCCCTGCTTTCTCAATTCCAAATGTCCACAAGTAGTTATCTATAGTAATTCTTTTAGGAATCCATCTAATTTCTGTTCTCATAATGTCACTTGCTGGTTTCAGTGAACTAACTACCAGCCAAAGGAATGGTACAACAACCCACAGCAAGGCAATAATAATTAATCCATAAAAGATACTCTTTGCTAAAAATTCTCTTTTCCACTTTAAATGATATGTTTGCAAGATCTCTTCTCCTTCAAAGTTAGTCAATTTTTGTCTGAGTAAGATAAATAATACCGAATATTATCATCATTAAAAAACCAACCACTCCAGCGGCAGCGGCATATCCAAAATGATAAAACCAGAAAGACTGCATATACACAAAGGGACCATACACCATTGAAGCATGACCCGGACCACCTTTAGTTAAAAGATACACCATATTGAAATCATTAAAAGTCCATACTATCCCTAATAAGATTACTACGGTTGCAACTGGTTTTAATAACGGAAGAGTTATATATAAGAATGTTTTCCATTTACTTGCTCCATCAATCGTTGCTGCCTCGTAGACTTCCAGAGGAATACTCTGTAATCCCGATAAAAAACAGACAAACATAAAACCATAAGTTTTCCAAGAATTAGCTAAAATTATAGAAGGCCACATTGTTCTACTATTACTCAGCCAACTTACACGAGAAGATAGAATTCTCCCGCTTAACAATGCTCCATTCAAAAGACCCCATTCGGTATTATAGATCCATCTCCAGAGTATCCCTACTACTACTACGGGGATAACCCAAGGTAAAATAAATGTTCCCCTAACTACACCTCTAAATCTGAATTTTACATTTGCAAGAAGAGCGAATCCCATCGCAATGGCAATATTACAAAGATTTGATCCGCCTACCCAGTAAATAGAATTTTTCATCGACAGACGAAAAACTTCGTCATCCCAGAGTCTACTAAAATTCCTCAAACCTATAAATTTTGGGGTCATAGAATGTATCAAATAAAGTTCATAAAAACATAATTTTATCGCACTAACTAACGGATACGCATAAACCAATATTAACAATCCTACTACCGGTACCAATAATAAATATGGTGTTAACTTTCCTTTTTTCATCTCTTGCCTCAAGCTGATTTAAATATTCCTTTATTTCCTTCCTAAATTGATATGTAACACTTCATAATAATTTTTAAATTGGTGTAATCCTGCTATCATTAAAGTTAGTTATGAGGTAGTTTAAGAACTCCTCACCTTGTATTTTTGACCTACTTCAACCCACCAAAATTTTAAACAACCCAAAGGATCCTTCCAGAGGATACTCAAAACTAATCTGAATACTCTCGGGGACCTCCTCAAAGCTTTCAGAAAAATCAATCTCCTTTACTTCTTGAGGTGGCTAAAAAATCACTATAACGTATTTCGCCAGTATTTATGCGTCAAAGAGCCTATTTTTGCTTAACTTTTTGCCAAAGTCTTGAAAGAATTTCACACCTTCAACAAAGACTGAACTATGTCTCATTCTCTCGGACATTTTTGTGTTGCTCAAGAACAAGAACGCCGTCTTGAAAAATGAAAGGAGAAGATGGACTCCAATCTCCACGTGGATTTGGCTTTACCATGCCTAATGGGTATTCTTTGCCAGTTCTTGGGTCAAAGTAATATGCCTGGTACGTAACATCTAATTCTAATCCTTGAATAACAGGCTGGGGAAAACGTTGCACCGGAAAGTAGATAATACGCAGCTTCTTAGGTATACCTGCTGCATAGCAAGTATAATACTTGTCACGTTTCCAGGCATGTTTGTCCCCAGGTTGAAAGTACCAGCACGATTTTACCCACTCCGGATGCGGCTCCAGTTGCCACCAGGGGTAACGCTCAAGCAATCTTTTTGAAATCCCCAGTTGTTTAGAACCGGGTAATTGATAAGTCTCTTTCCAGGACTTCGTGCCATACACTCCTCCACGACCAAACAAAGGTTCTCCATCACCAGTTTGCATCTGCCAGACGCCCTCAGCACCATAGGTATGGCCACAGGTTCCCGATAGAATACTTGACCAAAACAAAAAACGTTGCATATCCTCCCAGGAGGTTCCTCCATGACCTTCATAGCAAACCTCACCTACTATAACGGGCATTTTTGGCTTGCGTTTTACTGCTTCAACTACCGTCTTAACGTGATCAGCGATAATGAACCAATCACCGTGGGCTGTCTGAAGGTAATCAAAGTCAAGCAAAGATGGGTCTTCCACCTGGCTGCGGCTATGCTCCATACCTGGCGGATGAACGGTTAAAGGGTGGTGGTAGGGATCTATTTGTTTTATATAACGTGCAAGTTCGGTCCATTCTTTCCTCCTCCAAATCTCTATCTCTTTTGTTTTATCCGTCTTTCTATCGTAATCGTACTCTCTGGTTTGGAGTGCTTCTCCAGCTAGACACCACACTACTGGGTAAGCACCGTATCGAGCAATGAGATAACGCCAGTGTTTCTTCAGTTTGCTTACTCCCATCGCTTCTAAAGCGTAGCTCCAGGAGCCATAGATCATTGGAAGAAGACCAGCGTTTACAAGGTGTTCGATGCGCAAGTCCGCCATATTGAAATAGAAAGGGTTTATACAAGTGTAGTTCTGATTCCACGGCAAACCGGCCTCATTGGCATCACGCTCGTTCAACAAAGCTGGCGGATAGAGTCCAGCGGTGAGTGTAATCACGGTAAATCCTTTCCTCACTCTGTCTTCTGTAAGGGTGCGAAAATCTTGCGGCCAGGCGAGTCGCTTGCATAGCCCAAAAATCCAAATTTCACCTAACCAGAAAAAGGGAGTTCCATCGGTGTGTTCAAGATATCCATGGTTATCACTAACTCGTAAAGGACCGTGCTTCAAAAGGGGATTACTCCCCTGGTAAGGGTTAACTTCAACCTCACCTTTCTGGTTATTGAGGGCAGTATTTTCTCTGTCCGAACACACCGTAGTATAGGAGTGTCTTCCAGTCACAGGCGTAGAGAATCTCATCTTCCACACGTTTTCACCGGCCCAAAAAGCAGGCACAACTTGCTTTGAACTATTCGGTCCCTGGAAGATGACATCAAGTTCTACTTCATTAAATGGATCATCATAAACCTTTCCTGAACAGAAAAAAATCTCCACGGGACAATTTTGAACTGCGTAATACATATGATCCTCCTAAGGCTGATTTAAGTATTCTTTTCGGTGACATCGTTCAATTTTCTGTGGAAAACTCCCAAAAGAGAAAATAATTTTCCAACACTTTCTTTCTTGCTATAGTTTCGCGGATTTTTAGTCAAGATAATCAAGGGGAAATTCTTTCCCCTTGAAATCCCCTTTCTTCTCTCTTAGTCGCTTCTGATATATACTGCATTCCTTATATTTGCCTTCCCAACGCTCCTGAATATACTGTTATTCATTATGATAGAGCAAGTCCGCTCTTATCGCTTCAGGCAATCAGCTTGCCCTCTAAGGAGAGATCATTGAAAGATCTCACGGTCTTTTCTCTAAAAGAGATACAAAGAAAGCTAAACTCGATTAACGTTCAGATTAATCTTGAGCATCGAAAGATTTTCCCCAAGGAAAGATCTCGCCTTTTATCCTTTTATCAATACCAAAGAAGGTTTGTCGATATCAGCCCTCAAGGATACTTTTCCTTCTCCAAGCTGGCTACCTCCCTCATAGATTTTTCTTTTGTGAGGTCTCTCCTAGCCTCCTCCTATGGCAGGGAAGGAGGACACTGCTTTGATCCTGCTTCTTTTTTTATCCTTCATCTTTTTAGGTATTTAGATGAGTTCAAGTCCGAAAAAAGCTTTATCTCTCTTCTCCATGATCAAGATAAAGGACGCTGCTATAGGACTTATGCAGGAATATCCGATGATCGGATTCCCTGTGAGGCTGACTTTTCTCATTTCAAAAAGCGAATTGGCCCAGAGAAGTTTGATGAGATCTTCCACGTTCTGGTAGAAATTGTCAAAAGAGTTGGTCTGGTTACCGGAAAAATTCTCTCCTACGATGGAACTCTTTTTCCCACCTTTGCCAACTACAAAGGGTGCAACTATGCCTTTAAGGAATGTAGGAGCATTCCTTAAAAAGAAGATTTTCTTAAGAGACTTCGCTATAGAATAATTGATTCTTTAAATCATCCTTCAAAGATCGTTCTGGGAAAAGAAAGACGCTCCTTTGCCAGGTGTCCTAAAGATGATCTTCCTTCTTCTGTGAAAAAGAGCCCTACCTTTCGAGCCCTCTCTTTTTGTTTTATCCCAAAAGAGGAAGATCGAAGACAAAGTGAGCTCGCCCATGTTCTCGGTCTAGAGAAAAGATTGTCAGAAGAGGGACTTTACCTTAAGCTGCTCACATCTTGTATTTCAAAGATAGATCTAACCAAGAATGAGCCCTTAATTTACGTTAGCTGTCCCAAAATACCGGCGGACCTTCAGGCAAAAACTGGTTATCGAAGAGCAAATCATAACCCTAATAAGAAGGTTATGGTGTTTGGATATCAGGCCATGATCACCACCAACATTGAAGTAGAAATTGGCCTTGAGCTTCCCGTAGGATGTGTAAGTAGCCGGGCAGATTAGTTAGATGGATCTTATCTTATTCCTGAAAGAGAAAAACCTATCAAAAAACATAAATTTTTGCCCTATTTTGATATTGGTGACTGTGGTTTTGACATCAAGAAGAATTTTAGTCACATCAGGAGCACCTCTTCCATTCCTATTATTGACTACAACCAGCGAAATGAAAAGATTGATCTCAAGAGTTTAAGAAAAAGAGGCTATGATGAGAAAGGAACTCCCTTTGCTCCCTGTAGGGCCTTATGTAAGCCCAATGGATAAGACAAAAAAAAGAAAAGAGTATCCTTATATTTGTCGAAAGCAGTGTTTAACCTCACCCCTGGCGTTACCCAATCCCATCGAGGCCTGTAAGTACCCTGGCACTGAATGTGGCTACTCTACTCATATGTCCATTAAGGCTCATCCACGTCTAGTCTCCGAGATTCCCCGGTGTTCAAGTCACTGGAAAAAGATTAGAAATCTTCGCTCGGCTTTAAGAGCGCTCTAATGGAACTTGTAAATCCTCTGATTTAGATATTTTGGAATCTCCCCGCATCTATGGATTAAGCATGGCTTCTATTGAGGCAACCATGGCCTGTATCACTATTCTCCTAAAGCGAGTGATGCGTTTCGTTATAGGAATTACCCTTAACCTTATGAAGTATTTGAAGACCTGGGATAAATCCTACAAGAAAAAACTAGCAACTCCTGAGGTACCAACCTTTATTCTTTCCCTGATCCAGAGAAAAAGAGCTCCTCCCTAAGGACTAATACCATTACGTAATTCGGTAAACTCAGTTTCTCTTTCGTCTCTTGATGGAGGGGTCTTTTTTTGTTTTGTCAAAGAACGGCTGAGATAAGCAGAATCCTTCCAATACTCCCTTTTTTTCTCTAACTTCTACTTTTTCTCTCCCAACTTACCTCTTAATTTACCAATTCTCCGTCCATTTTCCAGGAGAAAATTGAGTTCTTAAACCACCTCTATTTACTCACAAACTATTCTTTCCCAAATTTCGAACAAATCCCTGTATATCTTTGAATAAGCTTCCTCAGGAGTGATTTTGTTTCGTTCAAGGTCTAATAAGACATCCTTAGTATAATGCATAACTTCCTGAGCACCCAGTACTTGATAGGCTGGAACGCTATGTTTGCTTGCCCCTATGATAGCTTCAGCGTACCACCTATATGCTTCTGCCGGTTGACCGGTCATTACTGGACTCCATTTTGTTATACTATCCATACTAACATCGTCTCGTGAGGGACCATCCGAAACTCCGCACCTCCTCGCCACATTTTCCTTTGATGCGGCGAAAGAACAAAACTTCCAAGCTGCTTCTTTATGATCCGCGGGAATATCTTTGAAGATGATTGGACCGTAAACCTTACCAGCAGCAACAGGGTGTGACAAAGTGTGAGATGGGCCCGCCGGTCCCACTAAGAATGCCAGCCGTTCTTTTGTACAAGCTTCGGGTGCTATATTCACGCCAGCACCGTACTGCCACGAACCGGCAAAAACATAAAAGGCTACTAATTGATTAGCAAAAGCTACGTCACAATCCGAATAAATCATAGTCTCGGCTCCAGGTATCAAATACTGTGCCATCTTCTGATACATATCTAAAGACTCAATCCAAGCATCTTTCTTCGTAGGATCTAGAAAGTCTGCCAAATCCATAGGGCCATTGTTGCGGCCAAGAGCTTTAATTACATCTAAGGGATTGAAGTGGTGACCCCACACCGCTCCATAAACTTTATGACCCTCATAATCTTTATTATGAACCGCCTTAAGAACTGATACATAATCATCCCATGTTTTAATATTCTCTGGATCTCCCCAAAACTTCTTAATTATTTGGGGACGGTAGTGGCCACCCGTAAAGAGTAACAGCTGACAGGTGGGAAGCATGAATATTTTTCCACCCATGGTTACCTGTTCCAGTAGGGGGGGGTAGATGTGCTTCAACCCCGGCCAATCTTTCACCCATTCAGTCAGCGGGTACAGATATCCCATTGAATAAAGATCTCTCATATTCAGTTCAGGATTAGCATACAGCATGTCAGGAGGAGTTCCAGCGGCACACATAGCAAGTATCTTTTCCACAACATTAGCATAGCCAATGAAAGAACACTCGAGGTGTATTTGGCCTGCGTATTGCTTATTGAAATCTTCCGTAATGCTCTTAGCATAGACTATCTCTGGACCAGTGGTTCCCGGGTACACCCATACTAAATTAATCACTTTTGCTTGAACAGCTGACAAAGTTCCTATTAAGAACACAATAATACTTACCATAAAGATAATTTTCTTTCTCATTTTTTACTCCTTTTATGACATTGTTCATTTTTCTGTGGAAAGCTCCCAAAAAAGAAATTAATCTTTCAACACTTTCTTTCTTGGAAAGCCTTCCTTTCCCAAGCTAATGGGCCTATTTATTTTAATCTCTCACCTCCTCTCCGGCCCTAATTTTTTAGCTCTTCTCTTAACAAGGATCTAACTTCACTACTAATTGTTAACACATTTTTTTCTCTTTTGTCCTCCTGGAGTCTTGAAGTCGTTAACTATATAGTTTCTTGTGAGATCAACCTGTAAATGTGTAAAGGAGATCAAGCCAGCCCGGGAGTCTCTTGCATATGTAATGTATATCTTCAAAGTACTCGTGGATGAATTCGTTTCTATCAAGGAACTTTGCCAAAAGGAAAACAAAAAGTAGACGATAATCTATCCTTAAAGAGGAGACCACACAATGTCACTTCTGCTTCCAGAGACCTCTGAAGAATTAGCTCTATTTTAAGATTTTGTTCTCAAACAGAAATTTTAAGGAATATTTGATATTCTCAACAGTGTCAAGACTTTGGCAAAAATTAGTCCCAAATTGAGCTGAAAGCCTTATTAGTAAAGGCTTAGAACGTTAAGGCTGTATAAGGCTTTAGTAAAGGATCTTTGATAAAATGGCTATAATCCCTTATAATACACGAATTTAAATATTCAAGTATTATAAGGGAGGCTAAAATGCTGAATGTTATCTCTACCATACCGCCATCTCTAGAGAAGTTTTTGAGAGAATTTAAGGATCTTTTCATCAAGCCTCAGTTTGAGAACTTCAAGGTTTACCCCTTTGGTCTTCAGCTTGAGTTGAAGAGGACCAACATCCAAACCATCGACGAGTGTAGGCCACAGAATAACTATGATTCACTACACCATTTCTTAACCACCTCTCCCTGGGACGAAGAGAAGGTAAACAACCGAAGAATAGAGATAATCCAGAAGGATAATCGAACAAAATCCTATCCTACTGCAGCTCTGGTGATCGATGATGTTGCCTGCAAGAAATCAAGATCAGCTACGAAGATTGAAGCAGCTAAGGTACAATACTCAGGTAGCGATAAAGATCTTGTTAACTGCAATGTGGCTGTTACCTCACATTATGTAGATGAGATAAGGAATTTCCCTGTTAATCTTTCTCCTTATATACCCGCTGATGAATTTGAAGAAGGAGAAGACTCTCCAGACTTCTTTACCAAAATCGAGCTTGGGGAAAAGCTAGTACTAGATGCTTTTGAAAAAGGTATCCAGTTCAGAGAAATCCTCTTCGATAATTGGTACCTTTGCTAGGATTTTGTTTCTTTCATACGAGACAAAGGAAAAGATTGGATCTCCACTTTAAAGAGCAATGAGATCATTTATCGCCTAAGCAAGAGGCGTCGAATAAGAAAAAAGAAGAAACACCGAACAAAGAAGAGAGGAAGGGAATTTACTGTAGAAAGGCTAGTCAATTCCCTTCCACCGAACTGTTTTCGGATAATAATAAAGGTCTACAAGGATGGCAAGGAGAAAAAAAGATACATCTGGGGAGCAAATTTTAGAGTTCAGTCTCTTGGAGGTATCCAGAGGATCGTTATCTCTAAGCCCGATCCCTATACCAAGAATATGAAAAGAATTGATGTCTATGCAACGGATAACCTTTCCCTTAAGGATAAAGAGATTGTTTATCACTTTATCCGGCGCTGGAAGACAGAAGAGTTTAACAGAGATGCGAAGGATAATTTAGCCTTTGATCAGTATCAAGTGAGGAGTCTAAAAGCGATTAAGAGACACTGGTATTCAGTCTTTATTGCTCATACCTTCTTGATGTGTAGCAAACTAAAAGGATCTTTTCAAAGAATACTCAAAACTAATCTAAATAGTGTCGGAAATCTCCTCAAAGCTTTTAGAAAAATTAATCTCCTTTACTTCCTGAGGTGGCTAAAGAATCACTATAACGTATTTCGTCAGTATTTATACGTCAAAGAGCCTATTTTTGCTTAACTTTTTGCCAAAGTCTTGAGTGGATTAGTTTGTTAGTGAACCTTTGAGAAAGACCCTCCTTCACTTCGTAAAAATACAAACTCTTCACAGAAGATTGAACCATGTCGCAAATTTTTCACTTCAAGTTTGACAATATTTTAGAAATCACTTGGAAATTATTTGACTCTCTCCAACATAGTTACGGGACGATTCGTTTTAAAGGATTCCATTGCTGCTACACAACCTTCTGTAGCTGCCAAACCGTCCTCTCCCGAAACGAGAGGAGGTCTATTGTCCCGAATGCAATCGACGTAGTGCTTTATTTCTGTTTCAAAATCTGCCTTAAAACGATTGGCAAGAGTAAAACTATGCCAACTCCATCCTTTGGAATAAGCAAATCCTTCAGCAGGGGAACTTATTCCACTTCCCTTTGAACTATATAGTATAAGGGTATTATCTCTTATAGGATCAGCTGTGAGTATTCCGTGAGCTCCTGCAACCTCTATTTTTTCATAATAAAGATTCCTAATACCCATTAAAAATGTTGTACTGGAGGAAACAAGAGCTCCATTTTTCATTCTCATAACAATTTTTATATTATCGGCGTAATCCGGACCGTATTTTTGTTGACGTGCTTTGTCCTGGGCACTTCCAGATGCATATATTTCGTGAATTTCGCTTTCGGTAAACCAACGAGCAAGATCGACCCCATAACACGAACAATTTAAGAATATCCCAACCACTTGAGGATCAAAATACCACTCACAAGCAGGAGGATCACAGTAGATTGTCGCCGTTACCGTACTAACCGTTCCAATCGCACCGTCCTTCACAAGATATTTTACTCGGGAAAATGCTGCAGAAAACCTTGTTACAAAACCAACCATTAGTTTTACATTTGTTCTTTGAGCAGTTTCAACCATACGCTTACCCTCATCCACGATCGTGCACATTGGTTTTTCGCATAGTATATGTTTACCTTTCTCTGCTGCCTTTATAGCTATTTGAGCATGAGTATGAGGCGGAGTACAGACACTCACCGCTTCAATTTGATCTTGTTCAAGCAATTCATCATAATTAGCGTAATATGACTCTATATCATTTTTTTTAGCAAATTGTTTTGCTTTTTTTTCATCTACATCAGCTACAGCTACAACCTGCGCACGAGAATCCTTCATATAGCCCCACATATGAAAACTAGCGGCAGCACCACATCCTATTATTCCTATCCGTGTTTTCGCATTACTCATCTTTCTCACCTTAGCTTTTTTTTAAGGTTCGGAAAAGTCGACATTTTGAAAGTTATTGAGCATATTTTTTTGTGATTGTGGCAAGTGAAATTATTCCTCGAGTTCCATATCAAACGAGACTTTCAGTTGAAATTTGTCGAGAGTTCTGCCTCCAAGGTTGTTAATGTCACCTAGAAATTTCTGGGCAACCTGATTCATCCGATCAGCTCCTAGGTCTTTTATCTTAAACTAAAAGGGCATCATTATTTACTAGTTTAACCTCTATAGTTCGCTCGGGGATCATTCTCATAACTTGATAGCAGCCTTTTCTAGTATAATTTTAAGAAGAGAAGACTTTACTCATCTAGGTTGCCAAATGCCCTTAAAAGTTTGGGCGTCAAGTGCACGCCTTAATGCAAATTACATTATTTTTCAAATCCATAAAGGAAAAAACCCTCTTCTGGGTCGATTCCCTCAAGCTCTGCAAAAAATGATCCTTTGCGTTTTCCCTGAGAAAAGACTACGAAATTACATCTTGACGTAAAAATGTCAACATACACTTAGGCTAACCTCTCAAACTCTTTCATTAACCTCACCCTACCACTTATTAAAAACGAAAAAAGTTCTTAAAAATCCAAGTTTTTCTCTAAAAACTCTGTAGTTACTTTTCTTATCTTTTTGACCCGTAGTCTTACCGCTTCATGAGTTAAGTTGAACTCTTTGGCCATCTCGCTAAGAGTATGTCCCTTCAGGAGCAAATCATAGGTCTCTCTCAGTTTCGCGTCTAGGCGATTTCGGATTTGCTCTTCTAAATCCTTAGCTATCAGGGCATCCTTTATATTCTCTCCTCTTGAAGGAATAATGGATACAAGTGATGCCTGTCCTTCATCCCTCGTATAATATAAACTGATTACCGTAACGTTTTCTCTTGACTTACTGTCAATACTACTGCCTTGCTTGAGATAATCAATGAACCGAAAATAACAGCCGGTCAAAACATAAGATACGGTCTTATTCTCGAGTTTTTCTTTATTTTTCCATAGATAAATCCACCCTTCTTGCAATAGATCATCCTGATCTGCCTTATTATTGGTAACATTGCCAGCAATTTTTCGAAGTTTTGTTTCCAACTTTTCTACTGTTTCGGCAAATCTCATCCTTTTTCCAGTCTAAAAAGGTTGAAAACTTGAGTCTAAATGAAGATAACCACACTTATCTTCGGTAGTTCCAGTTTCGGGTGCTGTATTTGGTCTTCTTTAACTCCTGGCATAATTTCATTTCTTCTTTAGTTAATTGACCAGGCACTAACTTTATCCCTAATCTTTTTTCAAATCCCCAAATGAGACTATCTATAATCTTTTCTTTATACCTCTTTTCTGCACCTTCAAAAGAGATCTTATCATCCATCAGAATCGATCCGTGTTGAAAAAAGGCTTTGTTTTTCCTTCTTTGAGCGCTTCCTACAATTTTTCTTCCGTCGTCAACCACGTCGTTCTTTGAGGGACTGACAAAACAAAAATAGGGATCAAGTCTTTTGCTTTGTTTTCTTTCTAACTCGGCATTTATCCCCAAATTTTGTAGACCGAGGATTATAGCCTCGTGGACGAACTGCTGCGTTTTTATAACATCCCTGAAGATAGGAAATTCATAGGTAGAGCAAGCTAAAGAATAGGTTATCTCATTTTTATGGAATATGGCGCCTCCTCCGGTAAAGCGCCTGACAATGGTTAGTTTTTGTCTTTTATATCTTTGCAAGGAAAGGTCATCTATCTTTTGAAAGTAGCCGATGGAGATAGCCACCGGCTTCCAGCCATAGAACCTAAGAGTAGCAGGAAGGCCCAGTTTCTCTCTCATGGTGAATATAGCCTCGTCTATAGCCATATTAGTATAGGCATCCAGACATTCAGACTCAATCAATCGCCACTCTTTTTTTCTTTCCATCTCAGCTTTAGCTCTTTAGCCGCCTTTACCTCATCCAGCCGACCAATGGACAAATTATGGGGAGCCTGCTTAACTAAAGAGGGATCCTCGTCTATCTCTTTTCTAATTTGAATCATAGAAGATACGAACTCATCCAGGGTTTCCTTGGACTCGGTCTCGGTAGGCTCAATCATTAAGGCTTCTTTCACAATTAAGGGAAAATATATAGTAGGAGGATGAAAGCCGAAGTCCAAAAGGCGTTTAGCAATGTCCAGGGT
>Ga0315541_1001924_pt1 | contig 18163 bp, 13 predicted proteins | sample SalMarSW160190MG_FD_203095 | JGI IMG/M metagenome (GOLD analysis project Ga0315541, IMG submission 203095) | Salt marsh sediment microbial communities from the Plum Island Ecosystem LTER, Massachusetts, United States - Salt Marsh Sediment SW1601-190 ...
AACGGCTTTATTGAGGCCCAGCAAAGATATGAGCAGATGCTCGATGAATTCAAAATAAGGTTATCTTTGCCCACTGATGCGGACATCGAGCTGGACCAAAACGAATTGAAGGCTCTGGAGGAAATTGGCATAGCTCAACCCGATTATGCGTTGGAGGCAGCCGTTGGGACGGCACTGCAGCAGCGTTTGGATTTGGCCAATACCAGCGATAGAGTTGATGATGCCGAGCGCAAGATTATGGTAGCTGCTGACAATCTGGGTGCCGAATTAAATCTTGTAGGTAGCGCCAGCGTCGGTTCGACCGAAGATACAGAATCCACGAGGTTACAGTTTAATCGCGGCGCTTACACGTTGGGCCTTGAGGCGGATTTGCCACTGGACAGGAAAGCCGAACGCAACGCATATCGTGAAGCTCTGATAGCATTGCAGCAGTGGCAACGTCAATATGAAAACGACGTTGCTGAGGTCAAGTTGGATGTACGCCAGGCTTACCGACAGCTTAGAGAAAAGGCCGAGAGCTATAATATCCAGAAAATGAGCCTGGAATTGGCCAAAAGGCGAGTCGAGAGTAATGAGCTGTTGTTAGATGCTGGGCGGGTCTCAGTGCGTGTGTTATTGGAGTCGCAGGGCGCGCTGTTGGAGGCTCAGAACAGTGTGACCGCAGCCTTGGTCGACCACGCAATTGCAAAGCTGAGCTTTTTTAGAGATATTGGCATTTTACAGGTTAAACCTGATGGAATGTGGGTGCAATAGTGAATGGTCAAAATAATATAGTGAAAGAAAAGGTCGATAAACCCCGCAACAGGCCGAATCGCTCACGCAGCTTGAGGAAGAGACTTCGCTGGGTTGTTGTTCTCATAGTTTTGATAGCGACTGCTGCCGGGTCCGCATTTGTCTGGAGAAAGTCCAGGAACTCTGAAAATCCCGATGGACACCCGGGTATTTGTGCAGTAACTCGTGGTGATCTGATTGTCAGTGTGACGGAATCTGGGGGTATTAAAGCTCTTGACACTAATGACATAAAGTCTAAGGTCGAAGGGCGAACGACGATAATCAGTATTGTTGACGAAGGTACGTACATCACACAAGAGGATGTCAACAACGGCAAAGTACTTGTCGAGCTGGATTCCTCGGAGATAAAACAGAAGCTCACAAGGCAGGAAATTAGCTTCCTGAGCATCGAGGCTGCTTACGCCGATGCCAATGGAGCGCTCGAAATCCAGGAGAAGCAAAATGAAAGCGACATAAAAGCTGGTCAGATGAAAGTAAGGTTCGGACTGATGGACCTGCAGAAATATCTTGGTGACACCGTGGCTGATAAGCTCGTACATGCAGCAGCAAATCGCGGCATCGAGCCTGATGAAATCATAAAACTTGTTTATGATTCCAATCTGGGTGGTGAGGCCTTGCAGAAACTACGCGAACTGGAATCAGACATAAAGCTTAAGGAACAGGACCTAGAGCTGGCCAAAAGTAAATTGCAATGGACGGAAAAGCTCTATGAGAAGCAATATGTTTCGCTCAATGAAAAGCAAGCCGACGGTCTTGATAAGCAAAGAAAGGATATTGCCTGGGAGAAAGCCAAGACAGCAAAAGCCCTCTTTGTAAAGTACGAATTTCCCAAGGATGCCGAAAAGCTGCTGAGCGACTATGATGAGGCCCAGCGAGAACTGGAGCGGATTGAGGCTCGCGCCAGATCAAAACTCGCTCAGGCACAGGCCAGGCTTGACAGCAGCAAAGCGAAGTATCTGCTGGAGAAAGAAGAAGTAGAGAAGTTGCGCAAACAGTTTGACGCTTGTGTCATAAGAGCTCCGACTACAGGACAGGTTGTATACTCATCAAGTATGATGGACCGCTGGGAACGACAACGCAGGTTGATTGAGGTGGGCGCAGAGATTCGGGAGCGGCAAAAGATCATTTCGATACCGGATCCATCCGGCATGAAAGTGGAGATCAAAATTCACGAAACCTGGGTTGATAAGATTCAGCCTGGCCAGGAGGCAAAAATAACAATCACGGCATTTCCCGACAAAGAGTTTACCGGCAAAGTACTGAAAAAAGCGCCGCTTGCAGACCCTGAAGAGTGGTTGAATCCCGACCTTAAAGTATATTCTACGGAGGTCAGCATCGAAGGGAGAGACGATTCCATCAAGACAGGAATGACTGCAAAAGTTGAGGTGATTATTGATAAACTAACTGACGTTTTGAGTGTGCCGATACAATCGGTTGTTACCCAGGAAGGGGAAAAAGTCTGCTATGTGATGGCGAATAATGGGCCGGAGAAGCGTACGGTTGAAACCGGTTTGTTTAATGACAATTTCGTCGAGATCAAAAGCGGCCTGGCCCAAGGTGAGAAAGTGCTGCTTAATCCTCCACGTGTCACTACTGAGTCAAAAACAGCCGACAAAAAGCCTCAGGAGCTCTCAGTTCCGTCGCCAGCCGGCACGTAAGAAGTTTAACAGATATATCGAGGTTTGGTCTTGATGGTTGTGGTTAACACTCAAAAACTCTGCAAGATATATCAATTAGGCGCCGTCGAACTGCCGGCGCTGTGTGATGTAGACCTGAAAATCGAGCAGGGACAGTATGTAACCATCATGGGTCCAAGTGGCTCAGGAAAATCGACTCTACTTAACGTCTTGGGTTGCCTCGACAGGCCGACAAGCGGCGAATACTGGTTGGGCGGTGAGGATGTTTCTGGACTCAATGACGACGAGCTGTCTCTGATTCGGGGTAAACGCATCGGCTTTATTTTCCAGTCGTATAATCTCATCGGACAACTTAATGTCATAGAGAACATAGAGCTTCCTATGTACTATCAGGGTTATCCTGAGCATGAAAGTGCCGGCCGTGCCAGAGAGCTGGCTGCAATGGTTGGCCTTGGTGACAGGCTCAAGCACAGACCCGCAGAGCTAAGTGGTGGCCAGCAGCAGCGAGTTGCCATCGCTAGAGCCCTTGCCAATGACCCCGTCATAATTCTGGCTGATGAGCCAACGGGCAACCTTGACTCCCAGAGCGGCTTTGAAATCCTGAATATCCTCAATGATTTGCACCAGCGAGGCAAAACCCTCATCGTTGTCACGCACGATGATAACATCGCTGCAAAAGCCCAGAGAAGTGTCCATCTTCTGGATGGGCGGATAGACCGACAAGTATACAGTCATACCGGTTAGCGATTATGTTTTGGTTCGGACTCAGAAAGACTATAAAATTGGGTCTCAAAAGCCTTTGGATGCACCGCTTGCGTTCGACGTTGACGATGCTGGGTATTGTCTTTGGTGTTTGTTCCGTTATTGCAATGCTCGCCATAGGAGAAGGCGCCAGTCGAGAGGCCCAAGCAGCAATAGCGCGGCTTGGCAGCACCAATCTGATCATCGAGACCGTCAAGCCACCCGAGGGAAAGACAGACACCGGCGACATCCAGACTGTGGTCAAGTATGGTCTGACGTATGCTGATGCTGAATCAATTCATAACATAATGCCAAACATTGAGGTTACCGTTCCGGTTCGGGAAATAGACCAGGAGGCGCGGTATCTTAACCGCAAGGTTGCCATAAAGATCATTGCGACGATTCCGTGGTATACTGAGATTTCGCCGGTTCGTCTGATATGTGGTCGGTTCCTGAGCAGCACTGATCTGCACCATCAACTAACTGTCTGTGTTATCGACGACGACGTTGCTCGTAAGCTTTTTGCTTTTGACGATCCTCTTGGGCAGCATATCAGGATTTTCGGTAACTTCTACCATGTTGTTGGAATAGTCACTCCGTCAGCGCCAACCTCGGCAAAAGACAATCTCGCAGATCAAGCTCCGACACCAAGTGGCGGCAGCAGTGTTGCTGGCTATGTTTATGTCCCTCTGACCAGCGCCAAGGCTCGCTTTACTGAACTGGCAGCCACGTTTAGCGGCGGAAGCGAAACTATCGAGAGGGTTGAATTGCAGAAGATCGTCGTTAAGGTTGGATCGGACAAGCTGGTTCTGCCGATGCACGAAATTCTTGATACACTGTTGAGTCGCCTTCACAAAAAGCAAGACTATCAGATCGTAGTGCCCCTTGAGTTGCTTCGGGAGGCAGCTCGGACAAGGCGCATTTTCAGTATTGTTCTTGGTTCAATCGCGGCAATTTCACTTCTGGTTGGTGGCATTGGAATTATGAATATTATGCTTGCTACTGTCAGTGAGCGGACCCGGGAAATCGGTATTCGCCGAGCCCTCGGTGCCAGAAAGCGTGATATCATAGTCCAATTCCTTTCGGAAACCTTGCTCTTGACGGTAGCCGGTGGTGTCTTTGGGATAATCCTTGGCTGTTTTATACCCGTTGCCGTAACGTATTTTGTTCATATGCCCACCGTTATTACAAGCGGCTCACTAATTCTGTCGTTCGGTATCAGCGCTGCTATCGGGATAACCTTTGGCCTATACCCGGCCTATCGTGCCGCCAATATGGACCCAATCGAGTCACTGCGACACGAATAATCAGAATTAGAGAAGGTTATGAGATGGATGAAGCTATGGCTCTTGGTCACCTTGGTCGTTTGTGTAGTTGTTTCCACTAGTTTGGCGACAATAGACGGAAAAATTCGTGTGACACTCCAGTGGCATGAGATCAATGGGAGCATCAGTGAAAAAGATTTTGATTTTGTTGAGCTTTCTGATGTCACCGGTCGTGGACTCTGGGTTGCCTTTCAACAGGAACTTGCCCCTGCGTCTCTCGACGCAAGTCGGGGCAGCGGGAAAGAACAGAGTTTTCCGGGGATCTATTTTAACGGACAGTTTATTTGAGATAGTCAAGATTTAATCTGACACTCCCAGCATTTCGTTGTTAGCCTCTATGACCTCCTTGTGCTGAAGCGAGCCGCCCGCAAAGGGTACATTCCCCCAGAACCTGCTCAGAAAATGTAAATCCCGACACTTAAGACTACGATAGCTGCCAAATGATCTCACGAAATTTCACAGGCTCGCTATTTCTCAGAATCTCTCTGCTGTTGTTCCTTAGTGTCTTTTTTCTGCCCTTGTTGTTCGGACTTTTCTTCTACGGACACGTTACTTGAGCTTTCTGTGCCTTCGCGCAAACCCAAGGTGAATTCCGCGCGCATTTTGGCTTTAAGGGCTTGCTTTTCCTCTTCCGAAAGATTCTCCCATTGCTCAATCAATTTGGCCCTATCTTCATCTGAGAGGCCGTGAAAACGCTGGCTGTAGAATCGCCACACGCTGAATTGCTCTCGAGTCATAGCTCTGAATTTCTCTTTTTCCTCTTCAGACATATCTGCCATTTGTTTTATTTTCTTTTCCTTTTCCTCCTTCAGTTTCGCTCTGTCCTCAGCCGAGAGAGCACGTGTCCTTGCCCCGCTGCGGTGACCAGGCAGCGGCTGTTCAGGCCTATTCATTGTCGGCTGGTTTGACCTGATTGCTTTGATGCAAAGACCGATCGCTAAAATGGCAAGAATTGCCACCACAACAGTACTTACCAAAATTGCTCTTTTTGAATATCTCATACAATCTACCTCGTTCAAATCATCTGTTTATCAGAACCTCATTGCCCAATATTCCAGGAACAATAGTGCTAGGATGCATCGTACTTACTTATGGACAGTTCGTCACGGCTAATATAGTCCGGGCCAAGCCAGAACGTCCATTGTTTTTTATGTCTTAAAAAGAAAATTTCCAGACACAAGTATATATGAATAAGAGACTTATGCCAAGCCGAGCTCGAAATAGAAGTAAGTCGTTGCCTCCATTATAAGATGTGTTTATCAGGAACAATATTGCCTAAATACAAGCTAAAAATAATAGGAGAAGAGGATAAAAAAAATAACTCTGGCTCTTTTTCAATCGGCCGAAGAGCTCCTACGGATACCTGTTTTAAAATAGGCATATCATCTGCCCATCTGTTTATTCAGACGCTTGAAAAAGCCATTTTGTTACGAAAAAAAGGTTTTTTGACGATAAGAGCCAATGACTTGGACAAGGCTTTGCTATTTAATACAGGATAGGTTATTAGAAAAGTTATTGGTACTATGACAAATAAATCGTTGACGTCCTCAGGATATCATGCCAAAATGCTTTTTGAATGACGATGGCAATGCAGGTACGAGGGTCAGCAGATAGTTTTTCTCCGGCGTTAGGTAGAATTATTATAGGGGTTCTTGTTATTATATGGGGCGTTTGTTCGCTGTATAACCTGTTCAGTTTGTTCTGTGCCAGGAATGATTGGTGTTTTCAGGGGGAGGATTGTACCAAGGAGTCTGGCTTTCAGGAGGTGAAGTAAACAGGAGGCTGTGTGAATAAAATAACGGGATGGAGCCGATACACCCCCTTGATGTTGAACATCGACCTGTTTTTGGTTGTCTATTTGGTCCCTAAAAGAATTTTCTTATTTGTGTAGCTGTTTATGGATGCGGTAGCAGTAAATCCGCCTTCAGCAATTGGTATATACTTGCCGATACAATAATATAAAGAGGTGGCTTGATGAGGCTGAAAAAGAGACAAATTAGCGGTAGGGAAAGTGGTGAAGAAGCTGTTAAGCTCCTCGAACAGCTCAGGGACAAGCTATACTCTGACCATGTAGGGATAGCTCGTCGCGCTGCTTTCAATTTGTCCTGGATGCAGGAAGATGGTTTGGAGATTCTTAAAGAGGTTTTATTTAGCGAGGCCTCAAAGAGAACAAAAGGTGCGGCTGCATATGGACTTAGGAAAATGCGCGGTCGGATGAAGAAGCCCGCATTAGAACTCCTATCGCAAGGTGTAAAGGATTCTGACAGTGCAATTGCAGAAGTATGTGTAAATGCCTTGTCAGTTACGAGTAAAAGCCAAGCCGCAAGAAAGCCTGCTTCTGCACAAAAAACCGTAAAAAGCAGATTCGCCATTAGAGAAGTTCAGGGCAGAGCTAAGCAGAGGCGGGTCCGTGAAAAGGTACGGAGGTACCCCAATCACTTTCGGAGATAAGGTTCTTTTCTGCGAAAGTGATCAACACATCACAGAATAGTGCTCTCTGCTACATTTTTCTTTTTTTAAATCAGAGGATTACTTGTTTAGGATTTTATTGTGGTCGTGTCTCCAATAGTTGATAGCCAAAAGACAATGCAAAGGTCGCAGTAATTATAAGGTGAGGCGATATGGTTAAGCTCAATTGCGTGAGAGTGCATATCCGGTACTGATTGTGACCGCGCTGGAGCAGGGCGGTGTAGCTCCGCAAGCCGGCCTGAAAACAGGAGACCTGATTTTACAGATAGATAATACAACTGTACGCAATCTCACGGAACTGGCACTGGTAATGGAAAAAATCTCTGAAGGTGACATTGCAGAGTTCTTGGTTATGCGGATCACTGTGAGAGTTTTTGGCCAGCTTCAACAGCGATTCTCTGTTCAGATGAAGGCCCAATATAAACAGCCTCGTCGGCACATATTCTAATCACAAGATTTTCATAGCCTCCATCCGTAAGGTGCCGTTGGATATTTTTTCGCGGCTGGTCCTCTAATTTCAACCACTCACATAACACAAATCGCAAAACGCCCGAGAATAGGCCGCAAAATGATACTGTGAATCGCTTTACATCTTTCCATCAAGTGCTTAATGAAATCCGCCGAAGACAAAGTACAAAGAGGTTGCTACTGTTATCGTTCCAATTCTTGGCAGGATTGCTGTAAATCGAGTTAAGAACTGCAATACACTACGCAAGGGAAATACAATGAGAGCAAGATTGAGTGTGATACTACTGTTAACTATTCAAATTGCATTTCTATCGGTACAGGTATATGCAGATACTGGTCGATTAGCTATTGGAGTGAAGAATAGCACGTTAGGCTTAGGCGGGGAAGTTACTGCGAGAATAACTTCAAATGTAAACGCCAGGTTCGGTATCAATGCATTCAGCCTGGGCCTGGATGGAAAAGTCAGTGACATCGAATACGACTTTGATGTGGACCTTCTTTCTTATTCTGCCCTGCTTGACTGGTATCCGTTCAAGGGCTCTTTTCGTGTCAGTGGTGGAGTCTTGGTAAATGAGAGCGAAGTGGGCCTAAGCACAACGCCGGTAGTTCCATTGATGATCGGAGGTACAACCTACACTCCTGCTGAGATAGGCGTTTTGTCGGGGATTCTCAGCTTCGACAATGTTGCACCCTATGTGGGGATAGGTTGGGGCAATGCTTTCGGCAAAGACAAGAGATGGGGATTTATCAGTGACATCGGCGTTGCTTATATTGGGTCGCCAAATGTGAACCTGTCTGCAAATGGCCTGATGGCTGCAGATCCTACATTTCGGACAAACCTTGCAACCGAAAGGGCTGATATCGAAAAAGACCTGGAAGATTTCAAATTCTATCCTGTTTTTTCTCTCAGCTTTTTCTTCAGGTTCTGATAGATAAGGCACAGCAGTCAGCCTCATCCTAAAAGGCTTGCATTCTTTAAGCATCTCCGGAAGAGAGGGCATATCCAGTATCTCGATGGTGTCATTAAATAATAGCCCCTCTTACATCAGAGTGCCATTTTATTTTCGGGAATCGAGCGAGGAATAAAAATTGTCTTGAAGTAGCAGCGTTTTTCGGATAAACAACTTGCTCTGCAAGCTATTTACTCTGGCAAAGCCGAGTTGTTTAGAAGTCTTTTTTCAGGAGAAGGAACAGATAATGTCTAAATCAAACAAAATGGTTAAATTCGGTCGAGGCAACAAGTCCCTGTCTACGAGAGCCGTACATGCAGGCGAACCGAGAAAGAAATATGCCGACTCACTAACTACTCCCATTATTCAAACCTCTACGTTTACTTTTCAAAACAGTAAGGCAATAGAGGATTATACCAAAAAAGGAAAGGAACATTTTGAGTATGGTAGATATGGTAATCCGACTGCCAAGATTGCCGAGGCACGCCTTGCGGACCTCGAAGGCGCTGAGGACTGCGTTGTCTTCTCGTCCGGAATGAGCGCAATTACGACAACTATTTTATCTTTAGTTCAATCAGGAGATCATATTGTTATTACTGACGACAGTTACAAAAAGACGCTCGAATTCTGCAGGTCATACTTAAAGCAGTTTGCCATTGAGTGTACGATAGTTCCTTTTGGAGACTATGGGATTTTCGAAAAAGCGATCAAAAAAAATACGCGTTTTATCTTTTCCGAGTCACCGACAAATCCTTATCTAAACATATTTGACTTGGTCAGAATAGGGAAAATAGCAGCCAGACATAATGTCTTGACACTAATTGACAGCACCTTCGCCACACCATTTAATCAGCGGCCAATAGAGTTTGGTATTGACCTTGTCCTGCAAAGTTGCACAAAATATTTGGCAGGTCACAATGATATTTTGGCTGGTGCCGTGCTTGGTAATAGAGAGATCGTCGATAAGATACGAAACTTGCACAAGTCGATGGGCGGTACCATAGATCCTCATTGTTGTTATCTTTTGCTACGAGGACTGAAAACGTTTCCTCTGCGGGTGAAGAAGCAGAATGAATCTGCTTTAGAGATTGCCCAATTCCTTGAAAATCACCCGCGAGTTAAAAAAGTCTACTATCCTTTCCTTTCGAGTCACCGTCATTACGAGATTGCCAAGGCCCAAATGACCGGCGGCGGGGGGGTTGTTACATTTGACATAAAGGGTAACCTCAGAACAGCAGAGCGTTTTCTCGATGCCTTGAAGTTGTGCTACATTGGACCGAGCTTGGGCGGAGTCGAGACGCTCATAACGCATCCGGCCTTGGTCAGCTATTATGATTATAGCCGCAGAGAACGGTATGAATTGGGACTAACTGACACGTTGTTCAGATTGGCTGTTGGCGTCGAAGATGTCGATGATATCATAGAGGACCTGGATAGGGCCTTAAGACTGTCGGAATAGGCGCTCGGCCTTTTACCCGCATGATACGCCGCGAAATCGCAAAGTACAATGAGTCGTGAGTTCCGCGTGGACATTGCTATGCGACGCCGAGTTTACGCCTTAACACTCGCAGATTGAGAATATCTTCGCGATTGTACTCCAACAGTGTAATAAGGGCGTGTTTATTGCTGTTATTGATGTAGTCGTACCAGAGCTTTACAGCCACATGTCCATCTACCTCTTTCAGATGTCTAACTATGTCCAGTTGTCGTTCAACAGCTTTCAGTCCGCCCTTTAGGCTATTCCGCCAACAATCATACATAAGGTCTGTGTGTTTGAAACAGGCTTTCAGGTCCACGCCGAGTTTGGCTTGGATAAAAGGCAGGTCAAAGCGGCTCCCATTGTACGTATAAATCTCATCAATCCCATCGAGAACTATTAGTAACCGTTGCTCACACAGATCATTTTCAAAAAGCTGTACAACTTTAGTTTTTCTTAGCTTTTCGAGGACAATACCAATTACTGTCAGGTCGGCATTGTGTCTGCTAAGTCCTGTGGTTTCGATATCAAGATAGGCACGATATTTCATTTTCTGCTGTATTAGTATGCTTATTACTGAATGCGAATTATGCCTCATGTCCTATGATAATTGAACAAATTTATGTGATTTTGTCGGCATCCAGAATGAGGAATAAATGTTTGTTGCATAAACAGTTAACAATCCGGAGGTAATACAATGTAAGCTCCTCTTAAATTTTGTTGTCAGAATAAAAATGTCCTGATTACAGCAAATGTGGTGCAAAAAATCCGACCGTGTGTGGCTGGCTTAGCAAAAACAGGCCTTTGTGCTCTCTGATTAAATGGTTGATCTTTCCAGCCGTTCAATCGTTATAGGACATAAGGATATTGTGAGCTTGAATACAAAATTCAAGTAAAAAAAATCTTTAGTCGATGATTATAACTTAATAGTTTTCAAGGGTTACAGAAAATTGCGTAACCGTAAGTAAGATAGATTTCGTTCGTTCAAAATCTTATTACCTCCCAACCATTAAAGGAGACACGATATGACACGCAAAAATATCTTCATTCACAAGCTCTCTTTGTTCTTTATTCTGCTGGTCTTTATCCTGGTGCCGCAGACCTCGAGAGCCAACATTACCGTCATTGGTAACGTCAATCCTGAATATGACAGTTCGGACCCTTGGTTGATCCCTGGTACTCTGCTCGTGGGGAATGAAGATGATGGGACTGTCTCGATCTTGGGTGGTTCTGATGTGCAGGTGGGAGGCAGTGTGCTCCTTGCATTTACCGCCGATGTGCTTGGCACAATTACCGTGACGGACGCTGGATCACAACTTGATGTTGGAGAGGCGCTGTCTATAGGGGCGTGGGGACAGGGCATCATGACGATCTCGGACGGTGGGACTGTGACGTCCGAGGAAGCAGTTATTGGTGGTTATGATCCTATGTATGATACGCTGGCCGAGTATTTCGATCCCAATGCCGACCTTGGCGGCGGCATAGGCACGGTCACCGTGACCGGTGATGGCTCGAATTGGCAGACAGAAGCCCTGTTAATAGGTTTTTCTGGAGATGGTACCTTACAGATCACAGAAGGTGGCCAGGTAACGGACTATGTGGGCATGGTCGGTGTGGCTCCTAATAGTGTTGGAGCGGTTGAGGTTATCGGGCCCAACTCGGTTTGGACGAACAACGATAGTATTGGGGTGGGTATCTGGGGCGAGGGAGAGCTTACGATCGAGGGCGGCGCTCAAGTAACTGCGGGTGAGCTCTACATTGGAGGTGTTTCGTTTGAGCTTCTTGATACGCCGTACGATGCCAACTATATTCCGGACGGCACAGGCACGGTGACGGTAACCGGAGACGGTTCACAATTGAACGTTACAGGGGCGAGTACTCTCTATGTTGGGTATTTCGGGACCGGTACTTTGGACGTTAACGACGGCGGACAGGTTACCAGCGAGCTTGGGGTTATTGGTGGTGGTCCTGATGCTATAGGTACGGTGACGGTAGAGGATGCTGGCTCTACGTGGTCGGCTACGGAGCTGCTTGTAGGAGCGTGGGGTCAAGGCAATCTGAATATTTCTGGTGGGGGTCAGGTGACGGCGGAAGAATTACTGATTGGTGGTTTTGACGTGAATGAAGCTGACTTTGACCCGAATATGCTGGCGGACTTTGGAACCGAAGCTGAAGGCACCGGAACGGTGACGGTCACAGGTGCTGGGTCCTCGCTGACTGTGACGGGTGAGGATACTCTGGTGGTTGGGGGCTGGGGCGATGGTACGCTGACTATATCGGATGGGGGGATGGTGACGTCCCAGGAAGCAGTCATTGGGGGTTATGATCCGATGTATGACACCCTGGCCGAATATTTCGATCCTAATGCCGACCTTGGTGGTGGCACGGGCACGGTGACAGTCACCGGTGATGGATCGAATTGGGCGACCGAAATCCTGATGGTGGGTTTTTCAGGTGAGGGGACCTTGGAGATTCTGGACGGTGGGCAGGTCGAGGACCACGCGGCCTGGATCGGTGTCACTCCGGACGTGAACGGAATCGTGGAGGTCAGCGGCCCCAACTCGGTGTGGACAAATGAGGCGGAGCTTGTAGTGGGCGTCTGGGGGGAAGGGGACGTGACGATTGAGGACGGCGCCCAGGTAACTGCCGGGGAGGTCTACATTGGGGGTGTCTCGTTTGAGCTTCTGGGGACGGCCTACGATGCCAACTACATCCCGGACGGCACCGGCACGGTGACAGTGACGGGGACTGGGTCAACGCTGAATGTTACAGGTTCGGACACGTTGTACGTCGGCTATTCCGGCGAGGGCACGCTGGATGTCAACGAGGGTGGTCAGGTGGCCGCCGATGCGGTTGTCCTCGGAGGCGGCCCGGACGCGGTGGGCACAGTGACGGTCGATGGCGTCGGCTCACAGTTGACAGCGGACTGGGAAATCGTTGTGGGTGCGTGGGGCGAGGGCAACCTGACGGTTGCCAACGGCGGCCAAGTCACGACAGACACGATGTACATCGGCGGCTTCGATGTGAACGAGGCGGATTTCGACCCCAATATGCTGGCCGACTTTGGAGACGCCGAAGGCACGGGCACAGTGACGGTGACAGGAGAAGGCTCACAGCTTCAAGTATCGGAAGACGACAGTCTCTATGTTGGTTACACCGGCACTGGGACCTTAGAGATCCTCAATGGTGGCCAAGTTTCCTCAGAATATGGCTACATCGCTTTCACTGAAGGCAGTGAGGGAACTGTCAATGTGATAGGTGATGGCTCGTCATTGGAGGTTGTGGAAAACCTGTATGTGGGCATAGGAGAGGATAGTGGCATGGGAGGTACGGGTCTTTTGGTTGTGCAGGATGGTGGTTTGGTCGATGTCGGCGATACCCTGATAATTGGGCCAACTGGTAAGCTGCAGGGAGCTGGCACGGTCCAGGCCGGAACACTGAATACCTCTGGTACCATTGCACCAGGCGATTCCATCGGAACGATGACGGTCGAGGGCAACGTTGTCTTTGAACCCAACAGTATCTTCGAGGTCGAGATCAACAATACCAGCAGCGATAAACTCATCGTTACCGGCGATGTGGATATACAAGGTGGGACGGTCAAGGCTGTAGAAGAGGGGACGATTGTCGGTTCGCATGAGTACCAGATCATCGAGGCCAACGAGGTTACCGGCACATTTGATGTGCTGGACACGGCTCTCGTACATTCCGTGACCGATGCCAATCTAGGCTACGACGATACCTTGGTTTTGCTGTACATTACGGCGATGGCGTTTGATGACCCGAATGTATGTCAAACAACAAACCAAAAGGCCATTGGGCCGGCCCTACAGCAGATTGCTGAAGATGAAGGTGGCAATGATATCACCGAAGCCCTGCAAGAACTAGGCGATTTCGAAGATGTACGCGGCGCCTACGACCAGCTCTGCGGCCAGATCCGCCCGACGCTGGGACCAATCACCACGTCGATAACCTCCAACTTTATTGGTGTAATTTCAGGCGGACTCGATAGGAAGTTGATGGCTCAATCGAATCGCTTGGGAGGCAGAGCATTGTTGGCTATGGCACGTCCTGATTCAATGACGGGTGCAGTGACCATGGACGTCAGTGCCTTTAGTCAGTTTATTGCAATGGGCAATGGCACAAATATTTTAGGTGACAAGCCTTGGGGTATCTGGGTCAAGAGCTACGGAATGTTCGGAGACCGGGACTCTGAAGATGGTGTAAACGGATATCGATATACTATCTACGGCTTTGGTATGGGCGTTGACTATCAGTTCACAGAGAATCTCCTGATGGGTATTACGTCCGGGTTCTCTGATGGACAGGTTGATTATTACAACTCCAAGGACGAGAGTAAGATGAAAGGTCTGCATTTGGGTCTATACGGCCGGTGGGCGTCGGAACGTTGGTACGCCAATGCGTTGCTTGCCTATACTGGCATGGAGTACGATACGGATCGGTATGTAGATCTGACTGGCGAGCACCTAAGCGGTGATCCTGACGGGTATGACTTGGCCGGATATGTAGAGGCGGGTCTGACTTGGCGGAACGTTCGAGGTTGGCAGATCAATCCGATGGTTGCATTGCAGTGGTCATCTCTAAGCTTGGACGATTATGCCGAGAAAGGCGGCTCTAGCGCCCTGACCTTTGACAGCGAGCACTACAAATCATTCAAAAGCTCGTTGGGTGCGAGAGTGACCAAGGTCATATCCGAAAAACGAGACGGTGTAAAGGCAGTGTGGGAGGTGCGGGGCCGATGGGTACATGAGTTTGACGATGTCCAGTCCACGGTGGATACCGCGTTCATCACCAATCCTGATGTGATCTTCAAGGTCAGCGATTCCGAACTTCCCCGCGACAGTGCGGTGTTCGGAATGGGATTGAATGCCAGCCTAAATGAGCAAACGGTTATCTCACTAGAATACGACGTCCGTTTAAATGCAGACGATAAAGCTCATCTGCTTGGTTTGGCTCTACAATACCGGTGGTAAAGCCAAGAAAAAGATGCGGCGTTCTGTGCCTTATGCAACAAAAAAATTGGTGTCTAAGCAATCCACCATGCCTACTGCACCAAATGGCGATACTTTCCTCCTTGACAGTCATGGATATTGTCCTCTAAACTGCCTGGCGAGCTCAGGATGGCGCACCTCAGGGCGAGGATTGGCATACCTGGTGCGCTGCTATGTACCTTTATGCCGCAGCTTGCGTTGAGCTTTACTACCAGAGCAGGCGGAGAACAGATTATAGATTGCGACGACGAGCTTCCGTCGAGCACATGGACTCATGTGGCCGTAACGCTCAGCGGCAATACGGGCATTCTTTACATCGACGGCGTAGAAGTCGGACGCAACAGCTCGATGAGCCTCACTCCGGATTCACTCGGAGTCACGACGCAAAACTATATTGGCAAGTCTCAATACACCTGGGACACATACCTTAATGGTCGCGTGGACGACTTTCGCATCTTCTCCAATGCCTTGAGCGCTGTGGAGGTAGAAGCGTTGGCTTCGAACAGCGCACCATATTTCACCAGTGATCCGATTGACAAGACCGATGCAATTGAGGATGCCGCATATACTGGACAGACATTGGCAGGTGATGCGAGTGACCCTGATAGCGACCCGTTAACCTTCAGTAAAGTTACCGGGCCCGACTGGTTGAATGTGGCGTCCAACGGCTCACTCTTCGGAACTCCGTCAGATTCGGATGTCGGCATTAATGTGTTTATAGTTCGAGTGGAGGATACCGGGGGTCTTTATGATACGGCCGTGATGAATATTTATGTAGCTAATGTTTATTCCGGAGTTCGCGGTGACGAAGACCTGGCTGGATTCACAAGCCAGTGGCTTAGTTCTTCCTGTGTTGATACGCCTGCCTGTGATGGTGCAGACCTTGACGGTGATAAAGATGTTGACTTTTTTGATTTTGCACTACTGGCCGAGCAGTGGATGCTCTGAAAAGACCTCGAGGTCGCCAGTCGCATCGTGAACTGGTAAATAGGGATTTTTGGGTTTCGAATCCCCCAGCCTTCAGTAGAATCAACGACGGGATAAACATTTTTCATATCTCTAATCTTTGCCTCTTGGCCTTGTCTCCGAAATTACACCACAGAAGGTAATTTTTACATGTGTTAGGAAAACTCAACCTTAAATTTTAGCTCAAAAACAAAATTTTTATCAGGATTTTATGTGAAAATAGTATATATAATCCAGTTACACATATGTCAGAACGGTTAATCCGAGTCTCGCATGGAACGACACGAAACAGGACACCTATGAGAAGTTCAAAGTCAAATACTAAAATCTCTAAGGGGGCGCGGAGGACATTGAATATGTTTACATTTTTTGTGGATTTTTTAAGTTACTGATATGATGGCACTTATAAAATGAGCTTTTTCATAAAAATGGGAGATAATGGGTTGTAGAGTTGTAATATGGTTGTAGCGGTTTGCGAGTGAAAAGGTGTCCACATTTCGGGGGCTCTGTCACCGGTTTTCAGCTTTCTTTTGTTGCGATAGCTTTGCTCGCCAGTGCTCGGCTTGCTCGGGCTTGTTCCAGGCTTCGTGGGTCTCGATGAGTTCCTCTATCGGCTCTAAACGAGTGAGGATGCTGTAAGCCCAGTTTTCCCATTCTGCCTTCAACCACTTCGAGCAATAGCGGCGCGGCCTGGCCAATTAGAAAAAGGGCCTATGCCGGGTCAATCGGTATAGGCCCCAAATTGATGCAAATCATTGTGTGATCTACAGCTTGGTAAAGCACTACAACTGCGGCCACAATTGCTCTTCAAGCCATTTATCCGCCAGGATGGCATAGTCGCTCAAGTCGACCGTGCCGTCAATATTTAAGTCAAATGGCTCGCTAAATGTCTCGGTTCTGCCGGCAAGCCCGGCTATCTCAGCCTGAGCCAGCGACCGGTCGTAAATGCGGAAATCATCCAAAGAACCCATAAAGTACGCATCGTTATCCCACTGCGACCTGCCAAGCCAGTTATTCTCAGTCTCGCCGAGATCTTGTGGGCTGAGTGTCGATTGGGTGTTCATACCGACTTGGGTACCGTCAAGGTACAGCCTGATGGTGCGAGTGGCCGCGGTGTTCGGGTCACTTATCGTTACAGCCACATGGTGCCAGCCGCTGGGTAACGTAGTGGGCGACTCTGCCCCGATCTCCCCGCCCGCACTGCCCGTGGTAATCGCAAAACGCATTGGGCCGGCCGTGCCTGTACGAGGTGTTAAGTACATATAAACCTGGTCGTCGTTGCCAAAATCGAAGATCCGCTGCCATGCGCCACCAGCATTCGAAAAGTTCACCCATGATGTGACGGTACAGTTGGTCAGCGAACCGATAATCGGGCCGATAAGGGGCAAATCTACATAATCGTCCACACCCTCAAGGCTAATCGCTTGGCCAATTTTACCCGTCGTGTAGGCGCCGCCATATTCAGCGCCGTCATTGCCTTGACCAGAACTGTCGCTGGCGTTGCCATCAAATGTGTAGTGCGCTATCAGACCAGTGGCACTGGGCTGCTGCGGGGTAACCAGGTAATCGCTGCCTAACCATTCTTCTATCAGTACCTCCAGGTCTGCATAGTCAACCACGCAGTCGTCGTTTAAGTCTGCTGCTGGTTTTAGACGAGATGGAATGCATCTGGGTGGATACAGCCTAATATCATCGAAGTAAACCATGCCTGAGCCAGCCGGCGTTGCATTAGTCTCGTCTCCAAAGCCGATGGCTATTTCCGTGACATTATTTGGGTCGATGCCGAATGCAGCCAGCTCGATATTCCATTCATGCCATGAAGCTTCTCTTATGTCATTCATATCCCCGTCGTAGTTTATTTTTTCGCCATTGAGTTTTACATACATTTGCTCGGTATCATTTGCATCGTTTTCTGGGTTACCATAGAACCATAACGTCAATGCCTTTACGCCAGCCTGTGTCCAGTTGTTGCCAATAGGCAGATCCGATGTCTGTGCTGTAATCTCCGAAAAATAGACATTGGGATTCTCGCTGTGAGTACCATCATTGAAGTAATAAAATGGCATCGACTGTCTACCTGCATAGGCGATAGCAGTTTCCATTATAGGCAGAGGCCAGTGGCCCACCTGCGAGGCTGTGCCGTTGCCTGGTATAGGATATGGATTTGTCACAGCAAAGCCATCCCGCCAGACGTAGAATACCCTGCTACCTTCTTCACCTGGCACGTTGCTATCGCCATAAAACTCCATATCGTCCACAACAAGATAGTCAGCCGTCGTGAAACTCCATACATCGCCTTGCAAAACCTGATCCCCACTGATCTCAT
>Ga0315541_1001926_pt1 | contig 18153 bp, 22 predicted proteins | sample SalMarSW160190MG_FD_203095 | JGI IMG/M metagenome (GOLD analysis project Ga0315541, IMG submission 203095) | Salt marsh sediment microbial communities from the Plum Island Ecosystem LTER, Massachusetts, United States - Salt Marsh Sediment SW1601-190 ...
CGCTTTTATCACGTAAGCCCAGTAATGCCCCATGTATCTTCGGATGGAGCGTTTTTACACGGCCATCCATCATTTCAGGAAAGCCGGTCACTGACTCAATACCAACGATATCAATTCCTGCCTTGCTCAGACTTTTAGCTGTCCCGCCAGTGCTGATTATCTTGACTCCCATCTGGCTGAGCTTTTTGGCAAATTCAACTGCACCACTCTTGTCAGAAACACTTATCAATGCTGTTTTAATTCTCATGTCCATATAAACTCCTTCTCCTGTTATTTATCATTTACTATTTAACCGGCTCTAAACAGGCGATCCGGCCACGTTCATCGGCGATATAGATTTTTGAATCTTTCGTATTAGCTGCGTATATCGAGACTTCGGCAAAATTAACCGTGTACAGCAGTTTTGTCCGAGCGTTGTCCATCACCGCTAATGTTCCGTCATTTGTAAAAATAAAAGCTTTTCCATCTGCTTCTGCCAGGAGGTCGGTTCCCTGCGGCAACAACCACAAAAGGCTGCCTTTTTGTTTATCTATGGCAACCAGGCCTTTGGCGGGAGCATATTGATAAACCACTCGTCGTGTCACACGCGGGGCCTTTAACGGTATCGACGGTATCTGATACTTCCAAACAAGCTCTGTCATTGCCGGATTGACTATGTCAATCCGATAGACATTAGTATCCTTACTGGCAAAAAACAGAGACATTCTGTCCCGCACGATTGGTCCTGTGATGGCATCAGCGGCATCGAATTGCCATAGTTTCTTAGGTGCATCCGGCATGATACTTATTACATTGCCTGCATCTGTCCCAAAGACAACAAATTCCTCGTCGGCAATAATCGATGTAATCAACGAATCGTTATCGGCAGTGACCTCAAACACCTGAAGTTTATTATCTGCGTGTAATATATGCAGGCGTTTGTCAGGCCAGCTTATGTAAAAAAATGAACTGTTCCGGGTGACAGGACAAATAACACCAAAATCCAGAACTTTTGCATTGCTTTCTATTCCGGTTTCCGGGGCAATCTCAACCAGCTTGTTTCCAATTACCGATATAAGCTTACCCTGGTAGAGTTCCAGACCGACCACCGGAATACCTGCCGATGCGACGAACTTGCTGAATATCACATTTCCATTTTCTCTATCCAGGGAAATCAGAAAGTTGCGGTCTGAAAGTGCATAAATGCGATTATCAATAATAAATAAGCGCTCCAGGCTCTCAGCCCTGCCTGCCGGACGGGCAGCTTTTCTCATCGGCAGCTCATTCTGCCATAAAATCTTTAATTTGGCATGTTCAAGCAGTTCCGGTGAAACCAGCCAGTCCGTCCCTGCCTCTGCAGCCACAGCGCCAGCCGTAATATACAAAACTAAAAAACCAATTAATAAAATAACTGTATTTCTTAACCGCAACATTTGTGTAAACCCTCACAAAAGAAACTCAGAGCAATTGTTAAATGCCTAAAGTGAGCTAAAGTGCCTAAATTAACACTTATGTGTCATCCTGAGGCGAAGCCGAAGGATCTGGCCAACGAAAGAGAGATTCTTCGCTTCGCTCAGAATGACAGCCTTGCTGTCACTTTAGGCATTTTAGACACTCCTCACTTTAGTTCACTATCTATGTTATGGCATATTAACATAGTCAGCCAAATCAATGTTGTGCTCAATTTCAAATTTCTGCATCTGTTCGATGCGTTTGGTATCGTCTTCGATCCGATTTACAAGCTTAAATATGTATGGCTTACCTGCTAAACGATGCTGCAGGTCGTCGAGCATCGGCTCCCATATGCCGTCATACAATTGCTTCTTCAGAACCACCAGCATCTTATGCTCATCGCTGAGGCTGTTGACGAAGTCGTCTATATCCTTGGATTCCCGCGAAGTGGGGTCCTTCCTGACTGCACTATCTTTATCTTCGCGATTTCTGCTCGGCTCAGCCATATTTGCAACCTTGCCCCCTGCTTGTGCAGAGGCAAGCCTGTCCCCGCGGAAGCGGGGACGCAGCAGAATATTAACGGCCAGCCCTTTAAATTGCAACAAATTTCCCCCAAATTAAAGTGCCTAAAGTGAGAATTGACTAAAGTGCCCCCTGCCTTCGCAGGGTATGTGTTTAGCCAAGAGAAAAGCCATCCCCATCCCTAAGGGATGAGGATGCCACCCGATAAATTTGATAAATAAAGGGTGGCAGCCCCAAGCGCTGGACTGAAGCAATGCGAAGTCCGAGCTTGAGGATGGCCTTCAGCCTGTCCTCGCGGAAGCGGGGATTATGAATTACAACTTTAGCTCACTTTAGGCATTTATACTATTGGCGTTGTTTTAATCCGATATTAGCTTCTGCCAGTGTTTTACATCAGCCCCTATTGCTTTGAGAAACCTTCTTTGTGTTAACTTTTCCAAAGACCCACACTGTGTTTTTGCAGCGTTTTGCAAAGGAATCTGTCCGCCGGCAAAAGTTTGATGGCCACCGCCGGTTCCTTTTCCAGAGACAACCCGGCGTATTACCCTATCAGCTCTGCCTTCCTCCTTTGACGTTCGAATCGATATAAAAAGTTTGCCTTGAGAACAACCCGTGCACATCGTCCAGCAGGTTTCATCTTCTCTCAGCAGCAAATCTGCTACTTCAGCAATCATATCGGGATTGTCTATCGTTGCTAAGCTGGTGATAATCGTCTGTCCATAAATACGGGCGTTCCTTAGGGCTTCATCCAGCATCCGAAAATAAACTCGCGGCACACTACCTCTCTGGATTTCGCTGAGCATCCTTTTATTCGCTAATGGAAATAACAACGCAACCGCTTCAATATCCGCCTTGATTGCCTGTCTGCCGAGATCCTGTGTATCGGAGCGGATAGCATAGAGCAAGGCCGTTGCAAGCTGTATATCAGGTTCTATCCCTGCCTGGATAAGATATTCCAGCAGGATGGTCGCTGTAGCGCCATATTCGATGCGAATGTCGATGAATTTCGCCGCTCGCGTTGCGGCTCGCAAAGGATGATGGTCTATAACAATGTCGGGCATCATTCCAGCAGGCAGGGATGTATTTCCGGTTCCAGGCTGGGCGTCCACCATTGCAATGCAGTCGAATCTTTCAAGTTCAATTTCCGCACAAGGCCGCAGATTCAGACCAAGATACTGCACCAAAGCTCTGTTTTCGGCTCGACCGACAGTCCCACCGTGAGTGATCGTGCCCTGAACGTCACCAAGGTTGTTTGCAAGTTTGCGTAACGCTACCGCAGAAGCGATTGAATCAGGGTCAGGATTATCCTGCATGATTATCAATAGACGGGTCTTTGTCTTTAGAATCTGCTCTAATTTACTGAGCCTCACACGAATTTTGGCAGTGGGTTTCACAGGATTACCTTATTTGCCTTTCCGAAATGGTCTAAACAATCTCAGTAAATCACATTCCCGCCAGCTTCTCTTGTCTGGAAATATTCCCCTTTCCACAAACCCTACTTCCTCTATTGAGTAAAACGCCTGCGGATTAAATTTCTTGATCGACTCAACCACGCTGGGAGCTTCCCGCCGAGGCACGATGGTAAAAATGACCTTTACCTCACCGCTTGTCCCATGGCCGTCAATACTGGTAACTCCATAGTTTTTAGCATTCAAATGCTCCACCAGAGGCAGGGCATCCATTTTGGTAATCACTCGTATTAGCACAACACCTAAAGACAGCTTCTCAGCTATACAAATGCCTACGTAATTACCTATCGCGAATCCACCTGCGTAGGCGATGTAACATGCTGGATTGGAAAGATTTGTCATAATCTGGCCTATAGCTAAGAGCCAGATTAGTATCTCAAAAAAACCCACAACAGGAGCCAGGTATTTCAATCCTCTGGAGACAAATATGACCCGTATTGTCCCCATGGTGACATCGGCCACCCTGGCTATAAAGATCAGAAATGGCAGAATTAACCAGGTGTAAAATCCTGAAATAAAAAGCAACTCGTAATTCATAATAAATATTCCTTAAGTAATTTCAGCGGGATCTTGCGCATAGCGTGTTAGCTATTCCATTGTCGTCAAGGATTCATGCAAATCGTGTTTCGGATGTTTTCTAATTTGCCGAAACAAACGAGCTCATCGCCCAAAATGATCTCCGTATCCGCGGATGGGTTGGGTATTGTCTGTTCGCCTCTGACCACTGCCAGCACGGTAATATCGTGTTTTCTCAAGTTCGATTTAGCGAGCATCTTGTTTAACACGGGACTGCCGGCAGAAACAACAACTCTCGAAACTCCATATCCGCCCGTAGCCAGCACAAGCTCCTCAAAGGATACCTTTTTAAAGATTTCTTTTTTAATAAGCTTTTTTCTGAGAAAATTCGTGAGCTTTCGGGCAAACGGTTCATGCGTGAAGACCCTGTATATCACATATACTACCACCCCAATGATGCCTAAGTTTACCCACATCACTAAATAACGTGGGATACGAAATGGCAGGTATGATTCCGACAGCTTAGACATTATGGTCTCTTGTGGAACGAATGAACCTGCCAGAGTGGCAATCATAATAACCAGCCCAGCGTTGCCCAAAACGATAAGAGCTGAAGCAATCTTACGCCTTTGCTTGTTGCTGGTAATCAGCTCCGCCTCTTTTGTCGTAAAGCCGGTTCCCGTAAAGCACGACAGCGCCTGGAACTTGGCTAAAGACCACTCCAGCCCCGTCAATTGAAATGCAATCGCCCCGATTCTGACCACGATGAATGATATGATTAGTGTTACAATGAACAAAAACAGCATAATTACTTCTCCTTAACCAGAGGACAGAAGACAGAGAACAGAATTCTGACTTCTGTCTTCTGACTTCTGTGTTCTGGTCAAAGCCATTTCTTTTTTCTAAAATATATCAACATAACCACTGCCACCAAAGCCATGACCAGCAAAACAGCTCCGTAACCCCATCGCCATTGTAGTTCCGGCATATACTTGAAATTCATTCCGTAAACGCCTGCGATAAAAGTCAAAGGAATAAAAATTGTTGCTATTATCGTAAGCACTTTCATAACGGCGTTCAACCTGTTGCTAATGCTCGAAAGATATATATCAACCATTCCGGTAGCCATGTCCCGGAAGCTTTCTATAGTATCTATAACCTGTATGGTGTGGTCATAGACATCCCTGAGATATATACTGGTGACCTTGCTGATAAGTTTCGATTCGGTTCTCTGTAAGCTGCTGATTACCTCCCGCAAAGGCCATACGGATTTACGCAGAACAATCAATTCTCTTTTCAGGCGATGTATCTGATGAAGCGTTCGTTCGGTAGGCTCCACAACCAATTGCTCTTCGAGAAGCTCGATTTTTTCTCCGAGTTTTTCCAGGATAGTAAAATAGCCGTCAACGATAGCATCTATTAATGAGTAGGCAAGGTAATCCGGCCCCATTTTGCGGATGCGTCCTTTTGCGTTTCTGATTCTGTCCCTTATCTGGTCAAAAACATCACCGACAATCTCCTGAAACGAAACAACGAAATTATTTCCAAGCACGATGCTCACCTGCTCAGATTCGACTGACTGCTGCTCATCGTTATAGTGCAGCATCTTAAGCACGATAAAAAAGTATTTCTCATAATCTTCGGCTTTAGGACGCTGCCTCGTGCTCAGAATATCTTCCAGCAAAAGAGGGTGCAGCTCAAATTCCTTACCCATCTTTTCTATTATCTGTATATCGTGAAGGCCGTCTATGTTTATCCAGGTTACAGTAGGCGTAGTTTTGAAGGGGAAGCATTCCTCGATGTTTGAAACCTGTTTTTCAGCAAAATTCTGTTCGTCATAATCGAAGTAGGTTATCCGAACGGTTTCGACCCTTTTCTCGCCGACATAAACAAGCGTCCCCGGCGGTAAGCCGGCCGGTTTAGACTGCCGTTTAAGAGGACTATGTTTCTTCGCGACTTTTTTCATCTTTATCTACCTTTAGACGTGTTAATCGCCGGATTATAAGCTCTGCTGCACGAGACTCAAGACTTTAATCTTGTGTCCCATTTATGCTTGATTGTGCTGCTCTGATTTGCCTGGTTTTTTCACCATAAAGCTCACGACCAGCCCGGTAATAAAGCCTAAGCCAAATGTCAGTATCAAAAGCAAAGCTCTTGACATCTCTACTGTCATAAAAAGCAGCTTTGTTTTCACAACCTCTGTGTTTTGAAAGATAATGATAAGAGCCAATATTGAGACGACTGCTATAATAACAATCTTTGCTTTTTTCATCGTCAAATCCCTTCTGTTTTAACCGGTTTTATTATGATTGTTAGAACCAATAGTATAAGTGCCTAAAGTGAGCTAAAGTGCCTAAAGTGAGCTAAAATGAACTAAAGTTAAAGATCATAACTTTAGGCACTTTAGTCACTTAAAACTTTAGGCACTTTATATTCAACCTTTGCCGAGGAAAATAAGTATTCCCTTCCTTACCATCATAACTGCTATAGCGGCTAACAGGAGACTCATTACTTTCGAAAGGGCCTTAGTACCAGCCTGGCCAAGGACCTTTATCAATATGGAAGATAAGCTAAAAATTAAACCAGCGAGCAGAATATTCACCGATACGGATATTAATGTAGCAAGCAGACCATATTGTGAAATTATGACCAATGAGGTGGTCAAAACCGCAGGCCCTACGATTAAGGGCGTTCCCAAAGGGACCACTCCAAGTTCCTGATCCGGTATCCGCCGTCGCTTGACCGGATTGATAATATCGTTAACAGCCAGGGAAAAAAGTATCGCTCCGCCGGCAACCATAAAATCTCCGATGGTGATACCTAACAGCTTAAAAACCACCTTACCTAAAAATATAAAACCAACGGCTAAGCACAAGGCTGTGAGCATCGACTGAATAATAATCTTCGTTTTTTGATGCTGTTCTATTCCCTCAGTCAGAGAAACAAAAATGGGAAGCACACCAATAGCATCAACCGCAACAAATATAGGTATAAAAGATAGAAAAATATCTCTGATCATATCTACTCCAGAACACTTGGTGAGGCAAGCCCCACCTTACAAACTGTTTACCTACTCGCAATCAGAAAACAAATATAACCCACATATAAAACCAGAAATATACCGCCTTCCCATCTATCCAGCATACGTTTTTTGCCGGTGAACATGCAAACAAATAAAAGCAGACTGGCGGCAATTGCTACGCCGACATTTATGTTGCTGCCAGCCTCGAATGGAATCGGCCTGATAATTGAGCTGACTCCGAGAATAAAAAAGATATTGAAAATGTTAGAGCCAACAACATTGCCTACAGCAATATCAGGATTCTTTTTATACGCCGCCATCGCTGATGTTGCCAATTCCGGCAGCGATGTCCCTACTGCAACAATGGTCAAACCGATTAAAGACTGGCTCACTCCGAGTTTCTCAGCCAGGCCAGCGGCCCCGGTAACAACCCACCTGCTGCCGACTATCAGGCCGAAAAGACCGGCAACAATCATAATGCAAATTCGAACTATGCCATACCGTTTAGCAGGTATTTGCTCTTCAATCCCTGCTACATCGCCGGCAATACCCACCGAGTAGAACAAAAATATAATAAAAAATGAGATGAGAACTAATCCGTCTATCCTGGTCAACGCAGAAAATTTATTGCCGTCTATTAAATAATCATTTGCAAGAATTCCAACTAAAATTGCCGCTAAAAGACTGAGTGGTATCTCTTTCCAGACCGTTCCTTTAGTAACCGCCAATGGGAAAATTATGCTGGAAATGCCGAGAATGAGGAAGATGTTTGCTATGTTGCTTCCCAGTATATTACCTAAAGCGATACCTGCATCGCCCTTAATACTGGCGGTTATATTTACAGACAATTCCGGCAGCGATGTACCGAAGGCAACGACAGTCAGCCCAATAACAAGCTCCGAAACCGCCAATTTCTTTGCCAGAGAACAAGCACCGTTGACAAAAAAGTGCGCTCCTAAAATTACAACGGCGAATCCAAACGCAATTAGGAAAATAAGTACCATTATTTTCCACCCGATCGATGTTTGTATTTTTAATTGAGATTTGTGTTTATAGTTTAGCCATCGCCGGTACGGCGATGGTTAATTCCCTTGTATAAACAGAAGTCGATAGCGTCTAAAACCTCAGGTATTGTTTTGCCTTTGCCAGACGAATACCAACCTTGCCTACATCTTCAAGACGCCTTATACGCTGTTTCTCTCGCCATTCTAAAATCCGCTTTACCGTCACCGGCCCCAGACCGGGCACCCTCAAAAGCGAAAAACGCGAGGCTTGATTTATATCAACAGGAAAAAAACCAGGATGACTAATTGCCCAGGCTTCTTTAGGGTCGGTTAATAAAGACAAATTTCCGCTATTCTCGAAAGCAACGTCGGATTCGGTAAAACCGTATTTGCGAAATAGAAAGTCTACCTGGTACAGGCGATGCTCCCGCATAAATACGTCGTTTGGATTTACCTGCCCAATCTGTTCGCCGGTTATAGATTCATCACCAAGTCCCCTCTGATATGCACTGAAATAGACTCTGTTCATCTTCAAGCGGTCATACAAACCCCACATATACTTTACTATTTCAGCGTCTGATTCTCCAGCGGCTCCAACGATAAACTGGGTGGTCTGTTTTGTCCCCTCATATCTTGACCCGCGACCTACCAATCGGCTTATCAGCTTCATCGGCTCAATAATGTCACTGATGTATTTTTTCTTATTCGACAGTTTCGCCAGATTCTTCTCGCCCGGCGTTTCAATATTTAGAGACACCGCGCTTGCCAGCGACACCGACTCCTCTATCGCGGCATTACTCGCACCGGGAATGATTTTTAGATGAATGTAGCCTCTAAAGCTATATTTCCTGCGTAATATTTTTGCGGTAGAATTGAGCCTGTCCATCGTCGCATCGGCTGAGCCTAAAACGCCTGAGCTTAGAAAAAGGCCGAAGACTTTGCGGCGACTATAATAATCCATGAATATTCTTGCGGTTTCTTCCGGCCTGAGACTACACCTGCGGATATCGTTCTGCTCTCTCAAAGGACAGTATTTGCAGTCATTAGAGCAGACATTTGACATCAATGTCTTAAACAGGATGCTTTTACCCCCATTTGGAAGTGTAACGGGGTATATCCATTTCCCGTCACCGCTTCGCCTGCGGTGTTCATCCTTTTCGCAGCCGCACGCGCAGGCCAAATCATACTGAGCATCCGTGCTGAGTATATCCAATTTTTCACTTGTTCCCGGCCTGGAAACGACCCCAACCATTGTGGTTTATCCCTTATTCGCTGCTTTCCGGCTTAGCTCTCTTGACGACAAAGAAATATACTATTGCCCCCACGAAGTAAAAGCTCAGAGACAGCAGGATTACGGCACCCCATATCAATTTATCGTATTCGCCGTTTTTTGTCATCGGGTATGCAAACTTTGATGCCGGTCGCTTCAGGCAGTCGATAAGCATAAATATAGAGAAAATCACCCCCGCGATTGCCAATAGCGACACAAAGACTCCTGGGCCTACAATCGGACTAATAGGCCAGTAAGGAAATTTGTACATCATATCCATAATAAGCACCTCCCAAAATAGTTTTAGCCTCGGCACCTGTGGCCGAGGTAGCCCCCGCCACGGGTGCGGGGGCTAACCACGGTTTTACCGCACATTTTACCATTAAAGTAATTTTCACCAAGATTTATTTTGGCAATATTTAGCCCTCCAGTTTACTGGGGGGGCGCTGGTAGGATGGGCACCGCCAAAGGCGGGTAAACTTTTTAGCCCATGTTGTCTATAATTAAACGTGATGTCAAAAAAATAACCGGTGGCTGGTCTTAGTTTCTCAAGATGTTAAACATGATCCCTTCCGTACGAGGAAGTGGACAAGAATTTTTTCTGTTGAATTAAACGATTGCAACGTGTTATCATATTCACGGTAGGCAAATGTGAATTGGGCAACGTGGGCAATATGAGGCGACTTTTACGATGCAGTTAGAATGGGACCCGAAAAAAGCCAAGTTGAACCTCAGGAAGCATAAGGTACCTTTTGAAGAAGCGGTAACCGTGTTCTATGATCCGCTATCAGCAACATTCGATGATACAAATCACTCTTTTGGAGAGCAGAGGTTTATCACCATTGGCTTCTCGTCCCAGGGCCGTCTGCTTGTTGTATCACATACGGAAAGAGGCATAGCTTTACGCATCATCAGCGCTCGGCGCGCAACTGCGCACGAAAGGAAGAAACATGAAAACGAAACTTAATAATAATCGTGATGATTTGCGTCCTGAATATGACTTTGATTATTCGAAGGCCGTTCGTGGCAAGTACTGTAAACGATTGTTGAAGGAAGGAGCCAATGTTGTGGTTCTCGAACCGGATGTAGCCAGGGCTTTTGGCGATTCGGCAACTGTGAACAAGGCGCTAAGGACACTGCTCGATTTTTCACGCTCGACGCATCATCTAACAAAACGTGCGTCTGCGCGCAAGAAAAAGACTACACAACGATAATCGTCTCGGTTTGTCTTTACGGGTAAATAATATTGTAGGTTGAACTATGCACAACATTCTTCTAGTTACGTGTGGTGTAAGGGAAAAACTGGTGGCTGTCCCGAATGGCATGAAGATAAGCGATAAGATTTTCATATTAGAAGCTCCTCTCTCATTTCTTGTCTGGGTCTATTTAGCAGTGCGTATTCCTTGAGCCTTCGTTTGACCGCCCTCGGTTCGATTCGGTTGGGACGGCAAGGTAAGATATCACCGGCAATCCACCTCAGCAGCAATCGGTAAAGCGAGACAGCCTTGGGTGTTCCGCAGAACAAATAAAGATAAGGAGCCATAGCTTCAAAACGCTGAACAGTTCCGGCGAAGCTGAGCCGATGCAGAGGACGACCATGTTCCTCGGCCGCCTGCCACATCAACGCCCGAATCAAATTGTAGGCCGCCAGATACATGTATATCTCCTTGCACACCACGTCAGAGCTTTTGCCCCGCAGCACGTCCATGCCCAGAGTCGTTTTGACATCCCTCAGCCGCAGTTCCACGGTCCAGCGGTCCGCGTACAACCGCGCAATCGCCTCCAAAGAATATAGCTTCGGATCCAGCAATGTTGTCGCTACCATGATCGTTTTACTGCGAAAGCCCGGTATCTGTGTGTGGAAGCGAATTACGCGAACGGTCAAGGTCTCCGGCAGCAGAGCAAATGCTTCCTGCGAAAGCGTTCGTGGACATAGCTTTGGTCGATGCCAGGTTACAAGTCGGTCATTCCTGCCCAGGCGTTTGCCCTGACGGAAGTCCATAGTGCGGGCCCGGGCTCCTTGCAGCCTGAAAACCCCGTCACAGCCTCGCTCCAGTAAGCCAGATACTTCGGCATAAGTACAGTAGAAGCGGTCGGCCAGGACAATATCGCCGCATTGCAAGTGCCCCCAGAGTTGACGCCACAAGGTCAACTCCGAGCTGCGATAGGCAGCGATTGCAATATCCATCATTGCTCCGGTCGCCCAGCAGAACAGGCTCACAATCCTTGCGACAGGGAATCCACAGCCCTTGCGTTGACCGTCCGGCTGCCCAAAAACCTCTTGCAGTTCAGGCGTATCGGGCATAGAACAGCTGGAGCCGTCGACAACCCAGACCTGACGTCCGTGCCAGAGATAGTCATTACTGATCTTGGCTCGAAGGTTACTGCCTATCTTCTGAAAAGACGTTTTGAATAGCCCCAGAGGCAATCGTTGTCGAGCCTGGCAATAGGCTGTAGGATCGGCGGAAACCTGTCCGCCGTACACTCCGGGCAGGCGGGCCTCCAACGATTCACCGAGGGCAGCCTGCTCGGCAAGGACCTGGGCCACAGCGGTCCGACATGAGCAGTCGGGATTGAGCACTTGCACAAGGAACGTCCAAAGTGTCTGCAAGGGTGTCCAGATGCGTTCACGCCAGTGGTAGCCCTCGGCCGTAGCGGCTGTTAGGATGTCTTCGGTGGAAAGAAACATTTTTAAGGATGCTATCTGTTTGAAAAAATCTTTCTTGAGAATCCGGTGGAAATGTGTCATGCTTGGCATCTTAGGCCTCCTTTCTGTTTAAGTTGTTCTGGTTATTACATAATCAACTCAAACAAAGGAGGTCTCTATGTCAAGACTTTGATTTATAAAATCTTATCGCTTATCTTCATGCCATTCGGGGCTGTCCCTTGTCACTAGTTCACTCGGACGGCTGGTAGCATAATCGTAATTGGAGAAATAATTAGAGATGGGGAATTTGTGTGTTATATTGATAACATGTGCCTCTTGGACGAAAGAGATTATTTCGCATCCTAATACACCAGCTTATATTCAGGCTATCGCGCTTCTGATAGCAACTATTGCTGGGTTCAACTATTTAAGAAAGAGAGCCGCAGAACGAAAGTTTGATTTGACTATTAAGACATATAAATATTGTCTTGAAGCTTGTCATGTTCTAATGAATCTAAAGCAAGCCCCTGCTTTATTTAGGAATCGTGATAACGTACAAGAATTCGAAGACATTAAAAGAGAAAACTTTGCTCATGTTGTATCACGGTATGCTGAGTCTTATTTGAATTATTTGAAGGAGAACCAGGAGCTGTTTGATAATTTGTATGACTGCTACGCAGAAATGCGATTATTTTTCAATAAAGCAAAGGAAAAAACTAATTCTATCGAAGATTTGCTGTGGTCAAGAAACAAGATAGTAGAGTTGTTGCAGGCTCTAAAACAGAGTAAGGTGATGATTGAGAATTCGGCGGGCCAAAGTCAGGATAAAGTGGTAAGGATAATAAGAGACGCAATGGTCCAGATATGGGAAGATATAGAACTGGCTGATTGGCAGAAAGAATACGAACAAAAAGAAGAAGAAATTGATGGTAGAAGGGGCTTTAGGCGATATTATTACCTAAATGATATGATCAAACAAGCAAGAATTGATATTGACAAAATCTTTCCAAAGTTGATCAGCAGAAAAACTCTTAGCTAATAGCTTACTATGGGTTTATTGAGGAATACTAGGGAATACTAAGGACAACCACCTATAAAAATTTCGAAATCCAGCTATCGCCCGACAAACTCACATCTTTACTTCCGTCTTCTGTCGCTTCCTCAATATTGCTGTTGGGTATTATACTCCTTGATTTAGCCGGGAACAAAAAGATATTAGACCTTTTTATTTATACAGCGTATTTCAGAGGGTTCACACCAGTGAGATAAAGTCGTTTCTATTATTTACAGCCTGTCTTACGGTATTCACGCTGTTAGATAAAGCAATCTCTACTATTCAAAGATCATCTCACGGGGCAAATTTCACTTGAAAATTAAGCCGTTTTTGGTATAATACCTGCTAAAAATAGAAGACAGAATACAGAAGTCAGAAGACAGAAGACGGAGGACGGAGGACAGAAGACAGCCTGTCCGGCGTAGCCTTGGCGAAGACGGAAAGACAGAGAACGGAAGGCGGAGGACAGAACTCAGAAATAACCCCTAAGGTGTAAAATCCTAAGTACTAAATCCTAAACCTGTCCTGAGCTAAGTCGAATGGACTCTAAATTCATCCCTAAGGGACAAGATATCAAATGTTCAAAAAACCCGAATTCTCAGTGCATAACGAAAAACCACAATGCAAAAATCAAGATTCAGCCGGTGGGATGGGTAACTTTCCCCCAAGGGACTTGTTTGCGCATATTGCCATTTTTGTGCAATCCAACCTTATTCGACAATTGTCGAAAGTATTCTACAAATCAGCCCTGTTTTATGCAAAACAAAGCCAATTTACGAAAAAGTCAAATGGATGTAAAGTTAATTATAACAAAGGATTATGAGAAATAAATCGAACAGGACATTTGGTGAAAACAAAGCCAATTTTAGAACAGAAGACAGATGTCAGAGAACAGAGGACAGATTATCCGGAGGAAATTATGACATGCAACCTGCAAGTGCTAAAAATTCTTGACATAAAAAAGAATAAAGAATACAGAATACTGAATTTTAAGCTCTGGATTCTGACTCCTGTCTTCTGTATTCTGATTTTTGTTCTAAGGAGTATATTGTGCGGGTAGGATTGGGCCAATTCGATGCGACGGTGGGTGATTTGGCTGGCAATGCCAACAAGATTCGCGATATCTACGCCCAGGCGCTTCGGGCTGAGGTGGATTTGTTAGCCTTTCCGGAACTGGCCATTTGCGGCTATCCCCCGGAAGATTTACTGTTCAAAAAGCACTTCTTAAAGGATAACCGTCTGGCCGTGGAGAAAATCGCTGCCGACTGCCCGGAAATAACAATAATCGTTGGTTTTGCGGATAATTTCCAGGGGGATACTTACAACTCAGCCGCGGTGCTGCAAAATGGAAAAATTACCAAAATTTACAGAAAGTGCCTGCTGCCGAATTTCAGCGTATTCGATGAGCAAAGATACTTTCGAGCCGGCAATGAGCCGGCAGTTATCAAGGTCAAGAACCTAAATATCGCGTTAACTATCTGCTTTGATATATGGGATATCAAACGGCTTAGTAATTTTCTCAAAGATGTCGGCAAAATCCATATAATTGCGAATATCTCAGCCTCTCCCTTTCATGTAGGCAAAATTAAGAAAAGAGAGGAGATAATAAGCCAATGTGCTAAAGAATTTAACTGTGCCGTTTCGTATTGCAATCTCGTCGGCGGACAGGATGAATTGGTGTTTGACGGTCGAAGCATGTTTGCCGATTCGACGGGCAAGATAATCACCAAGGCCAGGGCATTTGATGAAGACTTATTAATCGCAGATGTAGTTATATCGGGCGATAGTGCTGTGCAAGTCAAGTCGATGCAGCCCCCACCTGAGGTGCCGGAGGACATGCTTGATGAAATTTACCAGGCGCTTATACTTGGCACTAAAGATTATACCCTAAAGAACGGCTTTAAGAAAGTTATGCTCGGCGTCAGTGGCGGTATAGATTCTGCTGTTACTGCTGCTATAGCCGTTGACGCCATCGGCGCTGAGAATGTTGTCTGCGTTACAATGCCATCCAGATTCAATAGCCCTGAAACGATAAAAGATGCAAAACAATTAGCTAAAAACCTCGACACCGAGCTTCTGACCATCCCTATTGAGACTATTCTTACCCAATACCATAAAGAGTTAAAAACAGTACCCGGCTGGGATGATAAGGGTATAGCTTATGAAAATTTGCAGGCCAGGATACGCGGTATAATCCTGATGTCGCTGAGCAATCAATTCGGCTCTTTGGTTTTAACGACGGGCAATAAAAGCGAAACATCGGTCGGCTACGCCACCCTGTATGGCGATACGGCTGGCGGCTTTGCCGTAATAAAGGACGTACCCAAGACAATAATCTACAAATTAGCTGAGCACATAAATAAAATAAAGGGGAGAGAAATAATTCCCGCTGACGTAATTACCCGCCCGCCCAGTGCCGAGCTAAAACCCAATCAAAAAGACACTGATTCGCTGCCGGACTATGACTTATTAGATACAATCCTCAAGGGCTATGTCGAAGAGGATAAATCCGCCCGGCAGCTTATTGAATCAGGCCTGCCCAAAGACGTGGTATATAGCGTTATTCGGATGGTTGATAGAAATGAATACAAAAGAAGGCTGTGTCCGCCTGGGATAAAAATTACACCCAAGGCCTTCGGCAAAGACCGGAGACTGCCGATCACAAACCGCTACGGTGCCTGAACCGACAGGAAAATCAAAGTTTCACACGGTATTAGCTCAAATACTCATTGTACTGTAACCGCCGTGCCACTGACACTGACCATGAGCATTCCACCATGAGAGCCGACAGTTTCATAGTCTATGTCGATACCTACGACTGCATTCGCTCCCAATTCAGCAGCCTCCTGCTCCATTTCCTCAAGAGCGGTTTGTCTGCCCTTTCGAAATGCCTTTTCGTATGCTGCTGAGCGCCCGCCAACAATGTCGCGTATCCCTGCAAAAAAATCCTTGAAGATATTGGCGCCCAGAATGGCTTCACCTGTCACTATACCGTGATACTCCGTGATTCTCTTGCCTTCAATAGATGGAGTTGTTGACTGGATCATTTAAATGTCTCCTTGAATAGCTCCGACATTGGGCAAAAATGTAACTTGGTTAGAAATTTTTATTTCGGAGCTTCTTCCTTTTCACCTTTCATCTGGCTCAGGGCAGCCAGCCCGCCTATTGCTCCCAGATTCATAGTCTCCAACGCGGAACTGGGCACGATAATCATTGAGCCTTTTTCCTTTAGCCCCTCAAAGAGCATGTTCATGCCGCGAAGATGCATCGCTACCGGATTCGACTCGTATTGTTTAGCTGCTTGAGCAAACTTCTCAGCGATTTCAGTCTCAGCCGTTCCAAGAATAATGCGGGCCTGGCGTTCTCGCTCGGCCTGAGCCTGCTTGGACATGGCGTCTTCCAAATCCTTGGGTATTATGATGTCACGAATTTCCACGGATTGAACCGTAATGCCCCAGGGATTTGTCTTCTCATCCAGCATTTCCCGCAACCTTTTTCCCAGTTCGCCACGATGTGTCAACATGTCAGCCAGTTCATGCGTGCCGATGATATCCCGTAACGCAGTTTGAGCCGATAGAACAATGGCCAAATAATAGGCTTCCACTTCCAGGATTGCCTTTTTCGCGTCCCAGACCATCCAGAAACAAATCGCATCCACATTGACCGGAACGGTGTCTTTTGTCAGGGTCGATTCGGAAGCAAAATCGGTTGCGCGAATCCGCATATCCACGACCTGGGCGATGTTGTCGATCAGAGGTATTATGAAGAACATACCGGGGCCTTTTAATCGGCTGAACTTGCCCAGGCGCAGAACCAGCGCTCGCTCCCATTCCTTGGCAATCTTTAATCCCAACAAAGTGTAAACGCCCAGAAAGACGGTGATTAACACTGTGGGGAGATTAAAGGTAAACCAGTCATTTTGTACAAACCGGTTCACAATAAATCCCAGAAGCAATATACTTAAAGCCGCTAACAGGGCGACCAGATTAATATGAAGCTCCGGGATAACTTGACTCTCCTGGTACGTGCGAGATACTACGCTAACTATTCCGGTTTTCTTTTTCTCTGCCATTGCTAAATCTCCTTTGCAAATGATCAATAATCTCTTTTAGTGTAATGTTATATTGCTGGCCGCGGGCAACCAGCTCATCGCAGATTTGACGGACCATGCGACTTTTTTCTGCGTCTGCGATTTCAACTTCCTGGTTACTGACAAAAGTGCCTGTGCCCTGCTGAGTGTCTAAAACACCCAATATCTCTAACTCTGAATAAGCCTTGCGGACTGTGTTGGGATTAATCTCCAATTGTACCGCCAGCTCTCTAACGGTTGGAAGCTGCTGCCCAGGCAACAGCCGTTTGGAGGCAATTCCATATCGTATCTGATCAACTATTTGGCGATAAAAGGGAACACCGCTCTTAAGGTCAAGCTTGAATTCAATCATCTATGTTCTCCATGCGACTGTAAAATGAGTTATTCATCTATTATTCTATTATATTAGTATTATAGCACAATATATCTATTAGTCAAGACAAAAAAATAAATTTTTATAAAATTTTTGTTGATAACTACTTACGTTTGGGAAAAAAGAGGATTTATTATGGTATCGATAGGCAAGATTGTCCATTTACCAAAGACGGACGATGGATAATGGACGAGTCGTCTTTCGTACCCCGCCTGTGCGGGGGTCAAGCCTGTCCCCGCGAAAGCGGGGGTTTACTTTCCGGCCAGTGCTTCTGCTATAGCTGCTGCGAACTGTACTACTGCTATTGGTCCGGTGGAGGTTATTATAAGGCCATCTCGCTCGACATGATTGCCGGTATATACAGCGCCGGCCTGCTGAAGGGCGGTTCTTTCAGTAATAGAGCCGGTCACCCGGATATTGCGCAGCACACCTGCATTAGCCAGGATAGTCGGCGCAGTAGAAATCGCCGCCAGAACTTTTTCCTTGGCCGCCGCTTCACGAACGATATTCAATGCGTCCGGATTAGTAAAATATTCTCTTGCACCATCGCCGCCGATAAATACCACCGCATTGAAATCATCGATTCTCAACTGATTCATCAAAATCCCGGCCTCGGCTACCCCTCCCGTAATGCCCCTTATAACTCCCAGCCTGCTGCTGGCGATAAGAGTCTGAACGCCCGCAGCACCAAGAACTCGCATAGTTTCAAAAAGCTCCCTGTCATTAAAGTTCTCTCCACCGACAATTAAGACAGC
>Ga0315541_1001928_pt1 | contig 18143 bp, 10 predicted proteins | sample SalMarSW160190MG_FD_203095 | JGI IMG/M metagenome (GOLD analysis project Ga0315541, IMG submission 203095) | Salt marsh sediment microbial communities from the Plum Island Ecosystem LTER, Massachusetts, United States - Salt Marsh Sediment SW1601-190 ...
TAATACTATTAAAACTTTACTTAAAAGAGCATACGGATACAAAAATTTTGATTATTTTCGTATGAAAGTTTTACAAAAATGTGGGTACCTCATGGAAGCTCCTACCCACACATTTTGAAGGAGAACCCTATTTAATTTACATTCCAGAATACTTTTTTCACTTACTTCATATCTTTTTGTCTCATCAATATTTATCCTGCGACCTGTCCTCCGTAGTCTTGACAAAGGATGAAGTTTCTTAATATCCGTCCCGACACATTCCCGAAAAATCGGGACAAGCAGGGATTAGCGTAGTAGAAGCATCTTCTTAACTATTGATTTATCACCGGAGATTACTTTATAGAAATAAATACCATTTGCCAATCTTTTTCCGTTCCCATCTTTTCCATTCCATATTACTTTCTCAACTCCTAACCTCTTACTTCTAACTTCTAACTTCTTAACCAGTTGTCCTTTGATGTTATAGATTCTTATTTCAGACTTTTCAATTTCTGGTGCTGGAATAAAAGAAATCGTAGTAGAATTACAGATTGGATTCGGATAGTTTTGATATAAGGTAAAGGTTTCGATTTCTGGAGATGGTTCAGGATGAAGAATAGCCTTATCCAATAAATTTGTGGTCATATTCTGAGAAACATACCGAAATTCCTCAAAGCATCTTGGCTTAAAGGTGCATTCTTCAACAGCAGCTTTACCACCTTGTTCATCCAATTTGAGATAGCAGTATCCTTCATCAATATAAGCAAAGATAGAATCTGGCTCTGATGGTGGATCAGCAAGGATAACTTCAAGTCTGTTAATAACAGTCTCATAATCAGCTTCTGCCATATAACTTGAGGTTGTGGTATTATACTTTACTCTTTCAAGATTTGGATATGAAATTTCATCAATCGTTTCAATGTAATCTCTCAAGCCTGAATAATCGTGTCCAATGAACTTCTCCAGATACATCAGCCACTGCAGAGCACTTACCGCAGTTTTTGTTTCAGGATAATCATCTACAATACTTGTCATTGTTGTTTTTGCAGATTCGTAGAGCGAATCAGCTATTTCTACTATTCCTTCTTCATATAGAATTTTTTCTGGTGGTTTTTCACCATCAAAGATGTATGCATCATAGAATGGTAAGAATCTATCTTCAAAGTCTGGATCACTATCATTTGGGAAATCATTACCACGGACATCGATTGGATTACCGTCATATCCTCCACACGCAAGAAGGAATTGATCAAGATAAATATAGCCATCAGGGTCATATTCATCATATATTGTGTTTAGACTATAAGTTAGATTGGGAAAAGCATCACGAGTAGCAAGTATTTCTACGCCATAATTATTTTCAATTGTATTACCTCCCATATTTGCTCCACCACTATTCCCCGAAGCAAAAAACCCAATGGACCTTGCGGAGTTAGGATTATCAGGATTACCATTGTATCTTATTTCATTATCTGTGAACATAACAGGCACATTATATAAATCTACACCTCTCCCATTATTATACTGAATAGTATTATGAATAATAAGAAATGATCCATATAATGATGGATAATATATTGAGATTCCATTACCTTCGTTATTTATTATGTTATTATCGAAGATATGTCCATCTGATTCATAGAAAACAATAGGGCATGCTCCATTATCTTCAAAAATATTGCCATATAAATATATTTCTGATTCATTACGAGCAATAATTTGATTACAATCTGAAAATGTCGAATTGTGAAGATCAAACTCTGAATTATTTAATTTTATATAACTTATTTTTGATATATCACAACCATGTATATGACTTATCCATCCATTATTTATTTCAATTCCATCCCAGTAATAACCATCTCCTATAGAAGTGATCGTTATTCTGTCTGTAGGATCACCATTAGCTATAATCCTTCCACCATTATTCGTTATTATCCTGTCTCCCGGAATTGTTACTATATTCCCATTATGGTTAGGCACATCTGCATCCATTTCTAACCATGAATTATAACTCTTGCCAGTATTTGTATCTACCCAGATTGTATGTTCAGTGCCATATAATACAGAACCTGGCTTAAGTTCAAATACAGAACCAGTAGTAACTTCTACAAGACTACATCCTGATAGTGTCATAATATCATAAATATCTATTTTAGAATTATTCCTTAAGAACATTTTAGCCCCGTTCATGATTAAATGACCACTTTCTAAAACTAATTCATACCCATCTATCAGATAGACCTCAGCATTTTCTGCTATTGTAAGTGTTGCTCCGTTGGTAACATTTACATCACCTGTTATAAGAATATACCCACTCCATGTTTCATCATTAGTAATTTCGCCGGAAATTTCTTGATATTCTGGCGGTATTGTTGTGCCGGTAAGTAAAAATTGTAATTCAGGAAAGAATGGGTCAGAACTATAGATAATAAGTGTATCAATATAATCTAGGAACATTTTATCAGGTATGAAATCAACTAAAATATTCGTTGAATCATCTGGAGATATCACTGTAGATTCACATATAACCTCAAATCCTTCAGGTATAATAAAGGAATCAGGATATAATGTGACATCATTTGTTCCATTGTTTTTAACTACAATTGTATCCTGTGATGTTTCTCTATTTGTAAGCACCCCAAAACCTAATTCTACTATCTCGACATAGATTCCAGGATCAAAATACTCGTATGCTCCAATATCTATTATTTCAGCAGCAATTCTGGGATTTCCAGCAGGATCTGTTGCTGGTAAACAATATAATAAATTAACACCATCGGGATTTAGACCTGCATTAATACATTCTGACCAATTCTCTAAACGAAAATCACCATTAGTAGAATCTACAAACATCGGATCAACATTAATATTATTTACATCTTCTCCTAAAAGAGTTCCATATACTTCAATTCCACCATCAATACCACCTTCTATATCACAATGGTAGAAATCAATATAAGAATATCCAGGATGATAAATAAAAAATTGAGTTCCATAATCTGCAGTATTTCCCCAAAAAATATTGTTAATGAATTTATCATCTGAATACCAAGTATAAACAGCTCCACCCCACCATGTAGCATTATTATTAGAAATTGTATTATTAAGGGCAATTAATTTATAGCCGGTCCATTCATCTATTGCTACTATAGATAATCCACCTCCAAAACCATCTACAAAATTATTGCATATTACATTACCTATTAATCTTATTTCTCTTTCATTAGAATATTGAAAATATAATCCACCACCTTCTCCATCACCATATTGACAATCATAACCAGCTGTATTATTAGTAATAATATTGTTAATTATCTCTGGACTAGAACAGAGAGAACCTATTGCACCACCAACCCATAATGAAGTATTATTTCGAAATATAGAGTTTTTTATTGTAATATCTGAATGATTAAGGTAAATAGCACCACCACCACCCCAAGAAGTATTATTTTCAAATAGACAATTATCAATAATGATATCAGAACAATAAGTTGCACTTATAGCAGACCCTCCATCATCTTCTCGTCCTTCTCTTGGTTGGGGTGTAAAATAATAAGCATATTCAAATTTGCAATATTCAAATATAGAACTACCTAATTCAGGATCCATATTGGGGAATCTATCAAAAAAAATACCTCCCCAACCTTCACCAGCATCTTTTTCTGTAAACAGTATTTCACCTGTATAATGGTCAGTACCTTCAGCAGTTATGGAACCCTTAATAATCAATTTTATGTTGTGATCAAAATATACTTTAACACCAGGAGAAATTACTATGCGGACCCCACTAGGGATAATTAGATCCGTACTTAATGTTATGTTGTTTTCCCAATTGATGGTCACAATTTCTCCTTGTGGATTATCTCTGGACACAGTTTTTATGAGTCCATAATCCCAATGCATTTTAGCTGGATTAGAAGGATTATTTTTAGGATGAAATGGCCATTCAGAAATATCTGAAATAAAATCTGGTTCATCCGAATAATAATATGACAAATTAGGTTCATCCCATGCAGATGGATATTCAAGATTGTTTACTCCGTCAGACCATACTTCTTCATAAGGAACACCCCAATAATTAACCTTTTTTACTAATGTGTTCTTTTCAAAATAGGTTAATGTTGAAAATCTCCTGGGCATATGGTACCAATAACTATAGAACCAGTTTAAACATTTTGCATAATTATTTACAATGGTCTGATTAGTATTACCTCTTTGTATCCATATACCGTATTTTCCTCCTTTATTCCTGAAAAAAGTATTATAAGGTCCATTTCTGCCCCAAAACCTATCTACTTTTATTTGGGCAACAATATTACCTTCAAATAAGTTATATTCAGGTTTAAGCTCTGAAGAATTTGGATTGCTACTGTTTCCATGAAGACATATATCAGCAATAAAGTCTTCACCCAAAATAGGGTGGTCTGTTTGTCTGGGCTCTCTTGAATAATTATAACCAAATACATTATTAAAAGAATGAGCTGCTAATATCATTGAATGTCTGAATTTGCTGAAAATGTTATTCTCAACAAGGCAATAATTAGAATTACTTACTACAACTCCATATCCAAAGCCACCGCCACAAACATTCTGCGGATTATGAAGATAGCATCCTGTTACTTCAATATGGTTACAGCCCTGAATACTGATTGAACTACTAAATGCTCTACTACTTTCAACTCCCATTACCCAACAATTATTTGAGTTGCTAAATAGTATCGTTGTACCGCCAACTTCATAAGAAGAGTCAGCCCTTGTTATCTTTAAATCTTCAATGCCAACATTATTTCTACCAGAAATTCGGATACAATGCGATTCTACATTATCACCGATATCGAATTTTAATTCTGTTATATCGGCGAGATCTCCTTTTAAGATTATATTATTCTTGGTAATGTCTAATGCAGAATTATTTAATAAGGGGTCTTCGCTTTTTATTAAATATATACCAGGTGGAAAATATATCTCAGATAGTATATAATTATTAGCATAGTCAATTGCATCCATTATTGCATCAGTATCATCAGTCAAACCATCACCTACTGCTCCATAGTCTGTTACATCAATAGTCTCTTCTGCATAAGGAATTTCACCTTTATATCCGGCAAGTGTCCAGGATAATGTAATTCCATCATCTTCATAAGGTAAGCGACCATCAGGACCACCAGGAATAATATTGCCTAGCTGAGCATATAGATTCGTGGTAAATAATACTGCTATGATTAAAATAATGTAAGCTGAATTTTTTTTCATGATTATCTCCTTTTCTTCTTTATTAGAATACTATTCCTTTATTTTGATTTTTATCAATCTGTCTTTCTTTTATGTAAACGATTTTTTTATTATTATTTGAGAAACTAGGAAGCCAACCTTCATCTAGTTTAATTAAATTTGTTCCATCATTATTTATAACTTTTATATACTTAAAGTCCGAGAATACGATCTTTTCTCCGTTTGGTGAAACCATTGGATATCCCCCTACAGTTAATTTTCTAATATTTGTCCCACTCCCACTAATTATATAAATATAATTACCTCCATCAAAGACTATTTTTGTACCATCTGATGAAATTGAAGGGAAAGCATTCCCGATAGAACTTTCAATAATAAGATTGTTGTTTGTACCATCAACTTTTACGGAATATAATCCCTCTTGTGGATAATCAAAATATTTATAAATTATTGTATCACTACTTGCATTAAATATTGGATATCTGTAAATGAAATATCTAGTTGTAGTTTTGGATATAACTTCAATTTTATTTTCTCCATTTGATTCCATAATATAGATTGAATTTATACTATCTTGTCTGGTTGTATAAGCGATTTTGCTACCATCAAATGAAAAATGAGGGTATCTTTCTTCAATATCCGGAGTGTTTGTAATATTTTGTAAATTACTACCATCAATATCCATAATATAAATATCACCGTTTGAAAATGCAATTTTTATATCTTCAGAGTATATGGATGGTAATTCAGTATTTACGCTAAAAGTTATTAGCTGAGTTAGATCTGAACCATCAATTTTAACAGACCAAATACCTTTATTACCTTTATTCATTATTATTCTTGTTCCATCAGGAGTAAATTGGACATTTTCAGCGTACTCATCGATTATGTGCGTTATATTACTACCATCGGGATTCATCATGAATATTGCATCAATATAAGTAGGTTCGGGCAGTTCTTCACAGGCAGGTAATATTATTAATAAGATAAGGGCTAATAAAATATTTCTCATAACATCCTCCTATATAAAATTTTTTATTACTTAATATAGTTGGTAACATAATCGTTGTAGCAAGTTCGGGGATTTCTCCATCACAACCAGCAAGTGTCCATGATAAAGTGGTTCCATCATCTTCAAAAGGTAAGCGACCATCAGGACCACCAGGAATAATATTGCCTATCTGAGCATATAGATTCGTGGTAAATAATACTGCTAATATTAGAATAATGTAAGATAAATTTTTTTTCATGATTATATTCTCCTCTTTTATTTGTTAAAATACTATTCCTTTATTTTGATTTTTATCAATCTCTCTTTCTTTTATATAGACGATTTTCTCATTATTATTAGAGAAACGAGGATGCCAACCTTCATCAAGCGTAGTTAACTCTGAGCCATCACTATTTATAACTTTAATATCCTTAAAGTCTAAAAATACGATCTTTTCTCCGTTTGGTGAAATCATTGGATAACCACCCTCAGTTAATTTTCTAATATTTGTTCCATCTTCATTCATTATAAAAATATGACTATCTGCATAAAATACAATTTTTTTCCCATCTGCTGAGATTGAGGGAAAGCTAAATCCAATCCAACCTTCATGAAGTTGTGTATTATCGGATCCATTAATATTTACAGAATATAGACCTCTTGGCTGACCAATGTATTTATAAAATATTGTATCACCACCTGAATTAAATATTGGATAACTATAAAGATAATATTTTGTTGAATTGGAAATAACCTCGCTTTTATTTGCGCCATTTGCATCCATAATATAGATTGAATTTATACTATCTTGTCTTGTTGTGTATACAATTTGGCTTCCATCAAAAGAAAAATTAGGGTACCCTTCCATCACATTAATTGTATTTGTAAGATTTTGTATGTTGGTTCCATCAATATCCATAATATAGATATCGCCGGTTGAAAATGCAATTTTTGAACTATCGGGTAAAAGAGAAGGTAATTCACTATCTACACTTATAGCTGTTAAGTTCGTTAATTCAGTACCATCAGTTTTAACAGACCAAATACCTTTATTACCTTTATTCATTATTATTCTTGTTCCATCAGGAGTAAATTGAACATTTTCAGCGTACTCATCGATTATGTGCGTTATATCACTACCATCGGGATTCATCATGAATATCGCATCAATATAAGTAGGTTCTGGTAGTTCTTCACAGGCAGGAAATATTATTAATAAGATTAGGGCCAATAAAATATTTCTTAGGGTTTTATCCCATTTTGATATATTTGTCATTTATTCCTTCTTTTCACTATATACCTTAATTTCTAAATCAATATTTTTAACAAAACCACCTTTAATTATTTCAAAATTTTCAGATGATACCATTGCAGGCATAGCTATTTCGAAAGGAAATAGTTTTGGTACATCTTCACTGAAATATAACTTCATTGCTTCATTCATTTCAACGAGTTCATCAGCTTTCATATTTTTTGTTATTTCTTCACTAAAATTGGGTTCTAAATAAGTGCATGAAATAGAACCAATAGGAGTATTAATATTTTCTCTATTTTTAACATTACTCCATCCAATAGGAATTCCCATTTCACCCATACCTTTTGCCATATTCTTCATCTCTTCAATTTTTTCTAAGACCTTGTTTTTATTCAATAATGGTGGTTCTTGTCTTTCACCATCTTCATCATAACCAAAAAGATCAAGCAGAGTCATAGTTTTTAAATCAACAAGCATGTGCACTTCATTGCCTTCAAATTTTTCAACAATCCAAACACCACCTCTTTCTTCTTTTGTAACTTCAAGCTCAATTTCAGTGATATTCTCATCATCTCCTATAAGTTTATACTCAACTCTATCACCCACTTTTAGGTCCTTTCCAAAGCGATATTGTGTAGTCCACTGCAGCATAGCTGCCAACTGTTCCTGAGCTTCTTTTTCTATTGCTGCATCATCTTCATCTTCCCAATCCTGTGCAAGCAAGATATTGTTACTGGTTGCGAAAAATAGAATCACAAAGCTTACCATTAAGCAGTAAAGCCATTTATTGCTAGTAGGTTTTTTTTCTGTTTTCAGCATTTTTCCTCCATTTTTTATTAAACTTTATTTATTATTTATAATCATCTCAAATATAAATATCTATCAAGTTTTTAAGAAATTAATCAATTACCTAATTTAATAATGAACAAAATAAATATCCTTGAAAGGAATCAAAGAGTATTTAATTTTGCCACCGTCAGGGAGTGGTCCCTAACGGCTCCTTTTGCCGCATACTCGTCTGGGCGTAGCCATCCGAAGCACGGCAGGGTCGTCACGGACCATTCCGTGACGAACCCCCCATATTTTAAATTGGAATTTACTCATTTTTTTCTAAAACCGATGGCACATCACCTTTTATTTTAGAAAACTGTCTATTTACAAAACGCGATATATCGTTATAAAAAGCAAAAATCATAATAGTAAGGACAATCGCCAGACCTATTCTCTGCAACATTGCTTCAACTGATGCTTTCAGGGGTTTTCTTCCTATCCCTTCACATATTGCAAATATAATCATCCCGCCATCTAAAATTGGAATTGGCAAAAGATTCATAATCATAAGTATAATGCTAATCAAAGCCATAAATGAGAGGAATGCACTTAAACCTTCTTTTGCTTGCTGTCCTGAAAGAGCCGCAATCATTATCGGACCACCAAGATTCTTGCTTATATGTGAAGGAGATCTAAATAATCTAATTAATCCACTATAATATCTATATACTAAAGATATACCAGTTAGAAAACCATATTTAGTTGAATTTACAAAGTTATACTTTTCAATATAGACCAGGTCTAACTTCTGCACCACACCTATAACCCCTTGATTATCTTCCGATTCAGTATCAATTTGAGGTATGATGTGAAGGTTTACTATTTCGTCATTTCTTTTGATTGTAAATTTCAAAGGTTTTTCAGGACTTTCGCGAATTATCTTTTGCATATCATACCAGTCAGAAATCGGTTTCTCATTTATTGCAGTAACAATATCATTTTTTTCCATTCCAGATTGATAAGCAGGAAATCCGTATAATACTTCGCCAATTTGTGCAGATACAAAAGGTTTGATATCAGTTAACCAGTATTTATAATCAAAATTTTTTACATTTAAGCTTAAAGTCTCATTATCTCTTTGGATAACTACGTTGTGGATTTCTTTATCGTTATTCCAGGTTTTAATAATGGGAAGCCAACTATTAATTTCATTATCATCAATTTTTAGTATCTGGTCACCTGTTTTAAATTTTCTTATTTCTTCGTTGTCAGTATAAGAAATTCGTCCTATAATTGGTGCTAAATCATAGTTTTTAATACCAATCATAAAGGTTAAAATTAAAATTAAAATTGCAAATAAGAAATTTGAAAAAGGTCCTCCAATTGCTATTAAAATTTTTTGCCACCATTTTTTGTTTCTGAAACTTTCTGGAGAGGACTCTTGCTTCTCATCTAAATTTTCGCCTAACATCTTCACATATCCCCCTAAAGGGATTAATGAAATGCGATATTCTGTTTCTTTAAATGTTATTCCAATAAGTTTAGGACCAAATCCAAATGAGAATTTCTCAACCTTTACTTTACATAGTCGGGCTATTACAAAATGTCCAAGTTCGTGAACAAATATAAGAACACCTAAAAGAAAGATGGTTGCTAAAATTGTAACCAATGTTGCCTCTTAATTTGTCTTATTATTCGGTATAGAAAATTGCTTTTATTGGATCTATTTTAGATGCTTTTAATGATGGATATAGGCCAGAAACAAATCCTACAATAATTGCAAATATCAATCCAACGATTATTCCCGTTATTGGGAAGGAAAATGCAACTTCAATTTTGGAAGTTATAAATTTGATTAAGATTAAAGCCAATCCAGAGCCAAATATTCCTCCCATAAAAGCTAATGTTATAGATTCAAGGAGGAAATGTGCGAATATATCTTTATTTTTTGCACCGATACTTTTTCTAATGCCTATCTCCTTCATCCTTTCTCTAATGGAGATAAGTAAAATGCTGAACAATCCTATTCCACCTGTGAACAGCGATATTCCAGAGATACATAATAAAATAATATTCCAGTTTTTCATCTGCGTATTGATTTGTTCTCTTACTTCCAGCATTACTGAACTAATATCCTGAATCTCTATATCATCTGCCATATTATGTGTAGCGAGAAGCAGTTGTTTGGCTTGATTAAAAACACTTCCTACTTTTTCCGAATCAATTGCTTTAATCCATATATTATCAATTTGCATATTTGGTCTAAGATATATTGCAGCGCATTTTGATGGGATGAAGCAGCTTTCATGGTCACGCCTTCTTTCCCAGATATTGCCTCTTACGACTTTGCCTGGTTTATCCAAACCTTCATCTTTAAGAACACCAACAATTTTTAACCTAATATTGCCGATTGAGATGAATTTTCCAAGAGCATCAGTTTCAGGATAGAATTTCTTTTTTAGCGATGAGCCGATTATACATACATTTTGTCCCTCACTCTGTTCAATGATACTAAATAATCTTCCGTTTCCAACGAGATAATTTTTGTCTTTGAAAAAAGCATTATTTACACCATTCAATCTAACTTTGCTTGATTTGCCATTAATTATACAAACTTTTTCATCATTTATGCCTGGGTAGAGATATTCAACATTATTTAATTTACTTTTTAATACCTCATAATCATTGTAAGTTAGATTTTTAAATCTGGGTTTAGCGGTGTATGTTTTTAATTTACTTTTTTCAGAGTTTGGAAATGTGGAGTATAAGATTATAACATTATCATACCCAAGTGAACTTATTGTTTCTTCAATAAGCTGTTTCATTGCATTAACAGAAGAGAACATAGTAGTTACTGCAGCGACCCCAATTACAATTCCGGCAAGTGTAAGAATTGAACGCAATTTATGCGATAGGATACTTTTTAAACCAGAAACAAAGGGTTCTGTGAATTTCATTTAATCAGTTCTTTCTTACAATTTAAGCAAATAATTGTTTTAGTTCCATTTTTGTTTATTGATTTTTCAAACATAGTTTCCGCTCTGCAATCAGGACACTTTAATTTAATGGGTTTATAATTAGTAATAAATTTGCACTTTGGATAATTTGAACATCCATAAAAGGTTTTTCTACTTTTTTTACTCTTTCTTTCTAATAATTCTCCATCACATAAAGGACATTTTAGACCAGTTGAAAAAGGTTTGGTAAATTTACATTTTGGGTAGTTGCTACAAGCATAAAACTTTCCGAATTTTCCGATTTTTAATACAAGTTTTCCTCCACATTTAGGGCATATTTCATCGGTTTTTTTATCTTCAATAATTTCAACTTTGCCATTTTCATTTAGTTTAAAGTTTTTTGTATTTTTGCATTTTGGGAAATTAGAACAGGCGAGAAATTTGCCGTTTCTTCCCCATTTGATTATCATTGGTGCGCTACATTTATCACATTTTATACCACTTAATTTTTCTAAATTTTTTCTTTCTGCCTTAATATCAATTTTTTTTAAAACTTTAATGAATTCTTTGTAGTAATTTTCTAATGTCAGTTGCCAGTTTGTAATTCCGTTCTCAATTTCATCCAGTTGGTTTTCCATTTCAGCTGTGAATGAAACATTAAAGAATTCAGAAAATTTATCTATAAGAAATTTCTCTACCTCCATTCCTAATTCGGTTGGATAAAATTTTTTCCTTATCAGGTTTACATATTGTCGTGCCAGCAATGTTGAGATTATTGGTGAGTAAGTGCTGGGTCTACCGATTCCCTCTGACTCCAATTTCCTTACCAAAGAAGCTTCTGTATATCTTGCTGGTGGTTTGGTAAAATTTTGATTCTTATTAAGCCTTATTAATTGAACTTCATCCATTACATTAAGTAAAGGTATTTTATTGCCGATATATTTGATAGTTACATACGGATAGCATTTCATAAATCCATCAAATTCAATGGTGCTGCCATTTGATTCAAATAATCCATCATCAGCTTTTATTAAAACTTTAACCATATTAACCTTTGCACATGCCATTTGAGTAGCAACAAATTTTTGCCAGACAAGTCTGTATAATTTATATTGGTCTTGTGATAGGTAATCTTTGATTGATTCAGGTGTTCTAAAGGATGAGGTTGGGCGGATAGCTTCATGTGCGTCTTGAGCTTTATTCTTGTTTTTATAAATTCTTTTGAATGGATTTGAATATTTCTCTGAAAACCTTTCTGTAATTAGTTTTCTTAACTCAGCATTAGCTTTATCAGAAATTCTGACAGAATCAGTTCTCATATATGAAATAAGTCCAACATTCTTTCCTTGAATATTTACACCCTCATAAAGTTGTTGAGCAATCCTCATTGTTTTTTTTGTTGAAAATCCCAATATTGTTGAGGCCTCTTGTTGCAAAGTGCTTGTGATGTATGGAGGAAATGGTGATATAGTCTTACTTTCTTGCTTTATATCTTTTACAATGAATTTTTCTTTTTCTAACCTTTTAAATATTGCATCAGCTTCAGCTTCATTATTCAATTTACCCCCAATTAAATTGGGGGTTTTGTTTTTATATTTTTTTAATATTGCTTTAAATTTAGTCTTCTTTTTCAAATCTGCATCAATAGTCCAATACTCCTGCGGAACAAATTTTTGAATTTCTTCTTCCCGCTCACAAAGAAGTCTTAAGGCAACTGTCTGAACTCTGCCAGCAGAAAGGTTTTTGGCAATCACTTTCCATAAGACAGGACTTACTTTATATCCAACGATACGGTCTAAAATCCTTCTGGTTTTTTGTGCATTTACCTTATTTTCATCAACATTCTCTGGTGATTTTAGAGATTCTTTTATAGCATCACTTGTTATTTCATTAAAAACGATTCTATAAATTGGACATTCAGAGATATACTTTTTTAGAATTTCTTTTAAATGCCAGGCAATTGCTTCCCCTTCTCTGTCATTATCAGAGGCTAAGAAGACCGTTTCGGATTCTTTTGCTTTTTTAATGATTTGATTAACAATTTTTCTTTTATCTGGATTAAGAACATAGTAAGGTTTAAAATTATTTTCAATATCAATACCAAATTCTTTTTTAGGCAAATCCCGTATATGCCCCATTGAAGCAAGGATTTCAAAATCTTTGCCTAAGTATTGTTTAATGGTCTTAGATTTAGTGGGAGATTCAACTATCATTAGATTTTTTGGCATTTATTTTCCTTATTTCCTTATTTCCCCTATTTCCCATATTTCCTTCATCATTTTTTCCTTCCGCAACAATATTTGTATTTCTTCCCACTTCCACAGGGACAGGGGTCATTCCTGCCTACTTTTTGGACATTAACAACAGGTTGAGGTTTGGATATATTTGAACTTTGGCTTTGTTTAATTCTTTCAGTATTTGAAATTTCCTGTTGTGGAACTCCAAAAACTCTTCTTTCTAAATGTGACAACTTAATATCCTTTGCAGTTTGTTTAACTTGATAATAAGTTGCTGGATAAAGTGTAAACACACTCTTTATTACTTTCTCTTTGATAGTGTCAATAAGGTTAAGGAAAAGTTCGTAACTTTCTTTTTTATATTCAATTAGAGGATCTTTCTGAGCATAAGCACGAAGTCCTATTCCTTCTTTTAATCTGTCCATTTCATAAAGATGGTCTTTCCATTCTGAGTCAACAACCTTTAGTAAGGAGTATCTTTCAAGAACCCTTTGCTCATCTTCAAAGCCTTCTTCTTTATTGTCATAAGCATCTTTTAATTGAGAAAAAATCTGATCTATTAAATCATCTTTATTACGAGTATCGTTTATATTTATCTTAACTGCGAGTTCACTTTTAAACCAATTACACAGGTCTTCAACGGGCCATTCTTCTTCATATTGAGCTTCACCTAAGTAATCGTATACTTTATTTTCCACAACATCGCCAATCATTTCCATTATCTCTTCTTTTAGATTTAATCCCTTTAAGACTTTTCGTCTATATAAATAAATGACCTCTCTCTGCTGATTCATTACATCATCATATTTTATTAATTGTTTTCTAATTTCAAAGTTATGCCCTTCAACCCTTTTTTGTGCATTTCCAACAGCTTTTGTCATCCAGGGATGTTTTATTGCTTCATCTTCATTTAGTCCTAATCTGGACATAATATTTGCGATTCTGTCTGAACCGAATATTCGCATCAAATCATCTTCTAAGGAAAGATAGAATCTTGAGGAGCCAGGGTCACCCTGTCTGGCACTTCTTCCTCTTAATTGTTTATCAATTCTTCTACTTTCATGCCTTTCTGTTCCGATAATATGTAATCCGCAAGGCACTTCTTTAAAACAATTTTCAGGACCATCTGGTGCATTTCTGCCTGCATTTTCGCAATTTTCCAAGCATTTTATAATACAATTTGAACATCGCACAACTCCAGTCCCAAGTTTAATATCTGTACCTCTTCCTGCCATATTTGTTGCAATGGTAATTGCTCCAGGTTCACCGGCATGAGCAACTATCTCAGCCTCTTTCTGATGATACTTTGCATTTAAAACTTCGTGTGGGATGCCCTTTCTTTTTAGTAATCTACTGATAACTTCAGATACTTCTACAGAGATAGTGCCAACTAAAACAGGAATTCTCTTAGAATACCAATGTTCTATTTCATCAATAATTGCATTATATTTTTCCTTTTTGGTTCTAAAAATAAGGTCGTCATAGTCAATTCTACGGACAGGTTCATTTGTTGGTATCTCCATTACAGGAAGTTTATATATCTCTTCAAATTCAGCTGATTCAGTGACAGCAGTACCAGTCATTCCCGCAAGTTTTGTATACATACGAAAATAATTTTGCAAAGTGATAGTAGCCAGGGTTTGAGTGGCTTCTTGAATTTGAACCATTTCTTTTGCTTCAAGTGCTTGATGAAGACCTTCACTAAATCTGCGTCCGGGCATTAATCTACCGGTGAATTGGTCAACAATAATTACTCTATTATCCTTTATAATATAATCAACATCTTTTTCAAAGAGTGAATAGGCAATTAGCATTTGTTTAATATTATGTAACTTCTCATTTTTTTCTAAAAATTCTTCTTGAATGTGCTGTTTTTTTTCTTGTTTTTCTGAGAAGGATAATTTCTCATCTTTATCAACTTTTTCAATCTCCTCATCAAGGTCAGGCATAATGAAGAGAGTTCTATCATATTTGGAGAGTTCTTCTTGTCCCTTTTCGTTTAATTCAGCGCTTCGCTGGCTTTCCTCAATAGAATAATAAAGTTTATCATCAATCAAATATATTTGCTTTTCACGAAGATATTGTCCCTCCACTTCGTTCATTATTTTCTTATATCTACCATCTTTGATTATTTTTAAAAATCTTTTTGATTTTGGAGCAGCTCTTTTTGCAGTTAGAAGTTTTTCCCCAAATTCAAATGAATTGGTTTCATCTGTGCCTTTATTTATCATAATATCAATATCAGAAAGAATTTCATTTACTAATGCTAATTGTTTTCTAACTAATTTCCGTATTTGTGGATTTAACTCGCGATAAAAATTTTTTGAATGTTCAACGGCTCCGGAGATAATAAGTGGGGTTCTGGCTTCATCAATGAGAACGCTATCTGCCTCATCCACTATGCAATAGAAATGTCCTCTTTGCACAATTCCATCTGGAGAAACTGCCATATTATCACGCAGGTAATCAAATCCGAATTCATTGTTTGTTCCATAGGTTATATCGCATTGATACTGACTAACCTTTTCTTCAAACTCCATATCTGAATAAATACATCCAATAGTAAGTCCTAAGAATTTGTATATTTCTCCCATCCATTCTGCATCTCTTTGAGCAAGATAATCATTAACAGTTACAAGATGAGCACCTTTACCAACAAGTACATTAAGATAAAGAGGCATTGTTGCAACAAGTGTTTTTCCTTCACCTGTTTTCATTTCAGCGACCATTCCGTTATGCAGGGCGATAGCACCAATTAGTTGAACATCATACGGAATCATATTCCATTCTATTTCCTGACCACGAACTTTCCACTTTTTCCCAACCAAACGATGACAGGTCTCTTTTACTACAGCATACGCTTCTGGCAAAATATTATTTAATATTTCTTTCGTAGTCTCATTTAAAGATTTTTCTGCATTATCAATTTCTATTCCGATTTTATCTTTTTCATTATCATCAAAAATGGCATCATATTCAGATTTTAATCGTTCCAATAGCTTTTCTTTATCAGAAATATAAGATTGTATTTGCTTTTTGAATTTAGTGGTCTTTGAAGACAATTCTTCATTAGTAATAGATTCTAATTTTTTGTATTCAGTATTTATAGCATCCACAATTGGCTGCATTTTTTTCATTTCTCTGTCAAAATGAGTGCCGAAAATTTTTGTAAGAATTTTTTGAATCATTTAAATTGGTAAACTAGTATCCCCGATTCCTGAACTCGTCAGGAACGGGCTTAATCGGGGAGGTTAACCTGTTTAACTATAACCAAATTAATTTATTTCTTAATTTCCTATACCCTTTATTAAGTTTTCAAATTCAGATTTGTATTTTAGAAGGTTTCTATCTTCAGGATTTTCTTCAAGAATTTTATTAACAAAATTTAAGCCTTGCTGATATTTCTTATTGTTTTTACATATTGAGATGTAATGAGATACAAAATATTTTTCATGTGGATTATTAGATATAAAATTCTCAAGCAGTGAAAGTGCATCCTCAATTTTCCCTGCTTTGTCTAAATATGTTGATGCAAGATAAACAATTTGACCATCGTTCGGATTTTTTACAATAAGGGGTGATATGGTTTTATAAGCGTTTTCATAATCTCTAATTTCGTAATAAAGATTTGCTAAACTTGGTATATATCTATCTTTATTCTGAATGAAATCTAAGGCTTTTTTCATATATTTTATTGCATTATCATAATCCTTTTTGCGATAGAAAACAGTGGACATTCTCATAAAATCAGCACCGTAATTATTAACAAGCCGTCTCATATTACTATCTTTATATAGCTTGTCATTAAAGATGGCAGAATAGTTAAAAACATTTTCTATGTTGTGATTAAGTCGTGCAGGGTCAATCTGATATTCTCCTTTAGTATCAACAAGTCTATCTGCCATTCCCTCACTTTGCAAATAATCATCAAATCCAACATGGCTGGCAACTGTTACAGCAAAATATATTGGTCTTTTCCCAAAATTATCATGAATAATTTGCAAGACCATTTGGTCTTTAATATAAAGTTCAGTATCTTTTTTTAGTTTGATTTTAATATTTCCAACCTTAAACGCAGCATCATCAGATAATCTTATTGGCCGTATCGCATCAATTTGTTTATCAGTTAGATTTATTTCAATACCTTCATAATCTCTGAGTTGTTTAATATACCAGGGAGTATTAAGCAGACTGAGATTTGCAATGCTTATATCTTTTCTAATTCCTTTAAGAACTTTTTTTGCTATATTAGCTTGATTGAGTAATCTTCTGGTGCGTGTAGGCATTTCCTTTCCACCAGCAGTGGATCCTTTGGATTTGTCTGAAATTGAGATTCCTGTAATTTCTTTAAAAGTAAGGGCGTCATCTTCTAAATAGTATTCCTTTGCATTAGGGTCATATACAGCTTGTGCATACCATAATGGAAATGTATCATTATCACCATTAGTAAATATTATTGCATTTTTATCAAGACCATTCAGGAAATTAGTGCCGTATTCAAGAGAGAGCAATTCCTGACTTCTATCATTTTTATGATAATGCGATGCAAGGTTTATACATGGCAATAGAAAACCAACAATCAATAATATCACACCAACCGATTTTATTTTATTAAAAAAGTATTTTACAATTCCCATCATACCGATACCCATCCAAAATGACCACAACACATAAGCAGTAATAAAAAAATAAGATCTATCCCTTACTTCATCAATTGA
>Ga0315541_1001930_pt1 | contig 18132 bp, 38 predicted proteins | sample SalMarSW160190MG_FD_203095 | JGI IMG/M metagenome (GOLD analysis project Ga0315541, IMG submission 203095) | Salt marsh sediment microbial communities from the Plum Island Ecosystem LTER, Massachusetts, United States - Salt Marsh Sediment SW1601-190 ...
TCTTCTTTTTAATAGCTTTGTCAATCATCTCTCACCTACAATAGATACATTATTATCTAATTTGATTGTTTCCCCTATACTGAAGAGTCCTTCCTGTAAGAAAACTGTACCACCCTCACCTAGCTTGGTTATCTTTACTTCAGGCTGCCATGGCCACCGCCATTCCCGTTTTCTTCTAATTTCACGCCAGTCCCAATTGCCTTCTGGACAGTCAAGTTGTTCAATTGCCTTGTTTATTACCCTTTCATCGTTGTCTCCAGTACATATGAAGTGTGACTGGCTTTTGTTATCTATACTCGCATCTACGGCTGCTACTTTTACTACCTTGCCTTCAAGTATATGCCAACGCCTGAATGGGTTTTGTATTTCCTTATCAGCTTTCCACCAAAAGGAGAAGCCGATTTTCTTGCACACCCAATAAAATCTATGCTTCAGGATATGTGCATCAATCCAATCCAAAATGCGAATCACTCTGTATTTCATTTTCTTAACCTCCTTCCATCGCCACTACTGTTTGTAAATCCTGCCCACCTCGTCCGTGTAGCCCTGGGCTCTTGGCATTTTGCTTCTTGGGTGTTGGCAACAATTTCCTTGATTGCTTCAACATCTCTAATATCCTCCACTATCGGCACATCCGGCCAGTGTTTTTTCAATACCTTCTGGCAATACTTGTCTATCTCCACAAAGCCTATTGTCTCTATCCCCGCCCATTGACAGGCTAGGGCGAATCCCCCTATGCCGCTGAACAAATCTAGGTGTTCTAACATTCATCATCCATTCTTACCAGAATATCTAAGTTAATTCCATAACTTCCTGACAGCACCGCTTGGCTGCTATCTCGCAGTATTTCTCTTCTATTTCTATGCCGATTGAATATCTGTTTAGTTTCTTGGCGCAGTAACAGGTTGTGCCTGAACCTAGCATTGGATCCAGGACAATATCGCCACCATTTGTCCATGAAGCGATATGGTCAAAAGCGAGCTGCTCTGGGAAAATTGCTGGATGTTTATAGGCGATTTCATCGGAGGAACTATACCCATATCCATTATTTATTCGCCAAATGTTATTACGGGCACTGAATTGTGGTACAATAGACTCTCCCCGTTTTTTTATAGTTCCATCCCTTTGCCTTTCACTATTTTGCCCAAACGTTCCACTCCCCGCCCATCTGTTTGGCTTATCTTTCAGAAGATTTACGGTCTTAGGTTTTTCTTTCACCAAGATAAACATATACTCAAAGATTTGCGTATAGCGGTTGCTTTTATCATTGGCGGGATAAGCAGCTCCGTTTTTTTCATAAATCATCGTGTCGTGTAAATTTATGCCAGCATCAATAAACCTAAGAACCTGTCTAAAGGAATTGCCTGATTCGCTACCCTGGATAACCGAATCGCCCACTACCCAAACGCAAACCGTTCCCTCACTCATGATATTAATAATTGAATCAATAACACCTTCACAACCAAAGGAATACCCACCATATTCCCTCAAATTATCATAAGGTGGTGAAGTTAGTACCAAATCTACCTTAACATCTAATCGGGGAAGTATCTCCCTACAATCCCCATGATAGATTGTTACCCACTTGTCTTGATAATAAGGCTTCATGTTTCCTTATCCATTCTACTAGGAATGTTATAGCTGATTTACCTCGTTACCCCAGCAATCCCAGCCGGGGGCTTCTTTCCGAGCAAAAAGCTCAATGCGTGGTTCTAATCCAGTAGCTTCTATAAGTTGCCTCATCTCCTCTGGCTTCTCAGAATGGCGAAGAGCCTTTGCCTGTATGAAGTTGGCTCGTTGTAGTCTGAAAGGCTTGATATCACCTCGGATGCCTAAAATGCAGAGCTCTACCTGCCCGCGGAACCAGAACCCTAAGCCAAGCGACATAATCTTGCGCCAGAAGACAGCAGTTTTGTATTCATATCCCCACATATTTAGAAGAACCAGCCCCTCTTGTAACAGTGGCACCGTGGCCCAAAGAAAGAGTACCGACTCTGGATCGGCTATCTTGCGGACTGGTAAATCAACTAATTCCTTTAGTGTCATTACGGGATATTTAGAAGCTGCCCCACTATTCATTGAGCCACCTGTACGTTTATTGTGATATTCCCAGGGCGGATCCGCATAAATGACCCGATATGACTGCTTGGCATTGAAGATATCCACATTCATCTGTCTATTCTCTCTGGAATGTTAGCTATGTGGCTTCAAAAGTCCATGCTTGATTAAGAAGTCACGAGCCCTCTCTTTTAAGCCAAAGTATTTAGTATGTTCGCCTATGCGAGGGTGCTCAACGGTCTCACCCAGACAGTCAAGACAGAGGAACTTGTTATAGACCTCTTTTGATTGCCATGGGACTTTATTGAATTTCTCTAGATCAAGGGTACTTGGCATCTCATGGAGTCCCTCTACGGCCAACACAATAAGAGACACACCCTTCACAGTCTCTTTTCCACACTCATCACAATAAAACTTTGTTTCTACAGTCACCTTTGCCTCCTATCTATTCTGATTGGAATATCAGCTACCTAACTCAATAACTACAGTTGGGACCAAACTTTTCCTTTTACTAAACATGGGCACTGCCATGCTTCCTCTATCGTCAGCTATAGTGGTCTTTGTCATATACTTGCTAACAATACGAATACCGTCCTCATGCGGGTAAATTCCTGCAACGAAGGTTCCATCTCGCCAGACCTCTACCATCAGTTTTTCCGGTAGAACATTGTGTTCGCTGACTCGAAATTTATAAACCATTTTCCCTCTTTACCTATTCATTCTTTGCAGAATATCAATCCATTTTGACATAAAGCCCGTGTTCGTGGTCACATATAGCTATACCATCTTTATTTACAGTTTCCAGATTATTAAGGTATTTCAGAAATAGCTCTTGTAAATCATCCTTCATGGTAACTACCGCTGTTGGGTCACCTTCAGATGGGTGGGTGATAAAATCTGTCAATGCCTGTCCTGCAGCCAGAGCGACTTCAAATCTAGTTAGGCGCCGCTTGTGCGGCTTTTCTCCCATAGCTTTAATAGGATTCCAATCTTTTAAGACCATGTTTTCTCCTTTCAGCCATTCTCTGTAGAATATCAGCTATCTTTGGCAATCTTATCAAGTAAGGCAACTATAGGTTGCCACTCCGGTGCAATATAATTTTCTGCACTTCTGTAATTCTCAACTACCATACCATCGTTATTTACGTAGTCAGTTATGAACTGTACAATCTGATTTGTCTGTTCCTTTTTTGCATCCTGCAGCGCCTCATTGATATGGCCCATAACCTTTTTGTGAAGATAATGCTTGGGGTTCCTGAGAGCACCTATCAAACTTTCTATAAGTTCATTTTGTCCTACTTTGAAGGCGATTTCGGCTTGGACATCTAGCAAACCTACCTCTTTACAAATACGGAATAGCTCCAACCTCGATAACCCCAGTCGTATCAGTTCTTCATTGGGTTTCCATTTCAAATTGCGAGAGTGGTTTTTAAGGTCTTGCTCATTCATTACAGTGTGTGTAGCTTTCATCTGATCCCTCTTATCCATTCTGGCTAGAATGTTTATTTCCCAGATCACGATGGTATTGTTCATATAGTGGGTCTACAGCCTTCTTAAATTCTTCGGTAGCTTTAGCTACTGCCTCATTATGAGCTTGACCAATAGGGGCAAGGGCCTGATGAAACTCACGTTCAGCTTTTTCTATTGCTGCTTGATATACGGCAAAATGTGGAGCTCTGGCTCTTAAAAACTTTTCCTACGGAGTTTGTTGATTCATATATTCTCCACAGAATATCACTTGCTACCGGGCCTCGTCCCGAAGCCGCTTTTGCTCTTCGTTTGCCCACTGGTGTATTTTATCCACCGTCTTTTGGGGGATACCGAGTTCCTTTAGTCTATTGGCTATCGCGTGCACTTGCTCTACATCTTCTAACGTCTTGACCATCTATCTTAACCCCCTGAGATTATCATTCTAAATAGAATATTTACTTAGTTTGATAGGGTGATTTTTTACTCTCTATATTTGTGAAAAGATTACTGGTAATCAAATGTTGGTTTCCTTCCACTTTAAGTGCAGACTCTAGCTCATACTTGGAAAGCACAAGCTCAGTATTTATTTTAGGTTCAATTTTAATTCCACAATTGACCAAATTTCCTAGGATACCAACTGGCCCCTCTATGGTTACTTTGCCATCTGTTATTTTAAGGGAATCTCCCAATTGCTGGTAATCGGCAACAATTTTTGCTGCCTTATCGACTTGGTGGTAGACCTCCGGGAATAGCTTTCGTAAAACCCTCTCTCGTATTTTCATGTTCACCTCCTCTTATTCTCGGTAGGTGAGGGCAGTTAGCTTATGATACGACCCCAGGCTTTTTTGTTACTACCCCCACCTCGCCTTGATTCTCGGCAGGGCTGGTGTCTGTTCCACCACGCCAGGGTTCAGGTACCGACAAAAAGTCAGCAATGAGGTTAGTTCACCCTGCCAGTCATCTATTCCTAACAGAATATCATATTTGAGAAGGCTTGTCAACCCCCTAAAATGGTATAATGTGGACATGGGAAACTCCAGCACCGCTAGGCTCAACAGGGAGGAATTTCTTGAGATCATCAAGAACTACCGAAACCACGGGCGCGACACTGCGGAGCTCGAGCAGGCCCTCCGAGAGGCTTTCCCCAGCGCCGCTGGGGACGGGATTCCCCGGGTGGACGAGACGGTCGCCGAGCTGAGAAAGCAGTCCCCGGTGACCGAGGGTGCCTGCTGCCTCTGCGGGGTCGAGGGCAAGCTGCTCGGCGGCGTCTGCGAGAAGTGCTTCCTGCCCTGGGCAACGAAGATAGTTGAGGACAAGATAGCAAGGGTGAGGAAAAACAAACAGAGGGAGAAATTTTAATCTCCCTCTGTTTAGTGTTCAGATAGATTGCTTGGTCCTATCTAGCCCCTCTTGCTACAAGCACGCGCTGCAGCAGTGAAGGCACCCTGGATGCGAGCATCGTTCTGGCCGCCCATTCCGGGAGCCGGGGTTGAGTATGTCTTACCCTTCAGCTGTGCGCCGATGCAGGCATTGAAGGCACTCGGCCTGTGAGCCGGGATACCGACCATTCGCCTCAGAGTCCTGACGGGTAATCCAGCAACCTGCGCCATTCTAATCTTGGCCATGCTTCTCCCTCCTTTTTTAGATTTGGACGGTTCCGGAAATGAGAAATGCCAACTTTCGTTGGCACCTGATTCTCTGTCCCTCTGTTCCTATTGAGTGGACACTTAGACTTCGCGAACCTTCTGTCCAGTTGATACTATTCTCTCATACATCTGTTTCCCTGTCAAGTTTTTCTCTGCTGTTTTGCCTAGAACAACAGTAAACACTTTGCAATTTTTGCATCTTAAGTAGATTTCACCTTCCTCAATATGTCCTATCCCTAGAAACCTTCCGCAATTGGAACATCGTATTTGCCTCAGCTCTGGATTATTGATTACCACCCTCTTCTCCTTTATAAAGCTGGGCATGGCAGTCGAACTCCCTCAGCCTAGCTCTCACTTCATCCGGAACCTTCTCCTTTACCTCGTCAAGCTTCGCGGCTAGTGCCACCTCACCGCCATCAACCGCCCCCTCGAGGTCTGCAACCAAACCCCCCATCCCTGCCGCCCTGAGCGTGTCCATGTACCACTGGGTTACCGGAGCCAGTAAGCATGGTCGGCATACCCCGTTACCATCTGGTTGCTGTACCCATGTACCCATGTTGATTACAGAGGCACAGGAGTCGTTTTTGGGAGGCGAAGCCTGTTGTGCTGGCTCTATTGTTGTTTTGGGCTCTTTGGGCAAAGAACAAAGCTGAATTGCCTCTTCTTTTGATGATGCTTTCCCTGAGCATATTTTGGCTCCTACGCAGAAATCCAGCTTTCGCTGCTCTTTGGGTTTGCTCCCAGTAATATAGGGGCGAATACATGCGTTATACTCTTTTCTGGTAGCCACTCTAATCCTGCTCCTTGTCTCTTGGTTCGCTAGGACAACGAGAACCCAGTAGTTCAAATAAACGGTCTAAGTCCTGTAACATTTTATCTTTGAGTGCATGTAACTCTGCATCACACGCCGCAGGAGTTTCTGCTCTGCCAGCCTCCAATCCAGTCCCGCGAGGAGGAAGTTGCTCTATCATTTCCGGAGTCACCGCTGAGGCATCTACACCGAAATGCCGAGCCGCCCTTTCCCGCTCTGTAAAGGGCTCGCCTTTTCCGCGTTCTTCCATAGTATCACCCCCTATTTGCCGTCTGCTCCCTGGAGTTTGTTCTTTATGTCACTGAGTAATTCCTTCACTCCGTTTACCGCCATTACTATCTGTCCCACATCCTTTTCGAGGTCATGAACCAGTTTATCTCCCGCCTTTATCACCCGGGTCACCTTTTTAGTTACATCATACTCTTTGGGCATCCTGCACCCCCTTAAAAGCAGCTCACTTCCCAAGCCTATCTATAATTGTCGGAGTCAATATAAGAAATCCAGCAAAGGCAAGGACAGCGATAACTTGAGCCAAGGGACTTGGCTTTGGCTGCTCCTGGCCGATCCTCTGTCGGACTGGGTATTCGCTCTCTTCGTGCCGGTTCACCTATTCCTCCCCCTTCATTAGCACATCCACTCTCTCCTTGAACTCCTGATGATGGTGGTCTTCTTCCTTGGCCACATGCTCATACAGGTCCGCAGTTTCTGTGTCACCCTTCAACCTGGCATCCATGCCCCTTCGCCGATACCAGTCGGCGGCGGTCTTCTCCTCTACCATGCTCTCGCGGAGGCCCTCCCCAATGGTTTGGGGCTCCTTGTAGTCTACGGCGTAGCGGTGAATCCCCTCGAGTACTCTTTGGGCACTCGCTTGTGCGATCTCATCTATCTCTTCTCTCGAGAGTTCCATCTTGTCCTTAGCCCAATTCCTTATCCAGTATTTCCTGTGCTTTCTCCCGCACTTTGGCTTTTTCGCTCGGGTTCATATTTTTTATTCGCCCCTTCATCCATTCCTTTCCTATTTTATCACGCGACTCCACGATTAGAATGGCAACGCTCTCTAGGTCATCAGCCGTGTTTATGTTATTCAGCTTATGGCGTATATCAGCAGTTTGGTTTTGAGCATAAATTGCTATTTCCTTCTCCCAGTCCGGCAGCGCCACTATCTTCTCCACGCTTAAATCTTCTCTCTCCATGGCATTTAGTTGGTCAGAGCAGTGAAGAATTCTCCGAACTACCTCATCATCGTCTACGCCATTTCTTCTAGCCATACGGACGCTTTCATCTGAAACTAATCCAGCACAAGTACTAAGATGGTCATTAACGCATGGAATACACGCAGTTCCTTTAGATATACTCTGGGAATCCGTAGGATGCTCCTGCCTTTCTTGCACAGTTGCCTTTTCAGAATTAGCTGATTCAATGGGCATTTCCCCAGCTACAGGCATATCAGATTCCTCATCTACTACTAGGGTTTCTGTATTTACCTCAGACCCACGGGAATGGAACAAAATGTCCTTGTTGCGTATTACCTCGCTTACCAGCCTACCCCCCTCTTGGGCTATCAGTGCCAATATCCTTTTATTCATTACACTGCTCCCAGCTCATTCTAAAACTGCGATTCCAATAAGTCAAGAGGTTGACAAAAATATACTCAGTGCTGTTTAATGAAAGAACAATGGCTGTGGAGCAAGGGGAGAACATGACAGAGCAAAAAATAGGGTACGGCTGCATCTGCGGATTCAAAACTGCAGATAAGAAGAAATTTAATAGTCATGTCTTGTTGGAAGCACGCAAAGACGGGAAGGGTACACATAAAAGCCTTGGGCGCATTGACTTGGAAACCGGTGAGGTAGTTACCCCCCCATGGGCCGAGAGGAGCAGGGAGGAACGGCAGAGGACAAAGTACAGCGGCAAGGGTAAAAATGGCGGCGACGGGAGGGTTCAGCAAACAAGCATACTGGCCGAGGCTCAGGAAATTCGCGTGGTGCCCCGTATGTACACCATGGACTATTCCCCCATTATGAGGGCAGCACAGGACGCGGCAACCAAATTCTGGGGCTGGAGACCGGATATGCCTTTGGGCAATTTCTTAGACACCGTTCTTTTCTTGTTCTTCCAGGAGAAGGGTATCACACTATGCGGATACATTGTGGACGAATCGCTTTTGGCAAAGGAGGAGCAGCATGTCAGTTGAGAATGTTTTTACACCAAAGACAATCAATCCAGTAGATCCTAAAAACACTGCGGAGAAGAGGGAGGGAGATAAAGGCTACTGGCAACAGAAAGCAGAAGAGGCAAGAGCTAGACATGATTATATGGAATATGAGCACGCCATAAAAATGATGGAGGGTCAACCGCCTGAAACACCATTTAAGGTAACTGGAGAATTTAACTTGGGCAAGGTTGACTTTCAGGAACAGCAACGCAAGGCACAAGAGGTGGCTGATAAAGCACGACAGGAAACCTCCAAAGAACTCAAAGAGGAACGGGAAAGAGCCACGAAAGCAGAGCAGAATCTCTACACTGAGAGAATAGAGAACCTCCGCCATGACTTCGAACATCAGATGGGGGAGTTGAACAAAACCATTGAGAAGTTGTTGACGGCTGGCAGAAGGGATGAGCGGCCAATATACGAACAATTCAAGGAGCAGTTTACTGCAGCCCAGACATTTGCCAAAGAATTGGGATTTGAAAAGACGAGTGGTGGACAGGACCCTATGGTTACACTGGAATTAAAGAAGATGGAATATCAGCAGGCAAGAGAGGACAGGGAGTTCAAGTGGAAAATGCGCCAGGACGAAAAGCAATTCCAGTTGGATATTCAAAAAATGAATGATGATCGCGAATATCACAGAGCTCAATTAGACCAGCAGGCCAAAAAAGACCAGATATTTGCGTCCTTACCACAGCAAATTGGTGCAGCTTTTGCTCGAGGAGTATTGGACAATGAGGGAGGAGCACCACCCGGAGGTACAATCCAGAGACAACAAGCCCCCGCTAAACCCTACCATCTGGAGGCTCCTGAAGGGGAATCGGGCGAGATTGATTGCCCGACTTGTCAGGCTAAGGTTGGAATCGGCCCCGATACAACTTCAGCGGAGTGTGCCTGGTGCAGAAGCAAGTTCACCATCACTAGAATTCCTGCCACAGGGACACCCGGTGAACCAGTACCAGCAGAGCTAAAGGAGGAGTAAAAATGGACAAAATCAAGAGAGAAGATTTTGAGAAATGGATAAAGGATTGCAACTGGTTCAAGATTGGTGAAGCAGGCAATGCCAATGGGCAGCAAGACACCTACTTAACTCCTACAGGAGAGTTTGTATTCGTTCAATACAATCTGGAGGGTGAATTGCTACAAATCACTAAGCCCATGCCCCAACCAATCCAATCCAAACCTGTCGGCCATTTCCCTATAGATTTCCGGGGTGGCGGATCCTTTCCGGGAATACCACCGAGGTAGGCCATGCCTAATTTGGACAGCATAAAACGGCGCATCGCACCTTTCGGCAAGGGATTAATGCTGGAGATGATTCCCGGGATGGCCGCCGGAACCATTAATGAGATGTTCCACCAGTGGCACGTGGATGTGGCACTGATTACCCAGTATGTCCGGAGCAACCGGTCTCTCTGGGATGAGATGGGGTCGGACAAACGAAGGCAAATATGCCTTCTGTCCCAGAAAGTGGGGAACCTGGACTTCATTACCCCTGAATTCCTTATCGACAGCATCAGAAAGGACTTCCCTGGGGTGGCATCGCTGTTTTTGAACTGGCCAGAGGCTGCGGAGTGGCTGGAGGGGCAGATCAACGAACTCAAAGCGGGAGCTATAGAAGATAATGGAGAAGGGGCTTGAATTCGCGAGGTGGCTCGACAATTGCGTAAATGACGCCCATGAGAAGCTCAAATTGAGTTGGGCTGAAATCGTATTCCAAATGTTGATAAAAGCCAAAGAGTGCATCCTGAAGGTACTTGAAAACAAGCCTTAATGAGCTTCTATTGACAATCTTTCTTACCCGTGCTTAAATTCTATAAGGACAGGGGCTGCAAAGCCCCTGTTCGCTTTAAGGAGGTGTTAAATGGCCCATGAACACGGTTCGCATGTCTGCTACTGCCCTTCCTGCAATTACAAGGTTGAAGTCGAGGCATATACTAAGTGCAACTTGCTGATCTGCCCACAATGTGGTGGTAGGATGCGAGCAGTAGAAACAGGAGAGTACCGCACAGCCCGTGTACCCAGTCGAGTTGCCACCGCCTCAGCAAAAGTCGGAACCGAATCTGTCCCCTGTGCAGTGTGCCACTTCCCCATACAGGCACCAACCTACGTAGGCCAGCAGGTAAAGTGCCCCTACTGCGGTTCCATCAATGAAGCGATAACTCAGGTTGCTATCCCAACCCCAGTGTTTGTCGGGCTTCTTACCTTTGGCCTTGGAGTGCTACTTGGTCCGGCACTGATAGCTTCCACACAATCCGGGGCAGAATGGCTAGCCAAGCAAGCCAGGGAACGCATCAAATAGGATAAATTGATGGCAGTGGTTCTTCAGGCTCCCACTAGAGTGAAGCCGACTGTGGCTCAGCAGGTCTTTGTCATCGGCAGCGGAATAGCCGGAGGCTTGGCCGGGATGCACATAGCAAGGGAACTGGCTAATATTGAGGATGTAAACACGGGTCCTGTGGTTGTAGCTACACTGATTAGTTTTCTCGGCACTTTCGGGGCAGCTCTCTATCTTACGAGGAATCTGGGGAAGACATATTAAAATGCCGGATGATAATATAATACTGATAGACGACCAGCCCATGAACGCTGCCTTCTTCGGGGAGGTGCGTCGGCTCACCGATTTCATCACCCCTGATGCTCTGGAGGTGCAGAACCTGTATGGTATCCTCACCAAGGACATCGACGACACCATCGGCAAGATAACCGCCTGCTGGAAATGGGTCGCCACCCAGGTCAAGTATGTCAAATTCGTCAGGGGAAAACTGACGATAAATGGCATGACCTCGTGGCAGAACGATTACTGGCAACTTCCCGAAAGCACCATCCGGACCCGAGTCGGGAACTGCGCTGTGAAGAGTTTCCTCCTCACCTCACTGGTCAGGAATGGGTTGTCGCCTGACCAAGTGTATTGTACATTGGGAAATCTCTATAATGGCAAACCGGGGGGACATGCTTGGTTGACATTAAAATTATTGGGCGAGGAATGCATCATGGAGTCCACCACTCCCGCTGCCCCACCGCTGGTGCCTGCTGGTGCAGCAGACCGCTATGAGGCGGTACATTATTTCAATGATTCCAAAGTCTACGCCGTAGAAGGGAAAACTCAATTGATTCCGATGTGTGATTGTTATTCAACTTGGCTTTCGGATTACCTGCATTGGGCTTATATAGAGTCGCAGAAAAAAAGTAGCTAACCTCTTGACAGATTAAAAACTATATGTTTGAATTTTATTAACGCCGGTAAGTCCCCTGGGGCGGGAGCAGAAGAGAAAGCCCTGGTCGACAGAGGACGCTGAAGAATTTAATAGGGACAGGGCTGCACCCTCAATGTAAAGTTGGGGCAGCCCTGTCCCTTTGCATTTGAGGAGGCAGCTCTTGTCCGAAGAAGGAGGATCCATGATTAGATTAGTTGAGGATGTGGGTGCCCCCGTTGCCGTGACCGCTATTGATATGCTCACTCTTGAAATGGCACCGGACTACAACGAGATGGCGGACTACATAATGACTGGTGCGGGATATCTGGGTGGCTTTTTCCTGAAGGGTACTGTCGGCAACTTTATGGCGAGCATGGGTGCCGCCTCACTTCCCCTGACTGCTCGAGCCATCCGTGAGCGCGTGAAGTCACCTGTCGCCCGAAGCGTTGGTGCATCTAGGATGGCATTCCGTGCAGCTTCAAAGCCTGGAATACGAAGCTACCCGGCACAACCACATGATAGAGAATCTTGGCCTAGCGCTGTCTAGCTAATCCTAGATAAATTATAAATTTTAGGAGGTAAAATGTACGGAACGAGTTTTTTGGTTCCCTGGGAAACGATGACCTTATCCGACATCAAGGCTTATAAAGAGAGAGCTATTAGTGTTGGCGTTGCACGAATGGGAACCGGTCAGTTAAATTTAGTGACAACCCCGGACGACCTTACAGTGAGAACAATCAGAGCACAGGCGGATCTCGCTGTCGGCACTGCAGGTGAGGACGAGTGGGGCTTCAACCTAGCAGCAGCTGGTCTTAACGCCGGCCTGGTTAACATCGTGCTCGCGGCCAATCAGTTGGTCGTGTTCTATGGGATAGATGACTATGATGCCAACCCTGTGGCAACATTGGTCATGTTCCTAACTGCGGCGGCTGGAGGGACGACCAAGATGATCGTTGACCTTCAGGACTGCAGGGGCTTCACTTTCTGTGCCGGGATGCTCAGCGAGCCAGTCGTGTATGACCCGCAAAGCCGGATTTACATAAGCATGGAATCCGATGCTATCCACACTCCCGAGTATATCGCATTACTGGGGTACGTGATTGAACCTCGCGGCACAGTCGTAAGTTAGCGATAAGGTTTATTGAGAGGGGGGCCTAGCGGCCCCTCTCCCAGAATGAAATACCGCCCATAGAAAGGCGGAAGGAGGAAAAACTATGGGATTTGGAAGTATAGTCAAGGCAACATCTCTTGACATAATGCAGGTGGTGAAGAGACCGCCTGCGGTCTATGGAATCGCTACCCACAATCTTTTCAGAATAGTTGGTGGACCCGTTTATATACAGGGTCTATTTTTCTATGCTGATGAAAACATTGACCTGGCTAATACTGGCACCACCATGGATGTTCAGATATGTGGCGTGGCAGCCGATAGTGGCGTTGCTACCGCTGTGAGAACGCTGATAGGTCGGACTTGTATCTGGCCTTTAAATAATACGGCGCCGGTTCCAAATTTAGCAATGAACATAATGCCAACCGTGGCAGGCGTGTTTTCAGCGATAGCGAGTCCTGGCAGTGCTGGTGGCAATAATATCACTGTTCAAGTCACTACTGCTTCTACCGTTGGAAGGTGTTCATGGTATGTCCTTTACTTCAGGATGGAACCGGACGCTCAGATAATATTAGCAGCGTAACAATAAATCGCCCATAGAAAGGCGGAAAAGGAGGTAAAAACTATGGGAATGGGAAGTACAGTAAAAGCGATCTGGCAGCTTTTACAAGGAACAACCAATCCAGATGTTGTCGCCCTCTACAACTATCTATACCAGAAACTAGAGGGAGCGAAGATGAACGCCAAGCACCCAATGGGGCGTGTATTCTATGTTAATGGGAACTCTCTCCCCCAGTGCACGCCTGCTGGTAGTGATGCAAATGATGGACTTACCCCAGCCACACCCTTCTTGACAATACAGCACGCTATTGACCTATGCACTGTTCTCCCCTGGGATAAGAATGATTATATCTTTTGCTATAACCTTTACCAGCAAGACACTTTCCCAATCAATGTTACCGCGGATGGCATTCATATCATTGGTTGGGGTGGACCAGTTGGCCAGCCAGCCTTAATGGTACCAACAGGCGATACAGCCATCTTCAACTTCCCAGTTGGCCTAGGTGAAAACTGCGAAATTGCTGGTTTTAGCCTTGGTGCCGGAGCCAATCATGGCTGTATTGAATTGCAGGGAAACAATGCCAATGTGTGGATTCATAATAACCTCTTTGGGCACATGTGGTCAGGCGGAGGCCGGGATGGTGTTTGGCTGGGCATTACCATTCAAGGTGGGGTAATAGAAGATAACTGGTTTTATGGCACTGACTGTGGCCCCGGGCTATTAACTAGATGTGGCATCTACGTTTCAAGTGACTGGGTTTTTGGCACTGCCAGAAACAATTATGCCTTTAAGATGCCTGGAGTAGGGGCCGACGGAAGCGGTGGGCTGATATATGGGAACAACATGGACGGAGTAGCTATTATCCACAACAAAGTCAATGTGGGTGATGGCGAGACAGCTCATGGTGGTGCCATCTTCCTTCTTGCAGGTTGTGACGGTTGCCTTATTGCTCAGAACGAGGCAAACGATGGTCTGGCTGTATCCACAAAGAACCCATATGTTGACGAAGGCGGAGTTAATGACAATGCCTGGATTTCCAACCAGTGGGGTATCACGATAAATTACCCTGAGACTGCGGCATAAGAGGAGTGAACCGCGGCATAAGGAGGAGTGAAAAATGGCCGAAGAATATAGGTTCAAGGTTAAAACTTGCTATTGCGGGGCTGACTTGTCAGCACTGAAAGCAGTGGCAACCAGCAATAGGTATGGTACTTACCCACAGGCTAAATGCCCCAATTGTGGAAGGGACATGCTTCTCGATGCCCCTCCAGTAGAACCCGTAGCAGCGGCACCAGCAGGGGCACCAACGGAGGCTCCAGCAAAACGGAGCCGCAAGTAAAGCAAAGCCGTGGTGGGGGCGTTGAATACCCACCCCCCAAGATAATCTCTTCGAGAAGAAGAGAGAGGAGGTTATTATGTCTGTAGAAGAGCGTTATTACGCTAAGCCGGGGCCGATAGCCCCACTCGCACTGGTCGATGAGTGGCTCGGCATCTGGCTAATGACCCAGTGGCAGTGCTACAAGGTCACACACTACGAACCCATCCCCCGCTCCCGCCAGTTCATTCAAGACTTTGGTGTTGTGGCTGCTGGTGCATGGGTGGCTGTCAATCCTGTCACCACTGCCGCCGTGCTGCAGCAGCGCCAGACACCCCCCGAGGCGTTCCAGCTGAGGTTCTACCCCCTGGACGACATTGAGGTGCTGTTCTACATCGGTAATGCTGACACTAGGTTTATGACCGCCAGGCAGACAGCCAGAGCGGACATATTCACTATGCAGGTTGACCCAGACTTGCACAGCACAGAAGTCGTTGTCCTAACCAACAGCAACCCGTTCCTGAACATCTTCAACCCGACTGCTGTTGCCCTAGCCCAATCAAGAGTGCAGTTCTCTGGCTATCGCTATGCACTGGATAAGGAATCACACCAAACTTTCCACACTGGCGAAGAAGCGAGAAAGAAACTTGGCCCGATCACTCTGGCATCAAGCGGAGGCTTTTAAGGGAGGTATGATTAAATGGATAAAGTAACATCAATTAGAAAGACTTCCCAGCTTGTCCAAATAGCTGCTCCGGCAGCCAATACCTTGATTTATACTATCAGCCAGGGCAGAACAGCAAGAATCAAGAAAATCATGCTGATGAACAACACCCTGGCCAACGACACGGTTATCTTTGGTGAGCTTGTTGCTGGCGTGTGGACTCCCAGGATGCCCGCTATTTATGTCCTGACTCCGTTTGATGAGCAGCTTGGTGAATGGGAAATCCCTCAGTATGAGTTCCAGTCAGACATCTATGCACGCTCTGCCACTGCCGGTGTTGGCACCACAGAGGACGCTTTAATCGAAGTTGAGGAGATAGGCTAAGGAGGTAGTCAGTGCCTTCGTATGAGGAGTATTTAGACTACCTCCAGAAAAACGTCAACGTCTTAGAGGAAATTAGCGATAAATTCAGCGGCGCTGACGAGCGACTGGACTATGTCGTCAAACAGCTCCTGGCACTTCAGGAGACCCTTAGCCCAGCACTATTGGCCAGACTTGAGAGCCTTAGTGTTCTCCATCAAGAGCTAAAGGAGGCGGGATTCATTATGCCAAAACAAACTCAGCAGATTAACTTTCGCTATACAGTCGCAGCAGGGCAGGGATTGCGAGCCATAGAGCAGGTTCCACTTGACGGTGTAATATCCAGTGTCTGCTTCCATTTCCCGCCGGGTGCCATGGGCTGGGTCCAGGTTGCCTTCGGACACGGCTCCAAACAGATCATGCCGATAGCTGGTTTCCTGCAACTAGATGATGCCACACCAGTTATCCCGGCATCGGAAATTGTCCACAGGGATGAGGAAATATGGGTCGTAATCCAGAACACCGATGCCTTCAATCCCCACACGATATCCGTAATACCAACTATCGAGGGAGATTAGTAAAATGCCAGTTGAATATTATACTGTCCAAACCCAAGGAACGGGTGCTCCGGATTATTCGCAAACTGTGTCATCCGCCAAAGAGCGGCGTGGCCTTCTGCTGAAGTATAACCAGCGGCTCAAGATATTCGCGATACTTTTCTCCGACGTGGCGTCACCATATCCCTGGGTTCAACCTGCACTTGCAGCAGGGCTATCGGCACACGTTATCGACATGGAAACTGGTCTGCCAATGCCATACACAATTAACGTGGGTTATACACTTTCCATGGTTACCCGCCGAAGTGGTCTTGACCAGGACAACCGCGAACATATATTTTTTGATGGTGCTCTAATAATGGGAGCTGAACTCGGTGGCGGCAATGCCCAGTACTTGGAGGAGGTGGTGCCGTTATCGACAGCCCTGATTGACCCCATGGGAATCATTCCACATACCGTAGACACTATTTTCACTAACCTGGGAGGGGCAAACATGCACGGTGGAGTAACTGCATTAACTATTCTCGAGGCCGTGGGTACACCGCCGTTCCCTACCACCAAAACGACCAGATGCCCTTTCTGCGGGCATGAACAGGTCGAGTCCACCCACGCTACACAGATTAAGTGCTCAAAATGTAGCATGACATACATAGTGTACGACTTGACCAACTTCAAGGAGGTACCGTAATGGGAATGCTTGAGGATACGGTAAAGCGTATTTTCGGCGGTGGCAGTAATATCAGCGCCACCAATCCCCTGCCTGTGACCTCCGAAGAGGTATCCGTTGACAGCGGCGTGGCCACCGCCGGAACCAACAATACCCTCACCGACAACACCAAAAGCTGGGAGGTCAATATGTGGCAGGCTGGCTGCATCGTGGAGGTCAGCATTGGGGGCATCGAGTACCACAGAACTATCCTCGCCAATACCGCGACTGTTCTCACATTCAATCCCCTGCCCGGCATTATCGTGGTTGCCGCCGGCGACGCCTATGAGATAAGAAAATTAACGGCTCCGTCCACGCCGATAGAGAGGGAGGTCCAGCACAACATAGCTGGATATCTGACACCAGCCGATATTATAGCAGCCGCCCTGGCTCCGATATATGCCCCATGCTCGTTCAGGGTGGAGGCAGCCTTCAGCGTGGGAGGTGTCTTGAGTGCCACCATCACCAGGGGTGGCAATACCCAGACGGTGGCCTTCAACCACGGCGTGGCACTTACCCCGAACGATATGTTCCGATTCGATTTAGTGGTCTGTGCGGGCGATACTATCAATTACCAGTACAGTGCCAATACTAATATTCTCGTTTTCCGAGTTGTGGAAGTGCCGAGTGCGGTCTCATAAAGGAATAAATGAATGGGATTAGGACAACAGATAAAGTTTTTAGCCAGTCCACCGAGGGTCTACACAGGGGCAGTGTCGGGAAACTGGCAGTCTGGCATTGCAACAAGCGGTTTGGCAGGAGCAGACTTCCTGCTGATAGGAACTCCGACCACCGTATATTATGCCATCGGTTTACTGGCAATGCCATTAATCCTCATCGATATTGGAGATTTAACTCCAGGTGCAACAATAACATACAGGGCTTACATACCGATTTTCGGAGCCATGAGGCTTGTGGGTGATGATGATTATGTTGTAGGAGTTGATTTCGACATTATGAGTATATTTGCATGGGCAAACAAAGGACAGATAAGGGTAGAGCTAATGAGCGACAATGCTCTAGACAACGGGGCCGTGATACCCTATGAATATTCCATGAAGACTTATTAGGAGAAAGAAATGGCACTACCTCAAGGACTGTTTTTACCGCCAAGGACAACGACCCTGTACGTGGCGGCCGCCGATGCTTCGGATAGAGCCAGGGCACAGGCAGATTTTCTCTGTATTGGGGTAAACGACCATTTAGTTATCCAGGCTGCCCTAGACGCTCTCCCTGCAGCAGGCGGCATGGTCTTCCTCAGCGAGGGCACCTTCAACTGCGAAGTCCAGATTGACCTCGACACTAACCAGACTTTAAGGGGCTGCGGCAGGAACACCATCCTGACTACTTCTACTGCCGACCTTATTTTCCTCAGTGCTGTTGGCGGTGCCGGCACTGAGCTGACAGGAATCGTCATCGCCGACCTTCAGATAGACGGTGGTGCTGGAGCAGTTAGTGATTGTGGA
>Ga0315541_1001931_pt1 | contig 18114 bp, 14 predicted proteins | sample SalMarSW160190MG_FD_203095 | JGI IMG/M metagenome (GOLD analysis project Ga0315541, IMG submission 203095) | Salt marsh sediment microbial communities from the Plum Island Ecosystem LTER, Massachusetts, United States - Salt Marsh Sediment SW1601-190 ...
GTATTCTCGAGCACAACAAAAACAATTCTATTAGAAAACATGGATCTCCATAATAATGCTATTAAAGCGATAACATATATTTTTGTAGGTTATAAAAGAGAGTTTTTCTTTAATAATACCGACTTTGTAAATCAGCTAATAACTCAAGCATCAGAACTTTCAAATAAAGATACGAGAGATTCGATTCTCGGCCAGCTACTCTTTATGCCTTTCAGTGGCTCAAGATGCATATCAGGGCTTGGTGAACCCGATGATTTATGCTTAGACATAATCAATAAATGTGAAAAATTATTGACTGATAATCCTGATTATCCAGAACCTATCAGTAAATTCTATCGTGATCTAATTGAAGATGCAAAGTATGGAAATCAAAGAAAACTCGATGAGGACAAGGCAGAACTCAAAGAGGAGGAGTTCTGATGCTGAAAATCGAAGAATTAGAAATTGATAAATTAGAAGCAAAATTCGGCTTCAAAAAACCCAACAACCCTCTTCGAAATCTCTATGAAACAATATTAGCACGGAAGAAAAATGCAAACTATTGCTGTGAGTATCTTAACAGATACCACCAGAAGCGCAAAGTTCAAAAAGCATTATACGATTCAAAAGAACTTGATCTGATTGAACAAGGATTTAACTACAATATTTTCAACAGATATATTCTTCGCTGTGTCTTCTACTCATTAGTCAGCAATAATGTTTCCCGAATTGATAATCTCGAAAGAATAATGCTTGAATTGTTTCCTGATGAGCTTGGAAAATATAGAGATGATCCTAAAGCATTCAGCTTTAAGAAATTGTGTGAAGAATTTCCCGGCAAAAACATTACATTGGTCTTGCAAGCAATATTTGTCGATCATCATAGTTTTACAAAAGTTAAGAAACTTCGTGAGCGAATCCAACACTCCACAATCGATGGTATCTTTATCAATGACCCAGGCCTTCATGAAGAAGATGACTATTTTATTAATCCAGATTACACGCTTAGTGGACAAAAAGAAGCTGTGGACTGTTTTGCCAAAAACTTAAATGGATTATTATTGAAAATTGAAGAACAAATATTCAATTGTCTTATGACTCATGGAAAAGAATGCCTAAATGATATGCAGAATCGCTAGTAATCGCGAATCAGCTATGGCGCGGTCCGGTCCGTCTTCGTAAAAGCAATCCTGGCGTGGGCACCCCCACCAAAAGAAACGATGGACGATTGACGACGGATGACGGAAGGCGGATGACGGTCATAAAGAAAAGAGAACCCCGCCCAGAGGACCCACGCACCAATTAGACGTGAGCTTAAGCTCAATTGGTGCGGGGCAAGCGAGGGAGGAGGGGCGGTCACGAAAAAGAAAACCCCGCCCAGAGGACGGGGCTAAACATGACCCCTTATTGCTCTGGATATGGTTTCGATTGCTAATTTAGGCAAAGCTTGTATTTTCCGAAATAAAGTTATAGAGTTTCGGATATGCCGGATTTAACCTTTTGTTTTTGATTTGATTGTAGTAAAATTACGCTATGGAGATAAAAAAAGGCATAGCAGTATCACCGGGTATTTCAATAGCCAAATCGCTGGTTATTGATGCCGAAGATTATCGAATACCGAGGCGTTCAATTCAGCCTTCACAACGTCTGACCGAGGTTCAGCGTGTAAAAAATGCCTTTGACGGAGCAATCGAAGAATTAACCGGCCTTGCGGCTGCGCAGGACCAGGCCGCCGGAGGTAAGATAAAGGACATCTTCGCCGTTCATCTGCGTTTCCTGCGAGACAAGAGCCTGCGTAAGAAAATGACCGACATGATTCGTTCGGAGCTGGTGACCGCTGAATATGCCGTCTCTGCCTCGATGCGGGAGATTGCATCGCATTTTACAAGGGTAAAAGACACTTATATCAGTGAGCGAGCGGCTGATATTTATGATATTGAAAGGCGTTTGCTCAAGCAGCTTCTGGGTAAAAAGCGCGAGGATGTCGAGCACCTGAGCGAAGAGGTTGCGATTGTCGCCCGGGAGCTTAGCCCTACCCAAACAGCCGGCTTTAATAAGGAGTTTGTCAAGGGACTTGCGACCGATGCCGGCGGCAGAACCTCCCATACCGCAATTGTTGCACGGTCTTTAGGTATCCCGGCTGTAGTGGCGCTGGAAGACCTTACAGAAACCGTCAGCGGAGGTGATACGGTTATTATCGACGGCAATCGCGGAATCGTAATTGTAAATCCCGATGAACAGACAATCCGGCAGTATGAACAGTATAGCCATGAGTTCCTGGAGCTTGAGTATAAACTCGATGCGATAAGAGAAAAACCCGCTATAACCCGTGATGGAACCAAAATCACCTTGTTAGGGAACATCGAATTTCCCGATGAGGCGGAGCTTGTCCTGCAAAAAGGAGGTGAGGGCATAGGCCTGTACCGCACAGAGTTCTTATACCTTAACAGGGAAACTGAACCTACGGAACAGGACCATTACGAGGCATATGCTGAGACAGTAAGCGTTTTCAAGGACAGACCCGTGACAATAAGAACAGTTGACCTTGGCGCCGACAAATATACCCAGAGCAAAAGATTCGCGCCCGAGCCGAATCCGTTTCTGGGTCTGAGGTCGATAAGATTTTGCCTGCAGAATCTTGTGATGTTCAAAACACAGCTGCACGCAATATTGCGGGCCTCGGTTCTCGGCCAGGTCAAGATAATGTTCCCGTTAATCACAAATCTGCAGGAACTGAAGCAGGCCAAGCTTATCCTTCGTGACGTTATGGAGGACCTTGATGAAAAAACCATACCCTATAACAGGGATATTGAGATTGGCATTATGATTGAAACGCCGTCCGCGGCATTGACGGCGTTTACACTGGCGAGAGACGTCGATTTCTTCAGTATCGGGACCAATGACCTTATTCAATATACGCTTGCAGTTGACAGGGGCAACGAATTGGTGTCCACATTATATTCCGCAGCCGACCCTGCTGTGCTGCGGCTGATTAGAACAGTCATCCAGGATGCCTACAAATCACAAATTGATATCAGCGTCTGCGGAGAGATGGCATCGGAGCCGGAGTACATTATGCTGCTATTAGGGCTGGGCGTGAAGACGATTTCCATTGCTCTGCCGATGATACCCGAGATAAAGCAGATTATTCGTTCTGTCACGATGCAAGATTGCAACAACGTGGCGAGAAAAGTGCTTACGATGAATTCCGAAAGGGAGATTTCAAGTTATCTACGCAACGCTGCAAGAAAGATTCTGCCGGAGGCATTCTAACTTTTTATATGGAGGTTTTGACTATGTTGCGTTTAAGCAAAATTCTTTTTTTAGCTTTTATAATCGATTCGGCACTTTTTACTCATCCGGCGAGGGCCGTGCCCAAAGAGCCAATGGCACAAGCCGACGTTGAATTGCAGCAGGTAGCTCTTTTCAAGAATGGATTGGGATTTTTTGTTTCGCAGGTGACGTGCCCCAAGAGGAAAGATTCATTTAGTTTTATTGCGGCTGCTGCTGCTTCGCATGGGACTTTTTGGGTGGCGTACCCGGAGAAAGTGGAATTAAAAAGTCTCGCTGCTAAAGAGACGGAATCCGAGGAATCGGTGGAGGCGATAACGATTGCTGAACTGCTGAAAGCCAACATCGGGCGGTCGGCGAAACTGTGGTGGCTCGGCAAGGAAGAAACAATCGAAGGGAAGATAAAATATTTTGCAGAGGACAGAGAAAAGCCCAGACCCGACCCTTACGCACCGGGCAGGGCTGATTACAGCGGCAGGGATTATACTCAGCCGTCATTTCAATCGCATTTGATGATAATCGAAACGGATGACGGAGAAGTATGTATTAATCCGCAAAATGTTCAACGGGTAGAGTTTCTCGATGGTAAAGCACAAAAAACTCTTACCCGTAAAGGCAAATCTATGCAGTTCGATATACAAATAGCCAAGCCGGCGGGCGGGAAAAAGCTTACGGTAAGCTATCTGGCAAAGGGCATTACCTGGGCGCCCAGCTATATCGTGGATATAACGGAGCCCGACAAGGCGCGGTTGTCGGCAAAGGCTGCCGTGATTAACGAGGCATGCGACCTGGATAATGTTACGATACAGTTGGTTACAGGTTTTCCTAATCTGCAATTCGCCGATGTAGTTAGTCCGCTTGCGTTGAAAGAAAATCTGGCCCAGTTTCTTCAGGCACTGGCGAGGGGGCAGAGCGAACAAGGCAGAGTGTCTGTTATGTCCAATGTGATGAGCCAGCGTGCAGGGGCGTATAGAGGGCCGGCAATGGAGGAATTAATGCCGGCTTACGGCGCAGCAGAAGCCGGGAAGGTAGCGGAGGATTTGTTCCTGTATCCGGTTAACAATGCTCAGCTCAAAAAAGGACAGGTCGGATACTTTCCGCTGTTTACCGAAACCGTACCGTATAAGCACATCTATCAATGGAAGATACCCGATTATATCGATGAGCAGGAACGCTATTCTTATCCCGGGCGCGGACGAGAAGATGAACAGGCCGAAAGGGTCTGGCATTGCCTGAAGATGGACAATACCACGAAGGTTCCGTGGACGACTGCCCCGGCTGAGATAATTAAAGAGAACATCATCCTCGGCCAGGACACGTTGAACTATACTCCGGCTGAGGGCGAAGCGACACTGCGGATTACGCAGGCGGTCAGCGTCAAGGCCGAGCAGCTGGAGCTTGAAACCGATAGAAAACGCGATGCAACACAGTTATATGGTTATCATTACGACCTGATAACGGTTGAAGGTAAACTTTCGGCAACTAATTTCCAGGACAAAGCCATCACGCTGGAGATTACCAAGACCCTTTCAGGCGAGGTTAAATCGTCCCAGCCGAAAGCAAAGATTGAAACACTGGCAAGGGGACTTCGCCGGATGAACGCGGTCAGGAAGCTTAACTGGACAATCGAGTTGGAACCGGGAGAGCAGAAAAAACTCGATTACATTTACGAAGTATATGTCCGCCGCTGATTCGGTTTAACTTTCGCATCTTTTGCTTCGTTCAGTCCTAGGGACTCCTAACGGAGGACAGATTTCACGGATTTCACGGAGAATTTAGACATGGATTAACACTGACTTGTTAGACACGGATCCGCCGTCGTTAATTCAGCCTTCGTCCCTTAGGGACTATAGCGAAGTAGGCAACTTCCGTCTTCGTCATACTACGCCGAGATAAATCCGTCTTCGTCTGCGACTACGCCGGACAAGATGGCGAGACAAGTTAACACGGATTTAGTGAAAAATCTGAAATTCGAATATCTAAATACTCAACTTGACTGACTTTTACATAAGCATAGCTATGACAAGAATATACGCAACTTGTCATTTTGAGCGCAGCGAAGGATATGGGCGGAGGACAAGGACGAGGGGCAGAAATAAATGAAAAATCCGTGATTTTGATGGGGTACAAAATTTTTCGATTCGTTAAAATAGGAAAAAATCCTGCGCAGCAATATAGGTAGTCTCTTTTATAGCTTCGTTGAAGACGAGTAACTAAATTCAGGGAGAGAGTTATGAAGCGAGTTTTATCTTTTAGCGGTATATTATTATTACTTATTTTTGCCGGTTGTAATGCGCCCAAAAGCCAGCTTCAAGCCTTTAACCAGTATTTCAGAAGCTGCGATTATGAGAAATCGGTTTCGTTCGCTCAATCAAAAGTCGGCAAAGGCAAGCGGCCAAAGAACAACGATTTGCTGTGGGAATTACAACTTGGCTCCATTGAGAGGTTGAGGGGGAATTACCAGCAAAGCACAGAATACTTCGATAAGTCAGAAGAGCTGCTGAACTACTACGACCACCAAAATAAACTGGCGGCTTCGGTTGCTTCTACAGTGGTCAATGAGAACGTCAATGCGTATGCGGGAGAAGAATATGACGGTATTATGGTCAATACCTACAAGGCCCTGAACTTCATCAAACAGGGCGACAATGACCTTGCGAGAGTGGAATTTAATCGTGCCCTCGACAGACAAAGACGTGCAAAAGAAGAATTTGCCGAAGAAATAGCCAAAATCAAAGAGGAAATAGAACAGGAAGAGAAAAAAGGAACAAAGAAGGTCAGAGAAAACGTTAATAACCCCAAAATAAATAATATCATAAACGAAAAATATCCATCTTTATATGGGTTCAGGGCCTATCCGGATTTTGTTAATCCCTTTACCACCTATATAGCCGGGATTTATTTCAACCTCGTCGGCGACCATTCCAAAGCGATTGATTTGCTAAAAGAATCTTATGGAATGGTGCCGGATAATGATTATATAGCTGAGGACCTGGCCATTACCGAGAGAATTCTCAACGGCCAGGAAAAACTGAACAATACTGTATGGGTGATATTCGAAAACGGGCTTGGGCCGGTCAAAGAAGAATTCAGGGTAGATTTGCCGCTGTTTATCGTGACCGAAAGCGTTAAGTACGTCGGAATAGCCCTGCCGAAACTGGAATTTCGGGAACAGGCGTATCCGTATCTGTCAGTCAAAGCCGGCGGCAATACTTATGCGACCCAGCAGGTTGCAGATATGGACAGGGTAATTAGGACGGAATTCATCAAGGATTTCAAGGGCATTTTGACCAGAGCTATAATATCATCAACGGCGAAAGCGGCAGCACAGTATGCATTACAGCAAGATAACAGCTCCGGAGCGGCGTTGGCATCGATAGCAATGGCAGTGTATTCTTTCGCAACGACAGCGGCAGATGTCAGAATATGGACAACACTGCCGAAAGACTTTCAAGTGGCCCGTCTCAGCATTCCAGAAGACAGGATTGTAACGATAGCCCCACCGGGCGGGGCACTAATTCAGATTAATATTCCACCTTGCCAAAATGCAATGGTCTATGTTAAAATACCATTCGAAGGAGCAGGGATAGTTTATGATGTTATGACATTTTGAAGATTAAAAATTGTGATTAACGGAGAAATATTATGAAAAGGTTAATGTTATTTTATATTTCAGTAATGTTTTTAGCAATGGGCTGTGGCGAAGAGCGCGAACCGAGGATGCATATGAGGGAGGGTGTCGCAAGCGACAGTCTTGTTAGTAATGTTGTAACCCGCCCAGTCGCCAAGGCGTTTAGCGCCTTGATAGGAGAAGGTATTGTAATCGATGAAGCCGTGACATTTAGAAATGATGGAGGTTTTCTCGAACTACACGTTCAGGGTCGTAACAAATCTTATAGTACGAAGCGATTCAGATACAGAGTCGAATGGCTTGATGCCAATGGGCTGGTTCTCCAAACAAAAACGAGTGTTTGGCTGCGGGCGTCGGCGATGGGCAAAACGCCCTTCAGCATTAAAGTCGTCGCGCCAAGAAAAGAAGCTGTAGATTTCAGAATGGATACGAGAAAGTGGGAGTAAATTATGAAAGCAAGAACATTCTATATCATTGCGTTAATCGGTATTCTAATCGGTGGCTGTGGAGAAGAAACGACAAATATTGATGTCCTGCATGATGATGGTAAACCGGTTATGGCCCTTGATTACCGGGACTTCGACCAGGCAGCAAGCGAGCTGGTCCAGTCTATGCTCGGCTCAGGAGCACTTAAGAAAGAAGATGGCGGAAGATATGTTGTGGCAACGGGCAGAATCGTCAACGATACGATGCAGCGAATCGACACCGACCAGCTAATGGCAAAGATTGAGGAGGAAGTCCTCAACAGCGGTCAGGCGGTTATGACATCGGCAGTCGGAAGTGGAACCGATAAGCTGATTCATGAAACGCGAGAGCTAAGAGATTCCGAAGAGTTTGACCAGGGCACGATAGCAGCAAGAGGTACCCTTATCGCTCCGGAGCTCAGCATTTCGGGCAAAATCTTCCAGAGAAACATCCGGTACGACAAGAAACGCCAGCAGGTTGAGTATTACTTTCAGCTGAAACTCAGCGATGCCAAGACGGGGTTGAGATTCTGGCAAAAGGAAGTAATCGTAGGCAAAAGAGGCAGCAATAAATCAGTTGCCTGGTAAAATTAAGAACTATTTTTTTAGGGGGTTCAGAAATGAAAAGAACCTGTATTGTAATTGCAGTTTTGCTTTTGGCCTGTATGAATTTGTATGCTGCAGATTCAAATGACGTTGTTGTGCGCGAGGTGGTCGGTCAGGGCAGCACAAGAGATGCGGCAATAAGAAACGCTCTTTATATAGCTGTCAGCCAGGTTCGAGGCGTCGAAGTTGGTTCAGGGACATACGAATTCGGTTTTTCCGAGGCGGGTATAGATATCGACACCGGACAAGCCGACAAGAAAAGCATTGTATTTGACTCGGTATCAGTTGCAACGGCCGGAACAACTTATGCAACGAGAACCACCGGCTCAGTTAAAACCTACGAAATGCTCGAAGAAAAAAAGGTTGACGATAGTACTTATCAGGTAAAACTCAGAGTAACGGTTCATGATTATGCCGCTCGTGACGACGCCGCAAGGGTAAAAGTTGCAATAATGCCCGTCAGGACAATGAAGGATGAATATCCCTTCCTGGATACGATGGTACCGGCACGAATGCTGTCATCTCTGCTTACACAGAAACTCGCCGTTGGACTGACGCAAACGAATAAGTTTGCCGTTCTTGACAGAGAAAGCTTGGCTGAATTTGCCCGAGAAAAACAAATACTGTATTCAGAGGATACACCGTTATCTGAAACGGCGAAATTAGCCGAGATATTGGGAGCGGATTACCTGCTTGCAGGCAGTATCTCCGAGGCCAAACTCGAGAAAGAGCAAAAATATTTACAAGCTGCAGATTATACCGTCACAGAATACAAGGCAAGAGTTACCTTTAATTATCGTCTTATTTCAGGTTTTACAAGACAGATAATCCTGGCTGAGACGGCAGAAAAGTATCTTGAAAATGAACAGATAAGAGAAATCGCCGATGAGCAGAACCCGGCAGAATGGGATGCCGGGCAGATTCGTGACGGCATCCTTACTCTCATCGCCAATGATGTGGTGGGGAAAGTTATCGACCAGCTTTATCCGATTCGAGTTGCAACGATACAACAGGATGGTTCGATTGTCATAAACCAGGGCGGCGACAGGATTGCCGAAGGTGTGCTGCTGGATGTTTTCGCCGAGGGCGAGGAAATCTTCGACCAGGATACCAAGGAGTCGCTCGGAAAAATCGAAAGCCTTGTAGCAACCTTGAAGATAGAAAGAGTCGCACAGAAAATGTCATTTGCGAAAGTTATAGACGGCGATGTATCAAAGATTTCAGAGGGTCTTATCTGCCGCATCAGAAAGAGCGAAAAGGTTGATGATGTCGGCATGAGACCGGATGTAATCAGAACCAAAAGCGGAGGAGTTAAGCTGCCTTTTGATAAGTAGGTGCTGGATACTGGATGCTTGTTAATTAGAGAATTAGTTAACTGGTTAATTGGTATGGAGATTGCCACGGCCTTCGGCCTCGCAATGACATAATCTGTGTCAATCCGTGTCTAGTTTCTTAGTGTCGGAGCCTGTCCCGCCGTAGCCCTGTCCTGCGTAGCCCATCGGCGAAGCAGGATAGTGAAGGCGGACGTCTTTGTGGCGAAATTCAAACTCGCAAATTCGCCGTGGTATTTTTTCGCTGCCTCATCGTATGCCTTCGCTGCCTCGACCTCATCTTTAAAAGAGCCAAGATATATTAACTTACAGTTGGTTTTAATCTGTGCCTGCCAGCACTTATATCTGCGGTGCCAGATAACGCCCTTGTACTTTGAGCCGTAGTTACGGTTTTTGTATTTGGCGCGGTTGATAATATTCTGGGCCGCAGTTGCAGGGCGGAGATTTGCCTTGCGATTGTCCAGGCCATTTTGATTTATATGGTCAACTAACAAACCGCCAGGGACTTTTAGTATCTGGCGGTGCATAGGAAGTATGCTTTTTCGTCCATCTTTTTTCCTGTAAGACCGTGCGGCATAGAAGGTTTTGCGGCCGCGGTAAACGTGCCACTTGTGCTTGTTCAGCCGCTTATAATCATCCGGGTCCACAATGGCGAATTTACCCTGCGTAAGGGGAATCCTGCGAAAAGAATAGCCATAGTGGAACCGGCTGAGCAGAAAAAACTTGATTACATCTACGAAGTATATGTCCGCCGTTAATTCGGGTGAACTTTCGTATCTCTCGATAAAAAGCATACTTTTACGTGCCGAAATTGGGTTTGTATTGGCTTTGAATTGGGTTTGTTTTTGTATTGGTGAATGGTTACTGGTAATTGGTAACTTGTTATATATACTGAGGTTACGTTTATTTTGGGGTTTTGGAAATTGGGTTCGGGATTTTTGGGCCAAAAATCGATGTCCATTTTCATAACCATTTGATTTATCATAACTTACGTTCGGCCGATTTTTCAGAAAATTGGGTTTGTTTTGCATAAAAGTGTTCATATTTCAACCACAGATTAACGCGGATTACACAGATTGAATGTAAGGGATAACCACGAATAAACACGAATTAACACTTGTTATGTTTAACACTGAGTTTTTCCAATCATTTTGTCATTATGAAATTTCTTACAGCTAAAACAGCCTGATTCGTGGAACTGCTGTTCCGATGCGTGCGGGGATCCGCGAACTTGTCCCTCCGGGGACTGGCGTGTGCTACCGGAGCACATGTATAGAATTACAACAAATATGGCTGGTTTTTCAAGCAGAAATCGGCTTTTTTTAAGAAAAAAAGCCGATTTTTCCGCAACTCGTTATATACCCAACATTAGCGGCCTACGAAATGATTATTGATAATGCTCTGTTGAAAACCTTAAGCAGCACGCCTGATTATCATCAGGTTGTGCGTTAATACTCTTAATAAACATTCTCTTTTGCGAGATTTGGCATTACGATTTCGCAACGCTGAACCTAAAAGTCTTTTGTGTCTCGAAAATACACTCTCAACCTGCCAACGTTGACCATATGCCAGACGTTCAAACTCCGTTGCCATCTCTCGCCGATACTTGGCAGAGGGAAGTTTTGTTGTCCGCCTTGGATTATAAGCAATAATTGTTGAGCGAATATTCAATTTATCACGGCAGAATTCATGATTAAACTCACTGTCATAACCGGCATCGGCAAGAACCTGATCAAAATGAACATATTTCTCGGCCTGCTCGATAACCTTCTGCAAATTAGGAAAATCCGTACTTGGCCCACGTGTGACCCTACAGCCTGCAATCAAATGTGTCTTTATCTCGCAGACAATCGTAAGTTTCGGCCAACGGCGACGATAGAACGATTCACGCCTTCTGCAACGAATGAAGTGCCGGCTGGTATATCGAGTCTCCAGACCTGTAGCATCTATTGCAGCTGTGGGACAATCTTCAATTAATTTAGCCTGATAGGCTTGATTAAATATCGATGCTAACAGCTTTTCAAAAGCCCTTTTTTTATAAGCCTTTTTTCGGCGTAGCAAAGAGTAGAATAGTGAGGTATTTGCTTCAAATCTAAAACCTTGCGTAAATCTGAAAAATCTCGCAGCATCTGAATGATGCCACGGTAGTCGGTTTTTAAAAATTGGCGCAGGACCAGAATCGCAAACAACTGATGCTGGGTAAAGCGTCTTGGTGAAAAGGGATGTGAGTATGCCGGGAGGGAGTCTTTTGCCGTCCGCAAAGCTACTTTGGCCAGCGTTACTGGCGATTTGGTCATTTTTCTTTTTGTCTTCATATACCATAAATCGGCCAATCCACAGATAAAACTAAAACCTTTTCAACAGAGCATATTGATAACTGATAAATGATTATATATTGAGGGCGGAGGGAAAAATTTGTATAGCGTTAAGAGGGAAACGTATAGAAGAAGGCTAAAAAAATAAAGTTCAAAAGGTAAAGTGGTAGTATCGCTGCGCGATGGTATTTTAATTTTCAGCCACGAAGGCACCAAGACACAAAAAATTTTACCACAGAGAACACAGAGACATAGATTTTAACAGCTATTTCGGACTTGGCAGTTGTCTTCTCGATGCGAGCCCATCGGCGGTGCTCAGGACAGGCATCTGCGAATCCATCAGTCGACGTCCGTTAGGCCGTACGAAAACGGCCTGCATAAAACTATGCACGCTGTTAAAATCACATGATGGCCTTATAATCTATATGCGGCTGGCTGAAGGGAGTTTTGAGTTGTAGTATCGCTGCGCGATGGATTTACTAATTCCAAGCCCTAAAATCATTTAAAGTTTGAGCTGAAAGCCTTCTACTTCAATATCGAAGCGGTAAGGGCCGGTTTTTCAAGCAGAAATTAAAAAAGAATGCTTGGTTTGAGATGTTTTGTATTTATTTCGACTCCAGATGGAAGCATTTTTATTATTGAAAACCTTGGGCCGCTCGCTGATTTATCAATGAAATGGCTAAAACATTTCAAATTATATACCCATATTGGTGTGCATTCATTTGATGTGATAGTAACATCATACCCCACATAAATGCTAAGCAAATTTAATGATATAAATGGGATATACTTTGAGAGTTCCCATGCACTGCCCATTATTGGATAACTCATAATCTCATAGTCAAACCTTACAACTTTATTCCCAGGGGCAGAATGTATTGTAAAAACACAAGTTGTGCTCTCGCCACTTGTAGACTTATGAATTAAATGGGAACGTAATGATTTTACTCCACTTTCCTTATCAACAATTAAACCGCAAAATAATGGCATTGCTTCATCAATTATTTTTATGGCCCGGCTTGCTCTTTCATCATTTTTGACAAAGTTATTATTAAGAACATTTTTAATTTTATTCGGTTTATCACAATCTTGATCATAGATTTGTTTTGCTATAAAAAAAGTAATGCGGTCAAGTAATGCTCTTGAATGAAATAGTAATGCCTCGAAATCGAAAATGGCGATAGTGTTTCGAAACGCTGCCAAGCTATTTGGTGGCGGTGCTGGTTGATTGAATACAGACTGGTGGTGCTCAGAAAGGCGTTTAGATTGGACTAAAAAAGCTTCTAACCGCTCAAGACATCCTTGAGCACCAACCATTAAATTTTTTTGTTTTACATCCCCATGCTCATGTGTCTTGGAGACAATTTTTTGCAATTCGCAGAAACAAGTAAGTGCTTTTTTACCTAAAACGCCAAAGTTGGTATTGTCATTTGCAAATGCTACGAATTGATATTTGCTACCTTTTTTATTAAAGTCGAAGCTCATCTTTTCACTATTTTATACATAAATATTTGTTACTGAAAGTTAAAGTCTAAAAAATATCATACGGTCTGTATAAAATGGGAAACACAGCTTTAGCTTGTATAAGAAATTCCAATTGCTTCTTCAATATTCAGTCATTCATAGCTACTCTCAAACATCGTTTCGCTTCTGTTAAATTCGCCTCAGATTTGATTGCCTTATCAAAATCACTACCATCCAAGTAGTAAAAAATACCATGTGAACGTTTGTGAATCTGCCTGTCAGTGCGGATAATTGAACGTAAAGAAATTCCTGGAATTAATTTCTCAATATCCGTGTTAAAAACGCTCAGTGGCGTTTTGATACTACCGTGATAAGTATTCTCCTTGTCATATACATCTAAGTAGTTCGTTCCACCATTTCCTTTCATTATGCCACCAGTTTGAAGTAAGGAAATAGCAGCAGTGACTTCAATGCGTGTTCTTCGTCCGGTTGGTCTTAGACCGTATTTGCTGTTTATGAAATTCTGGGCAGAAATAGCGTTGAGTACCGGCCTATATGCTTCAGCCACATCAGTATTCATTATCATTTGCTGGAGGCGGCCCACATCATTGATATTACCGCTGACCAAATTTGTGACATCTGCGTCCATCAAGGCAAAGCGGTGTTTACAAGACATTCCATTTTTCCCGGCCTCGCATGTACAGGAGGTTGTTAGATTTCTACCGTTTCTCCAGAATGATACTTCGTAAGGTTTTTTTGCGCTTCCTTGTATCAAAAAGGTGAGTTTCATTTTTCTTCCTATTGCGTAATATTCAACCTCGTTTTTTATCACATATTTTTACTATTTTGCTCATAATAAATCTCGTTTTTCGGAGATTAAAAAATTAACTACTACTCGTGAGTGGCTTTATCTTTGATTATAATAGATTAATCCTTTAGCAGCTGGTTAACATAGCCGATGAGCTTGTACAAAATTTTCCCACGTTTATTTGGCTTGCTGATTTCTTTGAATCCGGTTTCGCAAAGTTCATTGGTTAATTCTGAACAAAGGTCAGCTACATCTTTGTTTTCAAAAGGTTGTCTATTCACTACATACGGGAGTAGTCGTTTCAGCTCCGGCTTTCGTTTCTCAATAACCTCTTCGAGAATTATTTGCATTTCATCGGAAAATTTTATCATATTAAGATCCTCCTAACCTCCCGGTGGAGTGGTGCCAGCATATGCAATCGAATGGAGCGCCCACGTTTGTCGGTCACAATAATTTAACAACTAACATAATAATATACAATGCTTTTTGTCAGCAAATTCAATTTTATCTCGCGGATGTTTCCCTCAGAGCAGAGAGATGGTGGGGCAAGCCCCACCCTACATCTGAATTATACCAAATTTGAGTTTATAGGGCAATATTTTTAAATGATAAGTGATTATACTGGATGCTGGATTCTCGATGCTGGATCCCCGCCTAAGACAAGCGGGGACAAGCAGATGACGGACATGAAAAAGATAACACCGTCAGGAGGACGGGGCTAAACATAACAACAAATACAAACCCACCCGGAGGACGAGATTAAACATAAAGGAAAAAAAGGTTGCCGGTGAATATTGTGTATCTCGCGGTTGTGAAATCTTAATTTACTGCTGCTGCCAGGAACCAGTTCTCAAGTCAAAGGTATATAATGTCTGCCCTACCGCAGCTTTAAATTTGTCGACATCGGACTGGTCAACCTCCCGCCAGGAACCATCGATATATATAGAACGAGAAATACGATTTCCCTCATCGTCGAGAACCATTTTAAAATCAAACCGGCCATCAAAGTCAATGTCGATAAAAGCATCGCCTTCGGCATGACCGGCTTTGGTGCTCCTGCTATATGTTGCCCGGCCCCATCTGCCGGATGAATCCGAAGATATCATATATAAAACGGGCTCGGCATCACTTTTGCATAAGTACAATTTACCAACTTTGCCGGAATCATCCTGAGTCATAAACAGAAACAGGATGTCGTCCTTTGTCATCCAAAGCTCCTTTGCGTTTTTCTGATAAAATCCTTCAGGAACTTCAGCACCTTCGGCAAACACAGGTTTCTGAGCCCAGATTTTAACATTTCCGAAAGTCACAGGCCGGCCTGAGAGCACTGTTGAGCCTGCGCCGCCGAGGAAAAGCCAAAATACAAGAAAGACAGAAATACCAACGGCAATACCTACGAAGAAGACAAATACGTTCGTTGAAACCGATTTCTTTTCCATATTAACTCCTTATGCAGAAAGCTTTTTAGCATATCAGGCCTTATCTATAACAATTTAGCATTTTTTGTCGGGTAAAACAATGAGAAATAAAAGCACCAGCGATGAGAACAACGATGTCGCGGGTAAACGTGAGCTTTCGAATATATTATTTGATAATTTTCTTTATAAGGGGCTTGGCGATTAAGCCGGTTTCGGTGTTTTCGAGCAATTCCACATTCAGCAGCTCATTTTTGGGGGGGATATTACGTGTTTTTTCGAGATAGACCATAAAATATCTTTCGCTTCTTCCGCGGGGCCGGCCATTGCTACTTTCCGTTAAAATAGTTACGGTGTGGCCAAGGAACTGCTGCCGGAAATTACCGGCTAACTCATTATTCAAATCAAGCAATATTTTCGAACGCTCTTTAATGACACTATCAGGAACCTTATTTTGCATATTTGCTGCGGGAGTGCCTTTGCGAGGTGAGAAGCTGAAAACGTGCATTTTTGCAAAGCCGACATCCTTTGCCAAACAGACGGTCTGCTGAAAATCGGCATCGGATTCGCCGGGAAAACCAACGATTATATCCGTGGTTATGGCAGGAATATCGAGGCGGGATTCGATTAAATCGACCTTGTCCCGAAATTCATCAGCGGTGTATTGTCTTGACATTTTCTTCAGGATGGCGTTTGAGCCGGATTGCAGCGATAAGTGCAGATGCGGCATAATGTTAGAGTGTTTGCAGAAGGTATCGAGCAATGCCGGTGTAACATCAGCCGGCTCGATAGAGCTGAGCCGGATTCGTGCGAGATTCGGAATTTGTGCCATTTTATCGAGCAGAACAGCTAATTTGTCGTTTTGTGAATTCGGCCAGTTTTTTCTTCTGACGGTATTTTGGCCATAAGCACCAAGAAATACACCGGTTACGACGATTTCCCTATGGCCGGTTTCAACGAGCGTCTGTGCCTCTTTGAGAACCTTCTCGATTGGTTTGCTTTGAACAAACGGACGTGTTTGGGGTACAATACAATAGCTGCAACGACCGTCACAGCCATCCTGGACCTTCAGAAAAGCCCTTGTATGGCCCTTAAAAGAGGTCAGTAGCGGTAGTTTGAGACGGTCAGCTAAGTCATTGTCAAAATTAATGTTAGGTTTTATTGACCGGCCTTTTACAATATTATTTAATGCAGCAGCAATTGTTTGGCGATTTTTAATGATACAGGCATTTTTATTAAGGCCGTTTAATTCGCCGATTTGTACAGTCGGCAGGCAGCCGGCAATAACTATTACGGCATCAGGACTCAATCTTCGGGCTTTTCGGGCGTGCTGACGGCTCTTTGCCGATGCAGTACGGGTTACGCAACATGTATTGATAATAACAAGATGAGGATTTTCAGAGATTTCGACAAAGGTAAGGCCAAGCTGCTCAAGAAACTCTCGAATCTGCTGACTTTCATATTGATTGACCTTGCAACCCAGAGTAGTTATGGAAAAAGTTTTCATAATATGATATAATTTATCCTTGATGAAATAGATATACAAGCTTAATAGAGTTAAAATCAGGTCATAAACGGGAGGCTTGTTATGACGGTGAAAACCGGTGCAGTCTGGGCAGTAGATATAGGCAATAACTCCCTTAAAGCATTACACTTGAGCACCGAGCGTGGAGCCGTTGAAGTAGTCGGCTTCGATAATATCCAGCACGGCAAGATTCTGAGCGGAGCAGGTGTAAAACCCGGAGAAAAGATTGAGCTGGTCGCGCTAAGTTTGCGTAATTTTGTAAGCAAACACGATTTGAGCAAAGATGAAATAATCGTATCTGTGCCGAGCCAAAACAGCTTTGCGCGGTTTGTAAAACTTCCTCCTGTTGAGAAGAACCGCATTCCAGAAATAGTCAAGTTCGAGGCAGTCCAACAGATTCCATTCGATATTAACGATGTTCAGTGGGACTGGCAAATGATGACCGAAGCCGGCGGTTCTGAACAAAAGGTGGGCATTTTTGCAATAAAGAATGAAGTTGTAAACTCAGTACTGGAACACTTTAACCGAGAAAATCTTCAGGTTGATTATGTGCAGATGGCCCCGATGGCTCTGTATAATTATTTATTATACGACCGCCCTGATTTAGTTAAATCCGACGACCAAGCAACCGTTGTTCTTAATATCGGCGCAGACAATACAGACCTGGTTGTCTGTACAAAGTCGACCGTCTGGCAAAGATGTATTCTTTTAGGCGGCAATAACTTTACGAAGGCGATAGCAGATGCATTCAAACTTAATTTTGAAAAAGCAGAAAAGCTGAAGCGTACGGCGCCCGTGAGTAAGTATGCGCGGCAGATATTCCAGGCGATGAGGCCGGTTTTCACGGATTTGGTCTCTGAAGTCCAGCGTTCGCTTGGCTTCTATAGCAGCTCCAACCCCAACACCAAGATAGTGAAGATTATAGCGTTGGGCGGCGGAACAAAGCTTCGTGGCTTACTGAAATATCTTCAGCAAACACTTCAAATACCTGTCGAAATGCCCGATTCATTCAAAAGACTGGCAATGGGCAGTGGTGTCTCGCCAGCTAAATTCCATGAGAATGTTTGCGATTTCGGTATTGTTTATGGTCTTGCATTACAAGGTGTGGGACTGGGTAGAATAGAAAGCAATCTTCTTCCCCGCAGCGTTGCCCGTTCAATGGCCTGGACGGGCAAAAGTAAATATTTTATCGCAGCAGCGTCTCTTCTATTATTAGTTTCACTTCTGTGCTTTGCGAGAACGGGTTTAGATAAACTCAGCTATTCGAAAAATGACCGTGTTCGCC
>Ga0315541_1001934_pt1 | contig 18061 bp, 12 predicted proteins | sample SalMarSW160190MG_FD_203095 | JGI IMG/M metagenome (GOLD analysis project Ga0315541, IMG submission 203095) | Salt marsh sediment microbial communities from the Plum Island Ecosystem LTER, Massachusetts, United States - Salt Marsh Sediment SW1601-190 ...
ACCACCAAGGGAAAAACCAATCCTGTTATTTTCAATACATTATTCTTTATCACCCCCAAACCGTAAACCAAGGGAAGATTATTGCCGCCTTTTATTCCCCAGAAGAATTAATTCCCACCGATTCCCGGGAATATATTCCCTGGCCATATCAAGCCTGGCGTCAAGCTGGTTACCAGCATCTTGACCCCTTTATCGTAGAAATTGTGGGACAGGTAGAGAAAAATTACTCGGCTTACGGATGGGTAAGCCAACCCCGTCTCGCCGTCACCTTTCCTGGCTTTGTTCCCCGGTTTTCTTTTAGCCAAGAGCCAACCGGTTTTCTTTCCTCCCTAAGTTGGCTAAAAGACCAAGTAGTTGACTTCTTCACTCCCCTTGCTTCTCCTCAAGAAGTAGTTATTAATCCCCCTTCTACTTCTTCTCCAGAAATTGAAGATTTAAGCCGAACCGTCCAATCCTTGAAAGAGATAATCGGAGAACAGTCCGTTAAGGGCTATTCTTCAGTTGGAGCTACTCAAGAAAACGGCCAGAACATTGAGTTAGCGGAAGTAATGGAAGAATTAGCCGCTGTTTTTCTTAACCGAGACCAAGAAAGCGCTGAATTGATGAACCTCATCAAAGAGGTAGCCCAGTCTCAGGCCAAGATTGCCGAAATTCAAGTTCAGCAGGCTAAGTCAGTTGCTTCTTCCGCCGAGAAAAACACCGCCGCGGAAGAAAAAACGGAAGCGGAAACCCGCCCAGAAACTCAATCTGCGGAAACCCCAGACGGCTCTCTTTGCCCGGCCAATCACCTCCCTCAACCAGCCTGGAATAAAGTTATTCTCAATGAAATTGCCTGGATGGGAACTTCTTTTTCCTCAAACGATGAGTGGCTGGAATTAAAAAATATCTCTTCCCAACTAACCAATCTCAGTGGTTGGCAGATTTTTAATCAAAATCAGCATTTGATTGTTCGCTTTAATGAAAATGATATTCTTTCTCCTAACCAGTTTTTTCTCCTCGAAAGAAGTGATGACCAAAGTCTTCCCTACCAAAAAGCCGATAAAATTTATCAAGGTGGGATTAAAAATACCGAAGAAACACTTTATCTCTTTGACAGCCACTGCCAACTTCAAGATATAGCCGGGGCTGACCCTGATTGGCCAGCCGGAGATAATGCCTCTAAAAGAACAATGGAGAGAAAAGAAAATTTAGGATGGCAGACCAGTTACTCGGTCGGAGGCACTCCCAACCAGAGAAATAGCCAAGGTTGGCAGCTTTCTTCCAATTCTTCTACCAACCAATCGGCCAATCAAACAACACCCGTTGATAATTATCCGCCTCTCGCCGTCGCTGGCCCTGATCAAACAATAGAATTTGGTCAGTCAATTATTCTCGACGCCAGCCAGTCAGGAGACAATGTCGGCATCGTCTCCTATAAATGGGATACCACTCAAGACGGACTTTGGAACTTTACTGAAGAAGAATCTGCTCTTGTTTTGGAGAAAGGTCTTGCCCCGGGAAACCATTTAATCACTCTTCAAGTCGCCGATGCCGCCGGGCAAACCGATGAAGACGAGGTCCTCATCACTGTTCTCGAAATTCCCAAAATACTTATCAGCGAAGTTCAAATAAGCGGAGAAAATAGTCAAGACGAATTTATCGAACTTTTTAACCCCAACCAGCGAGAGGTCAATCTTTCTCGATGGAGTCTGAAAAAGAAAACCGCCAGCGGAACAGAAATGAATTTGGTCAGCTCCCAGAATTTTGAGGGTCGTATTCCGCCCCAAAGCTACTTTCTAATCACTCCTCCAGAGATAGACGCCACTCACGGCTATCGAGGAACCATCTCTCCTGATATCTATTATTCCAGCCAAAGTAATTCTATTGCCGACAATAACACTATTCTTTTTTATAATCCTTTGAGCCAATTGGCGGACAAACTGGGCTTTGGCCAGGGGATTACTGACTTTGAAGGTGAAGCTTTCCCAGAAAATCCGGCCGCCGGCTTGAGCCTTGGCCGCCGCTGGAATGGAGAGTCCCAACTTTATCCAGACACAGACAATAATAAAGAAAACTTTGAAATAGGAATCCCCACCCCTAAAAGCCGAAATCAATCTTATCAAGGACCGGTCTTTCCCGCCGTTAGCTTTTCTCTCTCTGATTTGGAAACGGGCTCTCTCACCACCACCACTCAGTCCGCGGTTGAAGTAACTATTATCCAGGATGAAGAAGCCGAGGCCTGGTTTTTATCAGAAAGCCAAGCCGCTCCTCCAGAGAAAGATGATTCTTGTTGGCTAGCAGAAAAACCAGACAAATTTATACTTTCTTCCGGAAACGGAGAAAAAACTGTTTCCCTTTGGCTTCAAGATAAAAACGGTCTTCCTAGTCCTCAATACTCCGCTTCCATTATTCTGAATAACGATCCTCCTCAGGCCGTTTACGACCTTTCTCTTTACCCCACTAGAGAAAATGGAGAAATTCTGCTTACCTGGACCGCCCCTCAAAAAGCGGAAGGAGCTCCTGTTTCTCATTATAGTATCAAACAGAGTTTCCAAGCTATCACTGAAGATAAATGGGAAGAAGCCAGTCTGGTTTCCCAAGACTTGCTTCCTCAAGACCCGGGACAACCAGAAAGATTGGTTGTTTCTAACCTCGATTCTTCCCTGACCTATTACTTTGCCCTAAAATCTCAAGACGAATGGGAGGCTCTCTCCCCTGTTTCCAATAGTCCCGCTCGCCAAGCTATCGCCGCCAGCGGAACGCCAACCGATCCTTATATTATTACTGGTTGTCGGGAGCTTCAAGATATAAGCCTTAATCTCAACGCCTCTTATCAATTAGTTAATGATATTGACTGTTCAGCCACCATAGATTGGAATGGTCAATTAGGGTTTGACCCTTTAGGAGACAGCTCTCTTCCCTTTACCGGTTCTCTCGATGGCGCTGGTCATACTATTGATAATCTCCATATTAACCGTACCGGCAGTAACTACACCGGAGAAACCACCGGCTGGTATGTTGGGCTTATTGGCAGAGCCAAAGCCGGCGCCCAGCTTTCCCAGCTTGGTTTAAGAAACGCTGACCTTCGGGGTTATCAATATGTTGGAGGTTTAGTTGGCTACATTCAGGGATATACGAACGATGCTCTGCCTATTGAAATTACCGACTGCTATACCACCGGTTATCTAGCCAGCTCCTATAACACTCCCGGAGGAGGTTATGTTGGCGGTCTTGTCGGCAGTGCCGCCAATGCTTGGATTGACCATTCTTGGTCTTCAATGGAGGTTGAGGCCTCTCAAGCTGATGGTGTTGGCGGCTTAATTGGAATAACCAATGTCCAGGGAATGGTAATCAACAGCCATTATCAAGGAACCGTCCGGGGAGGCCAAATAGTAGGAGGATTAATTGGCGGACTCAATGGAATCACCGTTCAGAAATGCTGGACCCAGGGAGAAGTGAAAGGAGAAGCTAAGATAGGCGGATTTGCCGGAGAAATTGCCGGCTCAGCCGTTGAAAATTCTTACTCCCAAGCCAAAGTTTCGGCTACCAATAATCTCGCCGGCGGATTTGCCTACAGTTCTAATTCCAAAGGTCTCTATTATAATTATGCCGCTGGTTACGTGAGCGGTCCCAATATTAATAAAGCCGGGTTTCTCCAAAAACGGGGTTATTCCTCCCGGGAGACAGACTGCTATTGGGACATACAAACCACTGGACAATCCCAAAGCGAGGGCACAGCCATTGGGCTGACAACCGGCCAAATGCAGGACCAAACTAATTTCTCAAACTGGGACTTTAATAGTGTCTGGACTATCGAAGCCGGAGACTATCCTCGCCTTCGCGAATAGGTCTTTTTCCTAGCTGGGCTTTATGGTAAGATAAATTGAATATTCTAGAAAAAGATTACATGACTTTCAGCAGTCTTTTTATCTATAGTGCTGTCTTTTTGGGTCTTTACACGACCATTTTTTTTCTTTTGACTATCCTCGAAAACCGGCATCGTCTTTATGCTCCCAAGTTAGAAAAGAATTTTCCTTCTGTTGCCATCCTTGTTCCTTGCTACAATGAAGAAAAAAGCATTGCTCAAACCATAAAATCATTATTGGCTTTAGACTATCCCCGTAATAAATTAAAGATTCTGGTCATTGATGATGGCAGCCAAGACAAAACTCTTGAAATCGCTAAGCTATTTGAAAAGCAGGGTCCCGTTAAAGTTTATCATAAAGAAAACGGAGGAAAATATACCGCCCTCAATTACGGCCTGGCTCACGTTCAATCGGAATTCGTGGGAACTTTAGACGCTGATTCTTTCGTTGATTCACAATCCTTAAAAACGATGCTTCCTTTCTTTTCGAGCGCTAATGTTCAGGCCGTTACCAGTTCCTTAAAAGTTTACCAACCTAAAACCGTCTTTCAGTACCTCCAGAATATTGAATATACTTTCGGAATCTTTCTCCGAAAAACTTTGTCCTTTATGGGCAGTATTAAAGTTACCCCGGGTCCTTTAACGATTTTCCGGCGAGCGGTTTTTGAGAAGATTGGCCATTACCGAAGCGCCCACCAGACGGAAGACTTAGAAATTGGCTTTCGTCTTCAAAGCCACAATTTTCAAATTGACAATGCCATTGATGCTCATGTTTATACCGTCGCGCCGGCTTCTTTCAAGCCTCTCTATAAACAGAGAGTAAGATGGTACCAAGGCTTGCTACGCAATGGCTGGGATTATCGACGTCTTTTAAATTATAAACATGGAAATCTTGGTCTTTTCATCTTACCCATAACCTATTTAGGTATTTTCTCCTTATTTAGCATCAGTTTTCTGGTTTTGGCTCAAATTGCCTCTAAGGCTTTCAGCGCTTTTTCATCTTGGCAAGCTATCGGTTTTGACATCAGTCAATTTCAATTTCACCTCGATTGGTTTTTTATTAACAGCCATCTTTTAATGTTCCTGGGCTTTATGAGTATAATTTTTACCGTCATCGCTGTCTTCCTGGGGCAAAAGCTTAGTAAGAGCGTCTTCTCTTTAGATTTTGGCAAGGGGATTATCTTAGCCGCTTTATTCTACGGACCATTGTATTTTTCTTGGTGGCTGGGAGCAACGACTCAAGTTCTTTTGAACCGTCATCCAAATTGGGTTAAGGAAAAAGAATTAATATGACCAACGAAAATCCAAAAAAGAAAATACGGGTTGGAAAATATTTACTCGTCTTGCTCTTAACCGGGGTTATCTTTGCTCTTGGCTTTTGGCTAAGCCATGATATTGATCGCTTTAAATTATCTCAAGTTGATAATCTCCGCCAGGATTTACAGCTGGATGTTCTTTCAGCCGAAGTCCAATTTTCTCTCTTAAGCGCTAACGTTTGCCAGCACATTGATAGTTCGTCTTTAACTTCCGAGTTATACGCTATCGGCCAACGTTTAGGATATATGGAAGGGGCTTTAGGCCAAAATAACCCTGAAGTTATCCGCCTCAAGAAACAATATTCTCTCTTGGAAATAAAACAATGGCAGTTAACCAAAAAAGCCCAGGAACAATGCGGCGCTCAATTAATTCCCATCCTTTACTTTTATTCCAATCAAAAAGATTGTCCTTCCTGCGACCAGCAAGGCTATGTCCTTACCTATCTGCGGGACAAGTATCCTTTTCTAAGAATTTATTCTTTTGACTACGATTTAGACTTATCCGCTCTCCAAACTCTCAAATCTCTTTATGGCTTAAAGAAAGAATTGCCGATTGTTATTGTCGGCGATCAATCCTATTACGGTTTCCGGGACCGGGAAGAAATAGAAAAAATCCTGCCGAAGGTTTTTGAAACCCTAAAAGAAAACCAGCAAAATGGAGAAAATGAGGAGACAGAAGAAGTTTCTCCTCAAAGTTAAGCAGCCCCAAGGGGAATCGAACCCCTATTGTTGGATTGAAAATCCAATGTCCTGACCGTTAGACGATGGGGCCAGCTTCCTAATTTTACAAATTTCCCACCAAAAAGCAAGTAATGAAAGTTTTAGGAATTGAGACTTCTTGTGACGATACCGGAATAGCAATTTTAGAAATGGAGGGACCTTGTTTCCCCCCTTCTATTCAGATAAAAGCTAATCTTGTCTCCTCTCAAGTAAAAATCCACCAGCCCTGGGGAGGAGTAGTTCCCATTCTCGCTAAGCGAGAGCATCAAAAAAATCTTCTCCCCCTGCTACAAAAAGCCCTTAGCCAAACGGGGCAGCTTTTTCCCGAAAAGGTTATTTTCCCACCATCTAAAAAGATGAGCTTGGCCAAGATTTTTCCGAAAAGCGAGGAATGGTTTTCCATTATTCTTTCTTTTCTCCAAAACTACCGCCCTCCGGACATCGACCTTATCGCTGTTACTCAAGGTCCCGGGCTAGCCCCTGCTCTTTGGACCGGAGTAAATTTTGCCCAAGCCTTAAGTTCCAGTTGGGGCACTCCTTTAATTCCCGTTAATCACCTGGAGGCTCATTTATTAAGCAGCTGGCTGCCAGAAAAAGAGAAAGCTTCCCCAAAACCAGTTTTCCCTTTGGTCGCTTTGATTGTCTCCGGGGGACATACCCAGTTGGTCTTGGCAAATCGTTTTGACCGTTATCAGCTAATCGGAGAAACCCGGGACGACGCTGCTGGAGAATGCTTTGATAAAACTGCTCGCCTTCTCGGCTTGGGCTATCCCGGCGGTCCGCCTATTGCTCAAGCCGCCGAGAAATGGCAAACTGTAATCAGCCAGCCAGGAAAAAATATCTCGGCGGCCATTGAGGATATTAGCCTTCCTCGGCCAATGATTCAGGCTAAAAATTTTGACTTCAGTTTCGCCGGCTTGAAGACAGCTGTTTCTTATCTTCACCAACGCCTCCCCTCGGCTGTCAAAAACTCATCTTTTTATCCCCTGAAAATGGCTGATGAAATTCAGCAAGCTATTAACGATGTTCTCCTTAAAAAAACGATAAGGGCAGCTAGAGATTTCCGAGCCAAAGGAATTGTTCTAAGCGGCGGCGTAAGCGCTAACCAGCAATTAAGAAAACGCTTAGCAGAAAAATGCCGAGAAAACCATCTGCTTTTTTTCTTGCCGCCTTTGAAATTTACTATGGACAACGCCGCTATGATTGCTCTAGCCGGTTACTGCCACCAATCAGAAGCAAAAGCCCTATCCCGCCTTCCTTATCTCCAGGCAGAAGCTGGTCTTTCTTTCACCGAGAAAGTAGCTCATTAACGTTTTGCGAAATCAAAAAAATGGCGAAAGCTTCATAGTTTAATAAAATTATGGAAAAAAGATATTCTTTCCAAACAACCGAAGCGAAAATTTATCAGCAATGGGAAAAAGCCGGATTATTTAATCCAGACCATCTTCCTGGAGAAAGAACCGAGGCTTATACCATTGTCCTTCCTCCTCCCAATATCACCGGGGCTTTGCATATTGGCCACGCTCTAGACGCTGCCGTCCAAGACGTTCTTATCCGCCAGCAAAGAATGGCCGGAAAGCGCGCTCTTTGGATTCCCGGAGTAGATCATGCTGGCATTGCTACCCAAAATGTTATCGAAAAGCAATTAAAAAAAGAGGGCTTAAATCGTTTTGACCTGGGAAAGGAAAAACTCCTTCGGAGAATTTGGGAATGGAAAGAAAAAAACGAGAAGATAATTATTAACCAGCTGAAAAAGCTTGGCCTTTCTTGCGATTGGTCCCGTTTCCGCTTTACCATGGATCCGGATTACCTGAAAGCTGTTCAGGAAGCCTTCCGCCACTACCAGGAAAAAGGGTGGATTTACCAAGCGGAAAGGCCAGTTAATTGGTGTCCCCGCTGTCAAACCACCCTTTCTGATTTAGAATTAAAATATGAGGAAGAAAAAAAGAAATTGTGGTTTATTAAATATCCTCTCCAAGGCAAACCGGGGAAATTTATTATTGTTGCCACTACCCGGCCGGAAACAATGCTCGGTGACCTAGCCGTGGCCGTTAATCCCCAAGATAAAAAGTATCAGACTCTAATTCAGGAACAAACGACGATTATTGTCCCCTTAGTCAACCGCCCTGTTCCTTTGATAAGCGACTTAGCTGTTGAGCCGGAATTCGGAACCGGAGCCGTGAAGGTCACTCCGGCGCATGACCTCACGGATTATCAAATTAGCCTCCGCCACCACCTTGGCCTTCTTCCGGTTATTGATAAAGACGAAAAGATGACCGGAGATATTCCTTCGGTTTATCAAGGATTATCTATCACCGAAGCTAGGGAAAAAATCGTTGAAGATTTACAAAAGGAAGGGCTTTTAGAAAAAAGCGAAGACTATCAGCATGCTGTCCCCCATTGCTATCGCTGTCAGACCCCAGTAGAAATTATCCCTTCCCAACAATGGTTTCTAAAGATGGAGGAAATAGCTAAAATAGCTAAGAAGCCGATAGAAAAGGGGGAAATTAAATTCTATCCTCCCCATTGGAAAAAAGTTTACCTTGACTGGCTAAACAATATTCAAGATTGGTGCCTTTCCCGGCAGATTTGGTGGGGAATTAAAGTTCCCCTTGAAAACACAGAAGATGTTTTAGATACTTGGTTTAGTTCTGCTCTTTGGCCCTTTGCTGTTTTAGGCTGGCCAGAAAAGACTTCCGACCTGGACACCTTCTATCCGACTAATCTTCTTTCTACGGGAGTAGAGATTATGAATCTCTGGGTAACAAGAATGATTTTTTCCAGTTTAGAATTAACGGGAAAAATCCCCTTCCGTCAAGTCTATTTTCATCCCACCATTTTGAATAAAGACGGAAAAAGGATGAGTAAGTCTCTGGGAACAGGCATCGACCCCCTGGAAATTATTCAAGAACAGGGAGCTGATGTCCTCCGCTTCAGCCTTCTCTGGCAAACAACCCAAAATCGCCAAGATATTAGATTTGGCCGGGAAGATTTAGCAATGGCGGAAAAATTCCAAACCAAAATCTGGAATGCTTCCCGGTTTATCCTCCAGGAAATAGAAAAAGAAAATCAGCCGTCTGTCAGTCTCCAAGAAATCAGAGGGGAGCTAAAGATTGTCCAAGAAACGGAAAAACTGGCTCGAGAAGTTGACCAATCCCTAAAAGAATTTAATTTCAACGAAGCCAGTTATCAGCTTTATCATTTTTTCTGGCATCGCTTCTGCGACCGTTATTTGGAAGAGGCGAAAGAGAAAATCAAACAGGGAAATGCTGAAGAAAAAGCTCAAGAAATTCAAGTCCTTCTCTTTGTTTTACTAACCTTCTTAAAACTTCTTCATCCTTTTATGCCCTTTCTGACAGAAGAAATTTACCAACGCCTTCCTCTCCAGAAAAAGAAGCCCTTCCTGATGATTGAAGAATGGCCGGTTAAATCAAAGGGGGAATGACTAGTTTTGCCGTTTCCCTCATCTTAGCCGTTATCCCGAGTCTTCTCTGGCTATCGTTCTATCTCCGGAAGGATGCTCATCCGGAACCCAACTGGATGATTCTAAAAGTTTTTCTTTATGGTTCTTTAGCTGTTGCTCCAGCTATTATAGCCGAGCTCGGATTGGAGATTATTACTTCTCAATGGCTGGCAATTTTTTTAATTTCCGTCTTCATTGAAGAAATAATAAAATACCTGGTTATCCGCTGGATAGTCTTTCGCTCCCCAGAGCTAGATGAACCAGTAGACTTAATGCTCTATATGATTATTTCCGCTTTGGGGTTTGCCGCCTTAGAAAATCTTTTTTTCCTCTTAGATCCCCAGTTGGTTTCTTTCGCCAGTCTGGTAGAAATTAGCGCCGCTCGTTTCCTGACCGCTGTTTTTATCCATACTCTTTCCTCCGGCCTCTTTGGGTATTTCCTCGCCCGGAATTATTTCTTGACTAATCGGAGAAAGAAATTTTCTATTCTCGGTTTTCTTTTAGCCGTTTTCTTGCACTCTTTATATAACGGCTTTATAATAACTCTTAGCAATCAAGCTGGGGAGCAGCCTGGTCTTGTTTGGGGACTTTTTGCTGTTCTCCCTCTGGGATTAATCCTTCTTTACATCTTCAGCTTTAAAAAATTGCGGCAGTTAAAGTTTCTTCCCCTTAAAAAGTAATTTTAAGAATTTATGAAAAGGAAAAAACAAGGTTCTTCTCCCGCCTGGCTTAACCAGGCCGAAGGAAAACCAGTCATTGATTTATTACAAACGCCTAAAAATTTTATCATTCAGGCGCCGATTGCCGGAGTAGAGGAAAAAGACTTAGAAATAACGGTAGAAAATGACCTTTTAAATATCCAAGGAAGCCGACCGAAACCGGAAGCCGATAAGAAAGGCCAATACCTTTATCAGGAATGCTATTGGGGAAAGTTCTCCCGCCAAGTCGCTCTTCCCGATAACGTCGACGCTAACCGCATCAAGGCCTCTTTGGAAAAAGGAATCCTGACCATTACTATTCCCCGCCTCTCTAAAGAGTCAGGGAAAAAGGTAAAGATAAGCTAGGGAGCCTTTTTCGGAAAGCGAAAACAAGTTAATTAGACTTTTTTTCGAAATCAGAAAAGAAGAAAAGCCAGGGTAAAAATGCCCTGGCTTTCCTCTAGAAAAGGTGCGGGTGGAGAGACTCGAACTCTCAATGGTTGCCCACAGGATCCTAAGTCCTGCGCCTATACCTAATTCGGCTACACCCGCTCCCTCCGGAACGCAGAACTCCATTCTCCTTCCAATAAGGAGAGAGATTAAGCGCCAATCCCGGAGACATATTTGACAATACTGGGGATAACTCTGGCCAACAGGCCAATTAAGAGACCGACAATAGCAAAAGCAATCATTTTCCCGGCCTTGCTAACCTTAGTCGAATCCCCGCCGGCTGTTAAGAACATAAACCCGCCTACGAGGATCATAATCATCACCGCCAACATAAGAAGATAGAAAATCCAGTCAGTCGTATAGTAAATGGTATTCAGAAAACAAATTATTGCCCAATCTTCCTGGGGATGAGTATTGGCGCTTCCTAGCGGCCCCACCGTGTCCCCCTTCTGATAAGAATTTCCTCCAGCAGCGAAAGCTCTCCGGATAGTACAGCTTTCGGGGATAGCTCCGACAATATCACCACTCGACCCTCCTCCAGCTGACTGTGCTTCAGCCGAGGGGAGAGCGACATTCATTGCCGCAAAAAAGGAAACCACTAGTAAAACAGAAAGACTTATTCCTCCCAAGATAGTATTGAATTTCTTAGCCATAGAATAATAATGAAAAATTAACGACCTTTAAACTTAACTCCCAAGAACATTTTTAATTATAGCAATAATCACTTTACTAAACAAGATAATTAATAAACCGGCAAAAGTCAAGAGAAGCGCTTTTCCAGCTTTCTTCACTTGGTCCACTTTCCCCCCAGAAAAGATAAAAAGAAAAGCGGCGTAAAGAACAGCAAAAACAACGCCCGCCACCGCTGCCCAGAGCAGAACATTTACTAGATAAGTGGCTAATTCCATTAAATTTCCCCAGTTAGTCGGATTCTCAAGATTGAGAGTAAAAGCACCGCCCGCCTTAGCTATCAGGGGAAGAAAAAAACTTACAGAAAATAAACTAAGAAAAACCAAAGAAAAAAATTGAGTTCTATTCATTTTCTCGGGTAAAGACTAAAGCGTAATGGCTTTCTCCAGCTGGAATTTCCTTCTGCAGAGAAAATCCTAGTTTCTGAACCATTGATTTTACCTGCTCGGCCGTGATATAGGCTTGGGAAGAGGTTAGCCTTCCTCTTTTTTGCCAATCAACCACCAGTAAAATTCCTTCCGAACGCAAAACTCTTTTTGCTTCCTTCAAAACTTCCTCTTTCTCTTCCACTTGGAAGAGAAGATTGGGAATGAGGACAATGTCTAAAGAGCGGGAAGGAAGTCTTGAGCCTTCTTTTTCTGATACATTTCTTTGTAGAACCTGCAGATTAGGAATCTTTTCTCTTTCCACTTTTGCCCGAAGAGCGGAAAGCGGCCCCGGCTGGACATCAAGGGCATAAACTAAGCCCTGGCTGAGATAGTGGGCTAAAGACAAGGCCCAATGCCCAGAACCACAGCCAAACTCCGCTCCCCTCATCTTGGAGTGGAGATCAATTTCGTCTAAAACTTCTTCCGGATTGATAAAATTAATTGTCATCTTCTTGCTTGTGATAAAAACAGACAGCGGCTGCTACTTGATCGCCCGCCTTCAGTCTCATCGCTTTCACTCCAGAAGTCTGACGGCCAAGCTGAGGAAGGTGAGCAGTACTCTGTCTAATAACCTGGCCCTTAGCGGAAATAATTACTAATTCTTCTTCTCCCGGAAGAAGCTTGGCAAAGATTAGGTCTCCTGTCTTAGCGGCTAATTTAGCCGTTAACACTCCCTTTCCTCCCCGCTTCTGGAGACGATACCGGCTAAGAGCCGTTCTCTTAGCATACCCTTTCCGACTAAGCACTAGGAGAGAAAACCCTTTCCTCTGCCCTTGGGGAGCAATGCCGAGACTGATTACTTGGTCATCTTTGCTTAAGGAAAATCCTTTTAACCCTCGAGCCGCTCGTCCCATGGAGCGAATTTCTTTTTCCTGGAAAACGATTGCTCTCCCTTTCCGGCTGGCCAAAACTATTATATCTTCTCCGCTGGTTTCCGCAACCGCTTCCAGAACATCTCCCTTTTTGAGAGTGATGGCTCTCAAGCCCGTCTGGCGAAGATGCTGATATACCTTTTTAGCCGTTTTCTTAACCACTCCCTGTTCCGTTACCATCATCAGATAGGGGCGCTGGCTGGCCGTCTTCTCATTGATAATAGCCACTACTTTTTCTCCGGAACCTAAGTTCAGATAATTAGCAATATTGCGGCCGGCACTGGTGCGGCTTGCTTCTTCAATCTCATAAACCGGCAATTCATAGACTTTGCCTAAGTTGGTAAAAAGTAAAAGGCGGTCCCGAGTAGAAGCTATGACTAAATGAGCCACCATGTCCCCTTCCATAACCTTAATTCCCAGAATTCCTTTCCCTCCCCGCCGCTGGGAACGATAACTTTCCGGCTTCATCCGCTTGATATAGCCTCGGGCAGTTAAGACGATAAAGGTTTCCTCCAAAGGAATAAGGTCTTCCTCCTTTAATTTTTCCAGCTGGTGCTGAACTACTTTTGTCCGCCGCTGGTCGCCATACTGCTTCACCGCTTCCTGCAATTCTCCCTTCATCACCTTCTTTACTCCTCCCGGACTAGCTAAGATTTTCTCCAATTCCTTGATCCTGACTTTAATCTCCTTCAATTCTTCTTCAATTTCTTTACGTTCCAAACGAGCTAAGCGGTGAAGTTTGATTTCCAAAATTGCTTCCGCTTGTTCCAAGCTAAACTGGAAAACTTTAATCAGGTTCTTTCTGGCCTCAGTCCGGTCTTTAGACTTTTTAATGGTGGCGATAACATCGTCGATATGAGCCAGAGCAAGCATCAGCCCGTCCAGAATATGGCGGCGGGTTCGGAAACGGGTTAGATCAAACTTAGTCCGGCGGACAATCACTTCTTGGCGATGCTGAAGATAATAGTTCAGCATCTCCGCCAGGGAAAGAGATTTTGGCTGAAGGCCGTTTACTAGAGCAACCATATTTAAGTGAAAGGAAGTTTGGAGATCAGTATGTTTATAAAGATGATTGAGTACTCTTTGCGGACTGGCCCCGGCAGAAAGTTCAATCAGCACCCTAATTCCCTCCCGATCAGATTCATCCCGGACAGTCTTTACCCCAGTCAGGGTTTTATCCGTCACTAAATCGGCAATCCGGCGCACCAAATTGGATTTCGTCACCCGGTAGGGAATCTCCCCAATAATAATCTTCATTTTCCCCTTCTCTTCCACAACCTCCGCCTTCCCTCGGATCACTACTGATCCCCGACCAGTGGAATAAGCAGCCGTAAGATTCTCTCCATTATAGATAACGCCGCCAGTAGGAAAGTCCGGCCCCTGAACAAAGTGAAGGAGATCGGCCGTCGTCGCCCGCGGATGGTCAATTAAATGAACCAAAGCCTCCCCCACTTCTCGAAGATTATGAGGAGGGATATCCGTCGCCATCCCCACGGCAATGCCCGAGCTGCCGTTAAGAAGCAGTTGAGGCAGGGGCGAAGGCAAGACGACTGGCTCTTGACGAGTGCTGTCATAATTAGCTGTAAAATCAACCGTCTCTTTCTCAATATCCTGAAGCATGGTGGCTCCGATAGAAGCGAGGCGGGACTCGCTATAACGGGGAGCCGCCGGCGGATCATCATCAATACTGCCAAAATTACCCTGACCGTCCACTAGGGGGTAGCGGAGAGAAAAATCTTGAGCCATCCTCACCAGAGCATTATAGACCGCCATATCCCCGTGAGGGTGGTAGCGGGCGAGAACAGAGCCAACCACCGAAGCGCATTTCTTAAATCTAGCCTGGGGCTTCAGTCCTTCTTCCCACATCGCATAGAGAATTCTCCTTTGGACCGGCTTAAGGCCGTCTCGGACATCCGGCAGAGCCCGAGAAACAATAACTGACATGGCATAGTCCAGATAGGATTCTTCCATTTCGGTGGTAATTTCCCTGGCTTCTACGACTCGGGCTATTTTCTTTTTGTCTTTATCGGTATCCTCCATCAAAAAGAAGATTTAAGTTTTTCTAAGTCTAATTGTTCTACCGCTTTCTGGGCATTAAATTCCTGCAAGTGCCGAGCGGCGTTATCAAACCACCACCAGCCTAGGCCAATAGCCCCCAAAACAATAATCAGCCAGATGATGGCTTTCTTCTGTCCTTCAGAAAGAGAACGTATTTTTTCTAAAAATTTCATGGAGAGATAGATAAAGCGCGAACAAGAGTCCCCTCGGGAATCAAAGACAATTTACTGGTGGCCAAAGAAGGCTCCTCCTCTATCTTTCCCTCGCCTAAGATTTCCGCCAAGCGTTGAAGGTGATGAAATTCATAATCCATAGGAATAACTACTGGCGGCTCCAGTTGAGAGATGAGAGCGGCGGTTTTATCCGGCCCCAATCCCCGGCCATCTAAAGAAATAAGGAGAAAATCCGCCTCCGTAATCTGGTCCATCTGTCGGGGAGTCAATTCTTTTTGAGAAGGCTGAAGAAGATAAGCTAGTTTCTCTTGATTAAGACGGAGGAGATAAATAAGTTTTCCATTATGAGGAATAGCTCGGATACTTACTCCCTTTGCTTCATATTCTCCCGGAGAATTAACAAGAAAGGGCTTGTCTTTCAGCTTTTTCCAATTTAAAGGAAAAGCTTTATCCCGAGCCACTAGAACCATATCCGCTTTCGGCTCCAGCAGAGGTTCCTTCTCAAAAGCGCCCAAGCTGATTCTCACCTTGGGCTGCTTAACCAAATCCTGAATCAGAAATTGATTTTGGCTTTGACGGGTAATAAACACTTTTCTTTTCCGCTTAAGGCGTCGGGGAAACTTCTTGCCACTGTATAGAGCCGCTAGTGATATCTACCAAGCCACTGCAGGAACAGGGGCCATAATCATCACTATCTGTTGTTTCTAAGCCCACCGTTTCTGAATTATTATTAAGAAAAGTAATATCTGGGTTTTGACTAACAGAACTAGTCTCATTGGCATATTCATAATCGGTCCCCAGCCCGCCGCTGAAGAGCCATTGCCAGCTGACTGCCGTTGCTCCGCCGTAGACAGCCGTCTCGTCTAAGAAATGAGTGACTGATCCTGTTTGGGGATTTTCGGGATTAGTGCTAAAACTCGGAATTGGCCAATGATGATTGGAAACAACGGTAAAATCATCAATCGTTGACCACTCCCCCCAAACATCATCAAGGTTACGCACCCTAACCCGCCACCAGTAACTAGTTCCGCCATAATGCAGATTACAATCCGGTTCATTCTGGAAACCATTTCCGCTTAAATGGCAAGTGCCTTCTGTATCATCAATATTGCTCGCATCATAACCGGCGTGATGTGAAGTAGAAGCCATATCCGCCTGATAGAGGTAAACCAGGTTATTTAAATCAGCATCGCTATAAATCTCCACCTCGTAACCGTTAATATCTCCGGCCACTGACCAATTCAAGGTAGGATGAAGAGAATCAGCGCAGAGGTCCCAAGTATCGTGGGGATCAGTCGGTTGAATGCCCATCGGTAGGCCGCTGTAGACCATATAATCAACACTGGAACCGTCAGTCAGATGATTAAAACTAATCCAGCCCAAAACATCGCTTCCATAGGCCCAGCCCTCAAATTCTTTAGAATTAGGATTAAAGACCACCTCATAGTCAAAAGAGTCTCCCGTCTTTTTGTTCAAGCTAATCCAGCCATCCCAGCCATCGCCATAGTTCAAAGCTCTCATCCAGCCGTCCAACTGGTAGTTATCTGACTTTAAGCGGGCCAAACAGCTCTCATCTACACAGGGATCGTCACTAGGGGGAGTCCCCGTTTCATCTCGGTCAAAAGAAATCCAACCGAGGTTTTCTGACCAAACATGGCCGCTTAATTTATTATTCTCTTCATCAATATCAACTCCATAATCAACCGACCCCGGCCCCTTAAAGCCCAGCCAGCCAACGACATCCGAGCCCCAAGCCCAGCCCTGAAGATAGCCGCCATCGTCAATAAAGACTCCGCTGGTTGCACCTTTACCGTCACTCCAGCCGGATTCACTGCATTCTGCTCCATAACACCTTAATTTTATCCAGCCGTCCCAGCCTCCTTCGGGAGCAGTTAAGAATCTTGCCCAACCGCTGAATTCCATAGCTGAAGAATCATAATGGGCAATGGCTCCAGAGGCCTGATAAGGTTCTCCCGGAGGATTGCCGGTATCAGACCGGTCAAAAGAGAGCCAGCCAAGATTATCGGACCAAGCTTCTCCGGATAAATCTCCGCTGACATCAATAATGACCTTGTGGTCTTCTGTCGCCGGATTGCATTGTTCATCGGTGGCGCAATTCAGAGAAACCCAGCCAATGCCATCCGACCAGCCCCAGCCTTCCAGCTGGCCGGTACCGGCATTATAACTAGCCACAAAAGAAGTAGTGTCGTTATTATTAAAAGAAAGCCAGCCAATATTATCCGACCAAGCATAACCGCCCACATTAGCTCCGTATTCATTTTTGGGAACCGCAGTAACAAAATAATCCGTCCCGTCGCTCCAATCTCCTTCCGCGCCAAGACTATCCCAAAACTTCCATCGCTGATAGTATTTCTGATAGTTAAGGTCTAAGGCTGACCCGCTATAAGTGATTGCTAGACGATCCCCTTCATCAACCAAACAAGCGCTTTTGGCGCTATCCCAATACGGAGAAGCCCAGCTTCCTCCATCAGCAATAACCTGTATCTCATAAAAAGAAGCCGTATCTGAAGTATCCGCGTCATCATATTCAGCACTTAAGGTTAAACTAGAACTGGTTATATCCGTCGGATTAATAGAATCATTGGTATAAAGGTGAACGGGGGTACTGGGGGGATAATTCTCCTCGTTTATAGCAATCGTCGGCTCGGGAGAAGTGTATTTGCGAACTTTAATATTATCTATACGTCCATCCATAGTCTGAACTCCATAATCAGAATTATCATGCCTCGGACCTATTTTAATATAATAAGTTCCAGCAAAGGTATTCGAATAATTCGCAGACCAGCTAGCTGAGCTAGTAACTTCATATATGGCTTTACCTGTCCACCCCGAGGCACTGCTTAAAACAAGACTATTTGTATGATATTCATTAAGAGGCTTATTATCCCCCATGCTTGTCCATGTTCCGTCGCTCCGAGTATATTGCCTTCCCCCACCAGTACCGGAATGATCAAGAATGCTTGCTCCCTCGGTAGAAGACTGCCACCACATTACCGGGGACCAACCACTAGTAGGAATAGTAAGAGCTTTTGTGTGGGCCTCAATAACTATAGGAAGATCGCTAGTAGAGTAGGCAGCGCTTCGAATATAATAATCACCACCTTTAACACCAGTCATTTTCAATTCTCCCCCAGTTTCAGTAATATAACTACCCAACGACTGGGTTGGCCATTTTGTGGAGTTGATAATTCCATCCCCAAAATCATCAAAGAAATCAAAGGTATTATCCCCATCAGAAATTGATTCTGCACTAGCATTCCCATAATACATATAAATTATCTTGTTTGAAGAAGCCGGAACAGACGGGACTTTTGCCCAGACAGTAGCC
>Ga0315541_1001935_pt1 | contig 18058 bp, 15 predicted proteins | sample SalMarSW160190MG_FD_203095 | JGI IMG/M metagenome (GOLD analysis project Ga0315541, IMG submission 203095) | Salt marsh sediment microbial communities from the Plum Island Ecosystem LTER, Massachusetts, United States - Salt Marsh Sediment SW1601-190 ...
TATAGGAAGCGGAGCTGGGGCAGCCTTGAGGGGCTTAAGGCCCGTAGTAGAGATAATGTATATTGACTTTATCTTGCAAGCTTTGGATCAGCTTGGAAATCAAGCGGCAAAATGGAAATATATGTCCGGTGGTCAGGCAATCCTGCCTTTGACTATACGCACTACCATTGGTGGAGGCAAAGGCTATGCTGGTCAGCACTCACAGAGCCTGGAAGCTATACTTGCCCACCTGCCGGGATTAAAAATTGCCGCTCCTTCAGATGCCTATGATGCAAAGGGAATGTTGGCATCTTCTATAAGAGACGATAATCTGGTAGTATTTATTGAACATCAGAATCTTTACCGAGAGCCTTTAGCCAAAAGTAAGGTTCCCAAGGAGGAGTACTTGATTCCTCTGGGAAAGGCTAAGATTAAAAGAGAAGCTGATCCTTCTAAGGAGAGTGTGACCTTAGTTGCCTGGTTATCTATGGTACCTATAGCCTTAAAAGCTGCTGAAAAATTATCAGAGGAAGATATCGAAGTGGAAGTAATTGATATTCGCTCATTATACCCTCTTGATATAGATACTATAGTGAAATCTATCCAGAAGACGGGTAGAGGTGCCATAGTTCACCAAGCAGTTCAATTTATGGGTTTTGGAGCAGAGATCGGGATGGAAATCCAGGAAAAAGCATTTGACTATCTGGATGCCCCTGTGTTGAGGATAGCAGCTCCAAATACACCTCCACCCTCGTCTTCGGTTTTGGAAAAGGCATTTTTGCCCAGTGAAAAAGATGTTATTGCCGGAATAAAGAGGCTTATCCAGTAAAGACATTTTAGCTCCGAAAAATTCGACATTTCATAAAAATGTTATAAAATGAGTATGGTGGAAAAAGAGTTTTTCACCCACATTAAGGAGGCAAACCATGATCAAAGAAATCAAGACAACTCTTCACTGCAGCTGGTGTTTGAGTGAAGCGCCAACTTTGATAACCTACATCGGGGATTCTATCGTTAAGATGGAGTGTCAGAGTTGCGGGCACATATATAGAATATCTAAAGCATCGCTTTATTCATCTATACTTTCCCAGTGGGAAAGAAGAACCTTAACCAAGCCCTTGAGACTTGCCAAAGAGATAAAAAACCATCCCTCTCGCTTTGTCTTGAGCTTTCCCTTTAGAGTTCTTACTAAACCCTTGAGGGTGACCAAAGAGCTGGCACAGACATATATTAAGTCCTGAAGATCTATCCCCCTTTTTCTTGCCATCAGCCTCCCAGAAATCTAACGCAAGGCAAATGCTTGTGTCATTCTCTTCATTTATAGATCCCAAAAATCACTTGCATTCTTTAAAGATATCGTACAATCTGTCCTCAAATTTCGCAATTTCTTCTCATGATTATCTTACACTTCTTTTTTGACAAACTCTTCTTTTGTTTATTGTTATGACATATTGAGTACAAGAGGATAAGAAATTTTCGGGTCTATATCTATCAAGGAAAAGATTCTCATAGTCTTTCCCCTTTCTTCAAAGTTTCCCCATTGTGGGTTTGAGAAGATTTACAAAAATGGCACCTATAAGATAAAGCCAGGGAGATTATTTGAGCAGCTACTGAAAAAAGGCCAAGAAATAGAGATAACAGTTCAGCAGTTCATCTGTCCTTATTGCAGAAGCTCTGTTTATACGCCAGAGAAAAAGAGAAAAATAATTCTTTTTTGATGCCCACCGTGTTATAGGATTCCCCATCAAAGGGATTTTCAAACCAAAGCAAAATCCTCATAGTGTAAAATAATTAAGGACCTTTAGAAGCACGTTCACGGCAGAGTAGACAATATCTCTTTTATTTCCTCTGAAAATCCCTTAAAATCTAAGTTTACTTTCAATTTTTCAGAAGAATCTGGTGCCCCTTGACTTTTTAAAAATTTTATTTATACTAAATAGTAATCCTATAGTTATAGGATGAAAGGAGCATGTAATTATGAATTTCAAAGGGATAGATAAAAATTCACCTATTCCCTACTACTATCAGCTTGAGCAGTTGCTCAGAGAAAGAGTAGAGAATGGTGAATGGAAACCCGGAGATAATCTTCCTTCGGAGGCAGAGCTTTGTTCCACCTTTAAGGTTAGTCGAACAGTTGTGCGCCAGGCTTTAAATAAACTATCTCAGGATGGGATTGTATATAAGGAGAAGGGTAGGGGCACCTTTGTAGCCAAACCCAAACTGCAGGAGAAATTTATTCAGAGAACCTATGGATTTTACCAGGAGATGAGAGAAAAGGGCCTTGAGGTGGAAAGTAGAGTTCTGGAGCATGAGTTGGTAGAGTCTCCCACAAGGATAAGAACCTTATTGAAACTTACGGAGGGACAAAAGGTAGTAAAAACCTCGCGCTTAAGGTCGGTAAATAAGGAACTTATTATGTTCACCACCACTTATGTTCGCTCAGATCTCTGTCCGGGATTGGAAAAAGAGGACCTTACCAACTGCTCCTTATATCAGCTTTTATGGGATAAATACAAGCTAAAGATCTCCTATGGTCACAGAACCCTGGAAGCAGTAGCTGCCAGTAAATACGAGGCGGATATGCTTAAAGTCCCTCGGAGCTCTTCCCTGGTTTACCTTGAAAGTGTTAGCTATCTTGAGGATGGTACTCCTATTGAATACTTTGAGGCCTGGCACCGGGGAGATAGATGCAAATTCGCCATCGAACTTGTACCCGCTGAAGAGATGAAAAAAAGAATACCTACTCATAAACAGGACTCCACATTTTGGTTTAACGTTGGTTCTACCAAACAAAAGTTATGAGCTTCCATTAAAGAAGACCAAGTTCTTTTCCCCAAGAGGATAACAGCTGGAAATAAAGGCCGGGAGGGGGTGAGAAGGTAGGAAGGTCAATCCAGGTTGGAGTAAAGAAGGTTCTGAAGAGAGTGTTGAATAAGTTAATATTTCTGTTTAGGAACTTTCATGGAAGAGTATGCACGAAGATGATCATGCAAAGTAAATTTCATCACATGCCAAGTTAATTCTTTTTGGAAACAGGTGAATACAGATATTCTTTCATAGAAAGAAGGGTAAGCGTGTTAATGCCAAAATAATTGGCGATATTGACTCATTTAAAAAACAAAAAAGGAGAGAAGCGATGTGTTTTAGAAAAGTCACTAAGTACCTGAGGATTTTGGGAGTGTGTGTGTTGGGATTGACAATAAGTTTTGCGGCACTGAATGCTTCAGCGTTAGGTGCATCTGATAAAGATCTGCAACCTTACTTGGAAGCAAATATAGATTGGAAGCAGTTCGAAGGAAAGTCTATTAATGTATTGTCTCTCCCCCACGCATATCTCAAAGTTTTAAATGAGAATATCGATATATTTGAAAGGTTGACTGGTATAAAGTGCAACATGGCGATACTCGGGGAGGATGAGATGCGGAGGAAGCGTAGCATTGACCTCTCTACTGGTGCTGGAATGTATGACGTCATCCTAACTGGCTTATCAATTTTCCCCCAATTTTCAAAGGCGGGATGGATAAAACCTCTAAACGAGTATGTAGATGACCCATCTCTTACCGACAAACAGTGGTACAATCTCGCAGGAATTTCACCGGGTGGGCGCGCTGCTAACTCCTCGAATAATCTTCTTTTAGCAATGCCGGTCGAGGTTGCTGGACCTATTATGTTCTATAGAACAGACATTTTGGAAAAATACGGTTTGGAACCCCCAAAAACCTGGGAAGAAATAGCTGCGTGGAAAACAAAACTGCAACCACAACTTGATTCAGATCCTGAATATAAAGGCGTGTTTGCCTTCTGCTCAAGAGCAAAAAGAGGAGCAGGAAACAACACATGGACTATTAGTCCGTGTATCCGAAGTTACGGAGGACACTACTTTGATAAGCAGTGGAAGCCCGTTTTCAACTCTCCCGAGGCTGTAAAAGCCCTCGATATTTACAAGGCAGCTCAGACAGGTTATGGAAATCCCCAGGGGAGTGAAGCAATAGACTTCTATGACCTAGCAGATTTACTCGCAAGTGGGAAACTCGCATGTGCAATTGCTGGAAACAGTTGGATAGTGATACTCAACGACCCCAATGAAAGCAAGGTTTACGGCAAGTGGGATGCAACCTACATGCCAATGGGCACAGAGGCAAAACGATATACGTCATATTGGACTTGGGCTCTGAGTATTAACTATAAATCTCAAAAACCAAAACCTGCATGGCTTTTTATCCAATGGGCCACCTCAGAACCAACAATGAAATTAGTTGGATCTCGGGCTTTACTTTCGAGAACAATTCTTTGGGATACATTACCATCTTTTACAGAGCTAAAAGAAAAAGGATGGTTGAAAGCTTCTAAATGGACTGTAGAACATGGGGAAATCACCGAACCGAACATTCCTGAATTCCGCGAGATCGGAGAAGTAATATCGGTAGCCTTTAGTGATATCCTCCTGGACAAGCCAACAAAGGAAACTCTTGATAAGGCGGCCAAGGAAGTAGAAAAAATAATGGAAAAATCTGGCTATTACGATTAGGAAGATATTCTTTACAGAGTAGGAGGACATTCTGTACAAAGGAGCCGCATTGCGCGGCTCCTTTGTGCTAATCTTGCGAGAAACTAAATATAGATGGAGAAGAATTATTTTACTTCTTTAGGTCGCCCCGAGCCGATCCGTCAATAAACACAGAAGGACTGAAGTTGACTAACAGAGAGAATTCTTGTTCAACCAAAGACTCACCCCTACGCAAATCATCTAAAAGGCGGTCATCAACACGGTTTAATATGGCGTGGTATTACGTTCTCCCGGGTCTGCTTGTTTTAATTTTAGTCACTTTAGGACCCTTTATATATATGATATCGCAGAGTTTTTATAAATGGGGCATAGGATCTGAACGTGAATTCACTGGATTCGGTAACTATTTAGCAGTTATTGTTGACCCAAAATTTTGGTTCTCTATACGAGTGAGTATCTTTTTTGTAGTCGCAGGATTACTTCTCTCACATTTGTTTGGACTTATTCTGACACTGCTGCTAAGTGCAATTAAAAAATGGAGAGGTCTTTTTTTGGTACTGTTCTGTATACCAATGGTATTACCACCAATAACCGCCGCAATGATATGGAAACTTCTGTATCGGCCTAATACAGGCATTATTAACTATCTTTTGAGGACCTTAGGTTTGCCTGGTCCAACTTGGTTAGGAAGCTACGGGCTTGCTCCTGTAAGCCTAGTTATAGTGGATGCCTGGCAATGGGCCCCATTTATAATGCTTATACTATCTGGTGGCATCAACACAATTACCAAAGAAATATATGAAGCTGCTGAGGTGGATGGGGCAAGTGGTTGGGACAAACTAATGGCAATTACGTTTCCCTTGTTGAAACCTTTCTTTTTCCTAACCTTTTTCCTCCGTTTCATTTGGATTTTCACAACTTTTGATTTAATCGCTGGATTAACGCAAGGAGGCCCTGGTAATGCAACGGTAACTTTATATTACTATACTTATCTAAAGACCTATGATTTCTTTAGGATAGGTGAAGGAGCCGCACTCAGTATTGTCATTTTTCTCATAGTTTTTGGTGTCAGTATGATTTTGCTAAAAAAATTAGTAAAAAGGAGGATGTAAAGCGGTGAAGTTGGCGGCAAAGAAGAGCATTTTTGTCTACATTTGTATATTTATATTGTTATCATTTTGGTTATTTCCCATAATATGGATATTATTAACATCTCTCAAAAATAACATTCAAGCTTTGGCCATACCTCCTGTATGGATATTCAAACCCACACTACAAAACTATAGTAAATTGCTCTTCGATGGAAAATTCCAGTTAGCTATTTTAAACAGTATTATTGTGGCGGGGATATCAACTTGTATCGTAATGTTGTTGGCGCTTCCGGCTGGGTACGCTTTGGCGAGATTTAGAATGAAACATAAAGAGGATATTGCTTTTTACGTTATATCTACAAAAATGGCACCCCCGATAGTTGTGCTTTTCTCTTTCTATCTGTGGTTTTCAAAGATAGGATTAATTCAACTAGAATTCCCATTATCAGTAATAATTCTTCATATTACATACAATTTGCCACTCTCTATCTGGCTTCTGCGCGGTTTCTTTGAAGGAATTCCTTGGGAGTCCGAGGAAGCAGCAAAGGTTGATGGTGCTAATCAATTTCAGATTCTGAGATGGGTCACGATACCTATAGCAATGCCTGGTATTTTAATAACCACCACATTATGTCTGATGTTCTCATGGACGGAGTTCTTATTTGCTTCCACAGTTTCATCTCCCAATACTATGACCATGTCAGTATTAATGTTTACATGGCTATCATATGTGCAGATAGAGTGGGGATTAATTACCGCAGGCGGTATATTGTATGCCTTGCCTATTTTAATTATTGCCATAATCATAAGGAAACATTTAGTTGAAGGAATGAGTTTTGGACTTGCAAAATGACAACTCGGTAGGATAAAAGCTCATCACAATGAAAAGAAGAGATCCCAGATAAAAAAGGAGAGAATCCTATGCAGGACTATACCCCAAGGGAGAGAGTCTTGGCGGCAATTGAACACAGGGAACCCGACCGCATACCGATTAGTTTTGCGGGAACTGCTTCCACAGGTGTGTTAGAATGTCCGCCGGACGGCAAAAATTATACGAGATTATGCGAGCACCTAGACCTTCAAGACTATGAGGAACCAGACATAGGCTATGCATTTAATTATGTGGGTAACGTTGATGAACGTATATTACAGAAATTTGGCTCTGATTTACGACGCATAGATGTAAATCCTCCGGAAACACATGTGGAACCTGATGGCACGAAGACGGTGTACGGCATACGCTGTGGTTTAAGGGTAAAGAGAATGGGTTTATATGAGGATATATTTGCATTTCCTTTGCGCAATACAACAAGGATTAAGGATATAGAGAAATATCCCTTTTGGCCCACCGTAGATGATTTTAATGAACTTATAGAGGGGAAAAGAGAAGAGGCCAAGAATCTAAGGGAACATACTAGCTACGCGTTAGTGGCTGATAGTTATGTCGCTTTTCCTTTTCTCATGTATTCTCTGCTCACCGGATATGAAAAATGGTTCATGGACATGAAATTAAATCCGAAATTCTACTTTGCTCTTTGCGATAAGTTATTAGAAATTGGTTTTAATGTAGTTGACAAATATATCGGAGCTGTTGGTAATTATGTAGATATAGTAGCTACTTACGATGATATGGGAACACAAGACGGATTGCTTTGTTCTCCCAAAGACTATGTAGAATTCATAAAACCCTATGAAAAGCAGATGATTGAACACATTAAAAAATACACCAACGCAAAAATCTACCGACATAGCTGTGGTTCAGTATACGATATTATCCCTGATCTCATAGAAATCGGGGTAGAGATTCTCAATCCCGTGCAACCAATGGCAAAGAATATGGAACCTTGGCGTCTGAAAAAGGAATTCGGTAAAGACCTCACCTTTTGCGGTGGAATAGATATACAGGAACTCCTACCCGGTGGAACAACAGAGGAGGTCAAAGTAGGGACAAAGAAAACGATAGAAACATACGCCCCCGGTGGTGGATACATTCTAGGTCCTTCTCACAATATTGAACCCGATACTCCTCCAGAGAATATTGTAGCGATGTATGAAGCTGCTCAGGAATATGGCACATACCCTCTATTGTGAGCACAGAATAAAGAAAATCTCATATTTCTTCAACAAGGGCGATAGCCTGGCTTCAAAAGAAGGATCATTTTTGTGAAAAAGGACAAAAGTCCAGAAAACGAGGGTAAACTTTCTATTTTTTGTTAACATCAATTTGTGTTTTCCCAGTTGGAGTTCTATATTCTTTCGCTTGGTCAATAAAAGCTACCATGACTCTCTTAAGATTAACGGTGACGTAGTCCGATTTGCTGATTATAAAGATAAGATTACGGCTGAAATCGTTGCAGGAGTTTCTCCACATATTATTAACACCCTGAGCATTCGGCTTTATTATCCTCTGATCGAAGTTGGAGTGTTCAAATAAATGTCGACAAATCAGATTTTAAGGAGAGACTCTTCTCAGTATATGCCGAGGCAGTAAGATACGAAAAAGCTGCTAAAAAACAACCAGCAAAGTTGGAGCTTTAACCAATGAAAAATTGCATCCTAGCACATGATCTTGGAACATCGGGCGATAAGGCAGGTCTATTTGATGCTGAGGGGCGTCTCAAGGCAAAATGCTATTCTCCATATTCTACTTTCTATCCAAAAAAAAATTGGGCGGAACAAGATCCAAACCAATGGTGGAAAAGTTTCCGTGCTAATACACTCAAGGTGTTAAAAATCGCGAAGGTTAAATCGAACGGGGTGGCATGTGTCGTGATGTCTGGACAAATGTCTGGCTGCGTACCTGTTAATCGTAAAGGTTGTCCTATAAGAAATGCAATAATTTGGTCTGATCAGAGAAGCGTCAAGCAGGCCCAATCAATAGGAGAATTGGTAGACTCGAATTTTGTGTACAACGCAACTGGCCAGCCCATTGGAGCTTCTTATCTGGCGAGTAAGATTTTATGGATCAAGGAAAATGAGCCAAATATATTCAGAGAAACTTACAAGTTTCTCTTGCCGAAAGATTATATTATAAGCAAGCTGACCGATAGTTATTGCACAGATTATTCTGATGCTTCAGCCACAAATCTATTTCATCTCCGCGAGAAACGATGGAGTTCAGAGATGTTGGATTCTGCAAAGATTCCCTTGAATAAGTTACCCACACCCTACGTTTCAACAAAAAAAGTGGGTAATATCTCTAAGAAAATAGCTGAGGAATTAAACCTGTCTCCGAACACTGTTATTGTGGCTGGAGGAGGTGACGTCCCATGTACCGCTCTCGGAGCAGGCGTCTTCGAAGATGGTCTGTGGTGCAACTATATAGGTTCATCCTCGTGGATTTCAACCACAACCAAAGAGCCGATCCGGGATCAACGTATGAATATTCTAACTTTCTGTCATGTTTTGCCAGGGTTATTTATGCCGATTATGGTAGCACAGAGTGCTGGGACTGCTTACGAATGGCTCAGACAGATTATATATAAAGAAAAGATTATCACATCTCAAACGAAGGATAGCTTGTATTTCCTTATGGAACGAGAGGCAGCTCAAAGTGGTGTGGGAGCCGATAATCTCATTTTTTTGCCTTACCTTATGGGGAGGCGCGATAATCCAGATGCAAGTGGGGCATTTGTGGGAATAACTCTCAAGCACCGACACGGGGACCTTATACGAGCCGTAATTGAGGGTATTACATTCAACCTGCGTGCTTTCATAGAAGCATTTGAAGCACAGGGTTTTAAGAGTAAAGAAATTTGCTTAGCGGGTGGTGGGAGTTCCAATGAATTGTGGCGTAAAATAATAGCCAACATTTATAACAAGAAGATAATATGGCTCTATTCATCTGAAGATGCTGCTCTTGTTGGAGCCGCAATACTGGGGGGAATGGCAGTGGGTCTTATACGAGATTTTCAAAAAGCTAAAGAGTTTATAAGAGTCAAAGAAATCAACAAGCCGCATCCTTGTATTGTTAAAGTATATATGAACTTGTACGAAGTGTATAAAGAGACCTATTTTGCGCTCATCCCCTCGTTTCAGAAATTAGCGTGGCGGCAGAGAGCCATTGGTCAACACATAGAGTAGATTACCCAAAATTAACTTATATGGCAAAGTGCTACTCTATAGTAGCTGAAATTTGCAGGAAAATAGTCTAAGAGGGGTGTGGTTTGGATTTACCCGGGGTCATACTAAGGCACATTTTTATAGAGCTATTTTAGAGGGAGTAGCCTACGAATATCTTTACTATTTTAAGACTCTTCAAGATCTCTTTCCCGCTATTTCATTTAAGGAAGCAACCGTCACAGGCGGGGGAGCCAGGAGTGATCTCTGGAATCAAATTAAAGCGGATATTTTAGGACTTTCTTATAATAAAATTGACAGGGAAGAATTAGCTGTTTTAGGATCGGCAATTATAGCTGGATATGCTGTTGGGATTTTCGATGATCTGGCAGCTACCTCCAAGAAGTCTGTTAAGAATATCTCACGGATAAATCCAAGGTCTAAATATCACAAGTATTATGGGAATTACGCTAAAATATATCTTGACCTGATTAAAACACAGGATAAGTCATTTAACGAGCTGGTGAAAATTTCAAGAGCTTGAGTATGAGATGCTATTTAGTTTGAAAGAGCAAAGGGGAAAAAGATGGAAAAGCTGAGGATATGCCTTATGGGAGCTGGAAGGGTAGGAAAGGTTCATGCCCTAGGCTTAAAAAATAATATTCCGGAAGCTGAATTGGTAGCTGTTGTTGACAAAGATGAAGAAGCTGCGAAGAAGTTAGCAAAGGAATTTGAACTCAAAATGTATTTTAAGGATTATAGAGAGGCGTTAGATTGGGGAAAATTTGATGCTATAATTATCACTACTCCTACCTTCACCCATAAGGCTATCACAGTTAATGCAGCTAAAGCCGAAAAGCATATCTTCTGTGAAAAGCCAATGACACTTACTTTGAAAGAAGCAGATAGCATGATTCAAGAGACAAAAAGGGCTAAGGTAAAATTACAGGTCGGTTTTATGAGACGATTTGATAGAGGATTTTTAGCAGCAAAGGAAAAAGTAAAAGAAGGCGCTATAGGAGAGCCTTTATTGATTAAATCGACTGGCCGTGGGCCTGAATTACCGCCAGAGTGGGCCTGGGACATAAAGAAAAGTAGTGGAATGCTTGCAGAGGTAGGGAGTCATGATTTTGATACTTTAAGATGGTTTGTTGAAGGTGAATTCGAGAAAATAGATGCCTTTGCAGGAAATTATAAATGTTCTCAAATAAAGGAAAGATATCCAGATTTTTATGATCACGCTGTAGTAATTGCACAGTTTCAAAATGGCAGATTAGGAATGCTTGATGTAGGTTGTCCGGTAGGCTATGGTTATGATGCAAGAATGGAACTGCTGGGGACGAAAGGGGTGATATTTGTAGGGAAAATTAAAGATAATCAAGTAATGGTATGTACCAAGGGTAGCGGTGCTGTAAGTTCAATATATAATAGCTGGAAAAGTAGATTCAAAGATGCCTATATAGATGAACTCAGGCACTTTATCGATGTTATAAAAAGAGATGAGGAGCCGTTCGTTACTGGAGAAGATGGCAAAAAAGTTGTCGAGGCTGTAGCAGCTGCTAATAAATCAATTCAGATAGGTCAAGCTGTGAGCCTTCCACTTTGAGGGTAGAAAATATAATGAGAGAGTATGTGTTGTTAGCTGCATTCGTATTGTTAAGTGAGGAGTTTAGAACAAGGGAGGAAAAGAGTGTCTCTTAAGGTGTTAGTTACCTCTACTTCTTTTGGAAAGATGATAAAGGAGCCAGTAGAGCTATTAAATAACCAGAGTTATGAAATCATTTGGAATAAATTAGGCCGACCACTAAAGGAAAAAGAAGTAATGGAGAGGGTAAAAGAGATAGACGCCTATATTGCTGGTTTAGATGATATCACCGCTAGGGCAATTGAGGCAGCTGATAAATTAAAGGTGATCTCAAGATACGGAGCTGGGGTTGATAATATAGATATTGAGGCGGCTACCAAGAAGAAAATAGTGGTAACCAATACTCCTGAGGCAAACACTGAGGCAGTAGCAGATTTGACCTTTGGCTTGATCCTGGCTGTAGCTAGACACATACCCCAGGCCGACAGGAGTGCTAAGCGAGGGGAGTGGAGGAAATTTTTTGGCAGGGGGGTAAGCGGCAAAACACTGGGCATAGTGGGGATGGGTCGAATTGGGAAAGCTGTTACCAGACGAGCAGGAGGCTTTAGGATGAAGGTGGTTTACTGGGACTGTCGAAGAGAGATTAATATAGAGAAGGAGGTACAGGGAGAATATGTTGACCTTAAGACTCTGTTGCAAAAATCGGATTTTGTGAGCCTACATCTTACCTTAACCAAAGAAACCAGAGGATTAATTGGTAAAGAAGAGCTTAAACTCATGAAGCCCACAGCCTTTCTGATAAACACAGCCAGAGGGCCTATAGTGAACGAGAATGCTCTTTATGAGGGTTTAAGGGACAGGGTAATAGCTGGGGCTGCAGTTGATGTCTATTCCAATCAGCTACCCAAGGATAGTTCACTTCTTTCTCTGGACAATATTATTACTACCCCTCATATGGGAGCCTATACCTATGAATCAATTATGAATATGGGGATGATGTCAGTAAAAAATGTCATTGATGTGCTAAACAAAAGAAGGCCGAAACATGTGGTCAATCCAGAGGTATATGAGAGCTGATTATAATTAAGAGGAAGAGAAATTCCTTGATATTTCTAATAATTTGAAGGAGGAGGAATTTGAAGGACGTAATGAAGCCAGGTACTATAGGCTATATTCCCCCTTACTGGGGACATCGGACGATAAACACGGGAAATAAGAAGCTTATTTTATTTGCCATATATCCGGCAGAAGCAGGACACAATTATAAAATTGTTGAACAGAGAGATTTTGCCAAGATTATGGTTGAGGAAAGGGGCACCTCTGTACTCAGGGAAAATCCAGGATACAGGAGAGACAAAGATGCAGAATAAATTTTGTATGTTGATCGATGGAAAATGGGTTGAGGCAAAATCAGAGGAGAATTTCGAGGTAATTAACCCTGCTACTTCTAAGGTTATCGCTAAAGTCCCGGCAGGGGGAAGAGAGGATGTTCGTAAGGCTCTTAAGGCAGCGGAAAGGGTTTTTAAAGAATGGGGAAACCTACCTCCTGTGCAAAGAGCTAAGTTTATGCATAAAGCAGCGAATTCAATCAGGAAGCATGAGGAGGAGATAGGTAGGTTGCTTACCCAGGAACAGGGCAAACCTCTTTTGGAGGCCAGGGGGGAGATACGGGGAGCAGCCGATGCGATTGATTACTATGCTGAGGAAGCCCACCGCATGCTGGGCGAGGTTATTCCTACAAACTCGGCAAAGCGGCACAGCCTGGTCATTAAGCAACCCATAGGTGTAGTGGCGGCTATTGGACCTTGGAACTATCCTGTAAGCCTTTTAATCTGGAAAGTAGCTCCAGCCCTTATTGCTGGTTGTACGGTGGTAGCAAAGCCGGCCAGTTATACTCCCTTATCTGTGATAAGGACGTTTGAGTGCTTCGTAGAGGCAGGCATTCCGGTAGGGGTACTAAACCTGGTAACGGGTCCTGGCAGCATTGTCGGAGATGAGCTTGTGAAAAATCCCACAGCTAAGAAGATCGCCTTTACGGGAGAGACGCATACAGGAAAGGAAATTATGAGTAAAGCAGGGACAAATCTAAAGAGGTTATCGCTTGAACTTGGGGGAAGTTGTCCCCTTATTGTTTGTGAGGATGCTGATTTAGAAAGTGCCGTAAAGGGGGGAGTGTACAGGTCTTTTCGCAATATGGGCCAAGTTTGTAATAGCATAAATAGAATTTACGTTGACAAAGCTGTAGCCTCAAGGTTTATAGAGATGTTTGTGCAGGAGACAAAAAGGCTAAAGATAGGCAATGGCTTGAAGGAACCCGAGGTAGATTTAGGGCCGATGATCGCAGATGAGCAAAGAAAACATACTGAAGAGCATATTAAAGATGCGATAAGCAAGGGAGCAAGGATTTTATGCGGCGGCAAGGAACCCAAAGGCGAGAAGTTCAAGAGGGGATTTTTCTTTGAGCCAACTGTTTTAACCGAGGTTAATCACGCCATGTTTATTATGCAGGAGGAGACCTTTGGTCCTGTAGCCCCTATAATGGTGGTGAATGACATGGAAGAAGTCGTAAAATTGGCAAATGACACCAGGTACGGACTGGTTAGCTATGTCTACACAAAAGATCTAAAAAGGGCAATATCCATTGCTGAGTCTCTTAAATGCGGAACAGTTGATATAAACAATGTCTCCGGTGGTGAGGTGCCCTATCCCTATGGGGGATGGAAGGAAAGTGGATTAGGATTGGAGCTCTCCCACTATGGGCTTGAGGAATATCTGGAGGTAAAACATATCCGAGTTGATATAGGACGTTAGCAGTTAATTTATAATCAAAGAAATCATGCAACAAAGAGATAAAAAACCATCCCTCTCGCTTTGTGTTGAGCTTTCCCTTTAGAGTTCTTACTAAACCCTTGAGGGTGACCAAAGAGCTGGCACAGACATACATTAAGTCCTGAAGATCGATTGGTAAGAGGCTAGATAATTTGGAGATAACCCTCAAGCCTGTCTGATCGAGCAAGCATCATCATAGCTCGCACCTGCTAAAAATACAAGCCTAAACACACCATAAGCAGGCAAATACTTGTCTCATTCTCTCCATTTTCTAATCCAAAAATCGCTTGTATTCCTTAAAGATAGTGTATAATTAATTCTCAAATTTCCCAATTTCTTCTCGTAATTACCTCACCGTGTTATAGGTGTACCCCCCCAAGGAATTTCTGGACTAAAACAAACTCATCATAGTGTAAAATAATTAGGAGTTTTGAGGAGTGTATTCACGATGAGATGAATAACATCCCTTTTATTTTTCCTGAAAAGACCCTTTAAAACCCAGGTTAACTTTCGATTTTTTGGCAGTAATTCGAGGGTTGATTTTGTCAAAAATTAATATACAATAGATTCAAACGTTAACGCCTTAACGCTCAGAGATAACCATCATGGATACCGAAAGTATCATACGGCAGGGAGGTTTTGTTCCCAAATACCATCAGCTAATGGAAATTAGGGCCGGAAAGGAGGCGATGAAGAGTAGGTAGGCCGATCTATCCTGGGGGAAAGGAAGTTTTCTAAAAAGAGAAAAAGTGTTTGAAAATTAGTTTCTCTTTTTAGGTACTGTTAAGAGTTTTATAAAAAACGAGGAGACAGTTATGAGTAAAGTAAGTGCACATCTTCTGATATGGACATCCAGGTTAAATGAGGATACCCTCAGTATCTTTCACAAGATAAAGGACATGGGTTTTGATGGTGTAGAGATACCCCTTACTAATCCTATGGAAATTGAATTTAAGCTGATCGAACAAATGAGAAACGAGCTTGAGAAGATAAATCTTGGATATACCTGTTGTGCGGGATTGGGCAAAAACGAGAATCTAATCGATGAGGATGAAAGTATCAGGGAAAGAGGGAAAAGCTATTTAAAGAGATTCATCGATATTTGCTCAGACCTTGGTACTGATACTTTAGATGGAGTACTCTACGGCACCTTTGAGATGTCAAAGGGAAGAGGAAGAACCCAAGAAGAGTGGGATCTCGCAGTAAAGCTGATAAGAGAGATGGCTGATTATGCAAAGGATAAAAAGGTTACCCTCTGTCTTGAGGCCATTAACCGCTATGAAACTTATTTTTTAAACACCGCTGAGGACGGAATTCGCCTTCTAAAAGATATCGCCAGGAACAATGTAAAACTTCACCTTGATACCTACCATATGAATATTGAAGAAAAAGACTTCTATACCCCCATTGTTAAAAGCAAGGGATATCTTGGTTATATGCACTGCTGCGAGAACGATCGGGGTATCCCTGGGACAGGCCATGTCAACTGGGATGAGGTTTTTAAAGGTTTATCCGAGATCGGCTACGATGGATGGCTTGTTATCGAAAGTTTCTATGGCCCCATGAAGGAGATGCCCGTTGTCTCATCAATCTGGCGCAAGTTGGCGGATAATATTGATGATATTCCCCGACAGGGGTTGAAGTTTATCCGAGAGAAGATGAAAAAATATGGACTTTAAGCTAGATTCGGTAAACTCTTTCATATCCGTTTCAATGACATGGTAGATATCATCTGTTTGGGCGAGGTCTTGATAGATATGTTTTCCACGGAAGTAGGGGTGCCATTAGAAAAAGCTCCTGGCTTTTTGCCAGTTCCTGGCGGTGCACCGGCGAATGTTGCCATTGGACTAGCAAAACTCGGTGTAGGTTCGGCTCTCATAAGCAAAATTGGTGACGACCCCTTCGGGAAATTGTTGCGAAGTGTTATTTTGCAGAATCGAGTTGATATTTCTCAACTGAAAGTTGACAGAGAATCCCGAACCACGTTGGCCTTTATTTCGACTAGAGAAGACGGAGAAAGAGATTTCTGTTTTTACCGTAATCCGGGTGCAGATATGATGTTAAGTGCAGAGGAAATAAGCGAGGGTTTTATAAAAACTGCAAGGGTTTTCCATTATGGCTCCATCAGTATGATTTCTGATCCGAGTTACTCAGCTACCTTAAAAGCTCTTGAGTACGCCAAAAAATATGGGCTTGTAATTTCCTACGATCCAAATGTGCGATTATCTTTGTGGAAGAGCGAAAACCAGGTAAAACAAAGAATCATCGAAGGATTACATAATTCGGATTTGGTTAAATTGAATAATGACGAATTAAAATTTATTACCGGAATTAGTGATGTAAAACAAGGAAGCGATATTCTCCTGAAATACGGTCCTAAAATTGTAACTGTTACCCAAGGAGACAAAGGAAGTTTTTTCAATAATGGTAGAGACTGGAGCTTTATTGAAAGTTACAAAGTTCACACTGTTGATACAACAGGTTGCGGTGATAGTTTTACTTCGGAAATATTAGCAAAATTTATACAGAAAATTAAGCAGGGCAAAGATGTGTTTGATCTTGATCGCGAGGAAATGGAAAATATTTTAAGATTTGCTAATGCTGCAGGAGCATTAACGGCGACTAAAAGAGGAGTAATTCCTTCCCTGCCCACTCAAGAAGATCTGCGTATCTTTTTGAATGGATATGGCAAGATTAATTGAATTCAGAGTAAATTTATTAAAAGAGAGAGGGAGTATATTGAAACATTCAGCTGAACTTGTCAGAGAATTGGAGGAGATAGCCATCACTGTTCGCCAAGAAATTGTCAAAATGACAAGTAATGCTAAATCAGGCCACTTAGGAGGCTCGCTTTCCTGCGTAGACATTCTCGTAGCTTTGTATTTTCATCAACTCAACCACAACCCCCGAAATCCATCTTGGCCAGGTAGAGATAGATTTGTTTTAAGCAAAGGGCATGCTGCTCCAGCTCTTTACGGTACTTTAGCCCTCAGTGGATACTTTCCAAAAGAGGAGTTAAGCACTTTTCGGAATATAAATAGCAGGCTACAAGGCCACCCAGATAACAAGAAAACTCCCGGAGTTGAGATTTCTACAGGATCTCTAGGTCAGGGGCTTGCCGTCGCTGTGGGGATGGCATTAGGATTCAAACTGGCCGGCAAGAACAATCAAGTATACGCTTTGGTAGGGGATGGTGAGCTGGATGAGGGAGAGATCTGGGAGGCGGCAATGTTTGCCAGTCATTATAAGATAGTGAACATAACAGTTCTGGTGGATAGAAACCACGGTCAAAATGATGGAAGAACGGAGGAGGTAATGTCCATAGAGCCCTTAGCTGTAAAATGGTCAGCCTTTGATTGGAGTGTTTTAGAGGTTGACGGACATAACATAAAGAATATTCTGGATGTTTTAGACAGATCAATGGAAAATAGGAGTAAACCTATTGTCATAATTGCTGAAACAGTAAAAGGTAAAGGGATTTCTTTTGTGGAAGGCAATAACGACTACCATGCCAAACCTCTACCTAAAGAGCTGGTAGCTCAAGCCATAGCTGAGTTGGGAAAAAGATGAAAAATACTATAAACTCATCCCAATTAATGTCTACCAGAGATGCTTATGGGCAAGTTTTAGTTGAGATAGGGAAGGAACAAAAAAATATTGTTGTCCTCAATGCGGATCTTTCTCAATCCACGAGAACTTCATTATTTGCTGAAACTTTCCCGGAAAGATTCTTTAATGCTGGAATTGCCGAACAAAACATGATGGGAGTAGCAGCTGGTCTTGCTACTACTGGGTTTACATCTGTAGTGTCTACATTAGCCATATTTGCCGCTGGCAGAGCCTATGATCAGGTAAGAAATACAATCGTTCATTCAGGTCTTAATGTTAAGATTGTAGCTACTCATTCCGGGATTACTATGGGTAAAGATGGTTCTTCTCATCAATCAATAGAGGATATCGCTTTAATGAGAGTTATACCTGATATGACGGTCATTGTTCCAGCTGATG
>Ga0315541_1001937_pt1 | contig 18022 bp, 16 predicted proteins | sample SalMarSW160190MG_FD_203095 | JGI IMG/M metagenome (GOLD analysis project Ga0315541, IMG submission 203095) | Salt marsh sediment microbial communities from the Plum Island Ecosystem LTER, Massachusetts, United States - Salt Marsh Sediment SW1601-190 ...
AAAAACCGCAATGGGCAGGGGCGGATTTGAACCGCCGACACACGGATTTTCAGTCCGTTGCTCTACCAACTGAGCTACCTGCCCTTAATCCACCCGATATTAACAGGCCGCTATCAATACTGTCAAGGCCATCTGCGGCAAAAAATCAAACTTTCACACAAGATTTGACACCGTTACCACATTTGAGTATAATTATGACACCGACAAACAATTGAAATTTGGGGAAGAAATAGCGCTAATTCACGGAGACAGGATATGAAATCCAGCAGAATCAGCAGAGTTATACAGATATTAACAACATTGCAGGCCGGTAAAAGCTACGCCGCCGGCGACCTGTCAAAGATGTTCGGAACCAGCCGTCGAACAATCTTTCGTGATTTGAAAGAGCTGCAGGCCATCGGCGTGCCGTATCACTACGATGCCGGGACGGGCGGCTATTCCATCGAGCCGGATTTCTTCCTGCCGCCGGTGGATTTGAATCTGCAGGAGGCCCTGGGCCTGCTTATGCTTGCCCACAAGGCACGTAACCAGATACAGCTGCCTTTTAACAATTCCGCGCTCTTGGCCGCCCTGAAAATAGAAAACAACCTGCCCGCCAAAATCCGGCAATATTGCAACGCCGCGCTGAAAAATATCTCCACCAAGGCCGCCGCACAGGCGCCAATCCGCCAGGAAGGCGGACTCGATAAAACATTCGCAGAGCTTCAAAAAGCCGTCGTCCATAAAAACAAAGTCCTTATCCGCTATCATTCCCTCTTCGAGAACAAAATCCTCGATATCGAGCTGTGCCCTTATCATTTGCTCTATAACTACCGGGCGTGGTATGTGCTGGGCTATTCCGATGTCCACAAAAGTATCCGCTCCTTTAAGCTCAACCGCATTGAAGAATTGGAAGTTTCAGACAAACGCTTTCTCGGAGGAGATAAATTTGACCTGTATGAATACCTCGGAAGGGCCTGGTCTATGATACCGGAAGGCAGAATTTACAATATCAAGCTGCGCTTTCTGCCCAAAGTAGCTAATAATGTCGCCGAGGTCCAATGGCACAGCACACAGAAAGTTACCCATAATAGTGACGGCTCAGCTATTGTGGAATTCCGCGTTGACGGTATCGGCGAGATAAGCTGGTGGATACTCGGCTACGGCGACCAGGTCCAGGTGCTTGCGCCAAAGGCCCTTCGCAATAGAGTCCTTGAAATGGCTAAAAATATGATAAAGCTCAATGAGAAGCTTTGATATTTCCCCAGCCACCCTTAATTTCCTTGAAATATCCGCCGATTGTATGTAAAGTAAACACGGCTTCACAAGAAGCACTTGTACTCGATTTACAATATGCCAACGTAGCTCAACGGTAGAGCTCTGGTTTTGTAAACCAGGGGTTGTCGGTTCGAATCCGACCGTTGGCTTTTTGAGCATTTCACAGGTTGTGTCCTCATTCAACCGCAAATCCTACAAAAAGATTTCAGGCAGGATTCGAACCGCCAAAAGGTCTGGAAAAAGGATTTTTCCAGGCCGTCGGGGTGACAGGCCCCGTAATATCAGTTTTGCCAAGCCCTTCGGTTTGCTTCGCAAGAAGCAGAGAGGCAGGCAAAACAGCGGGGCCGCCAGAGGGGCAGAGCCCCTATGGAAATTTGCAGAGCAAATTTGGTTCGAGGCCGAAGGCCGGAATCCGACCGTTGGCTTTTTGAGCACTTCACAGGTTGCGTCCTCATTCAACTACAAATCTTACAAAAAGCTTTCAGGCAGGATTCGAACCGCCAAAAGGTCTGGAAAAAAGATTTTTCAACGATGGCGATTTTTGCCCGCCGTAGTCCTTTCAGACGAAGGAGGGTCGTCAAGGGTTAGGCCGAGAGGCCGAATTTCTGGATTTTTGGGTTTGTGGGGTCTTGAAAATGCGGGTAAAATGGAGGAAAGTTAACAGGAAAAAATGGATGGCAAATGACTATTCAAAACTGACGAAAAACGAGCTTCTAAAAGTAGTAGAAAAACTGGAGTCCCGCAAAAAATACGGCCTTATATGGGATGAAGAACGGACAAAAGAAAAATTTGAAAAGGACGCCGAAAATGCACTGCCAGTTTTAAAGGAAGTAAAGAGGAGAGAAATTAACACTGATTCCTCTAAGCCTTTCAATATTCTCATCGAGGGAGATAATTATCATGCTCTATCAGTCTTGAATTATACACATCAAGAAAAAATAGATTTAATATATATCGATCCTCCTTACAATACGGGTGGAACAAAAGAATGGAAGTTTAACGATAACTGGATAGATAAAAACGATACTTATCGCCATAGTAAATGGCTATCTTTTATCTCAAAAAGGTTGCGTCTCGCCAAATATCTTCTTGCCAATCACGGCGTTATTATTATTTCGATAGATGATAACGAATATGCTCAACTAAGATTATTATGTGATGATATTTTTGGAGAAAATCAATTTGTTGCTTCTTTGGTTTGGGAAAAAAAGAAAAAGGGGTCTCATCTGGATAAGTTTATTACAAATATTAAAGAGTATGTTCTTGTATACTGTAAAAATGAACTTTACTTTAAAGGATTAGTAGGAGAGATAACATATAAGAAAGAGACTTATCCATGCCTAAATCCGGGAAACGGATATACCCAAAGAGTGATTCCTAAAGGTACTTATTCGAATTATAAAGAGAAAGATTTTATACTCAAGAAAGGAGAGACTATTTCTGCAGGCAATATGAAGTTGGTTTTACATTCGGACTTAGTAATCCAAAAAAACAGATTAGCAAAAGATGTTATCATTGAGGCTGAATGGCGGTATGGCCAAGCAGGAATAGATGAATATGCAAAAAAAGATGAATTGTATTTAACAAGAGATTTATATTTAAGGCGTATTGTAAAGGAACCTCGAGAAAAGAAATTAAAGGATATTTTACCACGTGTCGAGAGAATTTACTTGGCAGATCTTAAAGACGAACTAATTGAAGAATATGACAATCCAAGTTTTGATCTATACAAAACAAATGAATTGAAGCGAAAAATTAATGCTATTGAAAATGATCTTGTTAATGATGAGGATTACAATAATTTGTATAAAGATGGTTGGGGTTCGAATGAAGATAGTGACAACGAATTAAGAGATTTTTTTGGTAAGAAAGTATTTGACTATCCAAAACCGAAAAAGTTAATACAAAAAATACTGGCCTCAACCAGAATTAAAAAAGGATTTGTCCTTGATTTTTTTGCTGGAACAGGAACTACTGCAGAGGCGGTTATGAGACTTAATAGTAAAGGATATAATTTAACTTATATTCTTTGCACAAACAACGAGGACAATAATGGTATCGGACTTAAAATTGCAACAGATATTTGTTATCCAAGAATTAAAAAAGTTATAGAAGGTTATCGTGATAGAAATGGTGTTCAAATAGCTGCTCTTGGTGGTAATCTTAAATATTTTAAAACTTCTTTTGTAAAACGAACTATCAGCAAAGACAGTTTGAAAATACGCATTACCAAGGAATGTACCGAAATGCTTTGTTTGCGTGAGAGCATCTTTGACGAAAAGAAAAAAACAAACGATTATCGTATTTTTGAGCAGAACGGTCGAGTAATGGCGGTATATTATTCTCTTGAGCGCAACGAATTAGAAACGCTTAAGAAAAATTTAGATAAAATGCAGGGAGAAAAAATCCTTTATTGTTTTACGCTTGACCCGCTGGGGTTAGATAAAAAAGATTTCCGGGGCTGGAAAGGCGTATCGTTAGAGCCCATTCCCCAAAAGATATTGGATGTTTACGAAAGCATTTATGAATATTGACTTAAAAGGGTATCAGGAAACAGCCGTTGAGCAGCTAATTAGTTCCGTAAAGAAGCTGTTGAGTAAAGACGGAACGAAAAAGGTTTGCGTATTTCAAGCTCCTACCGGAAGCGGCAAGACTCTGATGACAGCAAAATTCATTGAGGAAATTATCAAAGAATTGCCAGACGAGGATTTATGTTTTGTTTGGGTAACCATTGGCAAGGGCGAATTGCACCTGCAAAGTAAACATGCCTTAGAGAAGATTTATGCCGGAACTCCGAGAGTTTCGCTGGTTGAAGAAGAATTTACCGGCGGCCGTGAACGCATTGTGAAAAATGAAATTGTTGTTGTCAACTGGGAGAAATTACGGAGCAAAGACCGCGAGAGCAGTGAATGGAAAAACGTCTTAATGAAAGACGGCGAAAAGATAAATTTCCGTGATGTTCTCTCAAAGACCCGTGAACAGAGAAAAATCATCCTCATTATCGATGAAAGCCATATTGGAGCGACCGCCGAACGGACAAACGAACTTCGTGACGAAATTGATGCCGATGTAATTTTAGAGATGAGCGCTACGCCAAAAATAAAACCGGATTTACAAGACCTTGCGCGAGGTTTTGAGTTCGTTCGCGTTGACCCTAAAGATGTTATCGAGGCAGGCATTATCAAGAAAGAGCTAATTATCAATGAAAAGATAGACAAAATTGCTAAAGACGAAAGCGATTCGCAGGAAGTCGTTTTGGAGTCAGCATATCAAAAACGGTTAGAGCTTAAGAAGCATTTTAAGGCCGAAGGTTCAAATATAAATCCCTTAGTTCTTATTCAGATACCTACTGCTGAGGCCGGTAGAGACAAAATTGAAGCTATAAAAGAATTTCTTGGTCGTAAAAATATCACAGAGAAGAATAGAAAACTTGCTATTTGGCTTGCCGAACAGAAATCGGAAACACTCGATTGGGTAGCTGAACCGGACAATGAGATTGAATTTCTGATATTTAAACAGGCAATCGATACCGGCTGGGATTGCCCGCGAGCTCATATATTGGTTAAGTTTAGGGAGTCGCACAGCGAAACATTCGAGATTCAGACTGTAGGCAGAATATTGCGAATGCCGGAGTTGAAGCACTATCCCGCTGAGTCGTTAAATACAGGATACATCTATACCAATGTTCAAAGCATCATTGTCAAAAAAGAAGAATACAATCCAAACATTATCAAACATCTGAAAGCTGTTCGTAAGGACTGCTATAAAGAGATAAAACTTCCGTCATATTACAGGTCAAGAGTTGACTATGGCGATATCACATTGAGCTTTGACCCTGTATTTGAAAAAATCGCCTGTAAGGAGTTCGGCATAACAAAACGGGAGTTCTTTGACCAGAACAAAAAGCTGCTTGAGAAAAAAGATATTATTGTTGATTTGAAAAAATATCAGCAGGAGATTATCCGGAACGCAAAGATTGAAGGTGAATCATTTGACCAATTAGAAGGTAAAATCGACTCGGAACAAACCGCCCGCCTTAATATCGCAGGGAATGATTTGCAGGCATTGTTTGAGCAGATTATCAAGGATAACCTCGGCTCTTTCAGGAATATAAAAAGGTCGGTGCCTAAAGTTAAAACGACTATTTATGTTTGGTTTCAAAAGTATATTGGCTCTAAAGACTGGGATGAAGAAGCAATGATGGTTCAAAAAATCTTTGTTCATAATGGCAACAGGCCAACCTTTGAGCGTATTTTGGCTAAAGCCGTCGAAGAATACAAACCTATCCGTGAGCAGGAAATTGCCAAGCGTGGTGAAGAAAATGAGCAATTTTATGATTTCGATGTGCCTGAAGAAAGTTTTTATAATCAACATACCGATGAAGTCGTAAAGGCGAAAAATTATGTTTATGAGCCGTGTTATTTGAATGTTGATCGCACCAATCCTGAATGTGAATTTGAAAAGTTTTTAGAAGACAGGACAAATAGCAAAAATGTCGTATGGTGGTGGAAAAACGGCGAGAATAAAAATGATTATTTCGGCATTAGATATGAATATCCCAAAGGTATTATTCATACTTTCTACCCCGACTACTTAGTCCAGATTGTTGATGGCAGAATAGGTATTTTTGAAACGAAAGACCAGCGGGATCAAGACGGCAATAGTTTCACAAAAGCCAAAGCCGAAATGCTGCAAGTTTATATCAAAGAGCGAAACAAGAAAGGCAAGAAACTTTTTGGCGGGATTGTCATTCAGGTCAACGCCATATGGCGAATTAATCAAAAAGCGGTTTATAACTGGGATAAATGTTTATGTAAAGAATGGAGCGATTGGGACGATTTGAAGATATAAGAGGAAAGCGATAAAACGGAAAATAAGTTAAAGGGGAGTAAATAAAAGGCGGGTCAGTGCCCCATCAAACTCAATCGCAGTTAAAACAAACCGGAAAGGCCCGATTTTGACGAAAATATTCACAAAACATATTATCGAAGAGTAGGAAATTTGGCTCTTTTAGATACAAAAATGAATAGCGACGTTAAAAGTGGAAACTTTTCTTCCAAGAAAAATATATACAATCGATCTGAAATAGTAATAACAAAAAAATTATCCGAACTTAACACATGGGATCAGCAGGAAATCGAAAAGAGACAAAAGGAATTTGCTGGACAAGCTATCAAGATATGGGGGATTAACATAAGATGAAAAACTATATAAACAAAATCATTCAAGGTGATTGCTTGACACTGTTTCAGGATATCCCTGACAACAGCATAGATGTCACATTTGCTGACCCCCCGTTCAATTTAGGCAAGAAGTATAGTTCTTATAGAGACAACATCAAGATGGAAGAATACCTTGGATGGTGCCAAAAGTGGATTTCTGAAATGGTTCGTGTGACCAAACCAACAGGATCAATTTTTGTTCATAACGTGCCCCAATGGTTAACATATTACGCCCACTTTCTTAATCATCTTGCGGATTTCAAGCACTGGATATCGTGGGACGCACCGACGGCACCTATGGGCAAGTCACTCCAACCAGCCCACTATGGAATTCTTTACTATGCAAAAGACGCGAAACAAAACAAGTTCTATGAGATTAGGTACCCACACAAACGATGCCGTAAGTGCGGATATCTAATGAAAGACTACGGCGGTAAAAAAGATGGCTTACATCCATTTGGCCCGCTTGTATCAGACGTATGGACAGATATTCACCGGATAAAGCATGACAAATATCGAGACAAGCATCCTTGCCAACTCCCTGTACATTTGCTTGAACGTATTATCCTGATGTCAACCGATGAAAATGATATTATTCTTGATCCGTTTACAGGGACAGGAACTACCGCGATTGCAGCAAAACGTCTTGGCCGCAGGTACGCTGGATTCGATGTTGATGCGAGCTATGTTGACACAGCATCAGCCAAACTCGCTATGGAAACATCGAATTCAAAAATCGGCATAGTATGGGTTAGCTTTTTCTCAAACGAGGTAATTACCATCCGGCACAACGATTGGGATGCTCTGACACAATTCTACAAAATCCCATCGCCGACAAGCAAGATTGACCATATGAAAATCGAACCGAGTGATAATGGTGGGCTTGTTCGAACATGTGTGTGCTCTAATGTGAACGCACTGAGGAAAGAGCCGAACGAAGTCCAAGAACGGTTGCTTTTTTCCACGAAGTAGTTGGGGGAACTTTTTCAAGTAATGTTTAATTGAATGGATAGCTTGTCTATTTTGGATGCCGACTTCCACTGATAAATTCTATCCCGATTTCGTAGTGCGGTTAAAAGACGGTCGTATTCTTGTTGTCGAATATAAGGGTGCAGATAGATGGAGTGACGACGATTCAAAAGAAAAACGCCTTATTGGTGAAGTGTGGGAAAAGCGAAGCAATGGGAGATGTTTGTTTATAATGCCAAAAGGCAAAAATTTTAATGCGATAAAACGGAAAATAAGTTAAAGGGGAGTAAATAAAAGGCGGGTCAGTGCCCCATCAAACTCAATCGCAGTTAAAACAAACCGGAAAGGCCCGACAAGTCAGAATACTATTGCTGCATAGCCGACACTTTCGGTGCTTGTATTGCCCATTTTACGGCTCATTACCTCATTACTGTTTGTATGTGCAAGTAAAAGGCCGGACGTCTTGCCGAGCTTTTTTGCTGCCGCCACCGTCGCCGCCGCCGCTCCGGCGCCACAGGCATTATAATTCTCAGCAGCGCTTGTAAGTATTCCCTGCGCCTCAAGCTTCAGAGCCAAATCAATAAAATCCTTATCGTTGACACTATGGGCCCAATGCAACGCCTCTTTACCCCTTCCCATTGGCGTAAAGCCGTAACGCGGGCCGTAATGAGTCAAATCGGTCGAGCCGATGCAAACAATCTTCTTTTGCCTCTCTCTGCTGATAAAATCACCTATAATCTCGCCCAATGCAATTGCCTGCTCCGCCGGCGGAGTCAGAACAGGCAGTATCTTTGCCCCAGGGAACAGATACTGTATAAACGGCACCTGAACTTCGAGGCTGTGTTCCGAATTGTGGGCATCCGAATCTCCAACTGCTGCACCGCTTTCCAATACGGCAGTTGCCAGCTCCTCATCAATGGCGGCTTCTCCAAGCGGCGTCATCCAGCTTCCCGTATCATAAACCGCTGGCATATTACCAAAGTAGCCGTGTGTTGCTCCGAACAACACAAAAGTATTGACCTTCTCGTGCTGCTGCTTTATGGATGAGAAGACCATCGCCGCCAGACTGCCGCTGAAAACCCAGCCGGCGTGAGGAACGATGCCGGCCACTATCGTCTCGGGCAGAGCATCGCTTATAGTCTGCTCTTCAAGGCACTGGTTTATCTCACCCACACAGGCATCGTGCTGGGCCGGATAAAACTGGCCTGCTACAATCGGTCTTCTTGTCTGCATCTTTTCCACCTCACACTTGCAATTCAGTCGGCCGGTGCTTATTATATCTCACAGTTTGAATTTCCAATATATTGTAACCTGAAAGGTGAAAAAAACAAATGTTATCCGAAAAAAAAACTTCTGTAGCGGTAGTAATGGGCTCGGACAGTGATATGAGCGTAATGCAGGGCTGCATCGAGCAGCTTCGTTACTTTGGGATAGAGCCGCTGGTCAGGATACTCTCAGCCCACAGGACGCCGCAGCTCACCGCCGAATTTGCTCAAAACGCTGCGAAAAACGGGCTTAAGGTCATTATCGCCGCTGCTGGAATGGCCGCCCATTTGGCCGGCGCCATTGCAGCGAATACAACGCTACCAGTTATTGGGGTGCCGCTGATTTCAAGCTCCGGCCTGGAGGGAATTGACGCCCTTTTAAGCACGCTCCAGATGCCGCCCGGCGTGCCGGTGGCAACGACGGCAATCGGCCCAGCCGGCGCCAAAAACGCCGCTATCTTAGCTGTGCAAATCCTCGCCCTATCCGATGAAAGCTTACGCAACAAACTTGCAGAATTCAAAAAACACCAGGGGGAAAAAATACTCGATAAAGATTCTGCCTTGCAGTAAGATTTAGCCGCTTTTTCAAAATTAGCTATATGAAGAAACGATTATTCTACGTATGGTTTTTGCCGCTGCTATGGATTGCTTTCTCTATAATGTCTTTTTTTTACTCCGGAGATGAGCACGGCTGCTTCGCAATTGGGGCAACCGCCGGGACGTGGATTCGTTTCCTGCACCAGTTTGACACACTCGGACAAGCACTTTTCCCGGTTTTAATAACAGGGGGTATTATTCTCGGGCTTACAGGCATCATAATGGATTGGCTGGGCGTCAAGAAAAAGTTATGGCTGTCTCTTTTTGTTCTGTTTCTCGTTGTCTTTTTTGTCCTTGCAGTAAGTCAATTTGAATCGTATGAGCATATTCGCAGCAAACACAGGTCTATCTTGGCAATAGTTTTTTGTGTCTGCAATTTAAGTATTTACGCTGCGATTATATTTTCTTTGATTATAAACGCCCTGAAAGGATTGTGGAAACTAATCAAAACAAAACCCGCCAGTCCCCGAATGTCTTAAGCGGGGATCCACACTCGAATTCTAATCGCGGAGCAAATTTCATCAGGTTTTGGCTTGCGGGGAATTATCTTTTTTGACAATATGAGTTGAATAGTTTATACTAAGATGCTGATTTAGCATTATTGCGGGGTCATAATGAAAAACAATAGACTAAGATTCGGGCTAGCCTTAATCATTATCTCATATGGAGGTTTTCTGACATACTTTTGCATAGCCAAGCCGGGCGAACCAAATAATACAGTAATAGAGCAAAAAGAAGATGCTATTGTAGAAGATACGCCGGTATCGGGCGAGGTGAATCCCACCGGATCAAAGACAGGTACGGCAAAAACGGTTGGTCCTGAAGTTTATTTGTGTGAAATAACAGCTTTTTACGAACGTGTAATAACAATTTTGTTTGGCACGATTGGTATTTTATTAGTGCTTAGTTTTGGGTATGTACATCTTACATCTAAGAAGCAAGCAGAAGATATGGCAAGTGAGGCATTAGAAACAAAATCATTCAACATTATTTTGAAAAATATGGTAGTTAAAGGCGCGGATGAATTTGTCGAAATGTATTCTGGAATACCTGAATTGGAAAAAAGAATAGAATTTCTTGAAGAACAAGCTAACAAACAAAGTTATGAACTTAGTGATGAAGATTTAGGCGAGGTAAGTGATGGCAATAATTAGAAGAATACGTTTTACGCCATCCGGCGATATAGATCCTAATGATATTGCGTTAATTGATACGCCGGAAAAATTATTGAAGTTTGCAGAAGATAAGGAATTGAATCCTATTCCTTTAGATGTGAAGGGTGTCGCTGAGAAGCTTGGCATTCGTGTAGAATATGTATCCCTAGATGACGATCTTTCCGGCATCCTTTACAAAGACAAAGAAAATAATTCTTGGGTTTTACACGTTAACAAAGAACATCACCCGAACCGACAAAGATATACGATTGCTCATGAATTGGGGCATTTTTGCCTTCACAGGCACCTTAAACAACGTTTTGAAGATAAGATTTTTTTCAGGGGTGGCGAACCTGACAAACCAGAATGGCAGGCCAACGAGTTTGCAAGTGCAATACTGATGCCTGAAAATAAGTTTAGAGAAAAGGTCCGGTCTGGGGTAAGTCAAGTCGAAAAGTTAGCGAAAGAATTTAAAGTCTCTACGCTGGCCTTAAGGATAAGAGCTAAAAACCTTGGAATATCAGGGCATGGATTATGAGCAATATCATTTATGTGCCTATAATTAAAACCAGTGATGCGGAAATCAGGGGGCTTGAAAATCTCAGCGATGATGTGAAAAACAGAATAACTCCTTTGTTCGAGTTGACCAGATCAAGAACATCAAAAAAAGTAAAGCAGGGAGATATAATCCGTCGTCTTAACCGGTTGGAAGAAGCATACGGCACCAGACAATTTATTTTAGATTTAACTGCCGATCCTGATTCGAGAAATAAGCAAATAGAGGATTTGCAGAATAATGTTAAAGGATATAAAAACTGGATTAAGTTTCTGGTTTCGCTCAAGGAAGAGTTTACTGAAACAATACCAGTTATACAGATTTCAGATATAGGTGTTGATAATGCCAAAGATTTTTATGAAAGGATTCAAAAACAAGTCGCATCCTTGGACAAAAACTTTGACAATATCGTTTATCGTTTTCCGTTAGAGTATGAGGATTTCAAAGGGGACCTTGATTTTGTTTGTCAGGCAATAACCAGCAATAAAATTATCTGTATCATAGATGCAGGATTTATTACACAAGAGAAATCGAGTATTTATTCCACAAAAGCTATAGATGTTATTAAAGAACTGGAGGATTTTTCTTTAGGAAAGACCGCTTTAGCAGCAACCTCAGTTCACAGAAATCCAGCTGAATTCGGCGGAGAGGAGTACGGTGAATTTCAGCTTGAAGAATGTTTATTTTATGAAAAAGTGAATTCGAAAGTGCAATCGGAGTTGATTTATGGGGATTATGCAACAATAAATCCAATAAGAAGTCAGCAAGCTGGCGGACGGGGATGGGTCCCCAGAATTGATATGCCAACAGAAAATATCATTTTTTATTATCGGTCAAGGAAAAGCCAGCGCGAAGCAAGCTATGCAGAAGCTTATACGAGAGTTGCCAGACTGATGATTAAAGATCGGAGATATAGGGAAGTAAAGGATAAGATCGATAATTGCTGGGGGATTGAGCAGATAGAGTCGGCGGCACAAGGCTATCCACAGGGCCTGTCGCCTTCTTTCTGGATTTCAGTAAGAATGAATATTCATATTACTCTTAGAAGAACCCTTCTAATATAATTCATCAATCCGACCACAGAGGCCTTTTAATTCATCCGATATGATATTTCCACCAGTATCATTCATAAAGAGTCTAAAAAGCTCATCATAACGGCTCTTTAGATAAGAGTAGGCAGCCTCGCGAATCTTTTTTGTGCTTAGTTTCTTGGTGATTAGAATTCTTATCTCATCTGTTGAAAAATTGTTGTTATTTTTTACCTTTAATAAACTGTTCAATTCATTTTTGTTTAAAAACATCAACAGTGAATATTTATCCAGTCTTTTTCGCTGTTTGGCAAGCCTTCTAATTTTAAAGGTCTTCCCGTCAAATAAAATCAATCCCGTATAAGGTTTGATGATTTTTTTAATCTCATTGAGATGTTTCAGAGTTATTATAACAGATACCTTATCAAAAGTCTTATGATAATCATCTAATTGTCCTTCGAGTTTTCTCGGATCATCAAGAAACCCCTTGATCTCTAATGCATGAAAGTTTTGTGAAAGGATGAGTAGATCGGCACTTCTTCTATTTGTAGAAAAAAGAACTTCGGCGCCAATAGCATCTCGTGAAGGATCAAAGGACAGGTTGCCATCAAGAAGCCATCTTATAACTCTTGTTTTTATGTATTCAGCATCACTCATTATATATCACTTAATAGATTTGATTATTATGATACCTCAAAAAACGAAGGACAGGTAGGAAATACCACACTAAAACGCTAAAAACTGTGTTTTTGGGACAAAATCCCCGATTTTGAACTTCAGAGTCAATTTTTTTATTAAAAATGTTAGATTTTTATCCTTCGACAAGCTCAGGATCTGTAATCCCATAATGACTAAACACTTATGGTTAAATCCATAAAAGGGAAAATTTTAATAAAAATGTTAAATAATTATTGAACAAATAGGTGGGGTTTGGTATAATAATAACCAGCCTTTGCTAGAGGCAACGGCGAGGCAAGCAATGTGCTCAGGTAGCACACGAAAGCGGAGCCCCCTACTTCGCCCAACACCGGGCTTCGCAGGGCAAGCCGCCCAAGAAAAGAGCTAGAAAGCCAAGTCATTCGTATCAGCAGATACAAGCCAAAAGATAGAATAAAAACTCTAAATCCTAAATCCTAAACAATGTTATAAATTCTAATGTTCAAATTTTTAAAACCCTCCGTTTCGGTCATTTGAATTTTGGTCATTTGGATTTGTTTAGAAATTAGTGCTTAGAGATTCCCACGATTTTCATTTGTGGCCTTGGAGGCATGGTGCGAGCGGTTCAAATAAAGTTTTTCCTGCCGGAGTGCTTTTTTCGGCTGCGTATATGGCTACTATTGCGTTATCGCAAGCTGCACTACGGCTATTCGTTTCGGCGGATACCTCTTACGCAGGGGAAATTTGCCCTCGTTGACCCGGAAGATTATGAAGGGCTTTCGAAATATAATTGGTATGCAGTGCGAAGCCCAAGGGGATTCTACGCCGTGCGGACTGTTATAACAAAGAAGGGACGAAGTGTGCGAAAAACAGTCGGTATGCACCGGGTAATACTAAAAGCTCCGCAAGGCAAACTCATCGACCATATAAATCATAACGGCCTGGATAATCGAAAGTGTAATCTGCGAATCTGCACTATTCAGCAGAACGTCTGGAATATGCGCAAGCAAAGGGGCAATTGCGCCTCGCAATACAAAGGCGTTACATTACGCAAAGACATCGGCAAGTGGCAGGCAAGAATTATCTGCAACGGAAAGTCATTCTCAATTGGTTATTTTGGCGATGAAAAGGCCGCAGCGGCGGCCTACGATAAGAAGGCAAAAGAACTATTCAGAGAATTTGCAGCATTAAATCTAAAATAAAGAATGTTGAATTTCGTTTTTGTTTAGAATTTAGAGTTTAGGATTTTTTCTTATCTTCCCTCGTCCATCTTTTGTTTTCGTGGCCTGGTGATAACGGATAATAAAGTAGCTAATACTACCAGTACCGCCGTAGCCGGTTTACCCACCGAAGCCGCATACTGCCTGCGACCTATCTGGCTACGGCTTGGTGCTTCCCACTACAGATCGTGCCTTCGCCGAGACGAGTCGTTTTTTGCGGTGTAAGGTAAGGATAGTTGCGCCGAAAGCCATCATAAGGGCGCAGGTGGGTTCGGGAGTTTCGGTGAAGATAAGTTCGAGCTCGTCCAACGTGCCGGTATCAGCCGGCCACATATCGTAAATCTGCAAAACCCACGTGCCGTAAGCATCCTGCCCGTCATAAATTCCCAATAAATTACCTTCTTCAGGCCTGAATGAGCCCGTAAAGGGCGCATCTCCATCTTCGATTGGGAGCTCGGCTTCATCGTCAAAAATGGTGCCTGTATAATTTTCGCCCTCGAAAATCTCGTTGAATTCATACTTATTCAGGCACACTCTTGTCCCTTCCGGGCCCTGCAAAATGAGCTGCAGGTCAAACACACGTGTGTGAGTAATGCTAATTTTAACATTGAGGTCTGCGATAATAAAATGGTCAGGTATTATGACGGCTGCCTCGGTCAATGCAGAACCGGGGCCTATAGGGTCGTTAAGCGGCAAATCAAAATCGCCTCCATAAATACGAACCGGGCCAGCAAAAACACTATTACCATACATCCCGGTTACGATAATAAGAATTGTTACAATCCGTTGTATCAACCTGTGAGCGTCCATACCCTACAAATCCGTAAGTTTTATCCGTAACCTTGATGCAGAGGATTTCTAATAGATAAAATAAATCCTCCTGAAGCATCGGGGATTATAATCTTATCGGACGCTTTTGCAAGGAAAAAATCAAATATTATTGATAAAAGAAGAGCAAAATAGTCACGAAATGAATGTGAGTGTCCCAACCCACAGGCCGCACAATGACTTACGCATCATTTTACTTCAAGAATTGAGTTGAAATCGCCAAACGGGTTCACATCCGTCAGCTCGTTATAAGGGTCCTGCTGCCATTGTCCGTCAACCACCAGCCGGTAGCGGTATTTCCCGCGAGGCAGCTTTATCTTCGTCTGCCACACGCCGCTTTCGCCGACTTTCTGCATAGGTGTCTTTGCCGGCTGCCAGTTATTGAAGTCCCCTGCAACCTGCACACTGCCAGCACGAGGATACAGCGTTACAAAAACAATCGCATCTTTTAACTGGTTGACGCCGTAATAGTCAGATAGCTTGGCCTCAGTGCTCATTTCGGAAGCTTCTCTGTCACTATCGTCCGATGCTAATTCCATAACGGGCTCAGCTATCTTCTCTTGTCCGAAACTGGGCCTCCCCTCTTTTTGGGCGTGAAGTGTTCTTACAGGAATTTTTGCCGTCTTCAGCAGTTCGTCAGCGGTAGCGCTAATCGTCTCGAGCTGGCTCGCCAGAGAATTTACCATTTGACGGCGCTGCTGTTTAACCTCCGTGCTGATAACCTCCCCTGCGAGGGCCTGAAAATCCTTCTGCCCCCTGCTGGTGGAATCATACTCGTTGATAGGTTGACCAAAACTGGAGGCCTCTTTAATCTTGGTATTAAAATTGATGACCGTTTTGAACATTTTGTCTGCGAAGTGGGACCGCAATTCCCCCAGAATTTCCCTGGCCAACTTGGTCCTTATATCATACATACTGGCCAAAACCCTGACGTTCACCTGCTGCTCGCATCGTTCACACAGCACACTCAGTGTTTCAAGCTGCTTGCTGAGTCCGTGCAGTGCAAAGTAACCGGTCTCAACAGGAACAATAACGTCGGTTGCCGCTCTTAACGCATTGAAGGTCAACAGCCCAACGGCCGGCGGACAATCGATTACTGCATAGTCATAATCGTCCTCGACCTCGCTGAGCACTTTTTGCAGGCAACCTTCACGCTCGATAATGCCAGCCATTTGCTGCTCAAATGCAGACAGGTCGATGCTGGCAGGCGCCAGCTCCAATCTATCGCTAATCTGCCATAATATTTCCGTCAGCTTTATCGGCTCGTTCCTGCTTCTGCTTATCAGCACATCATAGATGCTCTGCTCAATCTGCTCCTCAGGCACGGCAAGTCCGACTGCGCAATGCGACTGTGGATCCATATCGACCAGAAGGACTCTCTTGCCAGTAGAAGCAAGTGTGCTTGTAATATTTATCGATACCGTTGTCTTGCCGCAACCGCCTTTTTGATTAACAACCGCTATTGTTCTCATTGTTTCTCTCCGGCCCCGGGTCCCCATTTGAAATAATCAACAGGATGGTCAACCCTTAAGTACAGCCCCGAAAAAACCCCTTTTCACTACAGAAAACGCCCTTTTAGCACAAGATAAAAACCTCTATTTCAATACTAAAATGCCACTGCTAAACGCCCATTACTACTATTCGGCAAGGAAATCAAAAAAACTTTATCTTTTTATGGGACGAGCCGATAAAAAATCAAAATAACAGTATTAACACAAGGAGTTTAGGTATACCCTGCATAGCTTATATAAAACACAAAAACACTAAAAAAACAGGCAAAAAACAAACGGCTTCCATTTTATAATCGTTGTAAAATGGAAGCCGCTGTCGCCAACCAGCATAAACTTTTTACTCATTTTCTTTGGGTTAAAGAACCACGCGGTTTTTCGCCATTATCCCTTGACCTTTATCTTCACGGTCTTTGCCTTCTCGGCTTTGGGCAGCGTTATGGACAACACACCATCTTTGCATACAGCATCTATCTTGTCCGGCTCGACATCGGTTGGCAGGTTCAGCTCTCGCCTAAAGCTGCCATAGGTGCTCTCCATATAGTAGTATCCTTTTTCCTTTTTCTCCTCAGAGGCCTTCTTTTCCCCGCTGATTGTCAACGTGTTGCCGTGCACGGATATATCGATGTCATCAGCTTTACAGCCCGGGACCTCTGCTTTTACAAGGATGGCATTTTCTTCCTCGGCGACGTCGATTGCCGGCCAGGCCTTGTATCCGAAGAACGGCCTGTCCAGCCCCCTGAAGAAGCTGTCAAACAAATCGTCCATTTCGTTATGAAGTCTTACCAAATCGCCTCTTGGTCTTCTGTTAAAAGGTACCAGTGCCATAGTAAAACCTCCTTTCTGTTATTCTTAAAACATTCACTTTTTCTATCTTTTCTCTAATAGATTTATTCGCAAAAACCGTGCCAAATCGCCAACAGGCAAAAATATGCCTAAAATCATCGAAAAGCGCCACTTTCCGCTTTAATATTTGCCAAATCAGCTGTCAAATTGGCAGCGCTGCTACCGAGAACCGCACCAACAGCACACCACTAAATCCTAAAACCTGCCGCCTTAAAGGAACAATCTGCAAAATCCTCTGTAACCCTGCTTTGGAAAGATGTGCCTGATATTGTGTTTGAAATTACGGCATCGCTGTAGTAAACTGATTTTGAACCAGATTTTTCTATAAATCGGAGCGTAAACAAAATGTCTGAAAACAAAAATGTTTTAGAATTAGAATCCCTGCGGGACGAAATACAAAATTCCGTAAAGGTCTTTGCGGAAAAACTCATCGCCGATATACCCGACAACCTGCAGAGCATCACGCTCATAGGCAGCAGTCTGACGGAGGATTTCAGGCCCGGCAAAAGTGACATTAATTCCGTCCTTGTGCTTGGTGAGCGAACCCTGGACTCACTCAACATCCTCGCCAATCTGGCCAGGCCGATGAGCAAGAGAAAAATATCGGCTCCTCTGTTAATGACATCCTCCTATATTGAACGGTCCCTCGATATCTTCGGTATTGAGTTCCTTGATTTTCAATTGATACACAAAACGATTTTTGGAAACGACCCCTTTGCATCACTCAGCTTTGGCAAAAAGGACGTCCGGCTCCAATGCGAACGAGAGCTGAAAGCTATGCTCATCAGATTAAGACAGGGATACATCGCCTCGGCGGCCAATAAAAAGATTGTCCGCGACATCCTTATCTCCACTTCAAAACAGCTCGTTCCGCTGCTGCGAGCGATGTTGTGGCTGAAAGACGTCAGCCGACCC
>Ga0315541_1001939_pt1 | contig 18014 bp, 16 predicted proteins | sample SalMarSW160190MG_FD_203095 | JGI IMG/M metagenome (GOLD analysis project Ga0315541, IMG submission 203095) | Salt marsh sediment microbial communities from the Plum Island Ecosystem LTER, Massachusetts, United States - Salt Marsh Sediment SW1601-190 ...
CTACGGACCCATGAATGTAATGAAGATACGACAGCCTGAGAGATATGTCACCCCGAGCGGCAATTACCGAAACCTTCCATTTTTTAAAACCGAACGATTTATGTTATGTAGTATCTCTTCTCCAACTCAGCCGAGGGGCAACTGAGCTACGGACCCATAAATATGTGAACCTGCAACAGCCGCAAAGCCATGTCACCCCGAGCGGCAATTATCTCTCGCCTTCAAACATTTGAGAACGTACGATAGCCTATGCCTTCCATATCTTCGCCAGATCGAGTCGAGGGGCAACTGCCTGCCCACCGAAGCCCGGCTTCACCCAAAGCTTTGGTGAAGGGTGAAGGGCGAAGGTGGGAGCTACGGACCCTCTATATGATTTCTACGAAGACTATAGGATTTGGCAATAATCTTCAAGGCTTTGATGAAATGTTGAGGCCGGGCTACGGGCAAAGGGCAACACGTCTCTATTATGAAACTTCCTGTCATAAAGTGAGTACCCTCTCAAGAGGTATCCCATTGCCCGATGCCCGCTCCAGCCCGTTGCCCATTACCCGTATTTCAGCCATAATCCCCGCATGACTTCCTCATGGACGGTTACTGAAGAGGATCACAAAAAACGACTCGATGTATTCCTGAGTGAAAACGTTGAGGGTTTAACGCGTTCACAGGCAAAAAAACGCGTAGAGGAAGGTGCGTTTCTCGTAAACAACAAATCCGTATCCGGCCACCACTTCCTCAAAGCCGGCAACATCATCACGCAGGAAGATAAAGCCGATAGCCAAATGCCGACAGCCAAATGCCGATCCGCAGAAGATCGGACCATCTCCATCGCGGCCAAAGACCTGAACATCATCGAAGAGACGAAAGACTGGCTCGTCATCTACAAGCCCTGCGGTGTGCTCATGCATCCGGATCACGGACATCCGAAAGGAACGCTGATCGATGCGGTGATCGAATACGCGCCCGGCGTTGCCAAAATTGGAGAAGATCCGATGCGCCCCGGTATTATGAGCCGATTGGACAAGGACGTGAGCGGCCTCGTGGTCATCGCAAAGACGCAGGACGCGTTTGATGATCTGAAGAAACAGTTCGCGGATCACTCGGTGAAAAAGGAATACGTCGCTCTCGTTTTCGGTGAAGTGGAAGATGATGAAGGCGACATCCGGTTCCGCATCGGACGATCGAGCACCAAGGCGCGCATGGCCGCCCTTCCGGAAAACTCCGAGGATGGCCAAGCTGCGTGGACGCACTATGAGGTGACGGAGCGGTTCAAGGGCGCGACGCTCCTGAAGCTTCAGATTCTTACCGGACGCACGCACCAGATCCGCGCACACCTCATGGCGCTTCAGCATCCGATCGTCGGCGACGCCCTGTACAAGCCGAAAAGCGTCACACGGAAGATCGCATCTCCCCGCCTGTGCCTCCAAAGCGTGGCGCTTGAATTCAACGATCCGAAGACCGGAGAACGCCGGGTCTACGCCATTGACCGCGACAAGGAATTCGACCGGGTCATTAAAACACTCGCATCGTAATATGTATGTTGGATGAAATGTTCAAGTAAGTTATAATGCAATGAGGTTCCTAAGGAGGGAACGATGGCAACGAAAAAACAAAAATCAACAGCAAGAAAATCAAGAGCACGATCGAAGGCACGCGCCGCACAACGAAGGAATCCGGGCAACTACAAGGCCATACCTGCCTTAGCCGCCTATAACGCATATCTCAAACATCTTCGCAGAGCAGAAGGGACCAGCGTATCCTGACAGGCCCCCTGCGTCTCCGCCTCACCCAGCACCCGCCCCTTCTCCGGCGGGTGCGCCTCTATCGCTTCAAAGCGGACTAAAGACATACAACCGTGAATTTGTTACCGTATCCGCCTATGATCATCTCTATCTCCGGAACGCCCGGATCCGGAAAAACCTCCGTGGCCAAGTACATCGCGAACGAACTTGGCATGAAGTTCTATTCCATCGGCGAGCTTCGCGGAAAGATGGCTACGGAACGAGGCATGACGCTTGATGAATTCAACAAGCTCGGCGAATCCGAACGCTTTACGGATGAAGAAGCGGATGCCTACCAAAAACAGCTTGGAGAGCATGAGGATAACTTCGTGATCGAAGGGCGCTTGTGCTGGCACTTCATTCCCCACTCATTCAAAATTTTTCTCACGTGCGACCTCGACGAAGCGGCGCGGAGGGTTTTTAAAGCGAGGAGAGATCCGGGTGAAGGGAGGGATGATGAACGCATGTACGAAAGCGCGGAGGATACGAAGGCGCAAATCAAAGAACGCATGGCATCGGATACCAAGCGGTACGGACAGTACTACGGCCTGGATTATCAAAATCCCGATAACTACGATCTCGTAATTGATACCACGAACCTCGAGAGCATGGAGGCCACGGCGAAACGCATTTTGGATGAGCTGAAACAGCGAAACCTCGCATAGCGGGCAACGGGTCTCTTTTTGAAATTCTTTGCCATAAAGAGAGTACCTCCTCAGGAAGCGTCCCGATGTCCCTGGCCGATGCCCGTTGCACGTCCATCCCCTTGACGAATCCGCCTGCTTTCGCTATGATCCTGCCACTTATGTAGATCCATATGGCGCAATCTCAGACACACGAAATTATCAAGCCAGAGCAGGTGCAAACCGGCATGCATATTCGCGTTCACCAGCGAATCAAGGAGCAGAGCATCAAGGGCATGAAAGAACGCATCCAGGTGTTCGAAGGCCTGGTCTTAACCGTGCGCGGCAAGGGCCCGCATAAGACCATGACCGTTCGCAAGATCAGCAAAGGGTTCGGCGTGGAGAAAATCTTCCCGCTCGAACTCCCGACCATCGAAAAGATTGAGCTCGTAAAACAATTCAAGGTTCGCCGCAAACATATCGGATTCCTCAGAGACGTAAAGAAGCGTCTCAAAGAAACGAGTGCCAAGCTACGCGCCGTTAAAGCGGAACCGGTTCCGGAGGAAGGAGAGAAGGAGGAATTGAACGAAACGGAAGTCCTGCCCGAGGAACCACCGGAGGAGAAAACATCCGAAGAAGCGCCTGTAGAGGCGCAACGCGTTGCGCCCAATCAGGAAGAGGAGAAGAAACCGGAAGGTGCAGACGCTGCGGAAGACAAGGCCGGCGAAGAAAAGGAAGAAAAATCAGCAGAATAACCAATCCCCCGGCATAAGGCCGGGGGTTTTGATTTCTTGACGAATCGCACCTTATACATAAAGCTTAACGCACGCACATTGGAAAGCGAGGTACATTGTGGGCAAACGCATCCTCATCATCGGTAACGGCGCTCGCGAGCACGCGCTCGCATGGGCCGTCGCGCAATCACATGACGTCGAAAAAATTTTTGTCATGCCGGGAAACGGCGGAACGGCTGGCATCGCGCAAAACATCTCAATAGAGAATCATGACATTGATCGGGTCATAAACTTCGTCCGTGAAGCGGGGGTAACCTTCACCATCGTTGGTCCAGAAGATTGGCTCGAATGGGGTATCGTCGACGAGTTTCAGGCGCGAGATCTCCCCATCTTCGGACCGACGCGCGAAGCGGCGCGTATCGAAACCTCAAAAGGATACGCCAAATTCCTCATGCATAAATTCGCCGTTCCGACAGGAGAATTCATGTTCTGCAAAGACGCAAATGAACTTCTGTTTGCGGTCACGAACTTCGGATTCCCTTGCGTTATCAAGGCAGACGGCTTGGCCAGAGGAAAAGGCGTCTTCGTCTGCCATGAAATCAAAGAGGTGGACAGAGCCGTCGAGGGCATTTTTGTCCAAAAGCAATTCGGACGCGCGGGCGATCTTGCCCTCGTTGAGGAGTTCATTCCCGGAGAGGAGGTGAGCATCCACGTCCTGACGGATGGAACAAATGTCGTTTTTCTTCCTTCGTCACAGGACCATAAACCGCTGCGAGAAAACGACGAGGGCCCGAATACGGGCGGCATGGGCGCGATTGCCCCCGTGCCCTGGCTCACGCAAGAGCACTTGAAAACCATCGAGGAAACCATCATCCGTCCGACGCTCGACGGCCTCTCCGCCGAAGGACGGCCGTTCACCGGCTGCCTCTACGCCGGGCTCAAGATGACGGATGAAGGACCGAGGGTTCTCGAATTCAACGCGCGATTCGGCGATCCGGAGGCGTGTGTCATCCTGCCCCTCATCAAACACGACTTCATCGATCTGCTCGAAGCTGTCGTGAACGGAAGACTCAATGACATCCATGGCGAGATCGTCCAAACGGATGCGACGGCGGCAACCATCGTCCTTGCATCGTCCGGATATCCGGAAGAAAAGATGATCACCGGCATGCCCCTTTCCGGCATTGAAGATGCAACAGCACACGGCGTGCGCGTCTTCCACGCCGGTACCGTGCAGAACGATTGCGGATTAGCAACAAGCGGCGGCCGCGTGCTTGATGTCACGGCATGGGGACAGGAACCTCTCGCCGCGACGCTCGCCCACGTCTATGACGCCGTACACTGCATCAGCTTTGAAGGGATGCAATTCCGCCGCGACATAGGTGCAAAGGCCCTCCGGCGCTCCTCGCTTTGAAATATAAAGGAGAGGCTTCTCGAATCTTCGAGAGGCCTCTCCATTGCTTTTCCTTGACAATCCCCGCAAGTTGCCTCATGCTTAAACCCGGCAACTTACAACACGAGGGAAGCGTGAAACAACCACCAACCGTCAACGAGTCGAAAGAGACAACGCCGCTCGGCATCCTGATCATCAACGCCGTACTCGCCGTCTACGCGGTATTGATGATTATGCGATTACTGGTCGCAAAAGGCGTATTCAGCAACCTTGAGGGTCAGGCCATCGGCGCCCTCATGATCACCGTGGGCGTCTGGAAATTCCATCAAGGACGTCGGAGAAAGGCGGAGGTATGACGATCATTAAGATACAAAAACGCAAACCCGCGAGCTTCTGGCGCTCCATCTTCTTCCTGGCCAGCCTCTTCCTGGCGATCGCCGCCTGTATCATGTCCCTGGTTATTGTATTCTTCGCCTTCATGATCTTTGACATTACGCGCAACATCAATCTCATCGCGCTCACGTGCGTAATCGCCGCTATCACCGTCGGAATTTTCGTGTTCTTTTGGAACTGGAAGGACAGACCTTGGAATTGTCCTCCCTGGAACGGAGAACCCTACGACACAGACTCAAACGGCTCCGACTAGGAGCCGTTTTCGTTATCACAACAACTATTTTCTTGACGATCCTCGCATTTTCCCTCATGCTAAATTCAGCAACTTCAAAAATGAGGGAACCGTGAAACGACACGAAAACAGCAACGTATTGGAAGGAGAAGCACCGTTTAGCACCTGGGTGTTCTATGCCGTGCTCTCGACCAACGCAGCCAGTCTTTTTGCGCGGCTCCTGGTCGTAAAAGGCATCTGCTGCCATAAAGACGCGGCGTTCATCGGCGCAGCCATCCTCACGGCGGGCGTTTTCATTTTCAACCATCTGGATCTAAAAAGGAGAACCTCATGACCCGCGCAGACAACAGAGAACCGATCATCTATCCGGAGCTGGATCTCCACCGAAGACCGATCGAGGCGGATCACATGATCCGGCGCGCGGCAATCATCGCCCTGCCGTTCACAATCTTCCTCTACGGCCTGCTTTACACATTTGCCGCCGTCTCCATGAAGGCCATCTCCTTTGAGTGGAGCTGGATCATCCTGCCCCTTATCTACACACCTTTCATCATCCTCGGCTTCTGCGACACGGGTTGCCGCGAACGGAGGAACTTGGACGGCACGACCGAGAAACGCACGGGCTGGCCCTTCCGCATCGCGCTCATCTGGGCCTGCATCCCGCCGGTCGCGGGCTTCTGCTTCCTGGTTGGCATGAGCCTGGCCAGTCAACTTCAGATGGAGATGGAGAGCGGCTACGTCATCTCCATCGGATTGTTCATCGCCTTCATCTGGTACGCGATTGACATGAACCGACTGCTCAATCACTGATCTCCCCTCGCCTCTCGAACGACGAACCCCGTCCTTGATCAAGGACGGGGTTTTCAATATGAAGCATTTCCTTTTCCCGGGGCACGCCGCAGGCGTTCCCCTACAAATGCTTCTGCGGATTTCTTATTTGTTCCGCGCCTATTCGATCCCCTTATCCGCGTCGATGGTCTGCGACAAATCCGCCTGCATGGAACGCACGTAGATATCGGAGGCGGCGAGCGGTTCGCCGAACGTGTAATTGGTGTAGAAGGCTTCTGATACATCATCGACCTGTTTATTCCAGTCTGACCCGTAGAAGGTGCGTGCCGCTTCTTCCGTCTGAACCCATCGAAGCACGCCCCCGCGGGCCACCGCGTACGTTTTGACATCCGTCTGGAACTTGACGAGGCGCGATCCCGGCTTGTACGTGACGTTCCCGCCGATCGGGATGAAGGACATCTGATCGAGCGGAATGACTTTCACGTTCGTGAAATCCGCATACCAGGAAAAATAGGATCGCTCGTTTGGGAACACGTAGCGCCTGCCGTCCTTCGCGTAGTAGTACACCGCCGAATCGCTCTGCGTAAATTCACTGCCGTCATCCGGAATTTTGATGAGGTCTCCGGCTTCGAGATGGATGGAGAGCCCGCCCGTAAACGTAATCTGCGCCGTATCCGGCACCACCATGTCATCAACCTTGGCCGTATAGATGGACGTCCCTTTCCACAGCGATCTCACGCGAAACTGCGCTTTGCCGAACAGGTTCGTCACGCTGTCTTCGACCGTGATCTCATCCTGCGACCCGCGGGATGATGTGAGCGTCACGGTGATACCTTCGATGCCCACGCCGAAGCTGTCCGCGATCTTCACCTCGATCTCCGCATTGTCGATGCCGTCGGCCGTAAGCTCGGCTTGATCCGTACTGACCCAGGAACGGTTGTAATCGATGGACAGCGCCTGCACCGAAGGAGCGATGAAGATTGTAAGCACTGCGGCGACGATCGTGAGACGGTATTTCATATGGTCGGTAGTGTAACGGATGGGTTTTAAAGTTGAAAGAAAAAACAAAACACTCTTCATGCCGTCCACGACGGGAAGAGTGTTTCGATCTTCGGAATTCGATATTCGATATTATTTAAAGGACCTTCTTCAAATACTCCCCGGTCAGCGACTTCTTGACCTTCGCGAGCTGCTCCGGCGTTCCTTCGGACAAAATCTCGCCGCCGCGGATGCCGCCCTCCGGTCCCATATCAACCACCCAGTCCGCGGATTTGATGACGTCCAGGTTATGTTCGATCACGAGGACCGTGTTCCCCTTGTCCACGAGCGCGTTCAGCACGCCCAGGAGGCGCTTGATGTCTTCGAAGTGCAGACCGGTCGTCGGTTCGTCCAAAATGTAGAGCGTGCGTCCCGTAGCGCGCCGTGAGAGTTCCGTGGCGAGCTTCACGCGCTGGGCTTCACCGCCGGAGAGCGTGGTCGCGGGCTGGCCGAGCTTCACGTATCCGAGACCGACGTCGTGGAGGACCGTGAGCTTCTCGTAGATGAGCGGCTGATCCACAAAGAAGCGCCGCGCCTCTTCGACCGTCATCTCGAGCACGTCCGAGATATTCTTGCCGCGCCAGTGGATTTCGAGCGCCTCCTCGTTATAGCGGCGCCCATGGCACTCCGTGCACTCGACGTACACGTCCGGGAGAAACTGCATTTCAATTTTGATGTACCCGTCGCCGCCGCACGCCTCACAGCGTCCGCCGCCCTTCACGTTGAAGGAGAATTTTCCGGCGTCAAACCCGCGCATCTTCGCTTCCGGAATTTCCGCAAACAGATCGCGGATCACGGTGAACACGCCCGTGTACGTGGCCGGGTTCGAACGCGGGGTGCGGCCGATCGGAGACTGGTCAACGCTGACGACCTTATCCAGATGCGTCATGCCGTCGATCTTCTTATGCTCCCCGGGAATGTCTTTGGAATTATAGAAGTGGTGGGAGAGCGCCCGCGCGAGGATGTCCAGAATGAGCGTGGACTTGCCGGACCCGGAAACGCCCGTGACGCACACGAAGAGCCCGAGCGGAAGCTTGAAGTCCACGTTGCGCAGGTTGTACGCGGATGCGCCCTTCACCGCGAGCGACTTGCCGTTCCCCTTGCGCCGCTTCTTGGGTATTTCGAGTTTTCGTTTGCCGAGGAGGTATGCGCCCGTCAGCGACTCTTTGTTCCGTTTGATCTCGGCGAGCGTTCCCTTGGCGACGATCTCCCCGCCGTACTCTCCGGCGCCCGGCCCCACGTCGACGACGTAATCCGCCGCTTCCATCACGGCCTGGTCGTGTTCCACGACGATGATCGTGTTTCCGAGATCGCGCAGCCGCATCATCGTCTGAATGAGCTTATCATTGTCGCGCTGATGAAGTCCGATGGACGGTTCATCGAGGATGTAAATGACGCCCGAGAGCTCGCTCCCGAGCTGCGCGGCCAGCCGGACGCGCTGCGCCTCGCCGCCGGAAAGGGACATGGCGCTTCGATCCAGCGTAAGGTAGTTCAATCCCACGTCTATGAGGTTCACGAGGCGTCGCTTGATCTCGACGCTCAGCTGATCAACGATGAGGCGCTCCCGCTCGGTAAAGCCTTTCGGATCGGACTTCTTCTCTTCCTTTACGCGCATGATCTTTGAAGACCTCATTCTCCTGGGACCCACGCCCAGATCATCGAACCATGTGAACAGATCATCGAGCGGAATCATGACGAGATCCGCCAGCGTCTTGTCCGCGACTTTAACGGTGAGCGCTTCTTCGCGCAGGCGCTTTCCTTGGCACACCGGACAGGTCATGACGCGCATGTAGGATTCGATTTCCTTCTGGACGTATTCGGAATCCGTCTGCCGATACTTATCTTCGAGCATCGTCAGGATGCCGCTGAACGCGAGCTCCTTGCCGTCAACGTCGTAGAGCTCTTCCCCGGTTCCTTCAAGGACGATCTGCACGAGCTTCCTGTTAAAATTTTTCACCTCCTCATGGATGGAGAATCCGTGCTTCTTCCCGACGGCTTCCAGGAGCTTGAGGTGCGACGTCTGGTTCCCGGCGATACGCGTCCACGGCTTGATGGCGCCTTGGGCGATCGTGAGCCGCTTATTCGGAATCACGAGGTCGGGCTCGAGCACGAGCTTGGTACCGAGACCGGTGCAGGCGGAACATGCCCCGTGCGGAGAGTTGAATGAAAAGAGCCTCGGCTCAAGCACGGGAATGGAAACGTTGCAGTCCGCGCAAAAGAGCGCCTGCGAATACAGCGTCTCGTCGAGCGTATCCTCATCCAGCACGGTGAGGAGCCCGTTCCCGAGATCCAGGCCCTGCTTCACGAGCTCAAAGAGAGATTCGAGCACCATGTTCGTCTTCTTTTCGATCTTCGCGATGACGACTTCGATCGTATGTTCGATCTTCTTATCCGCTCTTACGTGCAGGAGCTCATCAATGTCCACGAGCGTCCCGTCGTAGCGGACTTCGTGGTACCCGGCATTCATGGCGGCCTGAAGCACGACTTTGTGCTCGCCCTTCTGTTCCCGCACCATGGGCGCCAAAAGGATGATGTCGGATTTTTCGGATTGCGCGAGGATCTTCTCCGCGATCTCCCTGGGCGATTGCTCGCTCACGCTCTTTCCGCACTTGGGGCAGTGCGCGCGTCCGGCGCGCGCGAACAGCAGACGGAGAAAGTCGTAGATCTCCGTAACCGTTCCGACCGTGGAGCGGGGATTGTGCGAACTCGATTTCTGATCAATGGCCACCGTGGGCGAGAGCCCGGTGATCTCATCCACGTCCGGTTTATCCTGCAATTCCAAAAACTGTCTGGCATAGCTCGACAGGCTCTCCATGTAGCGGCGCTGTCCTTCGGCATGGACCGTGTCGAATGCGATGGACGACTTGCCGGAACCCGAAAGTCCGGTAACGACGATGAGCTTGTTCTTGGGAAGGTTGAGGCTCACGTTCTTTAGGTTGTGAACGCGCGCGCCGCGGATCTGGATGGAGTTTGATGCTGACATGGAACTCGAGAATTTTCCGTCCCGCCTCTTAATTTTTGGCGAGATGCAATGATCGCGAGGCTACCACGTATTGAAATTGTTGGCAAGAGCAAAGGGTGCGCGAGCAACGAGATGCGTCGGTGCGTACGCACTTCCTCCCGACCGCCATCGAATGAAAAAACGCAGGCGGAATGCCTGCGGATCAACGCGCCCACGCGTCCCTCTGCCTACTTAATCCTCCAAACGCCGTTCGGATCATCCTTGCAGAACGTCCCTCCGGACAACTCTCCCGGATTCGAAGGCGCGTTATTTGAAGAGAGGTTAAAGTTGCACGTGATCGGCCCTTCTCCGCGAGCGGCTTTGCTCAGATCATCCAGGGACCAGTATTCGAGCGACGCGTTCATCAAACGATTCTTGCTGAATCCGCACTGGATGGCTCGCGCCAAATCCGTCTTGTCGGACGCGTACCCGGAAGCGTACCCGCTGAACGTTCCCGATCCTCCCCCGCAGTTCTGTTTGGAGATGATGGCCATATCGTCTTGGATGTGCGCGGATTCGAATGATACCAGCGCCTCAAAAACACGGCTTCCGATCTCCGTATCGTCGTTGTACTGCACGCCGAGGACAGCGCCTCTGAACCCGTTTTGGGGATCCGATGCCGAACACTCGCTCGCGGCCGCGGCGAGAGCCGATTGGCTCAAATCAAACTGGTACACGGCCTGCCCGGCTATATCTTTCTCCGTCTTGGCCGTGCCCACGATGTGCGCGACGCTCGCGAGGTCCACTTCATAGAGATCATCGATATTACTCTCCGTTATTTCCACCGTGGATCCCTGCGCCCACCCGCACACCATGATGAGGTAGACCTCCTCCGGGAATCGGCCGTCCGCGTAATTGATCGTGCCGCCGAACTTGAGCTTGGCGCAAACCTTGCGCGCTCCGGGCACGCCCTGGCATTCGCTGAACGTCGCGTCCGCGCAGGAGATGCACGCCTCATTGGCGTCCGCGCAATAGTCTCCTTCGCACGGCTGGCCGATGCTCCCTTCCACGAAAAACGAGTGGCCGCACGCGGCCCGATTCGGACTCACGGAGAACGATCCCTCCGCGCTCGCGAGCTCGTCGTATGATTTGAGGGACGGCTGTTCGCCGGCATCCGCGAGCTTCAGGCCGTCATCCAACTCGCTGCAGTACGCGGCTTCGATGAACTGCACCGTGTTCACCATGTAGACCTTGAGCGGGTTGAGCGTCAGAAGATTCGGGTTGAGCGTGCGGAGGATCGTCGTGGCTCCGAGCACCAGGAGGAGGCCCACGATGGCGTCGACCATAATCTCTTTGCCCTTCTTGATGCTCTCAATGGCCGACTTCAGCATGTACATGAACGCTCCGTAGATGAACATGATCGTCGTGACGATGGCCACGATGGAAATCATGTACCGGAATATCGCAACGACGTACGTGTTCAATCCCTGAACCTTGGTCACGCCTCCGATGGGCGTATTGAGCGTAATGATCGGCTCCTTCGCGTAGCATCGCCCTTTGCCGTCCTTGCACTGATCCCATGCTTCCCAGATGCCGTCCTGCTTAGAGCACTCGTCCGTCGTAAAGCAGAGCGCGTTGATGTTCGAGGCCGTTTCCGCGGATCGCGCCGCGATCTGCCCCTGCGGAGAACCGACGTCGATCGACTCAATGAGTGCGAGCGATCCCGCGCACTTGTCCGCGATCTGCCGATCGGATTGCGCGCACGCGCCCATGCACTCTTCCCGGGTGAACAGTTCGGATGGACGGACCGGAATGGGAGCGCCCGCGCTCTTCCCTTTGCAGCGAATATCCGCATCGTTCGCGCCGCATGCGCAAAAGCACGACGCCTCGGTGATCGGAATGATCCGCGAACGGTTCCGCGGATCTTTGTTCAAGTACGTAATAACCTCGTCCGAGATTGATGCTTTGATCGGCTGCTGTGGCATGAGAGCCATGGTCCCATACCCGACCTGCGGCGGCGTAAATTCCCTAGCAAATGCCGCGCCGTTCCGAAATTCCACACTCCCGGAAATCCAATCCGCCCACTTCCCATCGTCGCAGATGGTTTTCTGCCGCTTGCAATCCGCTTTCGATCCCGCATCCGATGTTGTGCACCAGCCCTTGCTCGTTGCGAACGCCGTGGCCGCACGGATATCGTTCACGCGGGTCACATCCGCCGCAGAGGCGACGGACGGAATGAGCAGTGCGAAGAACGCCGCGATGATCATGTATCGCGCGAATACGGAAAAAAGAATTTGGAATTTGTGCTCCAAAGGCGCATCCGCCTTTGGCGGAGAATTTGGAATTTGGAATTTTGCCTCAAACATTTCAAAGAAGCCGCCCGTGTTCCTTATTGTTTTCCCTCGCTCCATATAATCTCCTCTATTGCGGCAGCGCCTCCAGGTAGTAGTTAATGATCTGGCTCAAGACCTTGTCATCCAAATACCCCTGGTACTTCGCGCCGTACACGAAGAACGTGGGCGTGCCCTCAACGCCGGCCTGCTTGCCCACTTCGATGTCGTTGTCGATCTTCAGGTCGTACCGGCGTTCTTCCACGCACGTATCGTATTCCGAAATATCCGCACCGGCCTGTGATGCGAACGCGCGCAGCTCATCCGTCGACGCCTTCGAGATATCCGTAAAAAACAGATCATGGAATCGCCAGTACTCTTCCTGCCCCTGTTCGAGGACGCAGTTCGCGGCGAGCGCCACGCTCCTGCTCCTCCCCATCGGATCGATCACCGGATAGTCGCGGATCATGAAATGCACCCTGTCTCCCATCTCATACATGACGCGGCGGACGACCGAAGCGTTCTGTTCGCAAAAGGGACACTGGTAGTCCATGAACTCGATGATCTCGATCCGCGCCGTACGGCTCCCGAGCTCCGGGGCCAGGCCGTTCGGCTTCAGCCGACGGAGGTCCTCTTCGGTAACGTTCGCATTCGTCGCGATTTTGGCGATCGAAGATTTGAGGCGCAGATCTTCCAGCGTCGTCATCTCTCCGCTCGCGATCATCTTGTAGTACCCGTACGTCATCACGCCGAACCAGCCCAGCGGAACAGCCATCAGGATAAAAATAAAAATCCCGACGATGATGAGGCGGCGCGTTCGTTTTTTTCTGCGCACGATAAACGCTGAGTTTACTTGATCGTCCACGCCCCTATGATACCATGCTCGGATTTTTAACGTTTGGGCATAGCGGCGGATGGCGGCAACCGGCTTTCTAATGTAGATCATATACATTATATTGATGACTTTTTTACGAATTTCCCGCCGCCAGCCGGCAGCCGGCAGCCGCCCCGTTGCCATTGACGCCTTCCGCGTTCCGCGCTACCCTCCGTTTACTTGAGATACATATGCAGGAACTCATTTTGCCGATTATCCAGATGGTTCTCTCCGTTCTCCTCGTTGCCGCAATCCTCTTGCAGCAGCGCGGTTCCGGTTTGGGTGCGGCATTCGGAGGCGGGGGCGACGTTTTTCGAACGAAGCGTGGTGTGGAAAAGATGCTCCACTACGCAACGATCGGAATCGCGATCCTCTTCTTCGGAAACGCATTCCTCACCGTCCTGCTCGTCTAACGAATGGGAACGCTCCTCGCGAAGCTTCGCGCGCTCCTCCAAAAAATATTCTTTTGGCATGAGAGCGGCAAGCAATCCATGGAATTCACTCCAACCCATGCGCACGACCGTGCGCTCGTTTTGCATGTAACGGAAACCAAGCGCGTCCCGCGCTGGCGCCAGCTCCGCTACGCGGGCCTCATCTTCAACATCAAGGAACAGCGCATCCTGCTCGGCGCCCTTGCCGCACTCGTCGTCGCGATCGCCGTTGGAGCATGGGCGCTCGCGAATGAACGACTCGTCCGCGTTCCCGCGAACGGCGGGAAGGTTGTGGAAGCGCTCGTGGGCACGCCGAAATACATCAATCCTCTCTACGCGGCCACGAACGATCCGGATGCGGATTTGACGGCGCTCGTGTATGCCGGACTCTTCCGGCGCGTGAACGGAACGTCCGTCGTTCCGGACCTCGCGGAACGATTCGAGTGGTCCGAGGACGGCAAAAAGCTTACGCTCACGCTCCGGGACGAAATCATCTTCCATGACGGAACGCCGCTCACGAGCGATGATGTGCTCTTTACGCTCCGCGCGGCCAAAGACCCCGCATGGCGCAGCACGTACACCAACACCTTTCGCGATGCCACGTTCCAGGCAACGGATGATCGCACCATCGTCATCTCGCTCACCGAACCGGACACGTACATTCTGGATGCGCTCACGATCGGCATCCTTCCCGTGCACGTATGGCAGGAAGTGCAGGCGAGCAACGCCGTGATCGCGGATGCGAACATCCGGCCGATCGGCGCGGGTCCGTTCAAAGTGCGCTCGTTCCGAAGGAGCTCGAACGGCGCGATTTTGAGCTACGCGCTTGATCGCAACGAGGCGTATCACGGGATCAAGCCGTTCATCGAACAGCTCGAATTCCGATTCTACCCGGATCGTTCGCTCGCCCTGGAAGCGCTGCGCGGCGGGCAGGTGGATGCCCTCGCGTTCGTATCCGGCTCGAATCTCGAAAAGATTACGAAGAACGAACAGCTGAACGTGAGTACGCTTGAGCTCCCGCAGCAGACGATCGCTTTCATGAATTTGGAGGATGACGTGCTGAAGGATACGAAGGTGCGCCAGGCGCTTTCGCTCGCCGTTGATCGGAATGACATCATCCAGGTGCAGGCCGGCATTTCCCGCCCGGTGAGCGGTCCGTATCCCTTTGAAGATACGATGGACGCCTCCTCCTCAACCGAGGAACACCTGGAAGAGGCGCGCAAACTTCTGGACGAAGCCGGATGGAAGATTCCGGCGGAAGGCGAACGGCGGACGAAGAAAGGGTCTTCAACGACCACGAACGAAGCGGACGAGCTCTCCCTCACCATCACCGTGGCGGACGTGCCGGACCTCCTGAGCGTTGCCGAGGTGCTTAAGCGGCGCTGGTCATTGCTCGGCGCGAAGGTGGCGATTGACGTAAAGAATCCGGATACCCTCCTTCGGCGCAGTACCCAAGAGCATGACGCGCAAATCCTCCTCTGGAACGTGCTCCTGAATTCATCGCAGGATCTGTTCCCCATCTGGTGGAGCGGCGAGGCGACCGGCGGACTCAACTTCTCGAACCTCAAAGATCGAAACGTGGATACGGCGATCAAGGAAATCCGAAGCGCGACCACGACCGAGGCATTGAAGATTGCGCGCAAAAAAGTGACGGATGCGATCCTCGCGCGCCAGCCCGCCGTATTCCTCACACGTCCGGCCTACGGGTACGTGTATTCGAAGAAGATCAAGGGCGTTGCCGAACGCCAGCAGATCGGCACCCCGTCCGACCGCTTCTACGATCTGCCGAACTGGTACATGGAGACGAAGTGGAAGTGGCGGTAACTAACGGGCAACGGGCATCGGGCATCGGGCAGAGAACGGTACGACTTCACGACTTCGCTTTCTTCGGGGGTTGAAAAACGGAACGATTTGCTGTACTGTAACGCGCACAATAGAACGACGGGCGAGTGGCGGAATTGGTAGACGCACTGGATTCAGGTTCCAGCGATCGCAAGATTGTGAGAGTTCGAGTCTCTCCTCGCCCACCAAATGCTTTTCAGATCTCCCACGGCACCATTTGGGTAGAAATGAAACGTCGTAAGTTCTGTGCCGCTTCGTCCCGCTACGCGGGACTCGGTGCAGTCTCGGCGCAGCCGCCTGCATGCGGAGCGTAGCGGAGCTTGCGGCGTGGAGCCTGTCCTCGCCCACCACGTAAATAATCCCCGCAACAATGCGGGATTTTAGTTAACCTGATCCGATAATAAAATTATTCTTAATAAAATTACAAAGCCTTAAAAATTTTAATATTCCGAAAGGTGCGATTTTTTTAAGCGACAAACCTCCCACTTCCGAATCAATCAGACTTTTTGCCCGCCATGTCGTTAAGACCGCTGGCGGGCTTTTGTTTTGACAGATTGAGCTTAAATCAATAAAGTATACTCGCCTCGCACCTTGAACAAGGAGGTTGACGATGATCGCAACAGTGGCAGTAAAAGCTCCCGAGTTGAAACCGATTTGGGGTAATCCGATTTGGTTCCATCACCATGGAATAAAATTCAGCGTTTCGGCGAGTGAAAACGACGAACTCGTCCTCGACGCAAGCGCGGCGCACGTACATATCAAAAGATACAAACGCGACGACTACAGGGGATGGTCCGTTTCGTGGCAAGTACGTTACTCGCGCAGTGAACGCACCGAAGGCACGGTCGTAATAAACGATGCGGCGTTCGCGTCCGCATTCGACCTCGTAGCGCCAAAAGATAACATGCGAGACGGGTGGCTGATCGAGCGATATGGAGGGGACGCCGCCTATCAAGGCTGTTTCATCCGCTGGGGTCGTTTTCTAAACATTCCCTGCCCGGGCACCGGTCATGATGGAGACCCAAATGTCTCAATTTACATTTCCGACGACATTTTGATCGCGGTCCGCGCGCTCCTTCAGCATCATACGAATCCGAAGGCAAAAACCTAAAACCTCCCGACTACATGAAAAGAACCGGCTCCGTCGGTTCTTTTTCATTTTTTAACTTGCTATACTCCTCCCATGCCTCCCCTCTCCATTCCCGTTCTTCTTGGAACGGCGCGCGACGGTGCGTCGAGTGACCTTGCGGCAAAGTACGTGCACGAGCTTCTTGTGATGCGCGGAGTTCTGAGCGAACTCATTGATCCGGAGGACTATCATGAGAAGAAGACGTTCGAAGCCGAACACGTTCAGCCGTGGGCGGACATCATGACGAAAGCGGACGGATTGGTGATCGTGACGCCGGAATACAACCACGGGTATCCCGGGCCGTTAAAGGAAATGCTGGACGCGCTCTTTGATGAATACGCGAAAAAGCCCGTGGCAATCTGCGGCGTGAGCTCCGGCGTTCTCGGCGGCGCACGCGCGGTGGAACAGCTTCGGCAGGTCGCGATTACGCTCAAGCTCGTTCCCGTAAGCGAGGCCGTATACTTCGCGAACTGCCGTGAACTTTTTAACGACGACGGATCGATCAAGGACGCGAGCTACGACGAACGCTGTACCAAGATGTTTGAGGAGCTGTTCTGGTATGCGCGGGTGCTGAAGGATGGGAGGGATGGGAAGGTGGACATGTAAATTACGCATTTCGCATTGCGAATTACGCATTCATTTTTATCCAATATCAAACCCCCTCGACGAAGCCGCCAAGGGGGTTTGAGATTCACTTCTATCTTCGAGCGGAGCTTTTTCGTTCTTAGGACTGCCCTTTTTTGCGACGATATTCGAGGAGCTTTTCACGACCCCCAAAATTCAATTCGCAGTAGTAGACGTCTCTTTTTTCAGTCTCCGATAAAGGACGTATCTTGGCCTGCTCTTGAAGCCGTTCCCAAAGAGCGAGACAGGCTTCAGCCGTACGGCGATCCGACTCCATCTCGTCTTCAATCTCCCGAAGCCCCCTTATGAACTCTTCTTTCGTCATTTTTTTGTAGTCCTCATTTTCGTAGGCTTCCCAGTTTTGTTTCCAAATTTTTTTGTCGCGTTCATCTATTGCGCCTTCAAAGTCTTCTTCGCTCAACTCATGGAAAGTTGCGTGGCTCTGCCAGGGTCTTTCACGATCCTCATCCAACATTTCTTTTTCTCTTCGAAGATAATCCACAATATTCCATGTCGTGCGGCACTTTTGTTCTGTATGCCCAGAATCGATTTCCCGGTGCCACCAAAAGTCAGGATCATCGGCCCATGCTTCAATATCGCGACGACCGTTGAGGAGCTTGCGGAATGTTACATCCGATGTCTTGAGCCGCTCCACGTATGTGTCGAAGTACGGAACATCCTCGAGGCGTTCTTTGTCTTCCTCCGTTTCATAGCCACTGATTCTCAAAATATTTATGGCGACGACCGCATATTCCATGATCGTACGCTCTCGGCAGTAGTCATTAACCGTTTCCAATTCATCACCATACTCGAAAACGAAATCCTCTTCAGCGGCTTTAGGCAAGAATTTATTCTCCCACTCG
>Ga0315541_1001941_pt1 | contig 18009 bp, 17 predicted proteins | sample SalMarSW160190MG_FD_203095 | JGI IMG/M metagenome (GOLD analysis project Ga0315541, IMG submission 203095) | Salt marsh sediment microbial communities from the Plum Island Ecosystem LTER, Massachusetts, United States - Salt Marsh Sediment SW1601-190 ...
ACAGGCTTTCCATACTAACTATGGAGTTCCTACAGACAGCGAGAGACACACTGGAAGCTAAAAGAAAACTACTTGATGAATTATCCAAACTTTACAAGGCGCTATCAGTTGCCGCTGGGTATCATGGATACATAGCGCTGGAAAAGGAACTAATAGCCACTGAGGTTGATTTAAAAGTCACCGCTGGCTTAGGAAACATTGCAGGTGTGCGAATTCCGTCTTTTGAGCTCATGGGCAATGTAAAGCCAATGAAAGGGTATAATCTGGTTGATACCTCCTCGTGGTTGGATCGTGCAGCACAGCTATCTGAAGAATCTCTTAGAGCTATTGTAGAATTAGCTGAGCTTCAGAGGAATTTTGAATTACTGGCAATGGAAATAAATAGGACAAAAAGGATAACCAATGCCCTAGAATATATAGTAATCCCAGGACTACAGGTGACGATAAAGTACTTAAATATGAAGTTTGAGGAAAGAGATAGAGAGGAGAAAGCACGGCTGAAACGTGTGAAAGTCCTGGTTGCCCGAGGATAAACAAATGCCTAAGCCATTACAAGATGAAGCAAAACAATCTCCCTATGAAAAGATGCTTCAGGATTGCTTAAGAGGCGAACTCAGGGTAGTGAATACTGGGTTACCACAGAGTCAGAAACGGCAGAGCAAGGAAAATAAACTCTTTTATTTATTAAACGAGAAATATCCTCATGTGGTATGTAACGATGGCAGCACCCACCTCTTTAAAAAGAGTGAACTTGAATATCTGGCAAGCATGATAGATACTGATGAGCAAAAAGCATTGCCATTGCCCATGCTTATAGAGCTAGGGGCAAATCAAGCTGAAGCAGCCATAATATGCGAAGGTAAAGTAGAGGAGAAAGTCATATCAAAAGCGCTTAATATGCCGGTCACATGCGAGGAAAGAAGGATTAGGATATATAAACCACAACTAGCCTTGCTAAGGAGGAAGTTCAAAACAACAACCGTATATGTATTCTCTCCCAAAATCGTTACCTAAACTGCCCGACCACTATATAATTTTCTTATTCCTGTGCCGCCAGATTATTAAAGTATGCCCTCTAGGCCAGAAGCCATTGACAAACATTTGCACTTAAGAGATAATCACCTTATTAAATGGTTAAAATCAGATTACGCCGTATGGGGAGGAGAAACAGACCATTCTACCGAGTGGTAGTAGCCGATAGCCGCTCTCCCCGTGATGGTAAATTTATTGATATTATCGGCCATTACAATCCTTTGACTGACCCCCCAACTGTCAGCATTGATGGAGAAAAAGCTTTAAAGTGGCTTGGATATGGAGCGCAGCCTACAGATACGGTGCGCAGCTTGCTCGGCAAACTAGGCATTATGGATAAAGTTAAGCCGACCTCAGGCCAAAAACTAACTGCTAAGGAGGCGAAATGAAAGACCTGCTGGAATACATTATTAAAGCCATTGTGGCAGAACCTGACGCGGTAAAGATCACCGAGGAAAATAGTGATGAAGGCTTACTATTTAAATTAGAGGTTGCTCCCGATGACAAGGGAAGGGTCATCGGCAGGCAGGGTCGCGTAGCTCAAGCGCTACGAACGCTACTTCGAGTAAAAGCAGCTAAAGAGGATACCAGAGTCAGGCTGGAAATAGTGTAATTAGGATTGATAACAGCCAATTCTCAGGGGTTGTCAATCCCAAATTATGCACACAGCCTTGGTCACATTTTTCGAGGAGGCTGGTAATCCTTTTGAAAGGGATTTTTAATCCCTGAGGGCAGTTTCTGCCTTCATCAAACGTAATCTTTAAGTCCCAGCAGGGTTGTGATTCCATTTTCTTGGCCCTTGGCCATGGTGGTAGAACCTCCTTCTTTTTAAATTTCCGCCCTGGGTTCGTACCACCATAAACTTTTTGACAATTTTTTCTATACAAGCGGTCATGAGTAGTTGCTCACAACCCACGGCTGAGAAAAGCCAAGCGCTGGTTGGTCAAAATGAGGTTACCCTCACCCAACAGCCGCCGTAATGGGTAAGTCTTTCTAAAAATTGTATTTGACAGACTAATAAAATGTGGTAAATTGTATTTGGACTTGTTTAGGATTTAGTGTTTAGAGTTTAGGATTTAAGGTGGGTACACCTCGGAGTTATCAAACACAAGGCATCATCTTAAAACAAACCAAGCTGGGCGAGTTCGACAAGATTGTCACTATTTATAGTCCAGAATTTGGTAAGTTAAGGGCAGTAGCTAAGGGAGCTTGTCGCCCCAAGAGCAAATTGGGTGGCAATGTAGAACCATTGACGCATAGCTTGATGTTGCTAGCTAAAGGGCGCAATCTCGATATTGTCACCCAAAGTCAAACGATAAATGGTTTCCTGGCTTTGAAAAGTGATTTATGGCGCATGGCTTGTGGCCTTTACATCTTAGAGCTCATTGATTCCTTTACTGTTGAGGGCGGTGAGAATCGCCCTTTGTTTGATTTATTGCTTGATATCTTAAATCAGTTGAGCGAGCCGGACAGCAATGAGGCTATATTGCGTTATTTTGAGCTACATCTTCTTCACTATCTTGGTTACCGTCCCCAGTTGCGCCGATGTGTTAACTGTGATTCGCCTCTCAAGCCGGTAGTCAATTTTTTCAGCCCCAGCAAGGGGGGGCTCTTGTGTCCTCATTGTAATTCTGAAGAAAATCATCGTTACGAGCAAATCGAAGCAATTTCACTAAAACCCTCTCTTCCCCTTTCGGTCGGGGCTTTGAAGGTTCTTCGTTTGTGGCAAAGTTGTGACTATGCTACTGCAAGGCGGGTCAAAGTAAAACCGGAATTATCGTGGGAGTTAGAGCAGGTATTACACGAGTATATAAGATATATTTTGCAGCGAGAGCTTAAATCACTGACCTGGCTAAAAGAGCTAAAGAAATTGCCGCCATCTAAACTCAGCACTTGACAAGCACGTTAGGGGGGATTAAAATCGCTGGATGCTTAACAGCGGTAGGCTAGTGAAGTAATATGAATGGAGAGTGTCTGGTATTCTAAGTCAACCTTCAAGTTTATTTGCTCCCTGATCTGCAACTCCCCTTTTCAGCAGTAGTTCGCTGATTCATTGAAAGGATGGCAAAGTTAACTCACTATTGAAGAGAAGCAATGTATATCGTAATAGCAGGCTTAAGTGATATAGGGAAGAATTTGGCGGAGCTCCTTGTTAAAGAAGGGAATGAGGTACTGGTTATAGACCGGGACCCTGTGAGATGCGCTGCAATAGCAGAGGGTTCTGACGTGATGGTAATCACGGGAGATGCTGGCCAGAGGTCCACCCTCGAAGAGGCGCGAGTCAAGAATGCCAATGCCTTTGTGGCCGCAGCCGGCGATGACTCGGAGAATTTGATGCTTTGCATGATAGCCAAGGAAATCGGGGTAAAAACGGTGATTTCTCTTGTAGATGAAGCAGAGCATGCGGAAACCTTCAAGCAGGCTGGGATTAATTTACAAGTTAACCCAGACATAGTAGCAGCCAAGCACATCTATCGCCTAATTTCACAGCCTTATGTGAAGGACTTTCTCTCTTTCGAAAGGGCAGAGATCTTCGAAATAGAGATTGAGGAGGGCATGAAATGTGTCGGGCAAAGTGTTTCTGAGCTAGCAACCCCGAACGGTGTAAAGGTCCTCGTGGTACAAAGAGGGGGAAAATATCTGGGTGCGGATAAGGAGATACAGCCTAAAGATTGGCTGACTCTCATTGTGAATCGGGAATCTGCCAAAAAGGGGACCGAATTCATGAATAGATGGTTCGCCAAAGTGTAAGATTAACCCTGCACATCATTGGCTCATTCCTAAAATACTTCGCCTTAGCCTATATCGTTCCTCTGGTAATCGCTCTTTACTATGGCGAGGACTGGCGGATTTTCTTATATTCGCTATTAATCACTTTAACTATCGGGCTACTTCTCGAATTTGGTTTTAGAACCGAGAAGGTTATAGAGCGTGCCGATGGTTTTACCATAGTGGCTTTCACCTGGCTTCTCATCCCGCTCCTTGGCACACTCCCATATGTATTTCTGGGATTGGGTTTTCTCGATGCCTTTTTCGAGGCCATGTCAGGCTTCACTACCACCGGGGCTACCATACTAAAGGTGGTAGAGGAATTACCCAAGAGCGCTCTCTTATGGCGTAGCCTTACTCAGTGGCTGGGTGGGATGGGAGTGATTCTTCTCTTTATTGCTATCTTGCCCAGACTGGGGGTAGGAGGCTCTCAGCTCTTTGACCGGGAGTTTCCCGGACCATTACCTGAAAGGCTGCGTCCCAGATTCAGCACCACAGCAAGGCTTCTCTGGACGATTTACGTGGGTTTTACGGGGGCTGAAATAGCGCTCCTTTATTTTCTGGCCAAGCTCCCACTCTTTGACTCAATTTGCATCTCCTTCGCAACTATACCTACTGGCGGATTTACCACCACTACGGCAAGTATCGGAGCCTACGGTAATCCCCTGGCAGAATACATAATCATGGTCTTTATGTTCTTGGCAGGCATGAGTTTCATAGTTCACTATCAGGTTTTACGGGGAAACTGGAAAGCACTTAAAGGCGAGGAGTTCAGGCTCTACCTGATTATTCTGGCGACCGCTATCTTTCTATTGATAGTTTCGCAAGGCTTTAACTCATATAGAGAGGGAATGTTCCAGGCAATCTCAATCATGACTACCACAGGCTTTGTCACTGCTGATTTCGGCTCCTGGCACTCTGGCGCCAGAATAGTGCTTCTGGCTTTGATGTTCATCGGAGCCTGTGGTGGCTCTACTGGTGGGGCAATAAAAGTAGTACGGGTTTTAACCCTGATAAAACATACTGGGGTAATGATGCGGAAGGCTATTTTCCCGAAAGCTGTGATTCCGGTGAAACTTAACCAAAAATCTCTCCCAGAGGGAATAATCCGAGATATAATCTCTTTCCTCTTTCTCTATATTCTTGTTGCTATTGTAGCTTCAGTAGTGCTTTGTTTCCTAGGACTTAATTTAGAGACAGCAATTTCAGCAGTAGCTGCTACTTTGGGGAATGTGGGGCCTGGTTTAGGTGGAGTGGGTCCCGGTTCGAATTATGCCTCGCTGCCTGGCGCAGCCAAGTTCATCTTGATTATCTGCATGTGGTTGGGGCGGTTAGAATTGTTCACCGTTTTTATGATATTTTTCCCTCGCTTTTGGAAAGGCTAACCAAGATACAGTGGAAGTTCAAAGTAGGTTTAGGCTATACTTTGCAATAGGTTTATGGTCAAGGTTGCTTTTCAAGGAGAAAGAGGCGCTTTCAGCGAGGATGCGGCGGCAAAGCTTTTTGGTGGGGACATTGATTTTCTGCCGTGTGTCCGGCTGAAAGAGGTTTTTGAACTTGTGTCGCAGGATAAGGTCGAATTTGGGGTAGTTCCCGTGGAGAACTCTCAAGCCGGCAGTATCAACGAGACCTACGATTTGTTATTGGCGTATCCTCTCAATATATTTGCTGAAGTTATTCTCAAAGTAAGCCATTGCCTGATGGCTCTGCCAGGAGAAAAATTGGCGGATATAACAACAATTTACTCCCATCCCCAAGCTTTAGCTCAATGTGCGGAATTTTTAAGTAAACTGAATGTCGAAATTATGCCTAGCTATGATACTGCGGGCAGTGCCAAAATGATAAAGGAGAAAAAGTTGAGGAACTGTGCTGCCATAGCTAGCAAAAGAGCTGCCGATATTTATGGGCTGGAGATTCTGGCACCGGAAATTGAGACGAATGTCAACAACTACACCAAATTCGTGGCTATCTCAAAGCAGAAAGCTAAACTCGCGCAGAGAAATAAGACCTCTCTCGTTTTCGCTGCTGAACATGAGCCTGGCTCTCTATACAGAATTTTAGGTATCTTCGCCACGAGGAATATAAATTTAACAAAATTAGAGTCCAGACCGAGCCGAACTAAGCCCTGGGAATATGTTTTTTATGCTGATTTCGAGGGTCACTTAGATGGCAAAGTTTACAAGGAAGCTGTGAGAGAGTTACAGAGAGAGGCTAGTTTCATTAAGATACTTGGCTCCTATCCTCAAGCTACCTGAAGTTCTATTCATAATACTGTGTAACTCAAAATCCAGTAGGAAATGTAGATCAAGGCTAGGGGAACAGCCTCCAGCCTTCTCACCTTGCCTCTGAGTAAAAATAACCCAACTAAAAGCGTTGCTGCGAAAAGATAAGGCCAATAGAATGAGATGACACTACTCTCGACCGAGAAACTTCTGGTGAGAGCTAGCAAACCAACGTTCCCTGTGGAGAAAAAGATTAAACTTCCCACTATATTGCCTACGGCTATATTCACTCTGCCCTTCTTTATTGGCACTACTACGAGCAATACCTCCTCCAAGGACATTACCAAGCCAACTATTGTCATTCCGAAGATTGTCTCGTTCAGTCCAAATCCTTGGACGAGTCCCCTTGCTCCCCAAACAGCAAGTTCTGAGCCCAAAATTATTCCTATAGTGAAAGCAACCATGAGCGCGGGATAGAGCCATTTTCTCCCTCCTATTCCTTCTGCGGCTTCCTCCACTTCGTGGTCCCTGAGGTATTCTGCAGTCCTTTCTTTCCTGTAGATATAGAAGATTATCAGCCCGAAAGCTGTCAGTAGTCCCGCTCCTTCGATCCTGCTCAGAGCTCCGTCCAAAAGACATCCAAGCAGGATTAAAGGGGAAATCATCATCAGAATGAGATAAACTTTGGGCACCTTAGCTTCAAAGGGTGTAAGAAATCCTGCCAGGGCTACGGACCCGCCCGTAAGGAATAGAGCCGAGCCCATTGCGGAGCCTATAGCAACTCCCGGAAGGTTTGCCACAACTGAGGCTATGCCAAATGCCCAGTTCTCAAAGTCCATCCCGGCAAAAATAACGGCAAGAATAAAGGTCGAAACACCCAGCACTAGGGCAGATTTGGTTAAATTCTCTACGAATTTTTCTACGCTATAAATTAATAGCGCTATGCCACCAAGGAACATCAGGATGGGAATAATAAGCTCAGGCATTTTAATACTTCCTCGCTGGCATACCCTTGGATAGCCGTTAAAAGACGGGGCTTAATGCATAAACGAAGGAACTCAACAAAACAATCTCATTAGGCGTTAATCTATGCCCTACACTTATAACTTCGCTCTTAGCTTTCGGTATGTGGCAGTCAAGGCTTCCGATAAGACTTTGGTATCAGACAACACCGGCATAAAGTTAGTGTCACCTTGCCACCTGGGGACTATATGAGTATGGAGGTGCTCCGCTATTCCGGCTCCGGCAACTTTGCCCATATTTAAGCCGATATTGAAGCCAGCTGGCTCCATTACCTCTTTTAGAAGTCCTAAGCCTTTCTTGATAATGTCAAAATGTTCCTTTGCTTCTTCATCCCTTAAATCCTGTAAATTTGCTATATGCCGATAGGGGGCGACCATTAAATGCCCTGGATTATAGGGGAAGGCGTTCAGGATTATGAAATTGTATTGACCACGATAAAGGATAAAATTTGCCTCATCGTTATTTTCCCCGGGTTTCTGGCACAAAATACAGCCGCCTTCCGTGGCTCTTTGTATATATTCTATTCGCCATGGTGCCCAAAGATATTCCATTAAACTTATATAGTATGCTGATTCTGGGTTAAGTGCAATAGGATTCCTGGTTTGAGATGAAAAATTCTGGACATGGCAAAACGAGTTGACTATGGTATTTAGCTAAGAATAAAATACTACGGGGTTAATATGCTTGAAGTCTTGACCCAAAAGCTGACCGGTGTATTTGCTAAGCTTGGCAGAAAGGGCAAGCTTAGCGAAGGGGACATCGACGACGCCTTACGCCAGGTACGGCTGGCACTTCTGGAAGCAGATGTAAATTTTAAGGTGGTCAAGGAATTCTTGACCAAGGTGCGAGAGCGTGCTCTTGGCTCCGAAGTATTGCGCAGCCTAACACCAGCCCAGCAGATTATCAAAATTGTCAATGAAGAATTAATTGCTATCTTAGGCGGAGAGCCTAGCCATTTAGCTTCGGTTACTGACTTGCCAGCGGTCGCTTTGCTTGTAGGATTGCAGGGCTCCGGTAAAACTAGTACGACGGTGAAGCTAGCTGTTCAGCTTAAACATCTAGGGCAGCTTCCTTTATTAGTAGCTGCTGATACCCGCCGACCTGCTGCTATTGAACAACTCCAATTGCTGGGTGAGCAACACGATATTCCCGTATATAGTGAGGATGCTAACGTAGCATCAACAACAATTTGCCAGCATGCTCTAAAGCAAGCTAAGGAAAGGGGCTCAACCTGGGTTATAGTAGATACTCAGGGGCGCCTGCATATTGACGAAGCTATGATGAAGGAATTAGCTGATATTAAATCCCTGGTACAGCCTTCAGAGGTACTGCTTACGGTAGATGCTATGATTGGGCAGGATGCCGTAAGGGTGGCTCAAGAATTCCACGGCCGAATTGGGCTCACGGGACTCATCCTGACGAAGATGGACGGAGATGCCCGAGGTGGAGCTGCCCTTTCTATTAGATTTGTTACCGGAGTGCCCATAAAATACCTGGGCACGGGTGAGAAGATGGATGCTTTGGAAGTATTTTATCCCGACCGTTTAGCGTCTCGCATTTTGGGTATGGGAGATATGCTCACTTTCATCGAGCGAGCTGAGACGACCCTTGACCAGCAACAGGCCAAGAATTTGGAAAGAAAAATGCGCACCGGGGATTTTGACCTTGATGACCTCCTCAGTCAAATGCGTCAAATTCACAGGATGGGTTCTTTAGGGCGACTGGCGGAAATGATACCGGGCTTCTCCAAATTCGCTCCTTATTTGCCAGATATCGAAGGGGAGAAACAGCTAAAAAAGATAGAAGCTATTATCCTGTCTATGACTCTCGAGGAAAGGCGTAATCCAGCCATTATTGATGGCAGACGGCGAAGCCGTATTGCTAGAGGGAGCGGCACCACGCCCAAAGATGTTAATCAACTTCTTAATCAGTTTCGTGAGATGCAAAAGTTGACTAAGTCACTAACGCGAGGCAAGTTACCTAAAAAGATGGGTACTATATTTGACATTCCCTTAAGGTGAAATCAGTCTAGATAGCCTTTGAGCTTTCGACTGCGGGTGGGATGACGCAACTTGCGTAGAGCCTTGCCTTCAATCTGTCGTATTCTTTCTCGAGTTACATCGAATTCTCTACCCACCTCTTCCAGAGTTCGAGCATGCCCGTCCTTAAGGCCAAATCTAAGCTGCAGCACCTTTTTTTCGCGCTCGGTAAGTTCATCAAGCACTTTATCTATTTGTTCTTTGAGTAGCTGCTGTGAAGTGGCTTCAGTTGGTGCTAAACTGGCGTGATCTTCAACAAGGTCACCTAGACGGCTATCAGCATCCTCACCAATGGGCATGTCTAGCGATATTGGCTCACGGAAAAACAAAGCCATGACCCCTTCTACTTTTTCTGGGGATATATTTAGGCGGTCGCCAATTTCTTCGTAACTTGGTTCGCGTCCAAGTTCTTGAATTAACTGCCGAGTTGTGCGCAATAGCTTGTTAATTGTTTCTACCATGTGTACCGGAATGCGAATGGCACGGGATTGGTCAGCTATAGATCGAGTGATACCTTGCCTGATCCACCAGGTGGCGTAGGTACTGAACTTATAGCCTTTTCTATACTGGAACTTATCTACAGCTCGGATAAGGCCAATATTCCCCTCCTGGATAAGCTCAAGGAGAGGCATGCCATGCCCGATGTATTTCTTAGCTATGCTCACCACCAGACGTAGGTTTGCTTCGGTGAGGTGCCTTTCTGATGCTTTTTCTTCAGTCTTTATCTGTTCAAAGTAAACTTTAAACTCATCGCTATGAGAATCGATTTGAGATAGGAACCTATCGTTAGTCAAGAGAGTCTTTAGTTTTTGCCATGAAGTTTTGTCTCTGGCTAGGAGCTCTAGCAATTGCGGAGGCAGAAGTTGACTGTTTATGGAAAGACTTACTATAGCATCTTCGGCTGTAGTGGTTCCTTTGTCTATTCCCTCAGCGGTTGCCGCTATTAACGCTGGGTCTATAACAGCGTCAATGGCGGAGCGAAATTTAGGATTCTTGACCGTCTCCACCACATTGCTGGATGGATTGATACCAATACGCTCTTCGATAATCTGAACAACGGGGTATGCCTTGGATAATTGAGAAATTACGTGAATACCTATTTCACCGGGTGAGGGGAATTTCTTGTATTTCCTGAAATGGTTGTCTTCGATTCTTTCTAAGCTTCTGCCCAGCTCTATCCTCCGGCATAGTAACTTCTCTTCATGGACATTGAGAAGTGGCACTCTGCCGATTTCCTGAAGATACATACGAGCTGAGTCGTCAATTACCTCATAGTCCCCTAGTGGTGGCGGAGGCTTGATCTCTTCAGTTTCCTCAGCGGGGAATTCCTCGCTTTCTTCTTTTTCTTCACCTTCCTCGGTTAAGGTGCTGACATCCTCAACTTCGGCTTCATCGCTGAGTAAGCTTTCAGCCTCTTCCTCATCACTATCCAGATTGATGTTTTCTTCTTTCATTGAATCCCTGGGTTTTTCCCTTTTTAACAAAGATGTCCTGAAGTTGTTGCCCGGAATTTATTCCTTGTTCCTCTAGTTTGGACAACTCTGAGCTTATACCACCCTTCTCTCTCTCAATCTCAAGCGTCGCCTCCTTCTCAGTTTCTAATTTCCGGGATAACTTCTCCTGTAGACGTAGAATACAATTGGCTAAATCAACGGGTCGTGTTCGCTCGCTTTCCCGTATGGCTGGTGGGAAATTTTCATTAACCAAGTAGTATAAATGTTCTAATAAACTAGTGTCAAGTTTGCTTTCAAGGTCCGAGATATCAGAAGAATGTTGCCATTTGACAAAGACCTCCCGATTTTCCGTGGATTCGAAGTGTTCTGGTGATAGCTCCCGAGCCAAAGGACGAAGCTCTGGGAACTGAAGGAGAAGTGCCAAGCAGTATTCTTCAATACGGCTGGACACAAGCTGGCGGGCAAGGCGAGATTGTTCTGTTGGCTTGTCAAGTTGAGGCCTTTTCCGACCGGCTTTTGATTCCCGCAAAGCGGCTTTTATGGCGGACTCTTCGATTTTTAATTCACGTGCCAGTTTCTTCAAGTAATGGGATTGTTGTACAGGGTCTTTTATCTCATAAATTGAGGGCAGGAATTTTTGTACAGCTAGGGACTTGTCTTTGGCTTTATTGATATCGACTTTGCTTATTACAGATTGAAAGGCGAAGTCCAGAATAGGCATAGCTTGTTCTACTAGTTTCGGCCAGAGAGCAGGGTCCTCTCTTATTACTTCGTCTGGGTCTTTGCCTGGAGGCAATAAAATGACATTTGCTTCAGCATTGGAGTAAGCTAATATCGCTTTGCCTCGCAAGGTAGCTTCTTCTCCGGCAAGATCGGCATCGAGTGCCAGGGTTATGTTATTGGTTAATCTTTTAATGCCTCCCACTTGCTTCTCGGTCAAAGAAGTTCCCATTGAGCCAACTACATTTTGCCAGTCGTGTTGGTGAGCAGTGAGAACATCCATGTAGCCTTCCACAATTATTACTAAGTTTTTCTTTCTAATGGCAGATTTAGCCTTATCAATGCCATATAAGCTACTGCTCTTATCGAAAATTGATGTTTGGGGGGAGTTGATATATTTAGGCAGGGAGTCATCCAGAACTCTAGCTCCGAAACCGGTGACTCGACCCTGGATATCACATATAGGAAACATCAGCCGGTCGCGAAATCGATCGTAACTACCTCCTTCCTCTTTCTCAATTACTAGACCAGCTTCTATTAGCTCCTTTTCTGTGTAACCTTTACCCAGTAGGTAATTCTTAAGAGTTTCCCAGGCATCAGGACTGAAACCGAGGCGGAACTCCTTGATAGTCTCGGGCATGACCTTTCTTCTTGCCAGATATCTTCTCGTTGCCTCGCCTGCCTTAGTGCTCGAAAGTAGATGGTGATAGTATTCAGCAGCTGCCTCATTAATCTGAAATAATCTCTCTTTCTTCTCATCCACAGCCTTGCTTGTCGCCTCAAGGGGGCTTAAAGTTATGCCTCCCCTTTGAGCTAAAAGACGAAGAGCTTGACCAAAATCAATGCCCTCCTTTTTCATGATAAAAGAGAAGATATCGCCGCCAGTTCCACAGGCACCAAAGCAATGCCAGCTTTGTTGCTCAGGAAAGACAAAAAAGGAAGGATGTTTCTCACTGTGGAAGGGGCATAAGCCTTTGAAGTTACGCCCCGTTTTTTGCAGAGTAACATACTCAGAGACAAGCTCCACTATATCTAATCTCTGCTTTACATCAGTGATTACGCTCATTGAGATATCTCTTCAGCTAATCTTAGCGCATATTGATCGGTCATCCCAGCAATGTAATCAATGACTTTGCGCTCTCTGTTATCCGGCAAAGAGGCAAATTCGCGAGGTAATCTATCCTCGTGCTTCAGGAAATGAGAATACAACAGACGCAATATCTCTCCCGCCTTTACTGCCTCCTCTCCAGCTAAGCTGGGATAATATACTTTGTCAAATAGAAACTGGCGGAGTATGCTAGTTGCACTAAGGACTTCAGGGCTCATGCCTATAGTTGGCTTGGGTAAATCGCCATTGCCACTAACGGGCCAGGAGCAGTCTATAATATCACAAACTAGGGTATTAATTCGCTGTGAATGCGTATGTCCCAGAGTTGCTACTACCGGCTTGGGCAAATCATTCTGGGAGATAATGCCAGCTCTTATAGCATCTTCAACGTCGTGGTTAACATAGGCCACGATATCGGCTATTTTGCATATTTGGCCCTCTAAAGTATTGGCATCTCCCCATCCCTCTCCTAAGATCTCAGCTTGTCCCTTGGAATGATTGAGGATGCCATCTCGCACTTCCCAGGTAAGATTTAGCCCCTGTCCCTCCCTCTCCAATAAATCGACTACCCGTAAGCTTTGTTCATTATGCCTGAAGCCACCGTGATATAACTCGTTTAGGACCTCCTCGCCTATATGACCAAAAGGCGTATGCCCTAAATCATGTCCGAGAGCGATAGCCTCAGCGAGGTCTTCGTTGAGATTTAGAGCTCGAGCTATAGTTCTGGCTATTTGGGATACTTCCAGAGTGTGAGTAAGCCTGGTGACATAATGGTCACCCAAGGGAGCAATAAAAACTTGTGTCTTATGTTTTAGCCGACGGAAGGCTTTGGAATGGATGATACGGTCACGGTCACGTTGGAAACTGGTTCTTATGGGGCATGGTTCTTCCAACTTCAGCCGACCACGACTGAACTTACTCTTAGCGGCATAAGGGGAAAGAGCTTCTTCCCTCTTCTCTGTCCGCTCACGTATATTGGGTTTGTTAACCATGGAATCACTATAATATAGCAAGTCAAGGCAAAATCCTTAATTTATCGCAGCAGCCCCCATGTCCTCACGCGCGTTTTCTTTTAGTTTTTGATTTTATCCTGTTTTCTACCTTTGCTATATTTAACCTCGTTGACAATACTACATCCGGGTTCAAAGACATCGAATCTATTCCGCACTCAACTAAAAAGTCGGCAAATTCCGGAAAATCACTCGGCGCCTGACCGCATATCCCTATCTTCCTCTTTGGTTTGTGACGATGTGCCGCATCTATAACTTGCTTCACCAGTCTCTTCACCGCTTCATTTCTTTCATCAAATATGTGTGCCACAAGCTCGGAATCTCTATCTAAACCAAGAGTTAATTGCGTTAAATCGTTCGACCCTATGCTGAATCCATCAAACACATCGGCGAATTCCTCCGCCAAAACCACATTGGATGGTATCTCGCACATCACATACACTTCCAACCCATTTCTCCCTTGTCTTAAGCCAAACTCTTCCATGGTTTTTATTACCTTCCTCCCTTCTTCCGGCGTCCGGCAAAAAGGAACCATCACCTTCACATTTGTCAACCCCATCTCGTCTCTTACTTTCTTTATCGCTTCGCATTCTAAACCAAAGGCAGGCTTAAACTTCTCATCATAATAGCGAGACGCTCCCCTCCAGCCTATCATTGGGTTACTTTCCTCTGGCTCGTAGCGATACCCCCCGATTAAATTGGCATACTCATTTGTCTTAAAGTCAGAAAACCGAACGATGACCTCGTTGGGATAAAACCCCGCCGCTATTTTCGCTACCCCCCTGGCTAAGTTATCAATGAAAAACTCCCTTTTATCCTCGTATGGTACGCTCTTCTTATCTATCTCTTCAATTACCTTTGCCAATTTCTCGTCATTACTCGCTGCTTTCTTCAACTCATCATATTCTATCAGCGCCATGGGATGTATGCCGATGTAAGAGTTGATGATGAACTCTTCCCGAGCCAAACCCACACCGTCATTGGGAATTTGACTTTGAATAAACGCACCATCGGGAATGCCAAAGTTCATCATTATCCTGGTGTCGGGTCTGGGGAGCTTACTCACTTCTACTTCATCTACTCTGTATTTCAATTTCCCTTCATATATCCTGCCCTCACCTTGCGAACAATCTATCGTGACCTCTTTTATCTCCTTCAAGACCTCCGTCCCCTTGCCGGTGCTAATTACACAGGGTACCCCAAGCTCACGACTCACGATAGCTGCATGGCATGTCCTTCCACCCTTGTTCGTAACTATGCCACTGGCAATCTTCATTATTGGCTGCCAGTCGGGGTCTGTCATATCAGTGACCAAAACTTGACCCCTCTTGAATTTGTTAATTTCACTACTATCTTCTATCACCTTCACCTCGCCTTGCCCTATCTTTGTACCCACTGCTTCCCCTCTGAGCAGTAACTTCCCCTCTTCTTCAAGCACATAAGTCCTGAGCGAAGCTAAGTCCATTTGTGAATGCACTGTCTCTGGCCTGGCTTGGACTATGAAAAGTTCCCCGGTTATCCCATCCTTTGCCCATTCAATATCCATGGGCAGGCCATAATGTTCTTCTATAATACAAGCCCACCTGGCAAGAACCAAGATTTCATCGTCACTCAATGCGAACTTTCTTTGGTTCTCTAGTTTGACTTCTTTTTGCACTGTCCCAGCTCTATCTCCCTTGTAGACCAATTTCTTCTCCTTCGTCCCCAGCTTCTTTTCTACAATTGGTCTGAACCCTTCCTTTAGAGTGGGCTTGAAAACGTAAAACTGGTCTGGATTAACAATTCCCTGTACCACATTCTCTCCCAGACCATAGGCAGCAGTTATGTAGACCACATCCCTGAAGCCTGATTCCGTGTCTATGGAAAATATGACACCGGAGCAGGCTAAATCAGAGCGAACCATCTTTTGCACCCCTATGGAGAGGTAAACGCTGAGATGGTCAAAACCTTTATCCACCCGGTAGGAGATCGCCCGGTTCGTGAACAAAGATGCAAAGCAGTCCATGACCTTTTCTAAGAGGTCAATTTCTCCACGCACGTTCAAATAACTCGTTTGCTGTCCCGCAAATGAGGCTGTAGGCAAATCTTCGGCAGTAGCACTGCTTCTCACAGCAACATCGACGTTCTTTCCAAATCTCTCTTCCATCTTTCGATAGCAAATTCTTATCTCCTCTTCTAATTCTTTAGGGCAGGGAGAATTTGCTATCAAATTCCTTATCTTTTCGCCCCTCTCCGCCAAATTTTCCATATCACGTGTATCCAGGCCCGCCAAAGTGTCTCTGATTTTTTGGCTTATGCCTGCTTTCTCTACCACATACTTATACGCTTCAGCAGTAATGGCGAATCCGGGGGGTACATTTACCCCTTTCTCACCCAGATTTCTTATCATTTCACCAAGAGATGCGTTCTTACCGCCGACTAAAGCTATGTCCTTTGCTCCAAATTCCTCAAACCATTTCACAAACTTCATAGTTCTTCCTCCGCTTTACAAAGTATTGTCATATTCACACATGCCATCTCAGCTAAATCTACCTCCTTGCTTACAGGCAGTTAAACTAAAAAACAAAGCTAAATTATATCATGTTTCAGCAAGGCCAAAACAAGAGAGAGTTTTGCCTCTCCTGCCTGGCCCTACTGCGGTCAGCCTATCCTCCCACCATCTGCTGCAGCGCCATTTTAATCTTCTCTTCTAAGCTTAGCTCCTCAGAATCTGGAAGCTTAGAGATAGCTTTGGTGGCTTCCGTTAAAGAGTAGCCCAATCCAGTTAAAGCAGCTATGACATCGGCACTCTCCGGGGCCAAGGGCAGGGCTACCTCTTTCCATTCCTTTTCCAACTTGCCTCTGAGCTCAACGACGAGGCGGCTGGCCATTTTTTTACCGATGCCAGGCGCTTGGCTGATGAGGTCGATATCGCCGCTGGTTATAGCCATGACAAGTTGTTCAGGATTCAAAGCCGAGAGTAGAGCTAAAGCCACCTTAGAGCCAACTCCTGAGACGGAAATAAGGTTTTTGAACAAAGCTAATTCCTCGCTTGAGGCAAAACCGTAAAGAGAAATATTATCCTCTCTAACATGGAGATGGGTATAGAGGGAGACCTTGCCTTTAGCAGCTCCTAATTGGCTTAAAGTTGAGCCGGAGACATATACCCGAAACCCTACTCCACCGACATTAATGATAATGGAGTCGTTACCACGCGATTCCAGTATTCCTTCTAATGTAGCTATCATTTCGGCGTATGTTCAGTGAGCCATTGGTTAAGGCGCCTCTGCTGAATGTGGCACATAGCTATAGCCAGGGCATCAGCCGCATCGCTAGGCTGAGGTAGCTCAGAGAGCCTGAGCTGGACTCTTACCATTTCCTGAACCTGTTGTTTATCGCTTTGCCCATAGCTGGTTATTTGCTGTTTTATCTTGGCTGGTGAGTAATAGTAGACGGGCAATCCCTGGTTGACCGCTGCCAGGATAGCTATAGCTTGTGCTCTGCCAATAGCGAACGCGGACTTCACGTTGTGGCCGATAAAGGGCTCTTCAATGGCTACTTCGCTCGGTTTATGCTTGGCGATAATTTTGCTTAACTCGTCGTAGAGGGAGTGTAGTCTTTCCTCCATAGGAAGCCGGGATGGAAGCTTGATCACTCCGCAATCTACCATATGCATTTCCTCCTCGCCATCTACTACACCGTAGCCTAAATTTATAGTGCCAGGGTCAACGCCTAGAATGCACATGTTAGGTTCAACTGCGCAGCTTCTCTAAAGTAGCCTCAGAAAAATCGATATTGGAGAAAACATGCTGCACATCGTCTAGTCCTTCCAGCTCGTCGAGGAAATTCAGGGCCTGAATTGCTTTGTTTTCCTCCAGCAACACTGTAGTTTGAGGCGTTAACGAGAGCTCCGCCGAAATCACATGCTCGTTCTCCTCAATAACCTTTCTTACTTTTTCTAAATCCTCTGGTTTCGTGTAAATTTCCACATAATCCTTCTCGGTCTTAACATCTTCAGCCCCGGCATCAATAGCTCGTAGCGCTATTTCTTCGGCATCTGAGGCATTGCTTTCTACGGTGATCACTCCTCTACTCTCAAAGAGCCAGGAGACACAACCACTCTCACCAAGACTACTCCCGTGACGGGTGAAGAGACGGCGCACATCCTGAATGGTGCGATTACGGTTATCGGTCAAGGCTTCCACCAAAACTGCTATCCCGCTTGGCCCATAGCCTTCGAGTTTCATCTCAATTAAGGCAGCTTCCCCGGCTTCACCACTACCCCGTTTTATGGCTCTCTCGATATTCTCCAAAGGCATGTTATTATCACGGGCTTTCTGTACTGCTAAACGTAACTGGAAATTACTTTCTGAATTAGCTCCACCTTGTCGCACTGCAACTATGATTTCCCGGGCAAGCTTGGTAAATAACTGCCCGCGCTTGGCATCAGCCACTCCCTTCTGCCGCTTAATCTGTGACCACTTAGAATGTCCTGACATTGCTATCTTTTATATCATTTTATCACCGCAACTCCTAAAAGGGAAAGCAGATATTATGTCGCAAACAACTTGATGGCATCGGCACTATCATGCTAGGTTTATGATAGCGGGTAAGTCCTGTGTTAAGTGTGTCACCGGAAAGTGGCATAAACTA
>Ga0315541_1001942_pt1 | contig 18008 bp, 17 predicted proteins | sample SalMarSW160190MG_FD_203095 | JGI IMG/M metagenome (GOLD analysis project Ga0315541, IMG submission 203095) | Salt marsh sediment microbial communities from the Plum Island Ecosystem LTER, Massachusetts, United States - Salt Marsh Sediment SW1601-190 ...
GTTAGGCCGTCGCAGTCGTCGTCTATGCCGTTGCAGACCTCGGTAACACCGGGATTGACGCTGTCATCGCTGTCATCACAGTCTCCGCCCACCGTGGCAGTGTAGTCACCTTCGGGGGCGCAGAGACACTTACTATCACCAGTTACACCGTAGGTATCATCATCGCTGTCCTTGTAGTAGGTGCTACACCCGTCGCTAATTGTCAGTGTCCCAGAGGCATCGTGACCACCAGCATGTACAGTGAATGTGTATATTCCGGCCGGTGTCGTATCTGTTGTGGATATGGTCAATGTTGATGTCTTTGTTGGCCACTGGCCTGTTTCTCCTTGGATGGGGTTCGGGTCAAAAGTCGCGCTTGCTCCTGCTGGCAAGCTTGATATACTGAGCGATACGTCAGCGTTGCCGCTTCCCCAGACGGTTACGGTGTAGGTTACCGAACCGGCTGTGCCGTAGGTTAGTGTACCGACTTGATCTCCGACGCTAACCCCGGTGGCTCCGTCCGTGAACGTCGTCTGTGCAGTCTGCCCGGCTGAGTCGGTGGCATTTGCTATGTACGTTCCTATAATACCGTTAAGCGGATAACTCGCAGTAAAGCTCCCTGAACTATCTGCCGAGACATCAGGAATTTGATCTGTTTCTCCGTCTGGTCTAGTTACTGTCAAAGTGACTGGGCCTGGAGAGAAGCCGGCACCATAAATGGTTACGATTTCTCCCGGGGCGTAGTCTGCTTTGTCCGTCCAGATTGATGGGCCAGCGTCCGTCCAGATTGATGGGCCAGCGTCAGGCGAGACAGGAGTTACACCACAGCCGAACCCAGCACACAGCATTACCAATACCAACGCCGCAATTATTGCTTTTCTCATGTTTCCCTCCCTTTATTGTTTCTGTCTATTGTCCTATCCCTTCCTCGACTTACAGCATCATAGCCTATCCATCGCACAATTTTTACTTCCCTTCAGGACTAATTAACTAGTACCTTTGTCATATAGTAATCGCTAAAAAAGAAAAACCCCTCACTACCGCGACGCTCCGCAATAACACACGGTAACTAATAAACAGCCTCCGACACAAAAATAGCCCACTTCCATGGGCATTTACCTTTACCAAAACCTGCCAATCAACCTCGGTAACCGTCTCTTGCACACACCAAGCCCATTTGCCACTTGAGTCGGGCTCATTTGCCTGGCCACACTCACAAGTAAAATTCTTATGTCCTGTAATAGTGTAAGGATAACACCTACAGGAACGCTTCATATTAGAGTAACAGTTGTTCAAAAAAAAGTCAATACCTTGTGCTGGCTGACCACATGGGTACACTGGACTACGGATTTTAGCAAGTTCTTTCTCAATAGACTCTACAGGAGCAAGCTAGGCAAGAGATTGGTGCGGGCGGTTGAAGTTATATTCAATAAGTGGTTCGGCCTTCTCTTTGGGTGTTTCCTCTTTAGAGTAGGCTTGATGCTTGTAGGCAATACAAGCTTTGACCTAGTTAAGGCTTTCTTCCCACCAAGTTTTGCAAAGATTGAAAGCCTCTTCTCCACAAAAAGTGCCCTGGATTACGTAGTCGCCTTCGTCAACGACCTCATCACTTGACGGCTCTATCCAGAGCCAATAGTTCCGGGTTTCGTCTTCAATGCGAAACTCAACTACCCAGTGAATTTCTTCCTTATCCCATTTCGTACGCTTTACCCAGACCATGCAGGCTTCCAGTCCTTGGATGTAGGCATTCCACCAGAGATCAGCAGAGAAATGTCCACACTCATAGACCCCTTCTCTCCACACATTCTTGTCTGTGGCGTCTTGAGCAAGGAAATCCAGAACTTCCTGCTCGGTTGCCGGCGAAACTTTAGAGGCATCGTAAATCTCAGAGGAATAGGTATAAGGCTCTCTGATTTGAGCTCCAGCCGCCGTACATCCTGAAACGAATGCTAGTAAAGCCACCAGCGAGACAAGAATGACGGGAGCTAATGCATGCTTTATATCTGTTGCCCTCATTTTTCCACCCATCGCTGTGCTATCGCCCGAGCGCAACTTCTCGACTAGCTTGCTTCCACAACTTTGAGAGGTGGAACTAGCTATTGCCATGTCCCTTCTGTCCATTAGATCATGCCTCAGTATGTTCAGAATACCAGCCAGCTAGGTTCAGGGGAATCACCTATCTGTACTGTTTTCAGTAGAATTTAGTACTATGACCTCGAGAGGCGATGCTTCCATACTCAGTATTGCTGGTTTGTCATTTTGAACCGAAGGTATGGCAATCTCTTGAGATTGCTTGAGAAGCCTATCCTGGGCACTATGAGATTCTTATTCTTTCCCTTCAGTTCGTTCAGGCTCAGAATGACGTGGAGCAAAGGACTCGTGGTCACACCTGGTTTCTGTCATTGCGAAGCTAATTTCGTCAGTCGAAGCAATCTCCTGGAGGGGCAGGAGATTGCCGCGCCCCGACCAGTCGCGGCTCACATATATGAAAGCGCTGCGTTTGTCAAGGAAAAGATGTGTTAGTCGATATGCCCTCTTCTTTAGATCACTATCACCAGGTACACTGGGCTCAAGGCCGTTTCGTCAGATGCATGTATTCGCCCTAGAAGTGGCATGAGCATATCCTCTGGAGCTGTCGCGCTCTTTGAATGAATCATGATTTATCCAATGTGGGACTGCACGATTTGGAGAAAGTTATTATTAAGTCATGTTGATTTGTTTTAAATATAGAAACCGTTATAATGAAAGCGACCCAAACGAGCAAAGTTCACATGAAATAATCAGGAGAGGCTAAATATGAAGACAAATCTTGAATCTGAAATTGCGATTGTGAAATTGTGGCGTCAGCTGTACCAAACCTACACCCTGCTTAAGCAGTGCGAGGACCGAGTAGTTGAGGAACACGGGCTCACCACGGAGCAGTTCGCAGTGCTTGGTGCCATGGATTACTTCGTCGGTTCTATGAATATAACTGACATAGCCCACTGGCTAGAACGTAGCACGAACAGCATCACTATGCTAGTTGACCGCATGGTCAAAGCTGGTCTGGTCAGAAGGGTGAGAAGCAAGAGTGACCGCAGGGTAGTACGTGTGGCTTTCACCAGCAAGGGAAAGAATGCCATTAAACCGGCAACTCAGGCAAGCTTTCAGGTTATCCGGAAGATCCTGTTGCAACTATCGTATGAGGACAGGAATAACCTTCTTGGTCTGCTCGGGACGACAAAGTACGAGATACTGAAGTATCTCAATCCTGGAGTGGATATAGAAGGAGTGAAGAGAGAAGAGTTAAAGCAAGCGGCCAATATAAAGGAGTGGCTGAACGAGTATGGTTTGTCCTCCACTCCCCAAGCCAAGCGTCAAGGTGGGAGGAAGAGAAAGACCGAATGACGAGAGCAGTTAGCTTTACCTATGCTAGCTGGCGTAGAGCAGCTCCTCAGGGTCCGCAATAATCCCGGTAGAACGAAACATGCTCCCCATTTCAACCAACAGGTAAAACGCCTTAGCCATCGCTGTCATTAATATACTGTACCCCGGTACACGGTAAGGCACGTGTCAAATCGACAAATAGGTATGGCTAGACAATTTGTTATATAATATAGTATTGCCTGTTGTTATATAATATAGTATTGCCTGATAGAAATCTAAGAAGGTAGCAGGGAATTGTCAGGCCAACTTTATGATGTCATCATAGTAGGGGCGGGGCCCGCCGGAAGCTACACAGCTTATGAACTAGCTTCATTAGGTCACGATGTCGCTGTTTTTGAAGAAAAAAGTGCGGCGGGGCTCAATGTCTGTTGCACAGGCATAATCAGCACCGAATGTTTCCAGTCCTTGGACCTCAGCACAGATGTAATACTAACCAAGGTAAACTCAGCCAAGTTCTTCTCTCCTTCAGGGAGATGCTTAAGATTCCAAACTGAAAGGGTTCAGGCTTACGTTGTTAATCGGCTTTTACTTGATAAAGCGATAACCTCTAAAGCTCAATCCCAGGGGGCACAATATTTCTTCTCTTCCCCAGTCATTGACATTATTCCTGGGAAGGATAGCATACAAGCTGAAACTTTGTGCTTCGGAGCCAGGGAGATATTCAGTGCTAGAGCTGTGGTCCTAGCTAATGGATTCAGGCCCAAGCTGCCCCGGAAGCTGGGGCTGGGCAAAATCAAGAATTTCCTCGTGGGTGCTCAGGCCGAAATTGAAGCGAAAAACGTGGATGAATTCGAAGTATACTTTGGTCAGGAAATAGCACCGGGGGCGTTTGCCTGGCTTGTGCCCACCTCAACAAATAAAGCATATGTTGGTCTTTTAGCAACATCCCAGGCCAAGCTACATCTGCAAAATTTCCTCAACAATCTCTTTGGCCAGGGTCGAATAACAAGTCAGGAGGTGGAAATTGAGCAAAAGGCTATCCCCGTAGGAACTTTAGCTCGCAGCTACGGAGACAGGGTACTGGTTATTGGGGACGCTGCCGGGCAGGTAAAGCCAACTACTGGTGGAGGAATATACTTCGGGCATCTTGGTGCTAAGATAGCTGCCGAGGTGCTTGACGAGGCTCTCAGCAGTGATAATTTAACCGCTGGCCAGCTTTCGCTCTATCATAAGCAGTGGAAGGCAAAAATAGGCAAGGAACTCTCCCGTGGCTACTGGGCTAGATGGGCTTATGCCAAACTAAGTGACCGCCAAATTGAGGGGATATTCAACATATTGAATTCTGGTGGCATGGCTGAAGCTTTGCTCAACTCAGGCAATTTTTCCTTCGACTGGCATAGCAGGTTAATTCTGGCTGTCCTGAGACATAGCTCCGCCTATCCCTTGCTGAAAATGAGGCATCTCCTTTCTCGTGAGGCTAGTTTATGACTCAAATAGATTATCCTCCCCAGCATGTCGCCATTATCATGGATGGCAATGGCCGGTGGGCAAAGAAGCGTGGCTTACCCAGGCTTGTCGGACACAATGCTGGCGGCGACAACATTCGCCCTGTGGTGAAGATTTTTGCCAATTATGGAGTAAAATACCTGACCCTTTATATGTTCTCCACCGAGAACTGGAACCGCCCCAGGATAGAGGTCGCTGGCTTACTCAGTCTTCTGGCAAGAAAGATTGACCAGGAAACTCAGGCTTTTCATCAAGAAAATATCCGACTAGTACATCTCGGCAGGCTGGATAGGCTATCTCAGAAACTAAGAGAAAAGGTGAAAGCAGCAGTTGAACTCACCAAAAATAATACCGGGCTTACGCTTTGCCTCGCCTTCGATTATGGCGGGCGGGATGAAATTGTCCAGGCAGCCACACGTATCGCTGACGCTGGTATTCCTGGTAACAATATAGATGAGTCTGTGTTTGCCCAGTATTTATATAGCCCTGACATCCCCGACCCTGACCTGGTCATACGGACTGCTGGTGAGAGCCGCCTGAGCAACTTTCTCATCTGGCAGGCTGCCTATAGTGAATTTTACTTCACTCCAGTGTTATGGCCTGATTTTGGTCTTAAAGACGTTGAGGAGGCACTTTCTGAATATGAACGCCGCCAGCGTCGTTTTGGCAAAATATGACGCGTTTAACAACTACCCAATGACAAGGAAGGGCGTGTCATTGCGAACCCCGACTTGTCGAGGCGTGGCAATCTCCGCCCTCAAATAGCCCCACCGAGATTGCGGACCCTGTTCCGAATCGTAGGTGAGGAATCTCGCCCCTCGCAATGACAAAGGGAGAAAACGGCCCACAATAACGATTCAGGTTGCTAAACGACCCCGATTCCCACCCACACTATGCCGATAGAAATCCGCCATCAACAGGTATCAGCGCTCCGTGAACATAGCTAGATAAATCACTGGCTAGGACCACAGCAATACGGGCCACTTCGTCCGGCTGCCCACCCCTTTTGAGGGGCAGCCTGGTGCTAAACAATACGCCAGTTTTAAGCAGGCTCAGCCGGAGTTGGGTGATTTCCTTGGCCACGGCCTTTGTCCCCGGAGTTATTATTCCGCCAGGTATGATTGCATTTATTCTGAAACCATTTTTGCCATACTCCCTGGCCAGAGATCTGGTCAGAGCGATGACTCCTGCCTTGCTTACGCTATAAGGAGCCATGCCTTCTGCGAAAGGTATGATTGCCTCGATAGAGCCAATGTTGATGATGACTCCGCCTCTCTTTAATCGGCTCTTTATCTTTAATCGGCTCTTTATCATGTGCTGACACATCAAGAGAACCGACTTCAAATTAATGTCCATCACCTTGCTGAGAAAAGCATCGTCTACTTCCAGGAAATCCTTAAAGGGGTATATTCCAGCATTGTTTACCAGTATGTCAGGCTCCTTCTCTTTTAACCTTTCCCACAAGGCATCTATCTCCTCCTTTGAGGAAAGGTCTACTTTATGAATGTTGATTTCCACTTCGAAACCTGAAAGCCCCTTGGCTACAGTCCTTAGCCCCCGTTCGTTCATGTCTACAAGTTCTAAATCCGCACCTGCTTCTGCAAATCTATAGGCCATTGCCTTACCAATACCAAGGGCGGAACCAGTTATTAAGGCTTTTTTACCTTTCAGGGAGATAAGTTCGGATAGAGACTTTAAAACTCTCATGGCAATACTCTAGACCCTTTGAGCATGCGTCATGCAACTACTTTACCATTATACCACGGTGCATTGATGATTAATTCTTCACGCTATAGAAAGTGTAGGCTTTCTTAAATCGGTGTTTCGCGAAGAAGCTAGAAGGCTAGAGCGAGGACCTTTGGGAAGGTTTCACCTTCTGTCCTGATGGTAGTGCTTGGGGCAGTTCCCAAACTCCTATCTAGCAAGAAGGGACTGATTCCAGCGCTGCAGCAGTTGCTGGTCAGTTACCAAAAAGGACCCGAGTAGTGGGTTACGGGAACCGGGATGCCAAATACCAACACAATTACCTTTAGATTGCTATTAGTATTATTGGAAAACGTAGGTTGTCCCCACGGTTGTAAGGACGAATTGTTGAGGCATCTCCCTGGCGAATTGATTGATGGCCTGCCAGCCGGTGCAGTGCATAGGCATGACAAAATCTGGGCCTATCTTCTTCATCTCCTCAATTGTCGGACCGATGATCGGCTCAAAAATCGGCCCCGTGAGGTGAAATCCGCCCAGTACTGCGTGAACCTTGCTCGTTTGTGCAGCCGCCTGGAGATGTTTGACCGTATTGATAATGCCAGCATGGGAACATCCACCGATAACCACTAGTCCCCTACCTTTCACCTTGACCGCTACCCCTTGGTCATCATGAAAGGGGTCCACGACCCATTTGCCATCAATTTTCGCTTCCGCCCAGGGAAAACCTTTCTCAAAATCCGTTACCCGCCGCACTTCTCCTGAAATCAGGATGAGGTCTGAGAGCAAAGTAGAAGCCTCACTAACTTTATGAAGCACGGCTCCCGTTTCTTTTAAGGCCGCTTCATCTAAGCGGGGGAATTCCGCCCGTCGTCCGGTAATGGGGTTATTTAGACCCCGCTGAAGAAAAGCATCCGGATGAAGGACGACCGGTACTCCCTTTGCAGCCTTGTTCAGAAACTCTACAAGAGCTCCAAAATGGTCGAAATGACCGTGACTGAGAACTACCGCCTCAACTTGGCTCAAGTCCACATCTAGAACGCGCGCATTATGGAAAAAACAGGTCGATGATACACCTGCATCCATTAGTACGACATGTTCTTCGGCTCCCTTGTAAACTTTGAGGAGACATGACAATCCATGTTCTGCTAATGGAAAACTCGGAGGACGTGTCATTGGCCGTTTGACCATGTCTGTGCCCTGAATTACGAGCACATCTGTGTAATTGTCTATTAAGACCGTAACTTCCAATTTGTCTACTTCTTGCAGATTCAACTCATTCACCGTATTACCCTCCTAATATATTAGTGTCAAGTAACAGTCTGACTTGTTTGCACCATGTATTGTCTGCTGTGGACAGATATGTCAGAGCTTTGCAGATTCTTCAGCAAGATTATATTCCCTGTCGAGACAGAAGCGCAAGCGAAGAAGAGGATAGACCTCAAAGGACAAGGTAATTCAAGTGCCAACGAATGAAGCTGGAATATAATCGAATGGTAGGAAATGGGACATTATCCTTATCTAAATCAAGGTAATATCATTACCTAAGTGGTGGAGCTGAGGGGATTCGAACCCCTGACCTTCTGCGTGCAAAAGAGGTCATGTCACTGAGACAGAGCAGGCTCTGTTACCTTACCTTTATTCCTCTACTATGAGCCAACCCTTGGCCCGTTCTAATGCTCTTGCCCAACCGCGGCGCAACGCCTGGCGTTCTGCGGCTTTCATATGTGGCGTGAACTGCTGGCCTACTTCCCGTAGCGCTTCTATCTCCTGACCAGATTCCCAAAACCCTATCCCCAGGCCAGCGAGATAGGCTGCTCCTAGAGCCGTCGTCTCTAACATTTTTGGTCGAGACACTTCCACCCCGGCAATGTCAGCCTGAAACTGTGCCAGGAAATTGTTAGTCGCGGCCCCACCATCCACCCGTACCTCCGCCAGCCGAAGACCCGAGTTAGCCACCATCGCCTTCAAAACGTCCGTCACCTGATAAGCGATTGATTCCACAGCAGCTCTGACAACCTGGGCTCTGCCGCTGCCACGGGTCAGCCCCACGAGCGTACCGCGCGCATACATGTCCCAGTGAGGTGCCCCCAGTCCAACAAAAGCGGGTACCAGGTACACACCGCCGGTATCCTCTATTTCCATTGCCAGTTGCTCTGATTCCCCTGCCTCCTTAATCAATCCTAAATCCTGCAGCCACTGGATAGCTGCCCCCGCAATAAATACACTGCCCTCCAAAGCGTACTCTGCCTCCCTGTCGAGGCTACAAGCCAGAGTAGTCAGCAGGCCATTTCTGGCTACGACAGGTTTCTTGCCTATGGTCATAAGCACAAAGGCACCTGTGCCATATGTCACCTTAGTCATACCGGGCCGATAGCATGTTTGGCCAAACAAGGCTGCCTGCTGGTCACCGGCTACTCCAGCAACGGGAATCCCATCCTCGGTATAACCAAAAATGTTAATCGAGGGGCAAACATCTGGTAGCATAGAACGCGGAATGTTAAAAAGTCGCAGTAGTTCATCATCCCAATTCAGGGTATTGATGTTGAATAGCATGGTGCGAGATGCGTTTGAGAAGTCGGTGGCATACACTCTGCCATTGGTGAGTTTCCAGAGCAACCAAGTGTCCACGTTACAAAACAGAATCTCCCCTCGTTCTGCCCGCTCCCGTATCCCAGGCAAGTTCTCCAACAACCACTGTATCTTAGTTGCCGAAAAGTAAGCATCGATTACCAAACCAGTCTTGGCTTGGATGATTTCGGCAGCCCCTTGAGCTTGGAGCTGGTCACACCTGTCTGCCGTCCTGCGGCATTGCCACACGATAGCCCGCCCTATAGGCTTTCCAGTTACTCTATCTACAAGTATGGTCGTCTCCCGCTGGTTGGTGATACCTATGGCAGCGATATCGGCATCCCCAATTCTGGCAGCATGCTTGGCTTCGCTGACCGCGTGTAAAGTCTGCTCCCAAATCTCAGAGGGGTCATGCTCCACCCAGCCTGGCTTTGGGTAGTACTGGGTAATCATGGCGTAACCACGCCCCCGTATGATCCCATCGCGGTCAACAATAAGAGCCGTTGTCCCGGTGGTTCCTTGGTCAATAGCAAGAATGTAAGTTCTCACGCTACATCCTTCCGTGCGCTAACTCATGGATGTGGGCTCGCTATAGTCCGGTAGTTATCGAGGTGCAGCAAAGTAATCTGATATAGATGCTTCTACGTTCTTCCCTTCGAAAAGAACTGCGTAAATTTGTGTTAGAAGTGGCAAGTCATTCATGTCTAATTTATCATTTTTACTTAACATTTGCGCTAGCTTATATCCTGCTTTAGTAGCTGGATAAGCCTCGACGGTTTGATGCCTGTTTTTCATTTCCTCAAGTGTCTGTTCTATCGACATGCCACCCCCGAGCATCTGCCCAAATATGCATGTCCGCCCCCCCTGAGCGGTGACGTATAAATCCCCGATACCTGCTAGTCCTAATGCAGTTTCTTCCTTTCCTCCCATTGCTTGGGCAATTTTGGATAGTTCAACTATTGCCTCCATTAGTAACGCCGCTTTTGAGTTGTGCATTCTCACTCTGGCATCCGCTTTGCCCTCTACTCCGTCGCAAAACCCCATGGCAACAGCGAATACATTTTTTAGTGCCGCACACAGCCCGACACCTATAACATCAGTGGTTATCTGCACCTTGTAAACTGGAGTGGTGAATATCTCTTGGCAGTGCCGTGCCGCAGCCAGGTCCTTTGAGGCGAAAACAACTTCAGTAGGCACATGTTCAGCAACTCCTTTAGCTACTGAAGGCCCACCTATTGTTACCATTGGATTTTTGCCGCGGAGTGCCTCTGGGAGTTCGCTCTCGATTATATCTAGCATTGTTAGAATATTGCCAGTTTTAGAGTCTTCCTCCAGCCCTTTGGCAGCATTTACTATGATCATCCCGTCTTTTACGAAAGGGACTAACCTCTGCATTATAGACCTGATGCCGGAGGACGCAATCGCTAACACAACAACCTCTACATTTTGGCAAGCTTTTTCCAACTCCGCAGCAGAAAACAACATGACACACCCGGGCAACGCAATGCCTAATCGGATGTGCTGCCCGGTCCTCGCCATTGTCTCTAAGACTTCGGCATCAAACTCAGTCCCCCAGAGATTCACTTCCTGCTTATTCTGGCATAATGGAACGGACAAGGCAGTGCCCATATTTCCAGCGCCCAAGACAAGAATCTTGCCCATTTGCTCACACCTCTTCGTAAGTAGAGTTTTCTACAAAACCATTATAATTAAAAACAAGGTAACAGTTTAGTTTCCCTAGAATCTTAGCCTATAATGAATCGTGTCCATACGCTGTGAAGTGGCTTTTTGGTTTTTCCATAAGGCACGTAAAACCTACCACCTTGGGGCGGGGTAAAATCGGCTAATGATAGGCAATTAAAAGATACCTCGTTTGGACTGTCTCGTCAAGGCTTATGAAGTAGTTCCCTTCTGCTGTATGTTACTTCGGACAGAGCATGCGGCTTTCACCAATTGAATTGACATAGATGGAGAAAAGGTCCAAGTACACTACATTCTGCCGATGTTATCAGACGGGAAGATGAAGAAGTCTCTCGGAGTTCTGCCTGTGGTTATCCTTGGTGGAGCTGGGGTGACAATAGACAGAACTTTCACGCTTACGTTTGCTTTAGCTATTTAGCAATTATAGTCAGAGACTGCGTGAAGGTCAAGATGACTGAGATATTTGGCTTAAAACCCGAATACAAGGAAAGACTTAATTCCTATGCACTAAAGCGCTTCAATGATTGGCAGGAGCGTATTCTGAGCAAAGCACCGCAGCTACGCCAACTCACCATAGAACAGCTTAACGCAGATCTAGATACCTATCTACATGACAATGAGAAGGTTGAATTTAGCAAGTGTGTGGCCGATATAGCAGGGTGGCTATCCAAGTGCATGGATACTGGAGATAGATATTTCGCCTATGCCTATGACGAACAGGTTATCGACCCGATGATCCGAATTGAATCGTTGATAATAGAGGCATATCAAAGGGCTGACGCGGAACGACAAAAGAAGGAATACGAAGATAGACGGTTTGCTGCATTCGTATCTATAAAACCGCCTGTTGATGACGCCAAGAAATATCTGAATGATAAGGAACACAACGAGTTTAGACTAGCCGTCGGGAAAGCTATAGATGCATACCTAGAAAAGGGAACAGCATACCTGGCTGACATGAGGGCTCTCGACTATGGCTGGTGGTTAGGAAAAATTCAAGAGCGCAAGAAGAAAGAGGCGCAAAAACTGCAGGCTATGAGTACAGCCGTTGAATACAATCATCGCCTTAATCAAGAAATGGCGAAACTAACCGCTCGACTTGACCATAAGCAGAGAGATCTAAGAAGTTATTTCTAGGCAAAAATTCAGGATAAGCGGTATGCCAATCACGACTTTGATTATGTCCTCTCTAAAAAGGATGAAATAAATTTTGATGATACCCTAGTCAGAATGGCCAACAAGAGATTAGAGCAACCTTGCCCGGAGGGCTTGCGTCAGTTCATCGTTTTTCCATCTCAATACTATAGGCGCTATTACCCATTGCCGTCAGCAAGCTACAGTTTTGAAGAAGTGCCTTCTCTTGATTTCAACTTTGATATTTTTGCAGTTGCTTATGCGGAGGTCTGGTTGAGACCGGGGAACATAAGCTTCGACGAATACGAATTTCTTCTACCATGGATAAAAGACAAGAATGGCTTGCCACTCTTAGAGAAGCCAAAGTTTCTTGGCTATTATTACTTAATTCTTAGACCTGAGGATCTCGGTGGCTATGTATTCTGGGAAAGTATTCCACTGGTTCTTTTGAAGGGGTTACTCAACGGTGAGGCGAGGCCTGACGGAAGCACAATTTTGGCAGCCACGGACAGTGTCATCACATATAGAGTGCAAGGACTTGAAGAGGAAGTTGAAGTGCCGAATAAGTTCGCCGAGTATCTAAAGAGTATCGGTAGCATGGACAAGATGATTGACATGGGTGTTATGACTGAAAAGGTGGGCAATATCGTCAAGGCTGCAGTTGGTGAGCTGGAGGTAAAACGTAGAATTCCACCAGCTACAGAGAAGGCCGGAAGAAGAGACAGTATCAAGGAAAGGGCTTTTCGGCTGTTTGACGGAGTTAAAAGACCGGGCGACCCCGAGGTGAAAAATTTAGGCATCAAGCCGAACACAGCGTACCGCTACTATCAGGACTGGAAAAAAGCTTGCAGTCACAGCCAATCTTAGTGCGATATTGGTAAAAATCATAGTAGTAATCATAGTGGAAAGTCATGGTATCAGTCCTAGGTAATCATAGCAGCCGATCATAGTGCTAATCATAGTAAATCATAGTAGAAAATCATAGTGGTAATCACAGTACTCCGCTAGGCGTTACACAGAAACGACTAGACCGATTCAGCGCATGGTCCGAGTAATTTCCCTGCCCCTACCCTGGCGCTGCACTTTTCGATCGCCTGTGCAGTTGGGTAACAAAACAGGCAAATGTGTGACCGGGTAACAGAACGAGCTTCTGTGCAATACAGGCAGCATTTACTTATGCAGCGGGATTCAGAACGCGCCCGACAAAGAGAATGGCACCCGTATCAATGTCGCGAATCAGAAAGATGAAGGGGCGGTCTATGGTGACCACCAAAGGAGGTTCAGGTGCCGCTGACCCCGGCATAATCACTGCAGTGGCGGCAGCAGCCTCAGTGCCAGCTTCATCCACGGCAACGAATGCCTTGTGCACAACGTCTGATATGAACAGCTCACGATTACCAGTCATTCCGGAAAAATCCGCGTCAGCAGAGAAAACAATGGGCATGCCCATCTCGGCGAGGGTATCCTTCAGGCTGAATTCCGAGTCAAATTCAAACTTGGGCATGGTGAGGGTGACCTGAGCAGGATGCAGATCATCTAAGATGTCATAGACGTGGTCAGCCTCAAGGCCTTCCTCAAAAGCCTGGAACTGGCCTGCTTCAGGTATAAGGATGACCATGGAGAGCTCATTGCCATCGTAGAGGAGCTCAACCGCCTGGTATCCTTCCCCATTAGTGTAGCCAAATGACTCCGTCTGCTTCATCATGGGCACGGTGACCTGCCCGCCATCAAGCAGGTAGAAAGGGCCATCCGCTGTCACGTCCTCATCGAAAGGGTACTCCCAGGCAGCATTGAAGTATATGGCATTGGTGAGCACAAGGCGGGTCAGTGGAGTGATCGCGCCCTGCGGGATAAGGTCCTTAATGCGTTCTTCAGTCTGGTCACTGACCCACTGGTTGATGGTGAGGCGGGACTTCTCAGTCTCAGTTATGAAGTCCAGTATTCTCAGCCCGGCGCCGTAGTTCTCGGCCAGGACATCGAGGAAGGCAGGAAGGAAGCTGTAGTCCTTTTGCCCCCAGATGGCGTTAACGATGTTCAGCCTGAATCCCTCCCCGTCCTGGCCTTCAGCACCTTCACCCCTGCTGGCAAGTTCTACATCAAGCCAGTTGAATGCCGGGTGCACCCCCTCCTGTCCAAGAAGGAATTGAAGGGTAACGGCCATCTGCTCTGCGGTGTCGCCGCGGGCTCCAGCATATGTCATAGCCAGCGCCATTGAGATGCTGTGAGGAGAATAGAAGAGATTGCCCTCTTCCTCTCTGAGCACCCGATACACGTCGAAGGCGAAGGCGCTATTCCCCTCGATCAGCAGAGCCAGGTCAGCTTCGCTGACGTCGGGAGATGTCTCCCGCGGTTTATCTGACATCACCAGTTCGGCTGCTACCGGCTGATCACAGGCTATCAACGGCAGTAGCAACACTATGAGTAATACGACTATCAATTTATTATTCATCTCATTCACCTCCCATAAATATTTAGAGTTTCCGAGCTGTACAAAATATAATGCACTAGTAATAGTTTAGTTGCACCAAAATCTCAGTTTATACTGTATCACCCCGCCGCGCACTGTCAAGCATTTTTTCGCTCTTTCAAGATTTTCGTCGGATTGGTAAGAAGTCGGTAAATTGGGTAATAGAGGCTCAACCCCGGGCCTCATACCAACCCACCATAGCAAACTAACAAACTGGAAGATTCCCTACGTTTTGGGAAAAACTTGCCTGTTACTGCAGGGGGGAAATGTTGACCAGCAGTTCGCAAAGGCAATCGACCGACGGTGGCTCAAACACTCAGATGGCCCCCGAAACCATATTGTGGTTTGTTAATTCCTGAAAACTGACACAAACGACGCCTGGGTGTGAACCATAATCACCTTGAACAAAACAAGTTAATGTGCAACAAAACAGGCTAATGTGCAATTTGTCCTCAGGTATATTGTGGTTCTCGCCCAACTACCTCAGTTCCAGTTGTGTTAGGCCTGCCATCTCAGGAAGGGATAAGTCACTCCAGTGACGATATTCCAGATGTATGAAGGGTTGCGCGCGCCAAGATTGGCGACTGCGATTATGTTCCACCCCGCCCCTGAGAAGGTGTCGATGTTCATCATTTGCCTCGTATTCTCGCCTGTCCCGCCATCCGAAGTAGTTTGTCCACTGGTTTGGGTGTTCCAGAAGGAGTTGCTCACAGTGCCATCACTATTTCCCACCAGACCGCCAACGTACTGGCTGCCAGTCACGTTACCTGTGGCATAGGAGTTGCTCACAGTGCCATCACTATTTCCCACCAGACCGCCAACGTACTGGCTGCCAGTCACGCTGCTTGTGGAATAAGAGTTGCTCACAGTGTCCCCATTGCGTCCCACCAGACCGCCAACCTGTTCATTGCCAGACACGCTGGCCGTGGAATAGCAGTTGTTCACATTGAAGACATTCTCTCCCACTAGGCCGCCAACCCCTGAGGTACCGGTGCCAGAGACGCTCCCTGTGACGTAACAGCCGGTTACATTGCCCCAGTTCACTCCGATCAGACCACCAACCAGTGAAAAGCCAGTCACATTGACTTTCACCACACCGATACTCATGATTCGCCCGGTTATACCTAGCTCATCAAAAAGCCCAACCCCCTCTTGGTCAGGCCGATTGATGAACAGGTCTCTTATCTCGTGTCCCTGACCGTTGAAAAGTCCGCGAAAACTGGCCTCCTTCATTCCAATTGGTTGCCAGCCCTGTCCTCCATTGGCTGTCGGACTTGCCCGCTCCGTATAACCGGCGGTGGTGGAATCGAGGTCGTTCATAAGTAGGTAGGTACCGTACAAGTTGTTCTTGATGTAATCCAAATCATACCAATCCCGTATTTCAAAAAGACCAACAACACGAAAACAGCCTACCATCCCGGCAATCAAGGCTACTATAATCAGAAAAATCGAAAAAATGCCAATTACTGCCGCATAATGGTGTCTCCTCCAACTAAGTATTTTCATACCTCACCCCCCGATTTTTGTAGTCTCCTGAATAAATTACAGTCGGTTTTGAAGTAATATTTCTTAAAATTATTATTCCGGTTGGAGCTATTATACCACCATCTAAAAAACAGTCAATAGATTTTTGTGCAGTGTCCAAAACATACTATGGGGCTAAGGAGTCACAAAACGCTCAACTGTTTAGATTTCAAATAGAGCTTACCGGAGCCGACATGGTTCTATCATCAGTAATCACGGTCAAGAGGCTGCACTTTTTCCTCAAAATAGCGATGAAAATCGTGCGGCAAGCTGCGATAGTCGATGGATGATATTACGTCAGAAATATCTCTAGAGTTTAAAGTGTTCCAGAATAAGACTGCCTTACCTTGCACCCTCCTGTTTTTTGCGTCATCAATAAGAGCTGCTAAGGTCTTGCCTGTATAGGTGCCATCTAGCTTGATTCCTTCACACCCTCTCATTAGGGACACTGCCTTCATTCCCTCCTTTGTGAAGAGCGCGTATCGTTTGCCGAAATAATCATGTCTAATATCAACATCTTTTTCAGGGAACTCGAATCTGGGAAAGGAAGTATCCAGAGAATGAAGTAAAGAGTTAGTCTTGTTGACGAGTTGAATCATTTTTCTGGCATTGACGAATTTTTCACTGGTTACCTGTACTGAGACTACTCGGCTATTGAGATTTGCTACTCTAAGCCCGATAGTCAATCCGGAGGCTGTGCCCATTGTACCGCAAGCGACATAAATATATTCTGGTTCAGGCATTTCACCATCCGTTATCTGTTTTTTTAATTCCAACGCAGCGTTAACAAAAGCAATAACGCCAAGGGGTGAAGAACCACCAGGGGGGATGAACTGAGGAAAATGTCTACTTTTAAACTTGTGCCGTAAAAGCTGATAGGCGGTTGCAGTGTAAACCAACGGCATATTTCTTACAGATTCCAACTCAGCTCCACACAAGTGTAATTCCGCACCACAATAGTGGCTCATAAGTAGATTCTGCCGAACATACTGAGCATTCGGCTGAGGCATTAACATGGAGATGCTCTTCAAACCGACGTGTCGTGCGTATATAGCAGTAGCCAAGGCATGGTTCGACCCGGCACCACCAAAAGTTATGACCTCCTTCGCCTTAGAATGTAGAGCGTTGCCTAGTAGGAACTCTAACTTCCGTGGCTTGTTGCCACCATAGACCTTGCCACTCAGGTCATCGCGTTTTATATAGAGCTGACTGATCCCTAACTCAGCTCCTAATCGTTCGAGCTTTTGCACAGGAGTAGGGAATTCACATAGCGGCACATAGGCAAGCTTCTCCCGCAATAGCGGGTACTGTTCAAATAACGGAATCACTTCTATTCTTTCCTTCACTAATAGTCACACAAGCCAACTCTCAAGAATCCTGTTTTTCTAACAACCACGATGGCATACTATCATCGCTGGCTCTTGTTATCAATCCGCTGGTAATGAGGATATTAAGTCCCTGACAATAGACTGGAGAGGTGCGTTACTTAGGAAGCAGACTGAACTTTCCGCTAGATTGTTCAATTTTCGTGCTGCAAATTGTCGGATTGATGCCCACTAACAGGGGCGCAACCCGCCCCCTATTGACCTGGCGGGCGCTGGAGTGGCAACGCACACAGCCAGCCTTTAGTCTGTTATTTCTGAGCCTTCAGCTCCTTGCCGACTCTCCATACCTCGGCGATTGCCTCGCTAACAGTGTGGTAACGACCGCGTGGAGCCATAGTAACAACAATGGGTTTGATCTTCATAATATCCGGTCTCCCGTCGGTCAAGCAGTCTTCGGATACGTGAGTTTCTTCGATTCTGCCGACCACCAGATAATGACTCCCTAGGTCAACGGTATGCAGGACTTTACATTCCATGTTGATGGGGCATTGCTCTATAAGCGGGGCGCTGCCCAGTTTTCCGTAGAACACCTTGAAGCCGCAGTCCCTGACTTTGTCACTCTTGGCGCCGGACACCTGACCGCAGTAGTCCGTTTCCCTAACCATACCTGTCGACGGGACGTTGACCGAGAAGGCCATATTCTGGCGGATTCCCTTAAGTGTGTAGAGGTCAGG
>Ga0315541_1001945_pt1 | contig 17995 bp, 13 predicted proteins | sample SalMarSW160190MG_FD_203095 | JGI IMG/M metagenome (GOLD analysis project Ga0315541, IMG submission 203095) | Salt marsh sediment microbial communities from the Plum Island Ecosystem LTER, Massachusetts, United States - Salt Marsh Sediment SW1601-190 ...
CGTCCTCTGCCCGTTGTCAGCTTCGCTTTTCGGCCAGGAGCACGATCCGGTAACGGCACAAGCCGCGCAGCCCGGGCACGCCGCCGCCCAGCTTCTCGATCCAACGCAGCCCGGGCAGCCAGCTCGGCGAGAAGGGATACTGCTTGATCCGGAGTCCGTGCCGCTCCAGCGCCCGGATGATGGCACGGCCGCCGCGGAGGGCGATGTGCGTGGAGTCCTGCTTTAGCAGCGGGGTGTATGCCTTGAGCAGCTCGATCCAGTGGTACGGATTCGGCGTGTACACAAAAAGAGTTCCGCCGTCGCGAAGCACGCGCCGCACTTCGCGGAGCATGTCGCTGAGAATGGCGTCGGGAACGTGCTCGAGCAGGTCCGCGGCCGTGACCTTGTCAAACGTCGCGTCCTCGAACATGTCCAGCCTGGACGCGTCGGCGCGGAGGAAGGTCAGGTTGGTCTGGCCGGCCCATACTTGCCTTGCCTGCTCGACGGCCACCGGCGACAGGTCCACGCCCGTCACCTCCGCCCCGCGGGAGGCCATGAAGTGGGCGATCGTGCCGACGGCGCAGCCCAGGTCGAGAATCCTGTCGCCATGTTTCGGCCTGACGACCCGGTCCACCCATGCCATGCGCAATCTCGAGGAGGGGATCGGCTTGCGGTAGCCGGCGAGCATTCTCTCATAGTACGAGCGATCGTACTCCTCCAACTCGCATTCGGGGATCGGTTTGCGCGTTGCGTGCATACGCCGGAATCCTCAGGACATTGGCGCTGCCTGCGCTGTGGCCGTGCGCGATGCGCAGGGACGCTGGACGAGCGGCCTAGCCCGCCGTCACTGGCCGGCTGGTCGGCCCGACAGTTCGGTCGCGTGATTGGGGAACCCGATATACGCGAACGTCCCCAAAGACTTTGCGCTTGGCGTGCAAGTTTTCCAGGTAGTCCACCAGTGCCAGTTGGAAAGGAAGCCGCTCGTCGCCCAGGTCGATCACCACGTAGCGCGTCTGCCAGACCCGCAGCAGCCGGGAAATCTCCTCCGGCGGCGGGGCGGTGCGAAGCAGAGTGTGGGAGGTCTTCGGGCAGGGCACGTCAACGAGGTAGCCCACGGGCTGCTCGGCAAAGAGCGTTCCTCGGATCGGCTTCTGCCCTCGCAGGAACTCCACCGCCTTCAGCGAGTCGCGCCACATCCCTTTCTGCTGGACGGACGGATAGTCCGGCCGGTGCCTGTAGTAGAGCCTGCGGCCGATCTTCGGCAGGTTAAACCCGACCATTACGACCATCAGCACCACCAGGGCGGTAATGACACCCCGAGGGCGTTTGGGGGCCAGCCGGCTCAGGATCCACCCGTAACCCTCCAGCAGGTACAGGATCAGGAGCGGCAGCAATGGCAGCAGGTACCGCGTCCGCAGCCACGTCACGGGTGACAGGCCTGCGACGTAGCAGAACACAACCAGCGGCCCAAGGCGGTCGCCCCGGCGGATGCGGACGACCATGGCCGCCAGCACGGGACCGACCAGCAGAATCATGCAAACCGGACGCGGCATCTGCTGGGCGGTGTACAGACGGCTCAACTGCCCGGAAGTCATGTAGACGTTCTTGATCGGACGGTACACCCGCTCCAGGACGGACGGACCCGTTGCGAGCCGTTCGAGATTCCTGGCGTAGGTGGAAGCCATCGGGTCATGGTAGGCGGCATGCCAGCCATAGAACACGGCCAGCGTGGCCGCCAGGCCCGCCAGCACGATGATCGCCGCCAGCAGCGCCCGCCGCCTGCCTCCCCTGCCGGCAGAGAGCACCAGCCCTGCGGCCGCACCGAACGCCAGCACGAATCCAACGAGCCGAACCCAGCAGCCGGCCACCAGCAGAAGCGAGGCCACTTCCCAGCCCCGCCGGTCCGGCCGGTCCGTCCGCAGGCCGCGATAGTAGAGCCACAGGGCTACTACCGCCAGCAGCGTGAAGGGCACGTCGGTCAGGACTTCCCCGCTGCGGAGATGCAACTCATTGGCAAGGGCCGTTACGGCCGCAATCAGGATGGCGTAATCGCGCCCGACAACGTCGCGCAGCATCAGGTAGCTGAAGGCCACCACTGCCAGACCGCAAAGACACATGGCCACGTTGATCGCAAGGAAGCCTTTTGCCCCGGCGAGCATGAGAGCCGACAGGAAGGCGGGATATCCGGGCGGGACGAATGCGTGCGGTTTCCCCGCCAGCGAGTAGCCCTCCCCGCGGGCGAGGTTGCGCCCCAGGTTCAGGTACAGCCCGGCGTCCTTGCCGATCCGCCAGTGGACGGTGACGGCCGCAAAATACAGCAGCAGCGTCAGCAGCACCCCCCAGACGGCCCAGCGGCGCCGCTGCACATCTGAGAAGCCCAGGGGAAGCGACAGTAGGGGAGTCGATCCACACGTTTGCCCCGAGCCGGTCGCTTCCATGCGGTCTTCCATGGCGAGGGGGATTGTATTGGCGGCGGCCGAGGGGGTCAACCTCAAACGGCCCGCCGCTGTCATGGCCGGCGGAATACCAGGACGTTGTTGTCGCGGAAGGGGATCGGCCCGGTAACGACCCAGTCGGGGAAATGCCGCGCGATCTCCTCGGCCGACCAGCAGCGGACGTAGAAGAGCGTCCGCTTGCTGCGGTCGTGGACCCCGGAGATTACGAACACGCCGCCGGGGGCCAGCGACTGGCGAACGTTGGCCATCGCCGCCTCCAGATGAGTCTCCTCCACAATGTGCTCGACCACGTCCATCATGACCACCAGATCGAACTTCCCCTCCGGCGTTTCGGCGGTGATGTCCTTCTTGGCGAAGCGAAATCCCGGGACTTGCCCGCGGAGCTTGTCGAACAGGAGGTCGGTGATGTCCAGGCCGAGGTATTGCTTGACGCCCGCTTGCCGCAGCAGCCCCGTGTAGAAGCCCGTGCCCACGCCGATCTCCAGCACGCTCGCCTTGGCCAGCTCGACGCCTTCGGCCCGGCACAGGTCGGTGAACGTCCGTCCCGCTTCCTCGTAGAGCTGCCGGTTCTGGTTTTCGCTGAGTCCCTCGTTTCCGGCGCCCCTCAGCGACAAGCCGTGCTTGCTGAAGCGGTCGCGCCAGTAGCGCCGTACTTCAGCGGGCCGATGATCTTCTTACGGACGGCCCGCAGCATGAGGCCGAACGGATTTCTCAGCAGTCTGGTCAACTTGCTTCCGGCCATGTGGTATTTTCCCGTCCCACAGAGGCGGAACTTCCTACGAAGGTCACCGACGTCCCTCGGCGGCGACTCCGGTTGCGGTTCCGGCCATGTTCGGCTCGCGGCGCAGTATCAGCAACGCGCACGCCGCCATGATCAGCTCGATTAGGATCTGAAACAGCCGCAGCGTCACGGCGATGAGCGCGGCCATTTCGGCGCCGACGCTGGGCGTGAGGATCAGCAGGAGGATTCCCTCCCGTACCCCGAGTCCGCCGGGGGCGAACAGGGCCAGGAACCCCATCGTGGCCGCCAGGGCCGTGCCGGAGATGTAGATGCCCAGCCAGGCCGCCGGCACGTCCGTCAGGCTGCGAGCCAGCAGCCAGGTGGCCAGTCCCGCCAGCGGGAAATGGCACAGCACGCACACGACGGGCTTGAAGTAATCCCGCATCCGGGGCATCCGCTGCAGCGGCGGCCGATTGAGCTTGCGCAGGACGGCGTTGACCGTCGCCAGCAGGATGCGCGGGTGGAGCAGCAGAATGCCAATTCCGATCAGTGCCAGGCCCGGCACCCAACCGACGGAGGTGGCCTTTCGCACCGGCTCCCACAGCACCAGCGGCGCGGCCATCATGATGCCGACGATCACCAGCAGCAGGCTGTTGAGAAAGATGATGCTTGTGGCCAGCGCGCCCGGCACGCCCCGCCGCCGCAGCAGGTACACCGCGCCGGCGACGCTGAGGACCTTGCCCGGCACGTACTTGCCCATACGCGAGAGCCAACTGATCGCCAGCATCTCGCGCCATCGCGGCGGCCGGCAGACCGACGCCAGCAGCAGCCGGCTGGTCACGGCAGCGGGCAGTGTCATCGCGAACATGCACAGGATGAAAAGGCCCAGGAAGTACGGCTGGACATGGATCTCCTCCCACCGGACCCCCGCCAGCCGGTGGACCAGCGCGCGGGCGACGAAGATGACCACGACGCCGAACAACGCCCATTTGGCCGGCGTTTTCAGCAGCGAAATCTTTTTCCCGCGAGGTTCGATGGCAACTGTCCTTCTATGTCGGCCGGCCGGCGCGGCCCGATAGTCGTGCTCGAGCGTTTGCAATGCAGACGCGGTACGCCTCGGCGGTGCGCTGGGCGCATTTCCGCCAGGTCAGCCCCAGTGCCTCGGCGCGCCGGCTCATTGCCCGGCCCATCCGCCGTCGGACGGCCGGATCCTTGCAGAGCTTGATCAGCGCCTCGAATATTGCTCCCTCGTCGCCGGGCGCGACGACGTAGCCGGTCAGGCCATCCACCACCAGCTCCGCCGGAAACCCCACGCGCGTCGTGATGACGGGCAGACCGTGCAGGGCGGCCTCGGCCGTGGCGAATCCGAAGGTCTCCACCGTCGTCGGCGAGACGTACACGTCGGCCTCGCCCAGCCACCGCGGGACCTCCCTTCTGACCACGCGCCCGGGCAGCCTCGTCGCCTCGCCCACGCCGAGCTGGCCGGCCAGCCTGGCCAGCGGCTCGCGCTGGGGTCCGTCGCCGACGATAGTCAAAGTCACTCCCGCAAGCCGTTGCCTGACCCGGGCAAACGCCCGCAGCAGCAGGTCGTGCCTCCTGGAGGGAATCAACCGCCCCACGCTGATCACTCGCACCGACCGGTCCGTCCCGGCGCCGGGCTCGTGCCGCTGGAGGTGATTGGCGGCCACGTCGTCCACTCCGTGGGGGATCCAGAAGCAAGCGGCCGACTCGCCGCGAAGCTCCCGGCAGAACTGCTGGAACTCGCGGGAGACGGCAATGGTGGCGTCGGCCTGCCGGATGGCGAACCTGGTCAGCCGTCGCACCGGCGCCAGCGGCGTGGTCAGGTCGCTTCCGTGAATGGTGACCGCGACGGGGCGGCCGATCGTGGGCCGCAGCGCCAACGCCAGGGCGCCGATCGGGCCCCAATGGGCGTGAATGACGTCCGCTTTCCGAGCGTGCCGGGTCAGCCCGGCCGCGAGAGCGAAGGCAAAGCCCGGCATGTTCAGCCACGCCAGCGGGCTTCTCCGCAGGTTCCACAGCACGCCGTGCCCGTAGGCCAGGCGCTGCCATCGCCGCGGCCGGAAGTATTGCAGGCGGATCACCTTCACCGGACCCATCCGCTCCCGCGGCGGCGCTTCCGGATCGCCCGGCGCCAGCACGGTCACCTCCGCGTCCTGCTCGTCGGCCAGGTGCTCGGCCAAGTGCAGGACGTGGCTTCCGGGGTAGTCGCCCGGCCAGCGGGGGAAACTGCTGGTCAGCATGCAGACGCGGAGGTGTTTCAAGTTTGCCGGCTCTCCATGGGCCTCGACGGGGCTGGGCAAGACTTCTGAAGGCGCGTTCGGCCGGAGCCCGCCGCAGGGGCGGAGGCTCTCGCCGGACAATCAGGGGGTATTCTATCGACCGTAGTGTGGTTTGCAACGTCCGCACCGGCAGGTCGCCGCCGGATGCGGTGCCGGCGGACTTCCGCCCGCGGGGTCGAGGCCGGGGACTATTCTTTCGGCCCATACCTGGACTTGGGGAAGGGCACGCGGATCGGCCAGCCGGGGAATTGCTCCCCGCCGCCGACCGGATCGACCGCGCCCGGCCAGCACTCCAGGATGAACTGCCGGTCCTTCTTGTCGACGCGAATCAGCCCGTAGCCGGTCTTGGTCAGGCCCGGGTCGCGGATGATCGGGCCGCGGGCCCGCCTGCGGGGGATGCTCGGGCTCGCCGCCGCCAGCATGCGGAAGCGGTTGCCGAAGGGGTCGATGAAGTTCCCCGTGTAGGGCGGGGCGCCGGGCTCGCGGTCGGCGCCGGGCTCGGCCGGGTCCCACCAGCGCTGGAACGTGTTGCCAACGGCCGGCACCATGAACTGCACGAAGCCGTCGTCGTGCTTGTCCAGCCCCTGAACGACCGTGCTGGCGAGGTGCTGATCGCCGGCGATGCAGATGGCGCCGGCGTCTCGAATCAGCCCGACGGCGCGGTCCCGGGCGGGCTTGGGAAAGCCGTTGGTGTCCACGTTTCGGGAGATCCGCCCGGCGTCGTCGGTGTTCATCGAGGCGAAGGTCGTCTGGGTCACGACCACCTTTGCGACCACGCCGTCCCAGTCGCGGGCCCACTCGGCCAGGAATTTCTCCTGCCGCGAGCCCAGCACCTCGCCGGTTTCGGGCGGAACGGAGCGCGGCGTCTTGAACTTCCGGTCCTCCAGCACGGCGAAACTCACTCCGCCGTACTTGAAGGCCGTGTAGTAGACGGAAATGCCCTGCAAGACCGGCGTCGGATCGTACGGGTCGGCGTTGTGCGCGCACATGCATCGCTGGACCATGTTCACGAATTCGGCGCTGTAGATGTAGCCGCCGTCGGCGTTATTGCCGGTGGTGTTCTTCCGGCCGGACCAGCCCCAGATGTTGCCCTGATACACGTCGTGATCGTCGGTCTGGACGATGGTGGGGATGTCCCCGGTCAGCTCGCGGAAGCTCGCGATCCAGTGCAGCCACTTGTACAGGAAATCGTCGGCCGGAAACGGCGGGCCCTCGGCCCCGGTGGGAACGCCCTGATAGATCTGATCGCCGGTGAAGAACATCAGGTCCGGCTTCTGGCGCCACAGCGCCTTGAGCATCGGCACGTGCGGGATCCAGATCATCTCGGGGCTGTATCGGCCGTAGAACGTCTCGGCCGGGCCGGGGCGGGCCGACCGGTCGGGGCACCTGCCCATGAAATAGCAGCCGGTGAAGGCGGCGATCACCAGCGGGTCCTTCCTCACCGGGTCTTCCGGGATCTGCCCGTGGTACCAGAGTTTTTTCGGCGCGTCCGAGCCGTTCGGGCGCAGCGGGACCACCCGGTATTCATGGGGTCGGTGGCTGCTCCAATCGGCAATTCGAAACAGCGCCGTCTGGGACGGCGCTTCGATCTTGCTGACCGGCCCGCGGATCCATTCTCTCTGCTCGCCGCGGCCGGGGAGGTAGTCCAGCCGCGCCGCCGTGTATTCCACGGGCGCGTCGCGAGCGGACGGCCCCAGCGGTATGAACTGGGCGTTGAGGCGCAGCACCGACCCGTTGAGCGAGAACAGCGTCCCGGCCACCGGGCCCCAGGCGCGCTGAGGGTAGCTGCCCACCTTCATGCCGGTGACCTCCAAATCGGCGAACCAGAAGCGCCCGCCGCCCTGGGGCGGGGCGGGGCGGCCTGGATGCGAGATCAGCGCGATCCCGCCGAGGATTTGCTTCTCGCCGACACGGGTCAGGACGGCCTTGGAGATTTTCTCGCCCGATTCGGCCTGGCGGGCCGTCAACGTCAGGTCAAAGCCCCCGGCCAGGCGCGGGCTGCGAGCGATCGCGAGCGTCAGCTCGACGTCCTCCTTCGGCGTCCGCGGCCGGGGGACGTACTCGGCGCTTTGCTGGCCGGGAATCAGGTCGAACGCTCTCGGCTGGGTCTCGCTGGTGTGCTCGCGGAACGCGCAGCGCCCGTCCGCCTGGAAGACGGCCATGATGCCGCCGCCCTGTCCGGAGAGATGGTGCACCAGTGCGGCCGCCCGGTAGTCCAGCCGGCCGTTGCCGATGCCGATCAGGAAGCCCGACCAGCCGACGGCCGAGGCCGGCGCGAGCATCCCCGTGCGGACGCGCAGGCTCGCCCCGCCGGGATACTTGTCGATCTGCCGGGTCAGAAGGAAGGCGGTCCGCGCCGGGAGTCCGGGCCTGTCGGCGAGGCATTCGATGCGCCCGTTCGCCCATTGCCAGTCCTGAAGGCGGTTGGCCCAGTATTCCCGGCCCAGCCATCGCCGGGCAGGCGTTCTGGGGCCGCAGCCCGCGGCCAGCAGCATCATCGCCACAGGGGCGACGACGGCGACTGCAAAACCTCTCGATCTCATGATAGCACTCCCCTGTTGTCAATGACCTGATATCATCGCCTCGGGCGGCGCCGGCGTCAAATTCCAAGTCTACCCTTTACGCCGCTTCGTTTTCGCCGAGGCGGTCACCGCCGGGCTGTGCCCCGGGTGGTCGGATTTGCCAGGATGGCTCCCGTGCGATTCACGCAACAGGAGAGATTGCGGGCGATCCACGCCGCGCTGCCGCGGTGGTACCGGCGGCATCGGCGCGAACTGCCGTGGCGACCAGGTTCCGGGCGACGTGCCCGGGAAAAGGACATAAAAGGGACGGCGCGGTAACACAGCGGTAACATCGGCCCGCTATAATCCGCCGCATCGAAAAGGGGCACAGTCGCCCTCAGACAGGAAAGGATCTGACGATGAAACGGGAAATGCACTTACTGTTTGTGGCGGTGGTGGCGTTGTCGATCTGTTCGGCGGTCTGGGCGGAATCGGTCTCGACGCTGCTGGAAGACGGGCTTTACACGGAGCGGACCGTCGGCGACCTCGACGCCGCGATTCAGATCTACAAGAAGGTCATCGCTCACGGCGAGGCCAAGGCCGATCAGAAGGCCCAGGCCCAGTTTCGCATCGGCATGTGTTACATGAGGAAGCGGCAGGAGGCCCAGGCCGTCGAGGCCTTCAACACGGTCATCGAGAAGTACCCCCAGCAGAAGGAACTGGTCGCCGGGGCGAAGCTGCGTCTGGGTCGCCTGATCAGTCCGAACCCCGCCGCGCTGATGCCTCCGGGGACACTGGTTTACGCTGAGATCGGCAGCCCGGGCCACCAGGTGGAGAAGATCCTCAACATGCTCAAGGGCACGCCGCTGGCCAACCCGCTGGCCGTTCTCGGCGGCGGGCGGCAACCGATGACGGCGCCAAGCGGCACCGGGCCCAGGCACAAGACGCAGGCGGACATCATCTCCGCCCTGCTGAACCCGAGCATGCTGGCGGAGTTCAAGAAGGTTCGCAGCATGGCCGTGGGCCTCTCAGGGGTGGACATGGGCGGCGCGAAGCCCCCGCCCTTCGTGGCAGTTCTGTTTCCGGGTGAGAGCGACGCCCTGCGCGGCGTTCTCATCGCGGCGCTGCTGATGGCCGGCGAGAAGGCCAAGCCCATTGAGGGGATGGAGACGGTTGCCATGGAGCAGCCCGTAGACATGGTCTGCGCGTACGATGACAACGTGATGATCCTGGCATACCCCAAGGAGCAACTTGCTTGGTGCATCAAGCAGTACAAAGGCATCAGCAAGGAACCATCGCTTGCCACGGCCAACAAGTCTTTTGGTGCGCTCACGAGCGCAAAGGCCCGGCAGTCCGACGCGCTGACGGTGTGGGTGAATCCGCCTGCCGTCTTCGCGGCCGTGCAGAAGCAATTTGCCGGCACCTCTCGGGGCGGCCACATGGTGCGGCAGCTCCGTGCCATAGACGCCATCTTTGACTTCCAGAACATGGAAGGGGCGGTTGCCCGCCTCGTCATCGACGAAGAGAACCCGTACGTCGAGGCGACCGTCGCCTTCAAGGACGGCCACGAGTGCCTGGCCTACGACCTGGTCCGCACGCCGCATCTGAGCAAGGCGGGCTTTGAGGCGGTGCCCGCCCAGGCGGTGGGCATCGTGAGCCTGGCCCTGGGCGAGGCCCAGCAGGCAGACGAGAAAGCCGAGGCCCGCCGGCGGGCCCTCAAGCGGCTGACCGGGCTGGACATCGGCCGGGAGATCTTCGCCAATATCGAACAGATTGACCTGTTCGTCCTGCCTCCCGGCAATCCGCCTTCCGACAGCGTCCTGGCGAAAGTTGCCAGCCCCATTGTCCCGTGCCTGGGCCTAGCGATCACCAGCCGTGACCCCGAGCACACCCGTGTGTTCCTCGACAGGCTCTTGTCTCTGCCCGGCATGTTCTGGTCCTTGCAGTTGGACGAGCCCGCCTTCAAAGAGAAGGTCCCCGGGCGCTACATGCTGTACCGGCCGCGAAACCAGAACGTCTACTGCTACGTCGGACAGGCCGGTAAGTCCACCGTCATTGCCCTGGAAAAGCGCGTCCTGGCGGCGGCGCTGGCCGCGGCGAAGTCCGGCAAGGGGGCGCTCCAGTCCGGCCCGCTGCAACCCGCCCTCTGCGAGATGCCCGGCGGGACCAGCAAGCTGATCCTCGTCAACGCCGGCGGGGCGCTGCAATTGGCGACGGCCCACGGGATGGCACAGATGCCACCATCCGCTCAGACGCAGCCCAGCGTCCAGAAGCAAATGGACGCTTTTTCCCAATTGGCCAAGGCCCTTGCCGAGACCAATTTGCAGGTAAACAGCGTCGAAACCGCAAACCGACTGACCGTCCGGCTGGGCGTGAGCAACCTGCCGCCGCTGGGCGAGCTGTTCTCAGCGGCGATGATGATGATGCGATGATTAGTCGACCGTCAGTCGGCTCCGGCAGGCACCGCGGCTGAGCTTCCGTATCGTGTCGTGGGCGATTGGGATAGAATCTGAACATGCCTCTGCGATGGGACAGCGCGGGCGCGGGCCGTGGCGGGGGGCCGTGGGCTGTGCTGCTCGTCCTGTTGCTGGCGGTGCTGGTGCCGACGGCGTGCGTGCTGTGGTTCATGACCGCGGCCATGCGCAACGTGCGCCTGGCCACCCGGCAGAGGCTCACGGAGGTCTATCGCGAGCGCCTCTCGGCCGCCCGGGCGGGCCTGGAGAAGTTCTGGTCCCAGAAGGCCGTCGCCCTGGACAACGTCCCGAAAGCGGCGCCCGCGCGGGTCTTCGCCGCGCTGGTACGGGCCGGCGTCGCCGACAGCGTGATCGTGTACGACGAGGCCGGCAGGGCCGCATATCCTTCCGCGGCCGCGGCCGGACCGGCAGAGCCGCCGGAACGCGGCCCCGGCTGGCAGGAAGCGGAGGAGCTTGAATACGAACTCTCTCAAGCCGACGAGGCGGCGGATGCCTACGCGAGGATCGCCGAGTGGGCCTCGGAGGCTAACCTGAAGGCCCGGGCGCTTCAGGCGCAGGCTCGGTGTCTGCTCGGGTCCGGCCGCCGGCAGGAGGCGGTGAGGATCCTGACCGGCCCGCTCGCGGGCGACAGCCTTCGCGGCGTGGGCGACGCCGGCGGGAGATTGATCGGGCCGAATGCCCTCCTGCTTGCCCTCGGATTGATGAAAGAGACCGACGGCCCGGAGTTCCGCGGCGTCGCAAGGGAGCTGGCCAATCGCCTGAACGATTACGGCGGGCCCGGCATGCCTTCAAGCCAGCGCCGCTTTCTGATGGAAAGGCTGCGGGAAATCGCGGCATCGGCCGCCGCGTTCCGGACGCTCGCGGCCGAGAACCTGGCCGCAGACTACCTGGCGGCCCGGCAGGGCCTTGCCGAAGCGTGGCGCCTGTCAAAGGCACGCCCGGGGAGCCTGTGGCACGCGGCCTCCAAGGACAAGAGGGTTGTCCTGATCTTCCGGCGGGAGCGGCTGTTGGCCGATATGAAATCGGCCGCGGGACTGGCCGATCGGTTCGCGGGGGCCGCGCTGTCACTTGTGCCGCCTCGGCCGGCCGCGCCCAAAGGGGAAGTATTCCTGACGGTTCCCGCGGCAACATCCCTGCCCGGCTGGGAATTGCAGGTGCACCTGGAGGGGCAAGATCCCTTCGCCGCCGCCGCCGGAAGGGAGAACGCCGCCTATCTCTGGACGGGAATCGTGGCAATCGGAATCATTGCCATGCTGGCGCTGATCGTCGCCCGGACCGTGAGCAGGCAGATGCGGCTCGCGCGGCTGAAGAACGATCTGATCGCGACCGTCTCCCACGAGCTGAAGACCCCGCTGGCCGCGGTGCGGATGCTGGTGGAGACGCTGCTGGAGGGGCGGGTCCGCAACCCGCAGCAGGCGCGCGAGTACCTCCAGCTCATGGCCAGGGAAAACGAGCGCCTCACCCGGATGATCGACAATTTCCTGACCTTCTCGCGGATGGAGCGAAACAAGGTGGCATTTGACTTCACCCGCCTCCGCCCGGAGGAGTTCATCTCCGCCGCGGTGGCCTGCGTGCAGGAAAAGTTCAACAAGCCCGGCTGCCGGCTGGAGGTCGACGTGGCGCCGGACTTGCCGCCGATCACCGGCGACCGGGACGCGCTGGTCACCGTCCTGCTGAACCTGCTGGACAACGCGTACAAATACTCCCGGGACGACAAGCGCGTGGCGCTGCGGGCGTACGCCGCCGACGGGAACGTCTGCGTGGAGGTGACTGACGAGGGAATCGGCCTGTCGCGCTGGGCGGCCAAAAAGATCTTCGGCCGTTTCTACCAGGTGGACCGAACGCTCTCCCGAGGCGCCGGGGGCTGCGGGCTGGGGCTGAGTATCGTAAAATTCATCGTCGACGCCCACGGCGGCACGATCGACCTGACCTCTCAGCTCGGCAAGGGCAGCACGTTCACCGTGAGGCTGCCGATCGCGGGCGCCGCAAGCGCGAACGAATCGGGCAGGAACGGCAGGCAAGATGTCAGGTGAAACGATTCTCATTATTGAAGACGAGCCCACGATGCTGCGGGGCCTGAAGGACAACTTCGAGTTCGAGGGCTATCGCGTCATCACGGCCGAGGCCGGCGAGGAGGGCCTGGAGGCGGCTCTCAATACCAGGCCGGACCTGATCCTCCTGGACATCATGCTGCCCGAGATCAACGGCTACGAGATCTGCCGCCTCATCCGCCAGGAGGGCCTGGACATGCCGATCGTCATGCTCACGGCCAAGGGGCAGGAGCCGGACATCATCCTGGGGCTCAATCTCGGGGCCGACGACTACATGACCAAGCCGTTCAGCATCAAAGAGCTGCTGGCGCGGGTGAACGCCTTCCTCCGTCGCCGCCGCCGGGAGGACCAGCAGGTTCACCGATTCGGCGACTGCGAGTTGGACTTGGCCTCGCGCACGCTCAAGCGGAACGGCCGGGAGGTTCGGCTGACGCCCAAGGAGTTCGCCCTGCTGGCCTTTCTGGAAAAAAGTTCCGGGCGGGCGCTGACGCGCGACGAAATCCTGCGCTCCGTGTGGGGCCACGGCGTGTTCGTCACCTCCCGAAGCGTCGACCGCTGCATCACCACCCTCCGCAAGAAGGTCGAGCCCGACTCCGGCGAACCCACCTTCATCAAGACGATCCCCCAGATCGGCTACCGGTTCGAAGCACCGGCGGGCGGCGCGTCGAGCGGTTGAAGACGACGCGGTCGCGGCCGTGCGGGGTGGCAATCTCAAACGCTTCTTTCACGCCCGCCGCTTGCCCGCGCGTCGGCACGGGGCGGATGCCGACCTTCGGCAGTTTTCCCTTGAACGGATAAATCAGCATGGCCAGCCGCAGGCAGCCGAGATAGCCGGTCGGCGCCCAGGTCCGCGCGCGAAGGAAGTGCTGCTCGGGGTATAGTCGCGGGGCGGTCACCTCGGCCGCCGCCACGTCCACGCCCGTCTCCAGCCGTTTCAGCTCTTCCGGATGGGCGAAGCAGATGACGCAACCGGGGCTGCCCTTGACCCGCGCCCGGCCCGGTCCCAGCAGGCGGAACGGGCGCGGCGAGTGCAGGTAGCTTGAAACGGTGAAGATGGTCTCCCGGGTCGGCTCGATCACGTCGTAGATGACCCAATATCCGCCGCGCTTGAAGAGGATGTGCCGATGGATGCGGGCGAGGCGCTGGCCGGTGCCCCGCTCATGCCCGAACGCGTCGTGGAACGCGCTGAAGTAGTCCATCTCCGGCGTGCTGTGCCAGAGGACCGCCTGGCCCTTGGACTCGTCGCGGTGCATGGGAAGGTGGTCCAGGACGATCTGGTTGTGCGCCTCGGGCGAGCGGAAGAAGGGGTTCAGGGGATGGTCGTAGCTGTCGAACCGGCCGACCTCCTCGATGATCGGCCGGCCGAAGGCCCAGATGTTGAAGTCCAGCAGGTCCAGGTGGGTGTGGCCGCCGCCGGTGGGGCCGAAGTTCACGTTCAGGTAGCGGCCGTCCTTCGAGCCGTCGTCGCGCATGACGGCGTAGCCGGAAGGTCTCAGGCACACCGAGGCCTCGCGCAGGCGGGCGGCGCTGTCGCGGTCGGGCAGGCCCGCCTGCCGTCTGTCGGGCAAGTACTTTTCCGCCGCGGCCAGGATGTCGTCGGCCCGCGTCAGGTCGCCGTCGCCGTAGGCCGGGCATATCCCCCGGGGCGTGAGCGTCTTCAGGAACCAACTCAGCGAGCGGCGCATCGTCCGCAGGAACCGCCGCTGCGAATCGGCGGGCAGGTAGCCCGTCCGCCGCCCCGTCTCGTACAGTTCAATGACGCCTTGCAGCGACATCCAGCCGTAGCTCCAGCAGCGCTCCTTGTGCCCGCCGTCGGAGAAGAAGTCCTCGCTCAGGTGCGACTGCATGATCTCCAGGCCCCTGTTTCGCCAGCGGGCCGCCTCGCGCAGGTCGGGGAAGACCGCCCCCAACCGGAACAGCGTCCCGCAGCCGACGATCTGCCAGTTGCCGGCGCGATAGCCGGTCCGCTGAAGCCGCAGCAGCGACCGACCGAAGCCCAGGAAGAGCTTCAGGAAGCGCTCCACGTCCGCGGGGTCGGGGCCGGGCTGGTTGATCAGGGCCAGATAGGCCGGCAGGAGGGTGCGCGTCTTGGCGTAGGCCCCCAACTCGTAATACACGGGGTCGAGCCCGGCGATGCGCCACCGGATCCGGTTGCGCTGGGCGTAGTACTGCCTGACGATGTCGACGACGCGGTCGAGGTCGGCCCGGTCGCGCTTCAAGAGGAATCGGTCGACCAGCGGCACCAGCCAGCCCAGGTAGTGAAAGCCGTACTGTCCGGACTGGCCGAAGTTGCCGTTGAAATCGATCTGCTTTCCGAAGGCAACCGTCTGTGCGTGCCAGCCCTGGATGCGGCCGCGGCGGACGTCGCCGGCCAGGGCGAATGTCTCGCGCCGCACCTGCGGGTCCGCGTTTCGCCCGGCCGCTGCCGCCTGCACGAAGGCCCATTCCTTCGCCAGGGACCGGCGGTGATGCTCGGCCAGGGCCAGGTACGCCCGGCCGTTCCGGGCGGGGCTGCCGAGGGCAACCGCCTCTTTCATTCCCGCCCGGCGGGCCGACCAGGCCGACCAGAAATCCCGTTCCGAAATCCCGGCAATGTGCTTGCCCTCGTAGGCCGTTCGCTTGCCGTATGCGGTCATGGCTCAATCCCGTTGTGCCTGATGCCGTGCAACGCGCCCTCCGTCCGAGGGGCCGCTCACGTCCTGATCCTGTCCAGCAGCTTTCGTGCGTTCTGAGAGAGGATCTTTCTCTTGTCTGCGTCTGGGATGTCGGCCCCCAGGACTCTCCCGAGCTGCTGGGGCATGCACAGGAAGATGGCGTCGGAGCCCCAGATGAGCTTCTCGACGCCCGCGTCCTCGGCCAGTTGGGCGATCAGCCCGCGTGGGGCCATGCTGAAACACGGGTCCAGGTAGACGTTCTCAAAATCGCGGGCGAGCCGGGCATACTCCCGGGGGTTATCGACCCCCGCGTGGGCCAGCAGCAGTGAGACCTCCGGGTACTCCGCCGCCAGCTTTCGGAACTGGGCGAACTCCTCTTCGGCCGCCCACGTGTGAAGGAGGACCGGCATCCGCCGCTCGTTGGCCATGGCCATGGCCGCCGCGTATGCCGGGTCGGTGTAGGCAAAGGCGTTGATGTTGTGCAGCTTCAGCCCCACGAACCCTTCGTCCAGGCGCCGCCGCGTCTCGCCGGTTGCCTCCTCCCGGTCGCCCGGCCAGAGCGTGACGTAGCCCTTAATGCGGCCGGGGTGGGCCCGCATGGCTTCCAGGACCTCCTGGTTGCCGCGATGAACGTCGCCCCGGGTGCAGCTCAGGTGGCTGCAAAGGACCGTCCGCACGCCGATCCGGTCCATCACCGCGACCAGGCCCGCCGGCGACAGGTCGGGAACGGCGAAGTCATATCGCCCCAGGTGTCCGTGCATGTCGATGACGTCGAGGCCCGCCAGCGGCTCGCCCCGCCGGCCGAGATCGAGCAGGGAACTCATCGTTGAACCTCCCCCACAAGCCGCGACAGGTTGCCGGCGCCGATCAGCTCCCGCTGGCTCTCGGAGACCTCCGAGTACATCAGTTGGGCCACCGCCGCCATGGGCTCGCTGGCGGGAAAGCCGCTGCCGAAGAGGACCCGCTCCGGGCCGACCTTCCAGACCAACTGCTCCAGGCCGCGATGGACGGAGAATGCGCCCCCGATGGAAACGTGGACGTTGCCGAAAGTCTCCAGCAGCGGCAGGAGGACGCGCTGCGATCGGTATCCCACTCCGGCCAGGATCAGCGGCAGTCGCGGATACCTCCCGGCCAGCTCGGCAACCTGTGCCAGGCTGAATTCGCCTTCCCTGCAAAAGGCGGGCAGCTTGCGCCTTTCCAGGGCCGCAAAGAGCGGCCCGCAGACCCACTCGCTGAGGGTCCACTGATCCCGCTTCGGCCGGAGGCAGGCCGCGCCGGCGCCGCAGGCCAGCACGGCCTCGACCTGCCGATCCTCCGGGATGGCGTCGTCGGCCGTGTTGGGGATGAGGATGGGGCAGGGGACAAGGGCGGCGCGATTCTCGCATGCTCCAAAAAGAGCGTCGTTGGAGGCGGCGTAGTCAGAGTCCAACTCCTCCGGCGCGGTGCGGACCAGCGCCCGGCCGATCGACAGCCGCGACATCTCGGCGAGCCACTCATCGGCACCGACCGGCCGCCGCTGGGCGGGCTTGTTTCCGCCGAAACCCGAATATGCGTCAAAGAGCTGTAGCATCTCTCAGCGTCCGTCCGCGAACATCCGTCTGCCCGCAGGGAGTCCACGAATGACACGAATTTCACGAATGGCTTCTTTTTCTTGGGCGAGCCCTGCCTGGTTCCCGCCTGCCGGCTCGGCCGGCGACGCCCAGGCACGGACTTGCCGCTACTGCTTCGGCGCCTGGGCGGTTCGGGTCACGCCATCGGCGCGGCGGCGGATGCGAGCGCCGACGATCTTGCCCCAGCCGGATTCGTCGCCGTATTTGCTTCTGCCCTCGGCCGACCAGGACGATTCGGTCCACGCACTCGCCCCCAGCGGCTTGGTGCGGTTCAGGTTCATCGGCCAGGTCTGGTTCTCGCCGACGTACGCCCCGAGTTCCTTCAGCGGCACCGACATGGTGACGATCCAGCGCTTGTTGGTCTCGATGGAGCTCTTGACCACCGCGGTGCTGTTCCAGGGGAGGTCCTCGTCGCCGTAGGGGTCGAGCTTCCAGTCCTGGAGCACGCCGCGGGAGTTGACGGCGAAGTGAAAGCTCCCCACGCGCGGGTCGCCGCTGATGAAGATCTCCACGCTGTCGTCGTTCCAGGCGTCGTCGTCGCGCTCGGCGGCGTCGGCCTTCATGCCGGCGGTGTCGGCTTCCAGGCATTCCCACGCCACGTACAGGTGCGTCGGGTCGAACAGCACCCGGGCGAAGGTCTTCAGCTCGCCGATCTCCTCGCTCTGGCATTGCCCCAGCACCAGCGGCGGGCACTTCTGCCAGATCGCGGACTTCAGCGTGCCGTCGATGGGCGGGCCCTTCTTGACGATCACGGCCGGGAGAACCCCGCGCGTCGCGATGATCTGCCGGGCCGGCCCGCCCTCGCCATTGTCACATCCCGTCGCCACCAGTGCTGCGACGCCCATCAGAATGATCGTGCGCTTCATTGGCTTCTCTCCTGTCTGGTTAGAGGATCCAGCTCGCCCTGCGTCCCATGTCCGCGGGCGGCCATTCGAGTTCTTTTCCCTTGAGTTCGGCCCTCGGACCCGTCGGCCATCGGAAAGATAGCAGACCGCCAGCGGCGAATCCAGCACTTGACGCACGGCTCCTGCCTGCCGGCGGCCGGGCAGACCCGCCTGCCTGGCGCTGCTGGGCAGGTAGGAACGCAAAGACCGTTGCCCGTTGGTGCCATGCTTCTGCCTGCCCACCTCCGGTAGGTAGGCGGGCAGCAGAAGCATGCCACCCTGTGTTGCCTGGTCCTGAACGCGAAGACTTGCCTGCTTGCCTGCCGCCACCGGGTAGGCCTGGCCGGGCGTTGTTGCCCGGACGG
>Ga0315541_1001948_pt1 | contig 17984 bp, 18 predicted proteins | sample SalMarSW160190MG_FD_203095 | JGI IMG/M metagenome (GOLD analysis project Ga0315541, IMG submission 203095) | Salt marsh sediment microbial communities from the Plum Island Ecosystem LTER, Massachusetts, United States - Salt Marsh Sediment SW1601-190 ...
CCCTTCTTCGTCTGCGAAAATAGGAACCGCTCCCTGCCTCCGTAAGAACGCCCCGAAACCCCCGTCCTACCGTCCCCTATCGCCCCCGCGACTCTTCAGGTTCCGAAATGGCTGTCCCGGGTCGGGTGGCTTCTTCCGGAGGGGAAGGGACGCCTGAGCCGGGTTCCTGCGGTGGCGCATCCCCCGCAGGTGGGCGTCCAGCGCGGCCAGGTCGTCCAATCCGCGCCCCTCCGCCTCGTCCAGCAGCCGAAGGAGGATCCTGGCCGTGGCCAGCGCGTCCCCGTAGGCCCGATGCCGCCCCAGGATCTGGACGCCGAAGCGGCGGCTCACCACGTCGAGGCTGCGGTGCCGGAGCTCGGGCACGAGGCGGCGCACCATGCGCACGGTGCACAGGCGCACGGGGTCTGGAGCCTCGCCGGTCGTGCGGATGAGCTCGCTGGAGACGAAGGCCCAATCGAAGGCCACGTTGTGAGCGACGAAGACCCTCCCCTCCAGCCGGCGCACCACTTCCTCCGCCACGTCCTCGAACCAGGGTGCTGCGGCCACCATGGCGTCGGTGATCCCGGTGAGGGAGGTAACGCCCGGCGGGATGCGGCGCCCGGGGTTCACCAGGGTCTGCCACTCGTCCACGATGCGGCCTCCCCGAACCTCCACCACCGCGATCTCCGTGATGCGGTGGCCGCGTTCCACCCCACCCCCGGTGGTCTCCACGTCCACCACGGAAAATGCCACCTCCGCCAGCGGGCGCCCCAGGGGCGCCCGTGATGGGTCCATGCTCCACACGCCGTCCCGGTCCACCCGGAAGCGGGCGTCGGAGCCCAGAAGCTGGAAGACAGCCGCCGAGGCGGCCCCGGTGTGACCCGAAAGGCCGAGGACGTCCCGGGCCAGATCCAGCGTGTGGGCGGGCCCCGAGCGGAGCCGATCCGCCGCCCGCCGGACCAGCGACCCCGGTGGACCCTTCGTCACGCGTCCTTGCCGACCTGGGTGACCGAGAAGGAGAGAGCCTCGAGCTCCATGACCAGGTTCACGTTGGTCACCGGGACGTGCGGGGGAACCCGCAGCGCGACCGCCGCGAAGTTCAGGATCCCCTTGGCTCCCGCCGACACGACCCGGTCGGCCACGCGCTGGGCCTCCTCCGCGGGCACCGCGATGATGACCAGGTCAACGTCCAGCGTCCGGATCACCTCCTCCAGCTCCTCGGCGGGCCGGACCGGCACCGCCCCCCACCACCTCCCCACCTTGACCGGATCCGAGTCCAGCACAGCGACGCAGTCGTAGCCGCGGCTCGTGAAGTTCGGGTAGGAGAAGAGCGCCGACCCGATCCGGCCGGCCCCCACCAGGACCACCCGCCAGCGGCGCTCCAGCCCGAGGATGGACCGGAGGCGAGCCCCCAGGTCCACCACCGGGTAACCCAGCCCCCGCTTGCCGAAGGAGCCGAACTGGGAGAGGTCCTTTCGAACCTGGGCGGCCGTCGTGCCCCCTCCTGCCGCCAGAGCCTCCGACGACACGGTGGTGGCGCCGGAACGCTCCAGATCCTCCAGGACCCGCAGGTACTGGGATAGGCGGCGAACGGTGGAATCGGAGACACGGTGAGACACGGCAGGCCCTGGCTGAAGCCGCCTCAGGGACGCGGCTTGTGAAATCCTTCACAAATATGGAGGGGCGACTAGCCTACGGCAATCGCGCCGACAGGCGGATGAAGGCGTCCGGGGCGAGGCGCTCCGGGCGCTCCTGGAGCCCCACGCCCACCGCGTCGGCCAGGGCCTCGGCCGCCGCCGCCGGCACCAGGAGGTCGGGATGGTCCCGGAGGATCTTCCCGAGCTGCTTGCGGCGCCACTGGAAGCAGGCCCGCACCAGCGTGCGCAGGCGCGCCTCCTCGGCGTCGAGGAGCGGCTCGGGGCGGAGGGGGCGGATGCGAACCACCGCCGAGTCCACTCCGGGCACGGGCCGGAACGCGCTCCGTCCCACTCGGAAGAGCCGCTCCGCCGTCGCCACGCACTGCACGCCCACGGCCAGGGATCCGTACGCTTTCGTGCCCGGCGCCGCCACGATGCGGTCGGCCACCTCCTCCTGAACCATGAGCACGATCTCCCGGGGGCGGGGACGCTCCAGAAGGCGGAAGAGGATCGGGGTGGTGATGTTGTATGGGATGTTGCCCACCACCCGGAGACGGGACGGGTCGCGGACGAGCTCGTGCAGTGGGACGCGGAGGACGTCGCCGCGGACCACCTCGACGTCGCCGCGGCCCCCCAGCGTCCGCTCCAACTCAGAGGCCAGGGCGTCGTCCAATTCCACCAGGACCAGGCGCCCCACCCTTCCCACCAGGTGGCGGGTGAGCGCTCCCCTCCCCGGACCCACCTCCACGACCTCGTCGTCGGGGCCCGCCCCCACCGCCTCGGCGATCTTCCGCTGGAGGTTGGGGTCCACGAGGAAGTTCTGCCCCAGGGAGCGCTTGGCGCGATGGCCCGCCGGCGGCGTCAAGGAGTGCGGACGACCAGGGCGGTCCGGTCGTCCCCTTGGATGGGCGGATCAGTGTTCACGGTGAGGGCGAAGAGCTCGTCCACGATGAGGCGCACGGGTGCGTGGCGCAGAGAGATGACCGTGTCGAGGACCCGCTCCTCGCCGTCGCAGCGGGCCACCGCCGCCAGCGTGTCCGAGAGGCCGTCGGTGAAGAGGAGGAGAAGGTCCTTCTCCCGGTCCCATGGTATCTCGGCCTCGGCGTACGACTCGGGGCCCGCGAACCCCACCGGGGGATCGGTGGCGGTGAGGCGGTCCAGCCCCCCGTCCCCGTGGATGACGAAGGCGTGGGGATGGCCGGCATTGGAGTAGACCAGCGTCCCCGCCGCCGGGTCCAGCACGCCGTAGAACACCGTGAGGAACATCTCGGTGGTCTCGAGCTCGTCACGCAGCGCCCGGTCCAGGCAGCGCAGAACCTCTGCCGGCGAGTGGTGCTCCCGGGCATAGATCCCCGCCGCGCTCAGCGTCAGGGTCATGATGAGGGCGGAGGGGAACCCATGGAGCGATACATCGCCCAGCATGACGCCGATGCACCCCTCGGGGAGGCGAAAGAGCTGGTAGAAGTCCCCCCCCACCTGCTCGGCGGGCACCACCCGGGCGGCGGCCTCGGCCCCCTCGAAGCGCTCGGCGGCGGGGAGGAGCTTCTGCTGCAGGTCCTGAGCGAGCTCCATCTCCCGCCCCATGCGCTCCTTGGAGAGGCTCTCCTCGTGGAGCCGCTTGTTCTCCAGCGCCGAGCCTACCTGGGAGGCGATGGCGGACAGCAGCTTCTGGTCGGCGGCGCTGTACTTCTCGCCGCCCTTGCGCCCGATGAGGTTCAGCACCCCCAGGCTGCGCGGCTGGCCGGAGGGCGGCGTGTACCGGATGGGCACGGCGAGGACCGAGTCTCCCTTCTGTCCCCGCTCCTTCTGCTCGCGGCGTGCCGCTCTGGACACGATGTAGCTCTTCTGCTCCCGGAACACCATGGACGTGATCGTGTCCGGATCGTCGGGGGTGAGTAGGCTGTCCAGCCCGTCGTCGCCCACCGCGGCGGAGAGGTGGAGTTGCTGGCTCTCCTCGTGGTAGATCCATAGGGAGCCCCGAAGCGCGCCCATGACGTCGCACACCTCCTGCAGGATCACGCGCGCGGCGTCGTCCATGTGCAGGATGGAGCCCAGGGTCTCGCTGATGGAGTAGAGGAGGTGGATCTCCTCGTAGCGGTCGGAGAGTTCCTGGGTGAAGAACCTCATCTCCCTGGCCGCCTCGTAGGCCCGCTCCAGGATCCGGGCCAGGAGGGCCGCCACGGCTCCCGCAGGAGCCCTGGGGGAGTCCAGGACCTCCAGTTCCAGGAGAGCGGTGTCCCGGGACGAAACCCCGGCCCGCGCCAGGACGTCCTGTCCGTCCCGGCCGGGCAGCTCCTCGGTGGCGTAGAGGATCTCCGCGGCGGTCCCGGGCTCGGGCGGAGGGATCATGAGGCGGACCCGGAGATCGAGCGCCTCCTCGAAGTCGGCCAGCGCCCGAAGGACCGGATCCGGCAGCGTCGCGGGGACGAGCCGATCCGGTGGACTCATGCCTGAGCGCCGCCTTCCAGCCTCGGCAACTCCGGATCCAGGAGGAGCACAAGCGTGACCTCGTTGCCCCGGTCGTTGTACACCACCTCGTCCAGGAGCTGGCGCATGAGAAAGAGGCCGCGCCCCCCCGACTTCATGAGGTTTTCGGGACAGGTCGGGTCGGGAATGGAGCAGGGATCGAAGCCCCGTCCTTCGTCGATGACCCGGGCACGGATCGCCCCGCTCGTGAGGGTCACCTCCACCCGGACCCGCTTGGAGGGGTCGTGGGCGTTCCCGTAGAGCATGGCATTGGAGAGCGCCTCGGTGAGCCCCACCCTGAAGTTCAAGCGGAGGCGGTGGGCGTGCGTGTCCCGCGCCTGGCACCGGCGCACCACGTACTCCACCGCGTGCTCGATGGACCGGACGTCCGAGGGAAGCTCAAGGACGAGATCGTCGTCCACGCTGCCACCGCGCTCAGGGTTCACGGGAAGATGGGTCGCCACCGGAAGGGCTCAGAACCCTTCCAGGGCCTGCTCCTTGGTGTCCGTGATCTTGAAGAGGGTGTCGAGCTTCGTGAGCTCGAACAGGGTGCGGAGATCCTCGTTGAGGCTGGAGAGGCGGAGCTCCCCGGCCTGCTCGCGGATCTTCTTGGAAAGGCTCACCAGCACGCCGAGCCCCGAGGAGTCGATATACCCGGTGGCAGCGAAGTCGATGACGAACTTCCGGTCACCGGCCTCCAGATGCTCCAGGACCTTCTGCTTGAGTTCCTGGCGGTTGCCCACAATGAGCTGGCCTTCCACCTCCACGAGGGTCACGGAACCGTTCTTCGAGACCTGAAAGCCCATTTCGCGCTCCCTTGCGGGGTTGGAGAGCCCGGGCGCCACGCCAGGAGGGGCGGCGGCCCTACCGGTACAGTTGGTTAATCATAAGAGAGTCCGGAACGGAGGGGAAAGGGGCACCCCGCCCGGGGAGGCCGCCCCGGCCCCGCCCTCTTACCCTCCCAGCTTGGCCCTGAGCCGTTTCATGACAGGGGGAGAGACGAACCGCGATATGTCGCCCCCCAGCCCTGCGACCTCCCGCACCAGCGACGACGACAGGAAGGAGTATTCCAGCTCGGGGGCCAGGAAAACCGTCTCCAGCTCCTCCCAGAGCTCCCGGTTCATCTGGGCCAGCTGGAGCTCGTATTCGAAGTCGGAGACGGCCCGGAGGCCCCGGATGACGAACCGGGCGCCCCGGTCCCTGGCGAAGTCCACCATGAGGCCGCGGAAGGCCACCGCCTCCACCCGGTCGTCGCCAGCGAAGACCTCCCGGATGATCCCCACCCGCTCTTCCACCGTGAACAGGCTCTTCTTGGCCTGGGTGGCAGTGTACGCCACGGCGACGTAGAGCCGGTCCGCGATCCGCAGGGTCCGGCGTGCGATGTCCTCGTGGCCCCGGGTGATGGGATCGAAGGAGCCCGGGTAGATGGCGATGACCGGCTGGGCTTGGCTCATGGCTCGGCGACGATGAGGGTGAGGGCGGTGTCCCCGTACCTCCGGGTCCGGTCGTCGGGTCCCAGGGGGAGCGCGTCCCGCCAAGGATGCTCGACCCAAAGCTCCCGCGCAAACGGGGTCGCCCGGAAAAGCTGCGCCAGGCGGGCGGCATCACCCCCGGCGTAGGGGGGGTCGGCCAGAGCGACGTCGAAGGACCCGGGCGGGGCGTGGCGCAGGAAATGGAAGACGTCGTCGGCCACCAGCGTCACCTCCTCCCCGGCCCCCAAGAGGGCGATGTTCGCCTCCAGCGTCCTCAGCGATCCCCGCGCTCGCTCCACGAACACCACATGCTCCGCACCGCGGCTCAGCGTCTCCAGCCCCAGGGCCCCGGAGCCGGCGAAGAGATCCAGGACCCGGAGCCCGTCCATGCGCCCGCCCATGGCCGACATCCAGGCCTCCCGAACCCGGTCCGTGGTGGGCCGGGCGTCGCGTCCCCTCAGAGGCTTGAGGTGGTGGCCTTTCCAACGCCCGGAGATGATCCTCACGGCCGTCGTCCCGAGGGCCTCAGGTCCACGATGCGGGCCTGAGGGCGGGCCACGCCCCGGTATACGTTGCGCTCCAGCTTCAGGAGGACGTCGTAAGGCCCATGCTCGAGGGCATCAGGCGGATAGCGCTCGGCCAGCCCGAACCCGATGGCATCCAGGCGGCCGTCCATCGCCTCCAGCTGCACCTTGAGGTGCCCGTCTCCGACGCGGCGAGCCCCCGCGAGCTTCACCTCCCTGGCCAGGAAGAGGGGCCGGGGGTTGCCGATCCCGTGGGGCTCCAGGTACCCGAGCCAGTGCACCAGCTCCAGGTCCGCCGTACCCAGGGAGAGTTCCAGGTCCGGGCGCAGGAGCGGCTGCAGGTCGTCGGGTCCAAGGGCGGCATGCGCCTCGGCGTTGAAGGCCTCGCGCAGCGCGGGGACGGCGGCGCGCTCCACGTCCATCCCCGCAGCCTGACGGTGCCCGCCGAAGCGCCCCAGGTGGGCCCGGCACCGTAGCAGCGCGTCGTAGAGGTGGAACCCGGGGACGGACCGGGCGCTTCCCCTCCCCTTCTCCCCGTCCAGCGCCACGAGAACCGTGGGCCGGTGGATGCGCTCCACCACCCGCGAGGCCACGATCCCGATGACGCCGGGGTGCCATCCCTCCGCCGCCAGCACCACGCCGTAGTCGCGCTCCGGATCGAAGTCCCGGGCCAGGAGCTCCAGGGCCTCGTCCAGCGTGCGGCGGTCCTCGGCCTGCCGCATCCGGTTCACCTCGTCCATGCGCCGCGCCAGCGCCGCCGCCTCCTCCGGGTCCTCGGTGAGGAGGAGCCGGAGGGCCTCCGAGGAGTCCCCCATGCGGCCCACGGCGTTGAGCCGCGGCGCAACCACGAAGCCCAGCTGCCCGGCCGTGGCGCCGGCGGGATCCACCCCCGCCTGGGCAAGGAGCGCGCTCAACCCCACCACCCGGGAAGAGGCGAAGCGGCGAAGGCCGAGGCGCACGAGAGCCCGGTTCTCACCCTGGAGGGGGACCAAGTCGGCAACCGTGGCCAGCGCCACCAGATCCAGGAGTCCGTGGAGATCTTCCGGGTCCTGGCCCATCAGCCGACCCACCAGCTCACACACCTTGAAAGCCACCCCGGTGCCGCAGAGCCCCTTCTCCGGGTAAGGACAGTCGGGGCGCTGGGGGTTCACGAGGGCGGAAGCCCGGGCGGCCCCGGGGCCCACGGCGTGATGGTCGGTGACGATGACGTCCATCCCCGCGGACCGGGCCTCGGCCACCGTCCCGGCGGCCACCGTACCGCAGTCGGCCGTGAGGATCAGCGAGGCGCCGGCGGCCCGGGCGGCGGCCAGGCCCGCCGACGAGAAATCGTAACCGTCGCGGAGCCGGTGGGGCACGAACGGGACGACCCTGGCACCGAGCCGCCCCAGCCAGCGGGCGTACAGGGCCGTGGCGCACATCCCGTCCACGTCGTAGTCGCCGTGGATGAACACGGTCTCACCGTTTTCTACGGCCCGGGCCAGACGCGCGGCGGCCAGGAGGCCGTCGGCCAGCTCCGCCGGATCGTGGAGGTGCTCCGCCAGGGGACGCAGGAAACGCTTCGCCGCATCCGGGTCTCTGTGGCCCCGGGATGCCAGCACGGCGCACACACCCGCCGGGAGGTGGAGCGCTCCGGTGAGGGCTGCCACCGCGTCGGCGTCCGGGACGGGCGGCTCGGCCCAGCGGGGCCGCAGGGCGGGCACCGCCGGGCCGGGGGACATGGAGCTTCCTGGGGGCAAGCCGGAGCTGCCGCCCTCTAAACCCCGCCGGAGGACGGGGGCCGCGACGGCGCGGTCAGGATCACGCCGCACACCTCGCAGCGTATCAGCCCACGGCCGTGGCGCACCTCGTTCTGGAGCTGCAGGGGCACCACGCCGAAACAGTGCCCGCACGCCCCGTCCTCGGTCAGCTCGGCCACCGCCAGGCGGCGCCCGCCCGCACGGATGCTTTCATAGAGGTGCACCTCGCCCGCGTCCATGCCCTTCACGAAGGCCTCCCGCTGCGCCTCCAGGGACGACAGGGAGCCCCTGGCCGTCTCCTGCTCCTCGAGGAGCCCCTTCATGCGCGGCTCCACCTCGGCCTGGGCTTCCTGGAGCGCCGTCTCCAGCTCCGCCACGTGCGCCTCGAGCTTACGGATCTGGTCGATGAGCGTGTACGCCTCCTGCTCCTCGTTCTGGAGGGCACGCCTGACCATGTCCAGTTCGGCGCTCACCGCGGCCTCCTCGCGGAGGTTGCGCACGCCCAAGAGGCGCTCGTCCAGCCGCTTCACCCTAGCCCGCTTCTCCTCTGTGGAGATCTCCAGGCGCCGCTCCTCCTGCCTCATCTCCTGGAGACGGTTCCGGGCCGTGGTCACCTCGCCGGCCAGCACCAGAGCAGGCTCCTCCACCTCGGCCAGCAGCGGGTCGAAAGCGGTGATGCGCTGGCGGGCCTCCTGGACGCGGAGATCGAGGTGCTGGAGTTCTTTGAGTGCGCTGCGGCTCTGCGGGCTCATCGGACCTACAGGTTCGGGTTCGGGTCGCCTTGGAGGCGGCGTGTCGTCATCGTCCAGTCGTCTGGCGCCAGCGCCCGGCGTTCCCGGGACAGGCGCTCCTTCTCTTCCATGAGGGCCATCTTCTCGCCGTCGTTGCCGGCCTGCTCGATGCGGCGGTCCAACTGCCGGAGCACCCGGCCGAGGGTCTCGACCCGCACGCGGGCGACGGCATCGTCGAAGACCCGGCTGGCATGCCCGATCTCCTCGGGGTCGTCCAGGAGTTCCTGGAAGCGCTGTGCCGCCACCGGGTCCATGGCCGTCGGAGGCACGCGCAGCTCCGGGTCCGTCAACAGCGCTTGAAAGATGGCGCGGTACGCGGGATCCACAAAGTCCTCGGCCCCCAGATGCTCTCCCGCTCGTTCCACGTATTCCTGGTTCTTGGTCATGAGGAGGAGGAGCGTGCGCTCTGCGCCCATCCTGGGGATCCTGGGTGTCTGAGCGGTCGGAGAGGCGGGAGCGTCCGAGCGTGGCGTGCGCGCGGCGCCGGCGGCGGCCCTGGTCATCTCGCCCTGCAGCGTGTCGCGCCGGACGCCGGTGCGGTCCGCCACCTTGGCCACATAGATGTCCCGCAGGGTGGGGTCGGCGGCTGCCCGCAGCGTGGGAAGGAGGGAGTCCACCGCCTTCCGGGTGCGCTCGATGGACGAGAAGAAGTCCTTCTCCTCGAGGATCTGGAGCTTGCGGTCCAGGACGTCCAGAGCGTTGTCCATCTGAGCTCGGAGGGCAGCGGCGCCCTGGCGCCGGACCATGGTGTCCGGGTCCTCGCCGGGGGGGAGCGTAACCACCGCCGGGTGGAGCCCCTCCGCCAGGAGGATGTCGCCGGCACGGAAGGTGGCCTTGAGCCCCGCCGTGTCGCTGTCGAAGAGAAGGTGGATGCGCTGGGCGTACCGGCCCAGGAGCTTGGCCTGCTCAGTCGTGACCGCGGTGCCCAGGGGGGCCACCACGTTCTCGAATCCATGGGCCGCCAGGGACACGACGTCCATGTACCCTTCCACCACGATGGCCGAACCCTCGCGGCGGATGGCGTGGCGCGCCCACGACAGGCCGTAGAGGGTGTTGCCCTTGTGGTAGATGGGCGTCTCGGGGGAGTTGAGGTACTTGGGGGCGTCTTTCCGGTCGCCACCCTGGATGACGCGGCCGCCGAAGGCCACGACCCTCCCGGACACGCCCTCGATGGGGAACATGATGCGCCCGCGGAACCGGTCGAAGGGCTCGGCGGCGCGGTCGCTCCTCCCCAGCAGCCCCACCTCCACCATGAGCCCCTCGTCCAGGCCGTGGCGCGCCGCCGCGTCGCGGAGCGCCCGCCACTCGTCGGGGGCGTAGCCCAGACCGAAGCGCTCGGCGGTGGAGGCGTTGATCCCTCGACCCACCAGATAAGCCTGGGCGGCGGCCCCCGTGGCCGGATCGAGAAGCCTTTCCCGGAACCAGTCCCGGGCGAAGGCGTTGAGCTCGTAGAGCGACCGGTGCGGGTCCTCGTCGTCCTTCTGGCGGCTCACTTCCCGCACCTCCACCCCCGAGCGGGCGGCCACGTATTTCACCGCCTCCACGAAGTCCAGCCCGAGGCGCTCCATGACGAAGGAGAACACGTCGCCGGACTTACCGCACCCGAAGCACTTGTAGAAGCCCTTCTCCGGGACGACGCAGAACGAAGGCGTGCGCTCCTCGTGGAACGGGCAGCGTGCCTTGTACTCCTTCCCGAACTTCTTCAGGGGGACGAACTCGCCGATGATGTCCACGATGTCGGCCCGGGCCCGGACCTCGTCCACCACGTCGTCGGGGATCATCGCAGCGCCACCACGGTGACGCCGGCGCCCCCCTCCCGGGGAGCCCCCATGCGGTACCCGGTCACCCTCAGGTCCCCGGCCAGAAGCTCGCCCACGCGCTGGCGCAGCGCCCCCGTCCCCTTTCCGTGGATGATCCTGAGCTCGGACAGCTCCTCCCGGATCGCTTCGTCCAGGGCACGCAGGAGCTCCACCTCCATCTCGTCCACGCGCAGACCCCGCAGGTCCACCTCGGTGCGCACCTGGGCCAGAGCCGGTCCCGACCACCCGCCCCGCCGCGTCTCCGTGCCCTGGGCGTCGGATGCGCCCCCGGCCTTCTCCAGGTCCTCCACGGGGAGCTCCATACGCACCGTCCCCACCTCGACCAGGGCACGGCGGTCGCGGAGCTCCACCACCTTCCCCTTCGCGCCGGAGGGATGGACCCGCACCGCGTCCCCGGGGGCGACGTCGGCGGCGGGGGCCGAGCGCCGTGCCGCCCGACCCTCCTTGCGCGCCGACCGCGACGCGGCTTCCTCCACCTGGCGGCGCGCCCGCCGTGCCGCCTCCTCCATCTCCACGCCCGCCGCCACGTCGGCTTTCAACGCGGCGATGGCCTTCTCCACCTCCTGACGGGCTTCCATGAGCACCTTACGCGCCTCTTCCCGTGAGCGCTCTTTCGCCGAGCGCTCCGCGTCGCGCAGGGTGCGCTCGCGGGCCTCCGCGTCGGAGCGGAGCGCCTGGGCGCGGGCGCGCTCCGACTCCAGCTCCTGCAAGTGGGTCTCCGCCTCCCGCTCCCGCCGCTCCAGGCGCGAGAGCACCTCCTCCATGCGCACCTCGTCGCCCTCCTGGTATCTCTCGGCGCGGTCCAGCACCTGGGCCGGGAACCCGAGCCGGCGGGCGATGGCGAGCCCGTAGCTCCGTCCCGGTCTCCCCTTCACCAGATGGTAGGTGGGCTCCATGCGCTCGGGGTCGAACTGGAGCGAGGCGTTCACGATCCCGCTCCCGCCCACCGCGAGCCGCTTCAGCTGCCCCAGGTGCGACGACACCACCGCGAAGGCGCCCCGCTCCACCATCACCTCCAGGATGGCCCGGGCCAGAGCGGCTCCCTCGGCGGGGTCGGTTCCCGTGCCCATCTCGTCGATGAGCACGAGGGAGTGGGCGTCGGCGCCGGCGACGATCTCGGAGAGGTTGGCGAGATGAGCGGAGAAGGTCGAGAGGCTCTGGCTGATGGACTGCTCGTCGCCGATGTCGGCGAAGAACGACGTGAACACCGGGATCCGGGTTCCGGGACCCACCGGCGGGACCACGCCGGCCTGGGCCAGCGCCGCCGCCAGCCCCATGGACTTGAGGAAGACGCTCTTGCCTCCCGTGTTGGGCCCGGACACGACCAGGGCCCGCTCCCCCGGGAGCACCTCCAGGTCGAAGGGGACCACGGGCCGCTCCGAGGCTTCCAGCAGGAGCGGGTGGCGCGCGTTCAGGATGCGGAAGGACTGGGAGCCGGGCTCCAGCACTTCGGGCACTTCGGCTCTCCACGCCAGCGCCGAGCGGGCCCGGGCCAGAAGCGTGTCCAGCTCCACCAGGGCGTCCAGGGCGCCGGCCAGCTCGTCTCGCCGGGGTGCCAGGCGAGCCGTCAGGTCGCCGAGGATGCGGCGGATCTCCCGGGCCTCCTCCCGCTCCAGGTCGCGGAGCTGGTTCATCAGCTCCATGCCCACGGGAGGCTCCACGAACAGGGTCGCTCCGGTGTGGGACTCGTCGTGGACGATGCCCCCCACCTCTCCGCGCCCCTCCCTGCGGATGGGAATGACGTAGCGTCCTTCCCGGATGGTCACGGAGGCGTCGGGGACGACGAAACGCTCCGGGAGCGAGCGGAGGTACGACTCCAGATGGCGGACGATGCGGGCGTGGGCTCCCCGCAGGCGGCCGCGGATCCGCTTCAGCTCCTTGGACGCAGTGTCCAGCACGCTCCCCTCGGCATCCACGGAGCGGGCCAGGGCCTCCTCGGCGGAGCGGTCCTGGACGAGGAGCGTCCGCACCGTCCCCAGCTCCTCGTAGCCGCCCTGGCGCCCGTCCATCTCCCCGGCGACCAGGCGTGAGGACTGGAGAAGCGTACCCAGGGCGTGGAGCTGGACGGGCTCCAGCACGGCGCCTTCCACGGCCAGGTGGCGGAGCGCGGTGCGCGCGTCGGGGATGGTGGGGAGCCCCCACCCTGGCTTTTCCTCGGCGAAGCGCATGGTGGCGCCCACCCGACGCAGCTCCCTGCGGATGGCGTCGGCGTCGCGACCGGGCGCCAGGGCCAGGACGCGCTCACGGGCCAGGTCGCAGGACGCCCGCTCGGCCACCCGCCCCAGGACCCTCCTGAACTCCAGGACCTCCAGGGCGTGACCGCCACCCTCCCGGGCGCCTGCCGGGGAGGTCAAGCGCCCAGCACCTCCCTCACGATACGGTTCGCCTCCGCGCCGTCGAAGCGCCCCTTGATCCGGGGGCTCAGCTGTTTCATCACGGCGCCGATGTTGTTGGCGCCGGCAGACACCACCTCCTGGACCATGGCGCGCACGTCGGCGGCGGTGAGCTGGGCAGGGAGATAGTCCTGGAGGATGGCGATCTGCCCCTCTTCGTGGGCGACAAGGTCCTCGCGGGCCCCGGCACGGAACTGGGCCACCGCGTCCTTGCGCTGCTTGACCGCCTTGGAGACCACCCCCAGGCACTCGTCGTCGGTGAGCTCGTGGCCCACCTCGATCTCCTTGTTCTTCAGTTCCGACAGGAGGGTGGCGAGGACCAGGGTGCGCTCCTTCTGGAGGCTCCGGCGCGCGTCGTTGAGATCTGCCCTGACCCGCTGCTCGAATTGGCTGGCCATCGCTTCACGGGCCCCGTCTGGCGCGCCCGCCGGAGATCCCCGGCGGCGGCGGGCGCTGGGTTCGCAACACCTGGGAACGGTGCACAGCCGGGGAGAACCGAAGATACCCCGGCAGTGCGGGGAGGGTCAACGCAGGTACCGCGCGACCGGGCCTCATCCCGGAGGCCAGCCCAGCCTCCGGCCGCCCAGGACGTGGGCATGGACATGGGGGATCAGCTGACCCCCGTCGGCGCCGACGAGCCCCCAGGAGGATACGCCCCAGGATCTCCCGGTCGGCGTCGGCGGCCAGCTCCAGCGACGGGATGTGCCGGACGGGGATGACCAGGACGTGCATGGGCGCCTGGGGGTCGATGTCCCGGAAGGCGACGACGTGCTCGTCCCGGTAGACCACCGTGGCGGGGATCTCGCCGGAGGCGATGCGGCAGAAGATACAGTCGGACGGGTTCACGGACGGGTCCTCGGCGTTGGGGTCCGGGGCGTGCCACGCGCACGCGGTGCTTCCCTCCCACCCGATCTTGTCGGAGGGTGGGGGCACGCGCAATGCGCGCTCGCGCCTTCCCGCTCCCCGTCGTCCCTCCTGGCCATGGCCGCGCCCCACGGGCGCGCCGAGCTTCCCTCCCCGGCCTTCTCCGACGCTCCTCACCCACCCTCCGGGAGGTACCATGGAACACGTCCTGTCCGCCGCCGAGCAAATCCTGCGCGCCTCGGGCGCTCCCGCCCTCGGGCTCACCGCGCTCCTCGACGAGCTGCGCGCCACCACCGGGGAGCGCTCGCTGCAGGCGAGCCGCCTGCGCTCGCTCCTCGAGGGGCGCCCCGACCGCTTCCGCATCCTGGATCCATGGCGCGGCCCCTGGCGGCTCGTGGCCCAGGGCGAGTCCCCGGCCCGGGGAGAGCCTTGGGTGGTGGCGGTCCGCGACGGGGGAGACGCCACGGCCGTGTACGCCTCGCCGCGCCTGGTACGCCGTATCCGGGAGTGTGTGCGGTGGCTGGGTCTGGACCTGGACACCGCTTCGGCGCGGCGCGTGGTGCGCTGGCAGGCACTCCTGCTGGAGGGGTTGGCTGCGGAGCGGGCGCTGCGGAGGGCAGCCTAGACGCTGTCCGAAACGTGCGCCGCGCCCGTCCGCGTGAACAGGCCCGAGCGCCACTCTTCATCAGCATCCACGTCCACGAACGTGAATCCGGCCGCCTCGGCCGCCTCACGGATCCCCGGCCACTCGTGCTCCAGGGTCCCGGACAGGATGAGCCACCCCCCGGGGCGGAGGGCCGCAGAGAAGCCGCCCATGAGCGAGCGCAGGATCCCCGACTCGATGTTGGCCACCACGCCGTTGCGCGGCGCCAGCGCCGCCAGGAGCGCCGTGTCGGCCCAGCGTTCCTCCCAGCGCACCCGGTCGGCCACACCGTTCAGGGCCACGTTCTCCGCCAGCGCCTCGGTGGCCAGGGGGTCCCCCTCCAGAGCCAGCACCTCGGCGGCGCCCAGGCGCGCCGCCGCGATCCCCAGGATCCCGGAGCCGGCGCCGACATCGAGGACGCGCTGGCCCTCCCCCATGGCCCGCTCCAGCAGGCGCAGGCAGCCCCGCGTGGTCCCGTGCTCGGCGGTCCCGAACGCCATCCCGGGATCGATGACAAGGACGAGGTCACCAGGGCGGGGATCCACCGGGTGCCACGTGGTCGTCACCACCAGGTACCCGCCGATGCGGCGCGGGGACAGCCCACGCTTCCACGTCTCGGCCCAGTCCTCGTGGTCCACCCAACGTGTGGTGATGTCCACGGGCACGGGACCCAGCAACGCGGCGAAGGTGGCGCGGGCTCGGTCCAGGAACGCATCCGGATCCTCGGGTTCCTCCACGTGGGTGACGTAGAGGTCGCCGGCCTCCAACACGGCGCGCCCGCCCAGGGCCACCAGCGCCTCGGCGAGAAGAGGCTCGAGATCGAGGCCACCCCCGCGGCGCACGCCCAGCTCGAGCCAGCGGCGGGACTTAGCAGGTCGCTTAGGAATGGGGGCACACCGCGTTACGGACGCCACACGGCCCGACCACGCTACGCGTGGTGCCCCCTAGGCGGAGCGACGGGCCGAGCGGAGCGAGACCGCCGAGCGCAGCGAGGCAACGCATAGCCGTAGCTACGTCGAGGAGCTCCAACGACGGAGGCGGGGCCGTGCCGCCGTAACCCACACCCACGCAAGTTCATATCATCCACGGTGTTGGGCGCATGGGGCTTTCGCGGTTGATCCATCGTCGCTCCTCCTCGCCGTAGCGCTGCTACGCCTCGTCGTCGCTCCTTGCCTGAACCGCGAAAGCCGGGTACCCGCGCCGAAGGCGTGGGTGGCGCGCGGTGTACCCCCATTCCTAAGCGACCTGCTCGTGCTCATCCGCCGGAGAACGCTTCCTTCACCCGTGACCAGAACCCCTTCCGGCCCTTCCGCCGGGAGGCGGAGGGAGGCGGGGATTCCACTTCGCCGAGCCGGCGCAGCACTTCCTCCTGGACGGGCGTGAGCTCCTCGGGCGTCCACACCAGCACCCGGATCAGGAGGTCACCGCGTCCGTCGCCCTCCAGGTGGGGGAGTCCGAGGCCGCGCAGACGCATCATTTCCCCACTCTGGATCCCGGCGGGGACGGTCACACGGGCGCTGCCATCCACCGTGGGCACTTCCACGTCCGCGCCGAGGGCCGCCTGGCTGAACGTCACCAGGAGTTCGTGGACCAGGTCGGAGCCGTCACGCACGAAGCGCGGATCCTCCTGGATCTCGAGAAGGACCACCACGTCTCCCCGGGGACCGCCCCGGGGACCCACGCTTCCCTGGCCTCGAAGGGTGAGGAAATTCTCCGACGTGACCCCGGGTGGGACCTCCACCTCGATCTCCCGCTCGGCCCTCACCCGCCCCTCGCCGTGACAGCTCGGGCACACCTTGGTGATGACCTGCCCCTCCCCACCGCACGCGCGGCAGGGCTGCACGCTCACGAACTGCCCGAACACGGAGCGCTGCACGTGGCGCTCCTCGCCGGAGCCGCCGCACACCGCGCACACGGTGGGCCCCGAGCCCGACTCGGAGCCGGTGCCGCCGCACGCGGCGCAGGTGTCCAGGAGGGACACGCGCAGCTTCCGCCGGGCGCCGTGGGCCACGTCATGGAGGGAGAGGGGAAGCCGGAGGCGGACGGTCTGGCCCTTGCGGCTGGCCGTGCGCTGGTTACGCGCACCGCGCATGCCGAAGAGGTCCTCGAACCCCGAGAAGCCCCCGAAGTCGCGCATGAAGACCTCGATGGCGTCGGCGAACTCGAAGTGGCCGAAGCCCCCCGGCCCGCCCCGGGCCTTCAGGCCCTGGTCGCCGTAGCGGTCGTAGACGGCGCGCTTGTCCTGGTCTCGGAGCACCTCGTACGCCTCGGTGACCTCCTTGAACCGCTCCTCGGCTTCCGTGGAGCCGCTGTTGCGGTCGGGATGGTACTTCAGCGCGAGCTGCCGGTATGCCTTCTTGATCTCCTCCGTGTCCGCCTGGCGGGGGACGCCGAGGATCTCGTAGTAGTCAGCCATGGGAGCGAATCGGGGAGTCAGGACGCAAGGATGCGGGTGACCATGGACGACGTGTAGTCCACGATGGCCACCACCTTCTCGTAGGGCATGCGGGTGGGCCCGATGACGCCGATGACGCCTTTCAGGCCGCCCACCCGGTACTCGGCGGTGACGAGGGTGAAGTCCGCCAGCGCGGCGGCGTCGTTCTCGCAGCCGATGGTGATGTGGAGGTGCCCGGCGTGCCTGTGGCTCCCCACGGCCTGAACCAGGATGTCCCGCCGCTCGGTGAGCTCGATGAGCTCCTTGAGCCGGGCCCCGCTCTCGAACTCGGGCTGGGCGGCCAGCACGCTGGCGCTCCCCAGGTGGATGCGCGACGCATCCAGATCCTGGAGGCTGAACAGCTCCGCGCCGGACTGGACGAAGATGTTCAGGAACTCCGAGGTACCTGTGTCGCCGGCGTGGGCGTCGCGGAGCCGCTCGGGGAGGGTGCGCCGAATCTCGGGAAGCGAAAGCCCGGACAGGCGCTCGTTGAGCGCCACGGTCAGCGTCACCAGGGTGTTGCGGGGCACCTCCACGGGGAGGTCCACGTACACGGTGCGCACCACACCGCCCCGGATGGTGGCCACCAGCAGAACCTTGTCCGAGGAGACCTGGATGAGCTCGATGCGCTCCAGGATCGCTTCCTTCAGGCGGGGAGCCAGAGCCACGCCGAGCTCGTTGGAGATGAGGCTCAAGGCGCGCACGGCCTGGCGGACCAGCCGCTCCACGGCAGAGCTCCCGGCGGCGTCCAGCTCCTGCACCAGTTGCTTCTGCTCCGCGTGGGAGAGGCGGGAAGGCCCCATGAGCCGGTCCACGAAGAACCGGTAGGCCCGGTCCGTGGGGACCCGGCCCGCGGAGGTGTGGGGATGCACCAGGTACCCCTTCTCCTCCAGGTCGCTCATGGTGTTGCGCACGGTGGCCGGGGACACGCCGAGGCCGAACCGGCGCGAAACCGTCCGGCTCCCCGCGGGCTCGGCCGTATCCACGTACGTGCGGATCACGGCCTCCAGCACCTGCCGCTCTCGCTCGCTGAGATCATCCCCGGTGAGCGGGCGCTTCTCTAATCCTGCCATAGACTTGAAAGTTCGACTGCCGTGCGGGAAAGCTCAAGCGCACCACCCGTCCAGCAGGAATTTCGGAAGGTAGGGGATGTGGGGCGCAGTCTGGGGACCTGGAAGGTGTGGGCGGGGGGTGTGGCCGCGTCGTTGGGCCCTGAGGGGGAGGC
>Ga0315541_1001950_pt1 | contig 17959 bp, 15 predicted proteins | sample SalMarSW160190MG_FD_203095 | JGI IMG/M metagenome (GOLD analysis project Ga0315541, IMG submission 203095) | Salt marsh sediment microbial communities from the Plum Island Ecosystem LTER, Massachusetts, United States - Salt Marsh Sediment SW1601-190 ...
GTAGGTCAACCCGTTGGCAGACGCCCACACCTGCCCTTCCTCGATACCCCTTGTTCTACGCCGTTTCTCGCCTTCTCGCGTCGGGAACTTCGGTCTAACCTGGAGTTCGGGCGCGGGACGGAAGCGGACATCCTCCACATGACCGGGCGCACGGCGCTCTGCCGGGTGAGGGTGAAGGCCGCCTTCACCACGACCAAGAGCGCCATGCTCGGCTTCACCCGGAACCTTGCGGCGGCGGTGGTGGCCTTCGCCACCGGCCAGTACATCGCCCTGGACCGAGGCCTCACCATGCCCTGAGGGAACGGCGGAGAGGCCGGGAAGTCGCCGGGGCAGCCCTGGTTCGGCCAACTCCTACAAGGGCTCTGAAGGATCTTGTATAGTTGGTGGCTCGATCTGCCGGCCTACGTGGGATTGCAGGCAAACAGCACAGGCCTGCCGGGCGTCCATGTCTCATCGCTTCCGGGCCCCGCACGGCCGGCAGCCTCCGAGCTACAGAGTCGGGGTTCGCATGCACCCAATCGTCGAGAAGACCGTCCTCTCCCCGAACGTCACCCGCTTCCGGGTCGTCGCGGCCCGGATCGCGGAGGTCCGGCAGCCCGGCCAGTTCGTGATCGTTCGCCGAGGTCCGGGAGCGGAGCGCATCCCTCTTACCATCGCCGACGCCGACCGCGCCGAGGGCACCATCACGCTCGTGATCCAGGCGGTCGGGAAGAGCACCATGGACCTCTGCGACCTCGGGGTGGGAGACGCCATCCAGGACATCGCAGGCCCCCTGGGAAGGCCCACCGAGCTCCTCGAGTCGGGCCACGCGGTCTGCGTCGGCGGAGGGGTGGGTACGGCGGTCGTCTACCCCATCGCCTCGGCCCTCCACCGCTCCGGCGTGCGGGTGACCACCATCATCGGCGGCCGTTCGCGGGAGTGGGTGATCCTGGAGAAGGAGCTCGGGGAGTGCGGCGACGTGGTTGCCTGCACGGACGACGGGAGCCACGGGCGGGCGGGCTTCGTCACGGAAGCGCTCAAGGACGTCCTCGGCGCCGGCGGTGTGGACGCCGTGTACGCCGTCGGGCCCGTGCCCATGATGCGCGCCGTGGCGGAGTTGACCCGCCCCCTCGGTGTCCGCACCGTCGTGTCCCTCAACTCCATCATGATCGACGGCACCGGAATGTGTGGCGGCTGCCGGGTGAACATCGGCGGGAAGACGAAGTACGCCTGTGTGGACGGGCCCGAGTTCGACGGCCACCTCGTCGACTTCGACATGCTCGGCGACCGGCTCTCGGCCTACGTGGACTACCAGCGCGCGGCTGTCGAGCGCCGCGAAGCGTGCCGCCTGGAGCGCGTGCCATGACCGGGGGCGCGCCGCTCCGGGAGCGCCCGCAGCTCGGCAAGAAGGACCGGATGGCCATCGACCGGCAGGCGATGCCCGAGCAGGAGGCGGAGCTCCGGTCCCACAACTTCCGTGAGGTCAACCTGGGCCTGACGGAGCAGATCGCGTTCCTGGAGGCCGAGCGATGCCTCCAGTGCAAGAAGCCGACGTGCATCGACGGGTGCCCGGTCCGGGTCAACATCCCGCGTTTCATCGAACTGCTGGCCCAGGGGGACATGGCCGGGGCGGCCAACTCGCTCCTGGACGACAACGCGCTGCCCTGCGTCACCGGCCGGGTCTGCCCCCAGGAGACCCAGTGCGAGGGCGAGTGCCTCCGCGGCAAGAGCGGCAAGCACGGTCTGCCGGTCGCCATCGGCCACCTGGAGCGCTACGTCGCCGACTGGGCGAACGCCCACCCGGACGAGATCGCCCGCCATCCCGCGGCGCCCAGCGGCAGGAAGGTGGCCATCATCGGCTCCGGGCCGGCGGGGCTCACCGCGGCGGGCGAACTCGTCAAAGCCGGCCACGAGGTCACGGTCTTCGAGGCGTTCCATGCTCCCGGCGGGGTCCTGTTGTACGGTATCCCCGAGTTCCGCCTCCCCAAGGACATCGTGCAGCAGGAGGTGGACCGGCTGGTGGCGCAGGGTGTGAGGATCGAGCTGAACACGATCATCGGGAAGACCTACACGATTCCCGAGCTACGCCGGCTCTTCGATGCCGTCTTCATCGGGGTGGGCGCCGGCCTGCCGGTCTTCATGGACGTCCCCGGGGAGAACCTGAAGGGCGTCTACTCGGCCAACGAGTACCTGACGCGCGTGAACCTCATGGGCGCCTGGAACTCCGATGCCGACACGCCCGTCCTTCACGGCGAGCGGGTCGCCGTCGTGGGCGGTGGCAACGTGGCCTTGGACGCCGTGCGCACGGCCAAGCGCCTGGGCGCGGCGGAGGCGACCATCGTGTACCGCCGCAGCCGGAACGAGCTCCCGGCCAGGGCCGAGGAAGTGCATCACGCCCAGCAGGAAAGGATCCGCTTCGAGTTCCTGGTCGCCCCCCTCGAGGTTCTGGGCGACGCCCAGAACTGGGTCACCGGCTTGCGATGCCAGCGCATGGAGCTCGGGGAGCCCGACGACTCCGGCCGACGGCGCCCCGTCCCCATCCCCGGTTCGGAGTTCGTCCTCCCCTGCGACCAGGTGGTGGTGGCCATCGGGACGCGGAGCAACCCGCTGCTCACCTCCACGGCCCCCGATCTGAAGATCAACCCCTGGGGTTACATCGAGATCGACCAGAACGGGATGACGAGCATGCCGGGCGTCTTCGCCGGCGGGGACATCGTGCGCGGCGCCGCCACGGTCATCCTGGCCATGGGCGACGGCAAGCGGGCCGCGCACGCCATCCATGCATACCTGAACGGAGGCGGCGCGGCGGCCTGAGCCCGTGATGGGACATCGAGCAGCAGCGTTCGATGACCCCCGCAGCACGGCTGCACGCCGCTCGGGCCCTGAAGGACCGGGCCTACGGTCGACAGGCGAAGGACGTCCGCTACGTCGTCGTGGGCGGCGAGGCCGTGATCCTCCACGGACACGTCCGCCTCACGGGTGACGTCGATGTGTATTATTCCAGCGACTCCGAGGACCTGCGCCTTCTGTTCGCCGCCCTCGAGTCGTTCTGGGACGGCGATGTCCCCGGCGCGGAAGGCCCAAGGATCTGGACGACTTGAGCTATCTGGGCCCGGAGGACTGAATGACCCCGGGGGCGCGGCCTTCCCGCTGGACGCGGCCCGCTCCAGGTCCCGCAGATGCTGCGCGAACACGTCGGCGCCCATAGCCGGGGACCATCCGGGTGGCGTTCCAGTAGTCGAAGGGCTCCAGGCACGTCAGGGGGGCCTATGGTGACCGCGACTCGACGGTTGCGAGGTCGGAAGCGATCCAACGAGGACGTCTTCGGATGGCGGGAGGGGACGCATGCGGGTGACTTGTAGCTGGTGAGCGGGAAGATCGGCGGGTGAAACGCGCGCCGTGGAGGAGGCGTAGGAGCGGGTGACACGACGGCCGGATCGCGGCGCGCCAGAGGGATGCCGGGACCGACCCTTCGACCCCGACACCGCGGACCGCAGCGATGGACACGACCTGGCAACAGCTCCGACAGGCGACCCGCCGACTGGCCCGCGCTCCCTTCTTCACCGCCATCGCCGTGGCCACTCTGGCCGTCGGAATCGGTGCCAGCACGGCGATCTTTTCGGTGGTGAACGGGGTGCTCCTGGAGCCGTTGCCGTACGCCGATTCGGAGCGGCTGGTGGACCTGTCCTGGAAGGCGCCGGGGCTGGGCTTCGAGGAGGGGGTGCCCCAGTCGCCTGCGACGTACTTCACGGCCCGCTCCGACAGCGAGACGCTGGAGGGCCTGGCGGTCTGGACGGACGAAACCGCCGAAGTCACCGGGCTCGAGGAGCCCGAGGTGGTCCCGGCGATGGAGGTGTCGGAGTCATTCTTCTCGCTCCTGGGAGTCAGGCCCGCCGCCGGCCGTCTTCTTGGTGCGGTCGACGACGCCCCGGGCGTCCCTTTGCGCGTGGTCCTCGGCTACGGCTACTGGCAGCGGGCCTTCGGCGGCGACCCGGGAGTGGTGGGCCGTACCCTCACGGTTCGCGGCGGTCCCGCCGAAGTCGTGGGCGTGGCGCCCCGGCGCTTCTCCCTGGACGGGTCGAGCCCGGACCTCTTCTGGACCTTCCGCTGGGACCCGGCCGAGAGCTTCATGGGCAACTTCTCGTACCGGAGCTTCGGACGCGTGAAGCCCGGCGTGGAGATCGCCGAGGTGGAGCGGGAGATGGACCGCCTGATCCCGGTGGCCGCCGAGCGCTTCCCCGGCCCGCTCGGGATCGAGGCGCTACGGGAGGCCTGCTTCGCCTCACGGGTCGTGCCCCTGAAGCACCGCATCGTCGGGGATGTGGCTTCCATCCTGTGGGTGCTCCTGGGCGGTGTGGGGCTGGTGCTCCTGATCGCCTGCGCGAACGTCGCCAACCTCTTCCTGGTCCGGGCCGAGGGTCGGGCAAAGGAGGTGGCGGTGCGCACGGCGCTGGGTGCGGGTCGCAACCGCGTGGCCGCCGACTTCCTCCTGGAGAGCCTGGTGCTGGGAGTGGCGAGCGGTGTGGTGGGCGTGGCCCTGGCGTGGGGTGCCCTCAAGCTTCTCCTCTCCATGGCGCCCGGTGGGATCCCGCGCCTGGACGAGATCGGCCTGGACCCGATGGTGCTGGCCTTCACCCTGGCGATCTCGGTTCTCTCGGGGTTGGCCTTCGGCCTTTTCCCCCTGGTGCGGTTCGGCCGTCCGGAACTGGCCTCGGCCCTCAAGGAGGGGAGCCGCGGCGCGAGCCAGGGACGGGAGCGGCACCGGGCCCGGAACGGTTTGGTGGTGGCTCAGGTAGCCATGGCCCTGATTCTCCTGGTGGGCTCCGGTCTCATGGTCCGGAGTTTCCTGGCGCTTCGGAACGTGGACCCGGGCTTCGACGACCCGGCGAGCCTCATGACGTTCCGGGTCACCGTGCGGGGAGGTTCGGACCAGGAGGCGCTGGTGAAGCTGCGGGACATCCAGGACAGGCTGGAGGGGATCGCTGGCGTGCGCTCCGCGGCCGGGGTCTCGGGACTGCCCATGGGGTCGTGGCAGTCCAACGATCCCATCATCGTGGAGGGCTTCCCGGTGAACCCGGACCAGATCCCGCCCATCCGCCGCTTCAAGTGGGTTCTTCCGGGCTACTTCGAGACCATGGGGATTCCGCTGGTAGCAGGCCGGAGCCCCACGTGGACGGAGATCGAGGACCGGGCCCACGTGGCCGTGATCAGCGAGAGCGTGGCCCGGGACTACTTCCAGGATCCCCGGGCGGCGGCGGGCCGGCGGATCTCGCTGGCCTTCTTCGACAATTCCGTCTGGCGCGAGGTGATCGGGGTCGCCGCCGACGTGCACGAGAACGGTGTGGACCGGGAGCCACCGGGCACCGTCTACTGGCCGGCGGCGCAGGCGGAATGGTACGAGGGCGAGGACCGCATCCAGCGCAGCATGGCCTTCGCCCTCCGGGTGGAGCCCGGGGCCATGGACGGCATCCTGCCGCGCATCCAGGAGGCGGTCTGGGCGGTGGACCCGTCCCTCCCCTTGGCTCAGGTGCGGACCATGGCCGAGGCGATGGCCCGCTCTCTGGCGCGGACCTCCTTCACCCTGGTGATGCTCGGGATCGCCGCCGCCGTGGCCTTGCTGCTTGGGGCCGTGGGTATCTACGGCGTGATCAGCTACGCCGTGAGCCAGCGGGTCCGGGAGATTGGCATCCGGATGGCCCTGGGGGCCGAGCGTGGTCGGGTGAGCCGGATGGTCGTGGGGCAGGGGATAGTCCTGGCCGGCCTGGGGATGCTCGTGGGCGTGGCGGCCGCCGCGGCCCTCTCCCGGGTGATGGAGTCCTTCCTGTTCGGCATCGAGCCCATCGACCCGCTGACCTTCGGGGTGGTGGTCGTGGGGCTGACCGCCGTGGCACTGCTGGCGAGCTGGCTTCCCGCTCGGCGGGCCGCGCGCCTTGACCCGGCCATGACGCTCAGGCAGGAGTGACCGGAGGGTGAGCGGCGCCCGGGGAAGTGGAAACCCATGAACCGTACGAGCGAGCGCCCGCGGTCGTAGCGCCGGCGGCCCTGGAGGTTGGCCGTGCAACCCATATCCAGGTTCGCCGTGCGCGTGTCCGCGTCGCCCACGAAGATGCGCACGTCCCGCGTGGTGAACTGCCGAAGGGAGGGATCGAGCTACTGCACCGCAGTTCTTACCTGTCCACTGAAACGGGGTGCGTCCACTATCCGTCGTACGACGCCGTATCGAGGAGTCGTTTGATCCCGCCGGGCCGGACACCTAGGTTGTGCCACCCAACGCATTCCCTCTCATCCGCTTCATGCCACGCAACGGCGTGCCGACCCATCCGTCCACGAGGTTCCACGCCGTAAACGGGGCGCGCGCGTCTCGGGTGGCTGCGTCGCTGCTCGTGGCACTCATGCTGGCCGGAGGAGACCTGGCGGCTCAGTGCGCGCCGGACACCGTCGCCGCCGCCTCGCCCACTCCGTTCACCGACTCGCGGACGGGCTTCGGGAGCGCGGCTCTGGTCGCTCCGGGCGCCATGCTGCTGAACCGTGGGATGTCCACGCTGGTCTACGCCTCCACGGAGCGGCGCCTCGGCAGCATCCGCTGGGCGCACGGGGGACGCAGCGTGCAGGACGCGCTGGCCCACCCCGTGGCCGCCATCGAGAGGTCAGGGGGCTGGGGACGCTGGTTCCGACACGAGTTCGCCTCCGACTCGTGGAACGTCTGGACTTGGGCGTGGACGGCGAACTACGGCGGCCACGTGCTCGCCGGAGGGATCACCTACCGCGTGGCGGCGGAGTGGTTCGCGCAGCGGGGCGTTCCGCATCCACGCTTGACGGGCGCCGTGTTCACGTGGGGGTTGGGCCTGGTGAACGAGGTCCTGGAGAGCCAGCACCACGAGCGGGGTATGGCCACCACGGTGGGCGGCCTCTACGTGTTCGAGCCCCTCGGGATCCTCCTGTTCAGCTTCGACGGCGTCGCGCGCTTCTTCGGCGACCGGCTCGAGGCCGCCGACTGGTCTCCCCAGGCCGCCGTCACGTTCCCCGACGGCGCGGTGCGGAACGTCGCCCAGGTGATCAGCTACAAGGTGCCGCTCCCGTTCACCCGCCGCGCGAAGCTCCTGTTCCTCATCGGACAGATCTCCACCACGGGGCTCCAGGTGGAGATGGGCGGTGGATACGCTCTGGGGGGGACGGTCGGCTTCGCCGGGCAGGACCAGGTAGTGGATCCGACGACTTCCTTCGAGCGGCTGGTGGCCCAGACCTCCGGAGGTCTCTACCTGTCCCGGACCAACTCCCTGCTGGCGAGTGCCGTGGTGGGACAGGGCAGCCAGCCTCTGGCGCTGAACCTCTATCCGGGGGTGCTGCCCGGTCGGCTCCGCGATTTCGGGATCTGGCTCACGGTCCAGGAGGACGGTCCGGTCAGCTTCGGTTTCTCGTCCCAGGCCCTCCTGGGTGTGAGCCTCGGGATGGATGCCGGAGGCCGCGGGCCGCAGCGCTGAGCGAGCTGCGTCCCGACGCCCCCGTCGGAAGCCCCGTCGTCACGAGCGCACCCCCCAGCAGCAAGCGGACCGGGAGGGCGGCAGGCATCTCCCATCCCCCTGCCACTCAGGCCCCCACCTCTCTCGCTTGCGCGCGGCCCACCCCAGGGCGATCTCCTCCTCGACCAGACGAGGGCTGCGACGACCACGCAGACGCCACGGACCGGCACCCAACCGAGGACCGCCGAGCAGATGAACAAGATGCCTGCGGCCAAGCCCACGTTGTAGCCGAAGTCGCCCTCGGCGGGCCAGCCTCGGCTCTGGTACTCGTCGTGCGGCGGCGCGACGCTCGACCGTTACCGAGCGGCGGCAACGGCCTTGTCGCGCGCCTCCTCGAGCATCTTCAGGTCGGGAGCCTTGATGAACTCGTTCTTCTGAAGCAGATCGATGATCGCCCGCGCCTCCTTCACGTCGGCCAGGGTCGCATTGTAGATCTCATCCCAGGTGCGCTCCACCCGAGCCACGCCGTCCTTGATGGCCTGCATGGCGACGTCGGCGGCCACCACGGCGAAGACCTCGGTCTCCTGCATGGTGGGCATGATGTAGTCGGGATTGATGCCCTTCTTCTCTTCGGCGAACTTGGCCACCGCGTGTGCGGCGGAGATGGCCATCTCGTCGGTGATCTTGCGGGCCCGCACCAGGAGGGCGCCCTTGAGGATGCCTGGGAAGCCGATGGAGTTGTTCACCTGGTTGGGGAAGTCTCCCCGCCCGGTGGCCACCACGTAGGCGCCGGCTTCCTTGGCGGCGTAGGGATAGATCTCCGGCACCGGGTTGGCGCACGCGAACACGATGGCCTTGGGCGCCATGGTCTTGATCCACTCCGGCTTGATGGCGCCCGGCTGCGACGCGCCGATCACCACGTCGGCGCCCTTGAAGGCCTCCTCTTCGGTACTGATGCGCTTCGGGTTGGTGGCCTCACAGATCTCCCACTTGCGATAGAAGGCGGTGTTGGCCCTGACGTCGTCGCGGCCCTTGTGGAGCCCGCCCTTGGTGTCGAACACGATCATCTTCTCGGGGTCGGCTCCGTCGGCGAGGATCAAGCGGGCGATGGTGCTGTTGGCCGCTCCGGCGCCCACGAGCACCACCCGGACGTCCTTCATCTCCTTCCCGACCACCTTGAGAGCGTTGATGAGACCGGCCAACGTCACGCTGGCCGTCCCCTGGGCGTCATCGTGCCACACCGGGATGTCGCACTCCTCACGCAGGGTGTCGAGCACCTTGAAGCAGTTCGGCTGGCTGATGTCCTCCAGGTTCACGGCGCCGAACGAAGGCTCGAGCATCTTCACGAAATCGATGATCTTGTCGGGATCGTGCTTGCCGGCCTTGTTGTAGCTGTTGCAGCAAAGCGCCACGGCGTCCACGCCGCCCAGGTACTTCATGAGGAAGGCCTTGCCCTCCATGACGCCCAGGCCGCCGGAAGGAGTCACGTCGCCGTCGCCAAGAACGCGGGTGGAGTCGGAGACCACCGCCACCAGGTTGCCTCGGTTGCTGAGCTCGAACGAGGCGTCATTGTTGTCGCGGATGGTCGTGGAGATCATCGAGACGCCGGGCGTGTAGTACACGTTGAACCAGTTGAAGCCGTAGATGCCGGCCTTTGGCATGGTGACGGTCTTGCCCCGGTAGAACCTGTGGCTCGCGGCCGCGAGTTCCTTGAGAAAAATGGTCTGAGCCTTGGCCCGCTGCTCGGGAGTGAAGTCATCGGGGAAATACGAGCCAAGGTCGGAAAGGCTGAGGTCGGGCGTCTTCATAGCAGTCGCTCCAAAAGTGGCGTGATGGTTCTGGTATGAGCATAGCACTCAGCGAGGACCCGCGTAACACCCCTCACTGAGTGGCCGCGGGGGTGCAAGGCGCCTCCCACACGGCGTTGAACTCGGACGCCACCTCCCGCAGGCCGGCTTCCCCTTCGGCCATGCACTGGAACTCGTCCAGCGCCACGGTGATGAGCCTGTCCCGCTTCAACGAGCGCAGCATTCGGAAGACCGTCCGCCACGTGGAGTAACGGCGTGGAAGCGCGAGGAGTTGGTCCGCCTCCGGGCGGTGACCACGCTCTTCTCAGAGGACCGGATGGGGAGGGGACGCGCCCTCGCCTCTCCCCCGCGGCGTGTCCGCCCTCCTCCCCCGGAGACCGGCGACCGGGTGCGGGACCGCAGTATAGCCGCCTACATCGTTGGGATGAGTCAAACGCCTCCCCGTCGCAGAGCCAGGGCCGCGTAGAAGGCCGCGGCCCGCACCAGGTCGTCCACCCGGACCTGGTCCTGGGGGGTGTGGGCGTAGAGCTCGGAGCCAGGCCCCAGGCCGATGGTGGGGATCCCGTGCACTCCCTTCGTGACCACCCCGTTGGTGGAGAACTGCCAGGTGCTCACCTCGGCTCTCCCGTCCAGCTGTTCCCGGGAGGCCTCCACGGCCGCCTGGACCAGAGGGTGGGCACGATCCATGAGCCAGGCCGGATAGAAGGCCTCGGCCGGGACCTCCAGCCCCGTATGGGTCCGGATGGAGTAGGAGGGGACGAACACCTCGGCCTGTGCCGCGGCCACGGCAGGGAGACCGCGGATCTCCTGGAGGATGCCTTCCCTGGTCTCACCCTCCGTCACCCGCCGGTCCAGGTGGATGGTGGCGCTGTCGGGCACGGCGCAGAGGGAGGGTGCCGTGGACCGGATGTCGGTCACCGTCACGCTCCCCTTCCCCAGGATCGAGGCGCTCTCCATGCGGGCATGGAGCTCCTCCACCTCCCGGAGGATGGGAGCCATCCGGTAGATGGCGTTGACGCCCCGGTCCGGGGCCGATCCATGGCAGGAGGAGCCGTGGGTCCTCACGCGGATCTCCGCCCGCCCCCGCTGCCCGATGCTCACCGTCATGTCCGTGGGCTCGGTGAGGACCACCGCGTCCGGAACGATCCCGTCCTCCTCGATGATGTAGCGCCAGTTGAGCCCCTCCACGTCCTCCTCCAGGACGGTGGCGGCCACCATGAGAGACACCCCCGGGGGCAGCCCCACGTCCGCCAGGATCCTCCCCCCGTAGGCGGCCGCGGCCAGCCCCCCCTTCTGGTCCCCGGCACCCCGGCCATAGAGCACCCCGTCCCTGACCACGCCCCCGAAGGGATCCACCTCCCAGTGCTCGGGATCCCCCACCCCCACCGTGTCGCAGTGCCCGTCCAGGGCCAGGAGGCGCTCCCCCGTCCCCAGGCGGCCCACGAGGTTTCCCATGGGGTCCACCCACACCTCCTGGTACCCCAGGGCCACCATCTCCTGGCGGATCCGCTCCACCACGGCTCCCTCGCCGCCCGTGACGGAGGGGATGGCCACGATCTCCGAAGCGAAGGCCGTCAGCGGATCCCGCAGGGAGGAGGCGGCAGCGGCCACCGCTTCCCTCGACGACGAGGTCATCGTCCTCCTCCGTATTCCGGGTCGTAACCCAGGGCTTTGCTGGTCCCCACGCCGTAACGGGCGAGACCGGCGGCCAGGATGAGGGCGCTCACGACCCCGTCCAGGACGGGGACGTCCAGCGCCTCCTGGATCTGCTTGTCCATCCCCGTGAGCCCGGCGCACCCCAGCACGACGACCTCCGCCCCGTCCTCCTCCACGGCCCGGCGGGAGAGCTCCAGGAAGAGGGGGAGGTCGCCCAGCCCCTCCTGTCCCGGGTCCGGAGCCCGGACCGACACCAGGAGATCCTGGAGGTGGTACTTGCGGGCCAGGGCCAGCTTCCCCGGCACCGAGTGCCGGTGGGTGGTGACCACGGAGAAGGCGTGCCCCAGGAAGGTGGCCAGCTTCATGGAGGCCTCACCGATCCCCACCACCGGCTTGCGCGTCGCTTCCTTGAGGGCATCCAGGTTGGGGTCGGAGTGGCAGGCCACGACGAAGGCGTCGTAGGCTCCCTCCTCCCGAGCCAGGAGCGCGATCATCCCCGGCGCGGCCTGCAGCTTGTCGGCATACGTTTCGATGAAGCGGGGCGCACCGGGCGTGGGGAGCGTGGCCACCTGGAAGTCCCCCCGGGCGTGGGCCTCGGCACTCCTCTGGATGGCGTCCGTCATGCCCGGGTCGCTGTTGGGGTTGATGATCAGGATGCGCATCGCCGGGCTGCCTCCACAGCCTCATTCCTTCAGGAGGACGAAGGGATCCGCCCCGGGATTGCGGGCGAGCTTGGCCTCGATGACTTCCTCCGGATAGCTCAGGAGCCGCATGAACTCCCGGGAGATCTCGACCCGGGCCCCTCCCTCGTACCGGCCCTCGGCCTCCAGCGAAGCCTGGCGGGACTTGAGAGCCAGGTAGGCCTCGAGGGTCTCCTCCTCCCGGAAGAGGAGGACCGACCACCTTCCCCGGGTGAACTCCGCCGACTGGAGATCCGTGACCAGGAGCGACCGCTCCAGGTAGGAGCGGATCCCCGAGCCCTCCACCAGCGCTTCCAGCGCCGGCTGGATCTCTTTGTACGCCCCGGGAAGGAGGGGTGGGCTGATGGCCAGCCGCTTCACTCCCATGGCCACCATCTCGGCGAAGGCGTTGATCATCCCCAGCTCGAAGGAGCGGGGGTGGATCTCCACTCCGTGCGTTCTCACTCCCCCTTCTCCCTCCTCCCTCCCCAGGGGCCGGGAAGGGGGTTGCCCGAGGCGTCCACCGCCCGGGTCGTGTAACGCGCCTCCCCCGAAAGGTAGTCGCTCATGAGGGTCAGGAAGACCCCGCTCAGGGCCAGGACCGCCACCAGGTTCGGGAGGGCGCACACCCCCACGGCGATGTTGGCGAAGACCCACACCCGGTCCACCTCCGCCACACCGGCGAAGAGGACGGGAGGGACGAAGTAGAGCCAGCGCAGCCAGCGGGTCGCCGCCTTGCCGAAGGCGTCCACCGACGCGGTCTCGAAGTAGACGTAGAACCCGATCTGGGTGGTGAGGCAGAAGGTGAGGATGCAGAACGAGATCAGATTCCCCGCCACCGCCCGGGGCAAGACGGAGGCGAAGGCCTGGATCACCAGCTCGATCCCCGACTCGCCTCCCGAGAGGACCCCGGTGGAGAGGATGGCGAAGGAGGTGATGGTGCAGATGACGAAGGTGACCAGGAAGACCTCGAAGGCCCCCCACATCCCCTGCTGGAAGGGGTGGGCCGTCTCCGCCGTGGCGTGGGCCATGGGTGCCGTCCCCAACCCCGCCTCGTTGGAGAACATCCCCCGGGCCATCCCCGTCTGGATGGCCTGGAGCACCGCGGCCCCGGCGAACCCCCCCACCGCCGGCGCCGGAGCGAAGGCGTGGTGGAGGATGCTGCCGAACACCTGGGGGACGGAGCGCCAGTTCGCCAGGAAGAGGACGAGCCCCCCTGCCACGTACACCAGGGACATGAGGGGAACGAGGCTCTCGCTCACGCGCCCGATCCGGCGGACACCCCCGATGGCCACCACCGCGGCCACGGTGGTCATGGCCCCGGCCACCAGGTAGGGGTTGAGCCCGTAGGAGGCCAGGAAGGAGCGCCCCACCGTGTGGGCCTGGAGGAGGGAGGCGCTGGAGAGGGCGTTCACCACGATCCCCAGGCTGAAGAGGAGGGCCAGGAAGGGCCAGCCGAGCCCCCGGCGGATGTAGTACATAGGCCCCCCCCTGATCCGCCCCTCCTCGTCGATCTCCCGGTAATGGACGGCCAGGGTGATCTCCGCCGTCTTGGTGATGGTGCCCAGAAGGGCCAGGAGCCACATCCAGAAGATGGCCCCGGGCCCTCCCACCGACAGCGCGGTGGCGATCCCGGCGATGCTCCCCATCCCCACCGTGCTGGCCAGGGCGGTGGAGGTGGCCTGGAAGGGGGTCATCCTCCCCCGGCGGGCCCCTTCCCCCTCCCCGGGAGAGTCGCCTTCACCCGCCAGGAGGCTCCCGAGGGTGGATCGAAGGATGAGCCTCAACCCCCGGAGTTGGAAGAAACGGGTCCGCAGGGTGAGGTACACCGACACGCCGGCGATGAAAAGAAGGGTCCAGACCCCCCAGAGGAGGGCGTCCAGACGGGCGGCCAGGGTCAGGACCAACTCCATCACCGGAGGGTCGCTCCCACCCGGCAGGCTTCGGCCACCGTCTCCAGCATGTCCCCCGTACCGACCTCGGGGGAGATGGCCACCAGGCGGAGCGCGGGGCGTCCGTCCAGGCGGGTGATGGACACCAGCCTGCGCCCCTCCGCCAGGAGGGCCTCGTAGACCCTCTCCTGCAGCGCGTCGAGGCCCTCGCCCTCCACCCCGGGCGCCACCACCCTGAAGCAGAGGATCCCCGTGTCGGGCTCATGGCAGAGTTCCACGCCGGGCTCCTCGCGTAGGGCTTCGTATACGCTGCGGATGGCCTCGAGCGGTCGCCGGAGGCGCTGCCTCACCCCGGCCAGACCCTGATGCCGGAGGGAGGCCACCAGAGGGAGCGCCGAGAGAGGGCGGGTGGAGGGGATGGACTTGAGCCCCGGGTCGGGGGCGGCCCCCTCCGGACGATTCCAGTAGTGGCTGAAGAGAGCCATCCTCCTCAACTCCTCCCCCCTCCGGGCGAAGAGGACCGAGCTGGGAATGGGGACGCCCATCTGCTTGTGGGGATCCCAGGAGAGGGTGTCGGCCCGCTCCGCTCCCGCGAAGAGGTGGCGCCAGCCCGGCACCAGGGCATAGGCGAGGCCGTAGGCCCCGTCCACGTGGAGTGCGATCCCCCTCTCCTGGCAGAGCTGAGCCACGTCGTCCAGGGGGTCCACCGAGCCGGTGGAGGTGGTGCCCGCCGTGGCCACCACGCAGAAGACGTCGCGGGTCTCCCGCACCGCCGAGAGGGTGGCGGCCAGCGAAGCCAGGCTCATGCGCCGGTTCCGGTCCACCTCCACCGTCACGAGCGCCCGCTCCCCCAGGCCCAGGGCGCGAACCCCGTGCCGCAGGGAGAAGTGGGCATCGCGGGAGGTGACCACCGTGAGGCGGGAGGGGTCGCTGAACCCCTGGAGCCCTTCCACACCCAGGTCGAAGCCCTCCTCCTCCGCCTTGCGGTGGAGGGCCATGTAGAGGGCCTGCTGGTTGGCGTAGCTCCCGCAGTAGAGGAAGGTGGCGTCGGCTCCGGGAGGGAGGTGGAAGAGGGAGCAGAGGGCCTGGCAGCACAGTTCCTCCAGGACCGCGCCCCCGGGGGAGACCTGCCAGTTGGTCACGCCCTGGTTCCACTCCAGCGCCACGCGGGCGCCCCAGGCGGCCCCTTCCTCCAGGGCGGAGTTGAACATGGCGTGGAAGGAGGGGAGATGGTAACGCATCAGGTGGGGGAGGAGACGCTCCTCCACCATGGAGCCGAGAGCCTCCAGGGGCACACCCTCCTCCTGGAACTCCACCAGGGGAGCCAGCGCCGCCCTCACCTCCGGAGGGGAGGCGCCAGAGAAGAGGGGGGGACGGGCACTCTCGGGAGGTCCGCTGCGGGGAGCCACGGACGACGCCTCCGTCAGAGGGTGAGGGTGCGGTGCAGGTACCTCCCCCTCCCCGGAGTCCCCAGGCACACCTCCCCGTCGATGATCACCTCCCCCCGGGAGAGGACCTTGCGGATCTTCCCTTTCACCTCGATCCCCTGGTAGGCCGACCAATCGGTGGCCATGTGGAGGGTCTCCCGTCCCATGGTCCAGCGCTCCTCCGGGTCCAGGAGGACGATGTCGGCGTCGGCCCCCACCTCCAGCGCCCCCTTCCGGGGAGTCAGCCCGAAGAGGCGGGCGGGAGTGGTGGAGGTGATCTCCACGAAGCGGGGGAGGGAGATGCGCCCCTTCGCCACCCCCTCGGAGTAGAGGATGGGAAGGCGCACCTCCACCCCCGGTATCCCGTTGGGGCAGAGATCGAAGCGGTCCCTCCCCATGAGCTTGGCCTCCCAGGAGTAGGCGGCGTCGTCGGAGGTCACCATCTCGATGCGGCCGTCTCCCACCCCCTCCCACAGGAGCTCTTGTGTGGCCCGGGAGCGGAGGGGCGGGGAGCAGATCCAGCCGATCCCGTCCTCCCGCTCCAGCATGGCCTCGGTGAAGACCAGATAGTGGGTGCAGGTCTCGGCCCGGATGTCCACCCCCTCGCTCCGGGCCCGGGTGATGAGCTCCAGCCCCTGGGCGCTGGCCAGGTGCACCACGAAGAAGCGGGCTCCCGTCTCCCGGGCCATGGTCACGACGCGGCGGATGGCCCCGGCCTCCACGCTCTCGGGCTTGCTCCGGGCATGGAAGATGGGGGCCGTCTTCCCCTCCCCCACCAGCCTGGGCACGTTGGCCTCGATGGCGTCGTTGTCCTCGGCGTGGAGCATGAGCATCCCGCCGGCCTGGGCCAGGCGCCGGGCGATCTCCTCGAGGTCGTCATCCTCCACCAGGAGGCCGTCGGAGCGGTAGGTCATGTAGCACTTGATCGTGGGCGCACCTGCCGCCACCACCTCCCCGATCTCTCCCAGGGTGGCAGCGTCGGGGCGGGTGATCACGGGGTGCACTCCCCAGTCCACCAGCGCCTTCCCCTCTGCCTCGCGCCTCTTGTCCTCCAGCGTCCGGGCCAGGGAGCCACCAGGGAGTTGGTTGGAGAAGTCCACCACGGTGGTGGTGCCGCCGAAGGCCGCCGCCCGGGTCCCGGTGAGGTAGTCGTGGACGCTCACCGTCCCCATGAACACGTCGTTGAGGTGGACATGGGTATCCACCCCCCCGGGGAGCACAAGGAGCCCCGAGGCGTCCATCACCTCCCCGGCCCGGGCACCCCGCAGATCTCCCAGGGCAGCGATGGTCTCACCCCGGATCAGGACGTCTTCCACGGCCACGGCGCCGTTGCGCACCACAGCCCCTCCGCGGATGAGGAGAGAGCCCTGGAGCGAAGGGGGGGCCAGAGCCTGGTCATCGGCCCCGGCGGCCGGGCTCCGCGCCTTCCGTTCAGCGGCCATGTTCCACCTCCTTCACGGCATCGGCGAGGATCTCCACTCCCTCCCGGTCCGGGTAAGTTGGGGTCCGGGGTGCCGCGCCGCGAGTGGCCCCTCCCCCATGCTTCCCCCATTTTGTGTGATTCGACGCCCCCCCCTCCCCACCGGCCCGAGATCCACCATGCCTCAACCCCCTCGGATCGAGCGCCCCTCCCTCCTCCTCATCCCCACCTTCCTCCTTCTCCTCTCCGCCCTTCCCGGGGCGGGCTGGAGCCAGACGGCGCTGGAGCGCAGCCTCCAGGATCCCCGGGTGACGAGCGCCCTCCGGGCCCTGGAAGAGCAAAGCCAGGAGGGAGCCCGTCTCCTCGTGGACATCGGGGGGATCCCGTCTCCTTCGGGAGAGGAGGAGGCCCGTGCCCGGCGGGTGGCGGAGGAGATGCGGCGCATGGGGCTCTCCCAGGTGCGGGTGGACGCGAGCCCCAACGCCGTGGGAGTCATCCCCGGACGTTCGGGGAGGGCCCTGGTCTTCGTCTCCACCCTGGACGACCTGGCCACCGTGGCCCAGCACCAGAGCAGGGCCCCGGGTCCCCCCCGGGTGGAGGGGGACCGGGTGGTGGGCCCGGGGACCAACACCTCCTCCATCACCGTGGCCATGCTCCTGGCCGCCGAGGCGTACCTGGCCTCCGGCCTCGAACCGGAGCACGACCTGGTCTTCGCCGCCGTGGCCCAGGAAGAGACGGGGCTGGTGGGGATGCACGCCCTCTTCCAGGAGTACCGGGAGCGGGCCGTAGGCTTCGTGGACATCCTGGGAGACGGCCGCAGCATCAGCTACGGAGCGCTGGCCATCCACTGGTGGCGGGTGGAGGGGGAAGGTCCCCCGGGGCACTCCCTCGGGGGAGGGCTCCCCAACGTGAACCAGGGGCTGGCCCGGGCCGTGGACCGGATCCTCTCCTGGGCCCCGGAGGTGCAGGACCCCTCCCGCCGGACCGTGGTCAACGTGGCCGTCCTCCAGAGCGGAGAGGTCTTCAACCACAAGCCCGCCTCGGGGTGGTTCTCCCTGGACCTACGCTCCCTGGACAACACCGAGGTGGAAGGGATGGAGGAGGAGGTCCGAAGGATCCTGGCCGGGGTCTCGGAGGAAACCGGGATCCCGCTCCGCATGACGCCCGTGCAACTCACCCCCGGAGGCCAGATTCCCGGGTTCCGGGACTCTCTCCTGGTGCGAAGCGCCGAGGCCATCGCCCGCCACCTGGGTCTGGAACCTCAGCTCGGCGCCGCAGGCTCCTCCAACATGAACGTCCCTCTCGGCTCCGGCGTGCCCGCCATCGGCCTGGGAGGGAGCCGGGGAGGCGAGCGGGGATTCCCCGGGGAGTGGGCCCACATCCCCGGCATGATCAGGGCAGCCCAGCACGTCTTCCTCCTGGCCGCCACCGTGGGAGGGGCGCCGGAAGGGTCCTGAACAGTAGCTCAGGGGGCCGGCCCCTCCACGGCCCCCGCCCGCGCCGGCTCTCTCACCGCTTCCACTTCTCGAACCAGCTCTGGATGTAGAGCTGGGTGCGGAGGAAGTTGGACGGGACGCTGGAGGTCCCGTGGAACTCGCCCTTGAAGCGGAGCATGACGGTGGGGACCTTCTGGATCT